>Ga0210024_1004634_pt1 | contig 10691 bp, 10 predicted proteins | sample CryGeymeta201525_FD_183988 | JGI IMG/M metagenome (GOLD analysis project Ga0210024, IMG submission 183988) | Groundwater microbial communities from Crystal Geyser aquifers in Utah, USA - Crystal Geyser metaG 2015-25 (SPAdes) (version 2) | ecosystem: Environmental > Aquatic > Deep subsurface >... | reverse complement strand
TCAGCGAGGATGACCTGGCGCTGCTGTTCGCCCCGTCAGCGTGAGGCGGGCGCCGCCTTGGCGACGCCGGGCGCTGCGCCCGGCGCCGCGCCAGCCCTGCGCCCTCCCATGCCCAACCGCCAAACTCGCCGCCAACATCGCCGCCGACTTGTCCCCAGCCTGCCGGGCTGGTTCTCCGACGAGGATCGCGCGCGCCGTCGAAGCGCTGGTCGCGCTCGACAAGGGCGACCACGCGCTCAAGCGCGCCGACGAACTGTCCGGCGGGCGACAACAGCGCGTGGCGATCGCGCGCGCTGGTCCAGGCGCCGCGGATCATCCTTGCCGACGAACCATTGGCCTCGCGCGACCCCCGCAACAGCGAGGCGGTGATGGACGCGCTGGCGCGGATCAACCGGGAGCGGCGCATCACCGTGCTGTGCAGTCTGCATTCGGTGGCGCTGGCGCAGCGCGATTGCAGCCGCGCCGTCGCGCTGGCGGCCGGGCGGGTGGTCTATGATGGCACGACTGCGGCGCTGACGCCCGACGCGCTGGAGACGGTTTACGGCGCGCGCTCCGTCGAGGAGATCGAGGAAGCTGCGTGAGCCTGCGTGAAACCATCGCGTCGGCCCGCATCTCGCCGTCGGCGCCGGAGCCTGCGCACAGAAAATTCCTTCCGCCCGAAATGACAGGCTTGATGGCGGGCGCCATGCGTCTTGCCGCGACGTTGGGGCTATTGGCGGTGTAGCCCTGTCGGGCGCAGGCGCTCATCAAGGCCGGAGCGGCGGCGCGCGCGCAGGCTGGCGGCGCGTGGAGGGGAAAGTGTTTCTGGCGCGCGCGCCGCTCAGCCGATCCGGCGCTCGGTGGCGCTGTCGAAGAAATGCGCCTTGCGCGGGTCGATGGTCAGGCGGATCGTCTGACCGTCGGTTCCCATGGCATGGCGCGGGGCCACCGCGACGATCTCGCGCGCGCCAACCGACAGGTGCAGATGTTCGTCGGCGCCAGTCTTTTCGCGCAGGGTCAGCCGACCCTCGATGGCGCCGTCCGCGTCCAGCTTGAGATCGGCGGGGCGCAGGCCGCACAGCGCAGGCCCCGTCCGCCCGGCGAAATCCTGCGGCAGCGCGATGCGGATCTGCGGCGCGCGGAACACCGCCGCACCGCCCTCGGCCACGATCTCGCCGTCGAGAAAGTTCATGCCCGGCGTACCGATGAAATCGGCGACATATTTGCTGGCCGGGCGGTCATAGACTTCGTCGGGGCTGCCGATCTGCTCGATGCGTCCGTCGCGCATCAGCACGATCACGTCGGCCATGGTCATCGCCTCGATCTGGTCATGGGTGACGTAGATCGTGGTGGCGCCCAGCCGGTCGTGCAACTGGCGGATCTCGACGCGCATCTGCGCGCGCAGCTTGGCGTCGAGGTTGCTCAGCGGCTCGTCGAACAGGAACACCGCCGCGTCGCGCACCATGGCGCGGCCCATGGCGACGCGCTGGCGCTGGCCGCCCGACAGCTCGCGCGGATAGCGGCGCAGATAGTCGGTGAGGTTCAGCATCGCCGCCGCCTTTTCGACGCGCGCGGCGATCTCGGCCCTGGGCAGCTTGCGCACCTCAAGGCTGAAGCCGATGTTCTCGGCCACCGTCATCGCGGGGTAGAGCGCGTAGTTCTGGAACACCATCGCGATGTCGCGGTCGCGCGGATGGACATCGTTGACGCGCCTGCCGCCGATGGCGATCTCGCCGCCGCTGATCTCCTCCAGCCCCGCCGTCATCCGCAGCAGCGTGGTCTTGCCGCAGCCCGACGGCCCCAGCAGCACGGCGAAGGCGCCGTGGTCGATGTGCAGGTCCAGCCCGCGCATCACCTCCACCGCGCCGTATCGCTTCGAGACAGACTTGTAATCAACCGTGGCCATGCGGCGCGCCCATATCCTTCAGTCGTCTTTGAAAGCAGCGACCGCCGCCCCGAGAGGGCGGCGGCCCGTCTCCCCTGCGGGGCGGTCAGGCCTTCACGATGGCGTCGGCGGCCTTGGCGATGTCGTCCATGGCTTCCTGCGCCGAGGCGAACTGGCCCGCGAAGTATTGCCCCAGCCGCACCGGGATGGTGTCGTTGGACAGTTCCGCCCATTCCGGCAGGTCGGGCTCGGACCCCATGTCCTGCGCGATGGACTCGCGCACCACGTTGAGGTGGCGCGTGGTGCCCGGCCCGACTCGGTTGTTGGCCAGCACGCGCGGATCGTCATAGACCGAGTTGCGCGTCGGCCCGGTGCCGCCGCCCAGCGTGGTGATCAGCACCTGGGTGTCGGCGGAGGTCGCCCACTGCATGAAGATCCACGCCGCGTCGGGGTTCTTCGAATTCTTCGACACCGCCAGCGAAGAGCCGCCCTGATGCGCGACGCCGGGGATCTCGCCGAAGCCGGTCTCGTTCACGGTGCGCAAGGGCCGCACCGGCGCCGGGCAGCGCACCGCCTCCATCAGCCCGGAGACCTTGGTGGCGGAGGGGTCGTCGAAATAGGGGAAGAATTCGCCCCAGCTCATCATCGTCGCGGCCACGCCCTGCGCGATCGACTGGCCCTGGCCGTCCCATGTCCAGCCGGTGACGCCCGGCGGCATGGTCTTGTAGAGCTCTCGCCAGAACGCCATCGCCTCGACGCCGCGCTCGTCGTTGCCGGAGAACTTGCGGTCGGCGTCGAAGATCGAGCCGCCATGGCCCCAGAGCCACGCCGTCCAGTCGCAGTTCAGCGAGTAGTGGCCGGATTTCATCTGCCCGGTGGCGCCGTAGAGGTCCGGCCCCTTCGCGGCGGTGATCGCCTGCGCCTGCGTAAGATACTCGGCGAAGGTGGTCGGCGCCTTGAAGCCCATCTCCTCATAGATGTCACGGCGATACATCATGATGAAGATCGGGATGTCGTAGGGCACGCCCACCAGACGATCCTCATAACGCGCGATGCCGTCCACCAGCGCGGGCAGGAAATCGTCGATGTTCCAGTTCGGCATCGCCAGATCGGGCTTGGCGGCGGTCTGTTCGCGCGGGTCGAACACGTCGCGCGCGGTGAAGGCCGCCCAGCTCTGGTCGATATAATAGAGGTCGTAGGTGCCGAGCTGCGACGCGATGTCGAGCGTCATCTTCTGCAGCACCTGCTCCAGCGGCAGCACCTCGATCTCGACCTTGATGCCCGAGGCTTCCTCGAAATACTGCTTGAGCTGGCTGTTGAGCGCGTTCGACGGCGGGGTGCTTTCGGTCGCGAACTTCAGCGTGGTCCCGGCGAAGGGCTTCGAGACCTCCCGCACCCAGGCCAGCACCTCGGGGTCGGGGCGCAGATCCTGCGCGTTGGCCACCGGCATGAAGTGGCCGCCGAACGGGCGCGTCACGCCAAGGCCGAAGGCGCCGAGGCCGAGGCCCAGCTTGCCCGCCGCGCGCAGGAAATCGGCCTTCCGATCTGGCGCTTGACATACTTGTCGGCCAGTCCGGCGACGTAGAGCTTGCGGTCGCTATCTCTCATCGTTTCCTCCTTGGTTCCGGTCGGCCCGGCTGTCGCGGGTCTTGGTCCGGGGGGTTGCGGTCACTGCTTCAGCGAGCCCAGCGTCAGCCCGCGCACGAGATGGCGCTGCACCAGCAGAATGAAGATGAAGGCGGGGATCATCGCCGCCGCCCCCAGCGCCGCCATGTTGCCCCAGGCGGTGCCGGTCGAGGTGACGAAGGTCGAGGAGACCACCGGCACCGTTTTCAGCCCGGTCTGCGTCAGCGTCAGCACGAACAGGAACTCGGTCCAGCTGAAGATGAAGCACAGCACGGCGGTGGCGGCGATGCCGCCCCTGGCCATCGGCAGCACCACGCGGCGGAAGATCAGCCAGCGCGAGGCGCCGTCGATGATCGCGCTTTCGTCGATCTCTGCCGGGATGTCGTCGAAGAACGATTTCATCAGCAGCACCGCCAGCGGCAGGTTCATCAGCGCGTGGACCAGGATGACGCCCTGATAGGTGTCCATCAGCCCGGTGTCGCGGAAGATGAAGAACATCGGGATCGCCACCGCGACCGGCGGCATCATCCGCGTCGAGAGCACCCAGGCGACGAAGTGATGCCGCCCGCGAAACCGCATCCGGCTGAGCGCATAGGCCGCCAGCGTTGCGATGGCGACCGCGAGCAGGGTGGAGAGCACCGCGATCACGATGGAATCCCACAAACGCGGCGCCATGTAGAAGTTGCCGCCGCCGGGCAGAACCTCCTGCTGGCGCAGAAAGCCCAGCGATATGCCGAACACTTCCTCGAAATTGCGCAGCGTCGGCGTGAAGGTCCACACGCTTGGCGGCTTGTCGAAGATGTCCTTCGCCGATTTGAACGCCGTGGTGAACCAGTAGAAGATCGGAAAGGCGAAGAACGCCACCGCGACCCACGCCGCGAGCTGCCGCATCACCCTGGGGAAGCGCGCGCCCACCATCACCAGCGCACCTTGGCCAGCCAGATGAACAGGTTGGCCATGATCAGGATGATCGCGAGCGTCAAAAGGCTCAGCGTCGCGCCGTAGCCCCACTTGATGAAGCTGAAGGTCTGCTGCCACGCGTAATAGTTGAGCGTGTAGGTGGCGGTGCCGGGGCCGCCGGAGGTCATCACGAACACATAGTCGAACACCCGGAACAGATCGATGCCCCGGATCAGGATCGCCACCGCGATCACCTTGCTCATCATCGGCAGGGTGATGCGGCGGAACGTCATCCACCACGAGGCGCCGTCGATCATCGCGGCCTCATAGGGCTCCTGCGGCAAGGCGCGCAGCCCGGCGAGAAAGATCAGCACCATGAACGGCGTCCACTGCCACACGTCCGCCAGAATCACCCCCGCCAGCGCGGTGGCGGGCGAGGCGAGGATCGGCGTCTGCGGCGTGATCAGGCCAAGATTCAGCAGAACATAGCTGATCACGCCGAACTCCGGATCCTGCATCAGCAGGAACATCATGCCGGTCACGGCGGGCGGGATCACCAGCGTCAGCGTCAGCGCGCCGCGCAGAAAGCCGAAGCCGGGCGCGTCGCTGTCGAGCAGCAGCGCCAGCGCCATCCCGAGCACAAGCTGGATCGCCAGCGCGACGAAGAAATAGGTGAACGTCACCGTCAGCGAGTCGGCCAGCCGCTGATCGGAGAACAGCGCGCCCCAGTTGCTCCAGCCGACGTATTCCAGCTTGCGCCGGAACGGGGCGTATTCGTGAAAGCTCAGCCAGATGTTGTAGAACAGCGGATAGACGGCGAAAACCGCGAGCATCGCGATCAGCGGCGCGAGCCAGGGCAGCGGATGGTCGGACAGAAACCATCGACGCGGCAGCGCGGTCGCCGTCATCATCCCTCCCCCTGACGCCTTGGCCTGAACATCTGCGGTTCAGTTGTGCATTTGATCATCGTCACTATGATGCGGCCGATTGCAAGCCCTTTTGCGGGCATGCGCGGCGGGAGGCGGCGATGCGCGTGATCGACGGTCCGGCTCATCTTACGGCTGCGCCGACGGGCGCGGACGCGGGCGACGAGGCGCGGGCGCGCGCCAGCCATCTGTATTTCGTGCTGGGCCTCACGCAGCAGGCGATCGCCGACCGCATGGGCCTCAGCCGCGTCAAGGTGCAGCGCCTGCTGGCCGAGGCGCGTGAGCGCGGCATCGTGCGCATCGAGATCGTTGGCGTCAGCGCGCACCGGCTGGCGCTGGAGGCGCGGCTGGCCGACCGCTACCGGCTCGACGTCGCGCGGGTGACCGCCAGCGAGAGCGGCGCGGGCGCGTCGCTGTCGGAGGTGATCGGGCGCTACGCCGCCGCCACGGTGGCGCCGATGCTGCGCGACGGCGCCACCATCGCCATCGGCTGGGGGGTGACGCTGAAGGCGCTGGCGGCGGAGATCGCGCCCACGCCGCTGCGCGGCGCCACGGTCGCGCCGCTGCTGGGGTCGCTGTCGCGCCGTTCGACCATCGACCGTTTCGAGGCGGCGAGCCTGCTGGCGCGGCGGCTGGACGCGGAGTGCTATGCGCTGCCCGCGCCGATCATCTGCGACAGCGCCAGCTCCTGCGCAATGATCGCCGCGCAATCCATCGTGCGCGACGTGCTGGCGCGCGCGGCGCAGGCCGATCTGGCGCTGCTCAGCGTCGGCGGCTGCCGCTCCAGCACGCTGCGCGCCACCGGCTATGTGACCGACGCGGAGTTCGACGCGCTGGAGGCGGCGGGGGCGGTGGGCAACTTCCTCGGCTACTATTTCGACGCGGCGGGCGCGATTCTCGACCATCCGGTGAACGCCCGCGTGGTCGGCCTGCACCCCGACGCTGCGCGCGCCATCCCGCGCCGGATCATGGCCTCGGGCGGGCCGGAGAAGGTGGCGATCCTGCGCGTGCTGCTGGCGCGCGGCTGGTGCACCGGGCTGATCACCGACGAGGACACCGCGCGCGCGCTGCTTGATTGAGGCTCAGGCCTCCGCCGCCGCGTAGTCGTCGAGCAGCCCCGCGTCGCAGGCCAGATCGACGAAGGCGAAGCGGTTGCGCATCTCGTGACCGTGGCGCACCGCCTCGCGCCACAGATCGACGGGCACGCCCAGCGCCGCCGCGCTGGTCGCGCCGCCCGCCGCCGCCAGCAGTCGCGCCATCTCCGCGACCGGGATCATCATCGCCGCGCATTCGGCGCGCAGCGCTGGCCATATCTCGGCCAGCCGCGCGTTCAGCCGCGCCGCGCCCTCGGCGTCGAGCGCCTTCTTGCGATATTCCTCAAGGCACTGCGCCGCGATCTGCGGCCCCATCCGCCGCGCCATGCCGGCCTCGTCGATGCGGGTGGGGCGCAGCACCGGCGGCGTCTCGCGCGCCAGCATGTCCTGCTGGATGCGCGCCATCGCCAGCGAGGCGACGCCCACCTGCTGGCCGTGCAGCGTGCCGGGGTGGCGCGCGCCCGCGAAGCAGTCGAGGTAATGCGAGACCTGATGCTCGCCCATCGAGCCGTGGTGCGAGACGCCGGTGAAGCTGATGCCCAATCCGCACAGAATCAGCACCCGGTGCAGATAGCCGATCGCGGCCACCTCGCCCGCGCCCACCCCCGCCGCCCGCGCGTTGAGCGCCGCCTCGTCGGGCGTCTCCAGCAGATAGGGCTCCGCAAAATACGGCGTGCCGAGCAGGCGGTGCGACATCCACCAGTCGATCTGCGCCACCGAGCGGCACAGGCAGTCGCCGAACCCCGCCGCCGCCAGCCGCTTCGGCGCCGCCGCGTTCACGGCCAGATCGATGAAGCAGCCCGAGGGCGCATGGGCGGGCAGCGACACCTTCAGCCCGCTATCGAGCGTCATCGAGGCGGTGGTCGAAGTGTAGCCGTTCATCGACGCCGCCGTGCCGAACACCGCATACTTGCGCCCGTCGCCGGCGGTGACGAACTTGCACAGATCGTTGACCGTGCCCGAGCCGACCGCGATCACGCCGCTCGCGCCGCTCAGCCGCGCCTTCAGCGCCGCCGCCGTCGCCAGATCGGCGTGCGGATGGTCCAGCAATACCGGCTCCACGGTCGCGATCGCGCCCAGCGCGCGGGCGACGCGGGCGCCCATGGCGTCCCAGGTGTCGGCGTCGGCGACCACGGCGAGCCGGTCGCCCAGGGCCAGCGGCGCCGCCAGATCGGCCTCGGCGCCGTCGAGCGACTCTGCGATGGCGATGCTGTCGTAGGGTGCGGCGGGCGCGCGCTTTCCGGTCAGCGGGTTGATCCACTCTCCGGCGCAGACCGCGTCGATCAGCGCCGTCCATCCGCCCTGCGGCGCTCCATCAGCGGCCATCGCGTCCCCCCCTTGGTTTTGCGCGAGTATTGGCAGGGCGCCCCACCGAACGCCAGAGCCTTGCGCGACGGTTGACGCCGCGCTGAAAGCCGCGCGATCTGTCGGGCAAAACAACGCGGGGAGGGGCGGCCATGGCGCGCGATCTGGTGATCGGTCTCGACAGCTCGACGCAATCCACCAAGGCGATCGCCTGGACGCGCGACGGCGAGGCGGCGGCCGAGGGGCGCGCCGAATACCCCCTCAGCCGCCCCGAACCCGGCTGGGCCGAGCAGGATGTCGAGGACTGGCGCCGCGCGGCCTGCGACGCGCTCAGGGCGGTCTGCGCGCAGGTGGACCCCGCCCGCGTCGCGGGCCTCGCCATCTCGAACCAGCGCGAGACGCTGTGCTTTCTCGACGCGCAAGGCCGGTCGCTGCGCCCGGCGATCCTGTGGCTCGACGCGCGCGGCGCCGCCGAGATCGCCCCGGTCTGCGCGGCGCTGGGCGCGGACTGGCTGCACCGGACCACCGGCAAGCCGGCGGATGTCACGCCCGCGCTCTATCGGCTGGCGTGGATGCGCCGCCATCAGCCCGACATTCTCGACGCCAGCGCGCAAATTCTTGAGCCACATGGCTTTCTCACCCGATATCTCACCGGGCGCGGCGCGGCGAGCTGGACCAGCGCCGACCCGTCGGGCGTGTTCGACATCGCGGGCAAGCAGTGGTCGGCGCCGATTCTCGCCCATCTGGGGCTGACCGCCGACCGGTTCGGCGCGCTGCATCGCCCCGGCGCATTGGTCGGCGCCGTGACGGCGCGGGCGGCGGCGCAAACCGGGCTTGCGGCGGGAACGGCGGTGTTCGCGGCGGGCGGCGACGGGCAATGCGCGGGGCTGGGCGTGGATGCCGCGCGGCGCGGGCGGATCTATCTCAACCTCGGCACCGCGATGATCACCGGCGCCTGGTCGGCGACGCCCGAAACCGGGCGGTTCTGGCGCACGATGACCGCGCCCGACGGCGAGGGCTATTTCCTGGAGGGCTGTCAGCGCGCGGGCGCCCTGCTGGTCAACTGGTTCATCGACACCTTCGCGGGCGGGCGCGACGACCCCGCCGCGTTCGACCGGCTGGAGGCGGCGGCGGCGCGTATTCCGGTGGGGGCGGAGGGCGTCACCGTGTCGCCCTACCTGATCGGCTGCATGGACCCGCACTGGGACCCCGCCGCGCGCGCCAGCTTCAGCGGCCTCGGCCCCGGCCACGGCCCCGCGCATCTCTACCGCGCCATCCTTGAGGCGCTGACGCTGGAGAGCGCGCGCTGCGTGGCGGCGATGCGCGCGCAGGGCGTGGCGGCGGCGCGCATCCTGGCCGTGGGCGGCGGCGCGCGGTCGGCGCTGTGGCTGCGCATGGTCGCCGACGCCTCCGGCCTGCCGGTGGCGCGCAGCGCCTCGGTCGAGGCATCGGCGCTGGGGGCGGGCATGTCGGCGGCGGTGGGCGCGGGATGGTTCGCAGGCTTTGCCGAAGCCGCCGCCGCCATGAGCCGCGAGGAGGCGGCGCTGGCGCCCGACCCCGCCGCGCGCGCGGCGTGGGACGCGGCGTCGGCGCGGCAGGCCGCCAGCTACCGGCCCGGCGCGCCGACGCCGGCTTGAGCGTTCATGTCGTCTCGGCGATGAAATCCGGCACGATGCCGCTCTCGCGGATCAGCGCATCGACGTCGAGGCTGCGCAACAGGCCGTGCGCGCGCACCAGAATCGTCCGCCATCCCGCCGCCGCGCCGCCGAGAATGTCGGTGTGCAGCGTGTCGCCCACCATCGCGACGCGCCGGGGGTCGGTGTCCGGCCCCAGTTTCGCGCGCACCAAGTCGAAGGCGTCGGCGAACGGCTTGCCGTAGAAGGCGCACGCCACGCCGGTCGCATCCCACAGCGCATGGGCGTGCAGGCCCGGCTCCAGCGACAGCCCGTCCTCGCGCGGCGCCACCAGATCGGGATTGCCGACCAGCACCGGGCGCGGCCGCGCGCGCAGCGCCGCCAGCAACAGCGCCTGCCGCGAAGGCGTCCAGGCGTCGCCGCTCAGCAGCGCGAAGCCTTCGGCCCGGTCATAGGCCTCGGCGTCGTCGCCCAGCAGCAGGGTGCGCGGCGCAAGCTGGTCGAGCGCGGAGTGCGCGGTCGCGGCGAAGCCCCAGAGCAGCCGGTCGCCGCGCGCGGCCAGCGCCTGCGCCAGCGCGTCGCGGCTGGAGACGATGTCGCGCGCCGCGAAGTCGAAGCCCATGGCGCGATACTTGGCGACGGTCGCCGAGACCGGCCGGGTCGCGCCATTGGTCAGCACGATCAGCCGCTTGCCCGCCGCGCGCAGCGCCGCCACGCGCGCCGGCGCGCCGGGGATCGCCGCGTCGCCCACGTTCAGCACGCCAAAGCCGTCGAGCACGAAAGCGTCGATGGCGTCCGCCGCTTCGGACAGATCGGCGATGCGCCGCGACGCTTGCGGAAACGTCGCCGCAGGCAACCGGTCGCGGATCGCCGCGTAGCGCGCGCAGGCGTCGGCCGCGTCCATCCTCAGCGCCGTGATCGCATCCATGCCGCCGTCTCCCCCCATCGCCGCGCCCTCATAGCCGCCGCAGGCGCGCGCGGTAAAGCGGCATGGCCGACCGCGCCATCGCCACAGGCCCCTTCGCGCCTCGCGCCGCGTTCGGCTGCTTGGTGGAGACGGCGCCCCGCGCCATGATCGCGATGACCGTCGCGCCCGGCGCTGCGCCGCGAAGACGCTTGTCGCTTGTTCGGTCCGGCTTGCGATCTGCGCGTCACCCGGCTCGGGGGCAGGCGCAGAGAGGTTCACGAGACGCCGCCAAAGCCCCGCCGCCCAAGCGCGTAAAAGTGGTGGAGGGGGCTGGATTCGAACCAGCGTAGGGTTTCCCCGACGGATTTACAGTCCGTTGCATTTGACCGCTCTGCCACCCCTCCACAGGGCGGCGCCGGATGCTTTCCGGCGGTG
>Ga0210024_1004628_pt1 | contig 10697 bp, 4 predicted proteins | sample CryGeymeta201525_FD_183988 | JGI IMG/M metagenome (GOLD analysis project Ga0210024, IMG submission 183988) | Groundwater microbial communities from Crystal Geyser aquifers in Utah, USA - Crystal Geyser metaG 2015-25 (SPAdes) (version 2) | ecosystem: Environmental > Aquatic > Deep subsurface >... | reverse complement strand
GCGCCACGCGGCACTTTCCGCGCGAGAAGGCGCGAAGGAGGTCCGACGTTGACCAGGAACAGGCTCATCGGAATTGGCGCGTTCATTACAGGGGGCATGGTGTCTCTGCTCTGCGGATGCGGTGGGGGCGGTGGCCCCTCCATCGGGGGCACCGGAGGCACGACGTCTGGCGACAATCTGTCGGCGCCGACCATCTCCCGGTTCCAGGTCTCGCCCACGTCATTGGGATTTGTCGGCGGGCCGGTAACATACTCCGTCGTTGCTGCTGATGCCGACGGCGGCTCCTTGACGGTTACCGTGATCGTCACACCGCCGGATGGGAACCTTCAGTCCCTGCCGCAGAAGACCGGCCCCTCCGGGACCTTTGAGATTCCCTATACCTCCCCCGCCAATGTCGGTGCAACTCCGCAGGTGCAGACGTACACCGCCGTGGCGCAGGTCTCCGACGGCAAGAACACGGTGACCGCAAGCGGGGCGAATCACACCGTGTCGCCTCCCGACGCAGGACCGCCGCCACCACCGCCACCGGTGCTCCCGTAGGAGCAGTCGCGCGCCGGAATCCGGGGAGGGCGAGGCTCCCGCCGAGCCGCCAAGGCGGGGGCCGGTTCGCGGACGGATCTGACCGATTGGACTGATCCGACCGAGCGGCCTCCCCTCGGGGGGGCGTGGACTGAAACGACAGGACGGAAGCAACTATGCGCAACCGATCACCAAAAATCGTGCTCCTGAGCGGCCTCATGGCTGCGGCGATCGGAGCCGGGATGTTTGCGCTGGCCTTGTCTCGGCGCTCCGAGCGCCGCGCTGGTTCGGACGAGATCACTTTCAATATCGGGGCAGAACGTGAGCGGATGGCGAAGCTCATCGCCCAGAGGAGAGCCATCAGTGAGCGGGAAGCCCAGGAGTACCTGAAGCAGTTGGAGGAGCGGAAGCGACTTCGTGTCCTCAACAAGTTCTCTCTCCCGAACGGCACCTTGGCCGACTTCGTGAAGGTCTCGGGGGGCAAGCGACCGGTCAAGAAGCAGGGGAGCGGCTTGCTGCTGAACCCGGACTCTGAACTCGGGAGGCGCTACTACGAGCAGGTGGTCGGGCAGGAGGGGTCCGCCGCCCACAAGTACTTCCAGCAGAAGTGGAACGAGGCTCAGAAGAAGGGCTTCTTCAACTGGACCATGACGCAGGAGCAGCGCGACCGCCTGTTGCGCTTGAGCAAGGGAGAGTCGATCTCCGCTACGACGCGGTCCCGGCAGACACCGGTGGCGCTGCGGACGCTGGTGGTCGCCGTCGAGTTCCCCCAGTGGGTGGATGCGCCGCCGCAGTTCAGTACGCAGAACTTGCAGGTTTACTACCGCACTACCGGCCAGCCCGGCGGCACACGGTACTTCCACCCCATCAGCGACCAGAACCTGAATGGGATGCCCGACCGGTTTGAGGGCTTGCCACCCATCGGCGAGACTCCGGGCGGCCGAATCATCCCGACGTTTAACCAGGCCAACAACCTCTCCGACTTCACCCTCGGCGCGGTCACCTGGGGCTCGCAGACCCACCCCGGCGTGCGGGGCCAGAACTACCCGCAGTCGGTGGATATGCGGGAGCAGTGGTACAGCCTTCTCTTCGACCCGGCCAACGCCAACAGCGTGGTCAACTATTACTGGCAGAACTCCCACGGTCACGTACGCCTGTCAGGCGACCGCAGTGACATCGTGGGCTGGCTGGAGAGCCGGCACCCGTTGGACCGAACCGACATTGCCCCCCAGACTGCACCCTTCTACGCGTTCCAGCCGGGCACTCCGCTGATCCGACCCATTCCCGAGCCTACCGGAGAGCCCGTGCTCGCTTACGGCACAGTCAACACGACCGCGGATCCCGCCAGCACTCCGGTGATGGTGAACTCCTGGATCACGTTGGTCTGGTCTCGGTCCGTCTACGACATTCCCGGGGCCAGCAGTTCGTTCTTCTACAACATCGAGAGCCCGACGGGCCGACCGCTCCCCTTGGGCACCTCGCGCCTCCGCCTTCGCGTCGACCCCTTTGATAGCCGCCGCGTAGTCATGCTGATCGCCGCCGGAGGGACCGCCGTCGGCCCGTATTGGGGACGGGACTGGCAGGTCACGTTCGATAATAGCTGGTTCGGCGGGAACGTGACCCAGAGCATCAGTGGCTGGGTCGACTGGGGGGTCACCCTGAACAACACGCGGTTCGCCAGCGCCGATGTGCTGCAGACGACGGGACCCACCGATGCGGCCAACGTGCAGATGCCGCTGACGCCGCACCGCCTGAAGAGCTACTGCTACTACACGACCGACCCTGAGTTCCGCGCCGGGGATCCCTACCAGTTGCAGCGCCTGCGGAACCGCCAGAACCAGTGGGACGACATCGGCGGCGATGTGGAGAACGCCAATGACCGCAGGGCGCGCCCTGCCCCCTACGATCACGACTTGGAGGACCACAATCGGCCGACGGGTGGGCTGCTTGGCTGGTACCCGCACGATGTGGACGGGGTGAAGGAAGACGTGAACTTCCTGCTGGCCGACAACGGGATCGACGTCACTCAGTATGACCGCGTGATCTACGTGTACCCGGACGGCGGCAGCCCGGGAATTGCCGCCAACGGCAGCTTCTACGACAGCTCGATCATGGTGCCGGAGAGCGCCGGTCTGGCCACAGTGGCCGCGACCCTCGGCTTCACCTTCGGGTTCCCCAATCTCTTCGACGGCGACAGCGGCGCAGGCTACAACCCGCCCCATCGCGTCACGCACGCCGTGGGACCGTACAGCCTGATGTCGGGCGCGGGCATCCGCCTCGACCCCTACTGCAAGTCCATCGCCGTGCCGGGGCCCTGGATCAACCCCATCGTGGTAACCAACGATCGCCTGGGGCAGCGTCTGCCCGAAGTAGAAGGCGTGTATGACGAGTCGCGGGTGCTGTCGATCCCGGTGCCGGGCGCGACCGGCGAGTACTTCTTGGTGGAGAATCACAACAGGCAGTTGTTTGGCGATTTCACGCCCTTCGGGCTGACGGTCTACCACGTTGACCCACGGTACGGGATCTTCTACTATCCGGATCTGCCGCCCAACTCCGGCGGGCAGAACGACGACCTGTGGCTGGTAGCGGTGGAGCAGGCGGACGGCCAATACGAACTGGAACGCAAGCTCCGAACGCAGCCGTTGACCACGCTGGCGACGGACTCCTTCGGCGCCGATGCAGGCAGCACCGTGACAGTGTGGGACCAATACTCCCACGATCTGGCGGGCAACTCGACCGCGACCAGCCAAAGTCGTGGGCTGGCTGACACCAGCGGCAACCTTCTGCCGGGGACGGCCTTCGACAGCTATGTCCGCATCGCCAAAGTCGGCAACACCGGGCCGGTGATGACCGCGGACATCTACGTGGAGCCTCGGGAGTTGGTTGTGACCGGCACGCCCCTGGCGTCCCCCACGATTCCGCAGGGGGCCACCAATGCGGCGATGCTCCAGTTGGACTTCGCGCACTCGGCTCTTTCCACCAACGATGTCACCCTGGACACGCTCCGGTTCAACGAGAGCGGCTCGAGCAAGCTGGACAGCGACACCACGCGGGTGTCGCTGTTCGATGACTCCAATGGGGTGAGCGGCTTCCAGCCGACGGCGACGGCCACTGCTTCCGCGGATCGACTGGTGGCGTCCTCGCAGTTCACAAACCAGCAGGTGACGTTCACCGGCTTGTCTTACCTCGTCAAGAACGGCGACCGGCGCCGCCTGTTCGTCGTGCTCGATGTCTCGGACACGATGGACACTTCGGCTGAAGCGACGGTGGGCGTGCAGATCGCGGACGCCACTGATGTGCGGCCCCAGGTGCCCGGCGCAATCCAGGAGCGGGCGGCAAACGGCACGTTCCGGTTCCCCATCCCGCAAGGGAACCTGGCTTCCTCCAAGGTGGTCGAGGCCGGCGACACGCTGCTCGTCACCCCGGTGAACCGGTCGCCGGCCAGCGTGACGCAAGGACTGCAGAACGTCCCGATGCTCTCGCTGAACCTGAGCGTCAACCGGGACACCGTTCTGATCACCCGGTTGCGGGTCCGCGAAGACGGCACCAGCGACCAAGACACCGACCTGCTCAAGGTGCACCTGTATAGCGACCCGGAGCAAGACGGCGCCGTGGGGCTGAACGATACGCTCCTGGCCAGCGTCCCGCTTTCCGGGCAGATCGCGGACTTCCAGGGCATCAGCGTGGTCGTGGCCGCCGGGACGCCCCGCTCGCTGTTGCTCACGTATGACGTGTCCGACTTCGCGCAGCTCGGGAAGACGCTGACTGCGGCGCTGCCAGACATCTCCTACGTCACCGTCGGGGACGCCGCCGACACGGTGTCCGTCGCCAACTTCCCCATTGCTTCCAGCCCGAGTCTCATCGAGCGGGCGGCGCACCTGCTGTATGTCTCCGCGTCCAGCTTCGTCCTGCCGTTCGTCGATCCCGGCGACACGGATGTGCCCTTCGAGAAGCTGGTGCTGACGCCCGACGCGGGAGTTGTCACGCTGAGCGGCCTGACCATCCGGCAGTCGGGGACAGGGCTCGTGGGCGCCGCCGCCGACCTCAAGACCATCAAGGTGTACCGCGACACAAACCAGTCCGGCTTGCTGGAGACCACTGGTCCGACCCCGGATGCGCTTATGGTGACCGGGTCCACATTTGTTGACACCGACACGCCTACCGACGGCATTGCTGACGGCGTCGTCTTCACCACGGCGAACGGCTCCTTCCCGTCCAACTTCACCATCAATGCGGGGAGCAGCGAGACGCTGTTCGTGGCCGTCGACGTGGGCGATCCCGGTCTGGCGACGGTCGGGAACACGCTGGAGCTGGCGCTCGTCAACGCAGCGGCCGTCAACGCGCTCCCGGACACGACGATCCTGACCACCGGCAGCTTCCCGGTGCGGTCCGGCGCGAGCGTGATCCGGGGTCTGGTCGACGTGGTGATTGGCGAGTCCGTCCCGGACGGCACCGTCGTCCCTCAAGGCGCCATCGAGCAGTTCATGATGCGGCTGGACGTCACCGCGCAGAACAGCAACGTCACTGCAGACACGCTGGTTGTGGGCCGCGGCGGCTCGGGGACCGATGCCGACGTGCTGCAGGTGAAAGCCTACCTGGACAAAGACGCCGACACCGTGTTCAACTCGTCCGTTGACACGCTGTTGGGCGCCGCACCATTCACCAGCGGGCAGGTGATCTTCTCGAACCTGACCCTCGCCCTCCCGGCCGGAGCCACCACCTCCATTTTCATCGTGTACGACCTCAGCGGGAACGCCACGACCAACGCCACGCTGACGGCGCAACTGCTCAGCGCCGTGGCGATCTCCGGGCCCGGCGTTCAGGTGGATCCGAGCGTTACGTTTCCGCTTACTTCAAACCAGATCCTCATCGCCGACGCACCGCCCCGGCTGGCCTACTGCGAGGCGTCCAAGACGCAGGCGCTGGTCCGGTTCTCTGAGCCGGTGCAGACGGCGGAGGCGGAACAGGCAGCCAACCTCGAAATTGAGAGCCCTGCCGGCAATCTGATCCACAGTGCGGCGTCGCCGCTGAGCGGGCTGTCGTTGAGCTACAACGCCGGCATTCGCTCGCTGGTCATCAGCGGGCTGTCCTTCACCTACGGTGACGAGGTCAAGTTCACCGTGTCCAACGTGAAAGACCTCGCCGGCAACGTCATCGCGCCGCCCAACAACACCTGCACAGCCACAGTCGGCGAGACTGTCCCGCCTGCCATTCTGAGTTGTGTGGTGAGTGAACCGGTCACCGAAGACGCTGGCGGGACCGCGGCCATCGTGTTCACGAAGGATGTCATCCCCACGGGAGCAGGCGGCGCGCTGGGGGACCTGGGGAACTTCCTGCTTGTGGCCAACGGGCTGCCGCTGAACACCAGCGCCGCCAGCATCTCCTTTGCCGCAGCGACGCGCACCACCACCATCACCGGTCTTCCAGTGAAGCAGGGCGACACGTACCAGATCACTGCAAAGGGCATCACCGATATCTTCGGGAATGCCATGGAAGAAGACGGCTCTGCCAATGTGTGCAGTGGCACTGTGCAGGATGCCGTAGCACCGACGCTCTTGGGCATTGCCGCGCACGCAAAGGCCATCGTCCTGACCTTCAGCGAGGCGATGGACCCGAAGACAATCTCGGTTCCGCCGCTGTACGCTCAGTACACGGTGACGGAAGGCGGAGCCGCAGTTGCCCTCAAGTCAGTATCACTGAGCACTGACGGGACCATTGCGACGCTTGTACCGACAACTGATCTGTCGCTCAGCGGCACGCTCACAGTTGTTGTCCGCGACGTTAAGGACAAGGCGGGGCGGGATATTTCGCCGAACCCGACCACGGCCATCACGGGTGTCGGCGTGCAGGTAGTGATCCCCGGCCATGGGCTGACGCTCTTCGCCGTGCCGATGCTGTTCACCCCACCGGACGACGACCCGGCTTTCGTGCTGGGTGACGGAGCCAAGGTCGCCCGGTTCGACCCGGTGTTCAGCCAGTATCAGGTGTACCCGACCGTCAAGTTCGGGTTCGCTCCAGGCCAGGGCTACTGGGGCCGCTTCAACGTGGACACGCCGTTGCTGTTGTCTGCCGGGCAGTTGGTTTCCACTCTGACCCCCTTCACCTTCAATCTGCCCACCAACAACTGGGCGCTGTTTGGCAACCCCTTCTTGGGGAGCCTCAGTTGGAACATGGACGCGCTGAGCGTCAAGGTGGGCGGCGGCGTCACCACGCCGCTGAGGCAGCTTGTGGGGAGCAGCAATCCGGTGATGGAGACGTACGCGTGGGCGTATGATTCCCTGGCCCGCGACTACTACTTGGTGTCCGATCCACGAATCATCCCGGGAGTGAAGTCCGTGATCCCGGTGGGTACGGCGGTGTGGGTGAAGTCCAACACTGCCAACGCCGCCTTGGTGGTGCCGGCTCCGCTGGCGTCTCGGGCGAGTGTGCCGGTGGAAACGGAGACGCCCGGCGACAATAGCTGGTCTGTAGAACTGGTGGCCAGTGCAGGCGACGCGACGGACTCTGGGAACTTGCTCGGCGTGTCTCCCGGCCGCGCCGTCACGGTGGCCAGCCCGCCGGCCCAGCCGGAACTCAGCGACTTCGTGGAGCTATCCTTCCTTCAGCCTACTGGCGCGGGGGAGGGCGGCTTCCGGGGCGAAGTGGACTTGCGAAGCGCGGTTTCGAGCCGGGCTTCGTGGGAAGTCGAGGTCCGGACGGACCGAGCTGGTAGTGAAGTGCGTGTCTTGTGGCCCGAGCTGTCGCGACTGCCGAGCCGCTATCGACTGAGGTTCGTGGACCCGACCACTGGGAGCGCGGTGGCGATGCGCACCTCCCGCTACTACAGCTTCCAGGCGGAGCGTTCCGGCATCACGGCCAGGCGCTTCCGGGTGGAGCTGATCCCCGCCGAGGAGGGCGGCCTCCGGATCTCCGGAGTAAGTGTCGTTCCGGCCGGGCGAGCAAGCGGAGGCGGGCTGGCTGTGTCCTACGCCCTCAGCCAAGACGCCGACGTTCAAGTGAGAGTGCTGAGCGCGACCGGGCGGCAGGTTGGCGTCCTGACCCGCAGCAGCGGCCGCGCCGGTCTGAACCAGGTTGCCTGGGCAGCCCGAGGAGCCGATGGTCGCGCCTTGCCGCGCGGCGTGTACTTGGTGGAGATCACTGCACGGGATGACGAAGGACAGGCTACGCGCGCCGTTCGGACGGCGCCCCTCCGATAGGTCCTACTAGTCCTATCAGTCCCATTCGCGCTCTGCTGTGATTGCAGACCGGTTCTCATAGGAGTTGAGGTAGGCTTGAAAAGGACAACACTCCCAGTGGCGCTACTGGCCGCCGCGGCTGCCCTTGCCACCTTGGCAGGGTGCGGCGGCGGAGGCGGCACCGCGGCACCGACCGGCGGGGGCAGCACCGGTGGGACAACGCCCACGGTGACCAACAAGGCGCCGGTCGTCTCGAACGCGAGCCTCACCATCGCCGCAACCTCGGGCGGCGGCGCCGGTTCGGTGCAGGGAGACAGCGTTACGCTGCCCGTTGGCGGCGGCACCATCGCGGTCTCCCTGGACGCCGCAGACCCGGAAGGAAGCACCCCGGTGGTGGTCGTCTCGCTGTTCAACAACAACTCGGGGACGGAGACGAAGGTCACCAAAACCACCCCGACGAGTGGCACCACCTACCGACAGGATATCCCCGTTGCGGGGAATCTCAGCACCAGCGGGCTCGCCGTGACGTACCTCGTCACCGCGCGCGTCGCCGACGCTGCGGGGCTCGCAACCACACTCACTCTCGGCACGATCCTCGTGCCGGGTGCCAGCAGCCCGCCTGTCCCTCCGCCGCCCACCGACCTGTAGCGAGCCGCGCCGACCCGGTGCCCTGACATGCTGCATTGCCCGTCCTGTGGCTATGAATACGAAGTCAGCGCCAACCGCTGTCCGGACTGCGGGAATGCCCTGCAGCCCGGCCCGTTGCCCGCGGGTGCGAACGGCGACTTTCGTAGCGCGAGATGCCATCTCGCGGTACAGTCCGGCCCGTTGCCTGCGGGCGCGAACGGCGACTTTCGTAGCGCGAGATGCCATCTCGCGGTACAGCTTGGCCCGTTGCCCGCGGGCGCGCGGGGGTGGACGGCGAACGGTCCGCTCACCGCAGTGGCTGCACCCGCCGATGAACCGACGGCACTGCTGTTTCGCGAGCTGCTGAAGAGCAATTCGATCCCCGCCGCCCTCAGATGCCTCGAGATGCCCTGGTACGACGGCCTGGCTTCTCTCACGATGAACCGAGGCGTGTGGGGGCAGGTGCTCGTGCGGGAAGCGGATGCGGCCCGCGCCCGGCGACTGCTCGCAGACTACGCAACAGGAGCCCCCCGCGAACCCGACGGCGACGAAGACGGTGGAGGTGACGACCATGCGTTTGGCTCATGCAGTGCTTGTGCGTCCGCGCCCCAGCCGAGCGGGGCGGGTGCCCAACCGGCCGGTCTGTCGCCTTGACAGCGCAGCCGTGCCGGGTATCCTCGCCTTCCATAGCTTCCAAGTGGCTGCCGACCTCAGGTCGACGCTCAAGGAGGAATCGTGATGACTGCCAACCTGTATCATCCTCGCCGGAACACACTCCCCTCGGCCCGCAAGGCGGCCCCTCCCGGCGTTGCGGCGCTCGCAGCGCTGGTGGCTGTTGCGCTCGGCGCGGGGCCGGCGCGCGCGGCGGTGACGGTCAGCAATCCCACCATCACGGCGCTCGGGGCGGGTGCCGCCTTGGTCGGCACGAACAACACCGTGCTGCAATTCACCGCGAGCTACTCCCAGACCAATGCCAACCCCTGGTCGAGCGCGTATGTGACGGTGCCCGGCCCGCCTTCGGCCACCCAGGTGAATTTCAACGGGCCGGGCGGGAATGGAACGTACTCCACCACTGGTCAGAGCTTCAGGACCACCTTCAACTCCACTCGCACTGTAACCTATACTTTCAACTGCACTGCCGTCGCCCCCGCGGAAGTGGGGACTGCGACTCTGGAGCTCACCTACCGCAACATCCAGCCGGTCCTCCAGTACGGGCAGCGCATTGCCTCGCCTGGCAACACGAATGGGGTCAAGGACACCGCCTGCTACGACCGCCTGATCCCCGCCAACCGCACGGCGGTTACCCTGGACGTCATCTATACGGACGTCAACAACGACCCGCCCGTCTCCTACCTCGGGCAACCCACGGTGTGGGCCGTGCTGGATGCCGGACTCCCCACGGAAGTACGGATTCCCCTCCGGCGACCAGCCGCCGACGCGAACTACCAGCCCGGCGGGTACAGCGGCAACAGTTGGAACAACAGCGTGGACGCGACCCTACCGGCAGTTCCCGACTACACGGACGGTGAGCATTTCCAGTTCGTCGGCACGCTCCCTTACAATGCTGCAACCGATACCATCACCAACCCCCTGGACCCGAAGACGACCAATCTGGGGCAATACACGCTTCAGTTCCAGGCGACGGACGCGCCCATCGTTAGCGCGCTGGCTGCGAACGCCTACATCCCCGCGGCGGACAACTACCTCTACGTGTACGAGTCGCCGACGCTGACGGTCAACACTTCCACGAACGGTCTGGTGGTGGTCCCCTCCGACCCGGCTCACTACCAGGATGGCTCCAGCTCCGACTCGTTCGTGTATGAGGTCACTTACACTCAGAAACAAGGCGTGGCCCCCAGCATCGACTTCACCTACGCGTACAAGCGGATCTACTGCATCATTGACGGCACTCGCAGGGAGCTCACTTCCGTCATACCCAATCCCACCGCCAACGACTACCAGGTCGGGGCTCTGTACCGCTACATCATGCAGCCGCTCGAGCGGGGCGACTATGAGTGGCGCACGAGCGTGGACCATCCCACCGGCGCCACGCCCAACGCGACTGACCCCCATGACGACAACAACCTGACGGCGTTTGGGTCTGGGAACACCATTACACCTGGCACCGCGGGACAGCAGGCGTACAATGCCGGAGCCGCGCACAGATACGAGTTCGAGGCCGTCCGGCTGCCGGCGGCGAACGGCGTGCGGGACGCCACAGTCCCAGGTCCCAGTTCGGGCAATCCCTGGCAGAAGCCCCTGGTCCACCCGGTGCTCGAAGTCAGGCCGCACAGAGTCCGCGGCGTGCCACCGGGGGCAGGCCTGATGTGGTGGGACGAGACCAACTTCTTCTTGGGGAACGCCGCCCCGCTGGGC
>Ga0210024_1004627_pt1 | contig 10698 bp, 7 predicted proteins | sample CryGeymeta201525_FD_183988 | JGI IMG/M metagenome (GOLD analysis project Ga0210024, IMG submission 183988) | Groundwater microbial communities from Crystal Geyser aquifers in Utah, USA - Crystal Geyser metaG 2015-25 (SPAdes) (version 2) | ecosystem: Environmental > Aquatic > Deep subsurface >... | reverse complement strand
AACAGCGACAACGCAGGATTCACGCCGTCACTGTCGAAGAACACGAACGATGGCGTTTTGGCCAGCGCCGCGCGGGCGGCCTCGCGCAGCGCAAGCACCCGCGCGGCCCGCGCGGCGTCGAGCACGCCCAGCCGGTCGCGCGCAGGCGTGAAACCCGCCGCCAGCGCGGCCATGAACCGCCGCCGCCCCGCCGCGCGCCGCCGGGGCGGCCCGCTCGCCGCATACTCCGCCGCCGCCAGAATCTGCGCCTGCGTAAAGCCTGCGATGTCGGCGAACACCGCCGAGTCGCGCCCCGCCGCCGCGACCAGCCCGGCGAACTCGGCCGCGATCGCCTCGCCGATCTCCACCAGCGCCGCCTCGGCGCCGGTCTCGCGCAGCAGCGCCGCGATGTCGGCGCGCGCCAGCGCCGCGTCGATGTCGGCGGGCCCCGCGCCCACCGCGCCGAACAACAGGTTGTCGAGCAGGCGGGCGTGCGGGTTCAGCGCGTCGCGCCGCCACGGCGCGACCAGATCAGCGACCAGCGCCGCATCCTCGCCCTGCGCCAGCGCCGCGCGCGCCGCCGCCACCAGCGGCGCCCAGCGCGTCAGCGCGTCGGCGGGGATCGGCGCATCCAGCGCCAGCGCCCGCAAATCCGGCGCCAGCCCCGCGTCTTGCGCCAGCGCCAGCACGCGCGCCTCCAGCCCTGCGGCGTCCGCCACCCCTGCGGCGGCGTAGTCGGTCCAGTCGCCTTCCGGATCGACCTCCGCCGCGCCGGTGAGCCGCGCCTCCTCCAGCATCTCCGCCGCCGCCGCGCCCGACAGCGGCGGCGGCCTGCGCAACAGCCCCGCCGTCAGCGCCGCGCGCACCGTCTGATCGCCAAGCGGCGGATCGTCGCCGACATGGCCCAGCGCCGCGCCGATCTGCGGCAGCGTCGCGTCGCCCAGCGCCACGCCGCCCAGCGTGACCGCGCCCGAGACCGGCGTCTCAAGCCCCGCGATCATCCGCATCAGCGCCGCGCGCGCGCCGCCCTCGCCGCCCAGCACGGCGACCATGGCGCCCTGCGGCAGGATCAGGCGCGACGCGAACAGCCCGCCCGCGCCGGGGCCGCCGTCGAGCACGACGATCTCGCAATCGCCGCCCAGCGGCGCCGCGCCCGGCGCGCCGTCGATGCGGGTCTGCGGCAGCAGGTCGGGCCCGCCGAACCCCTCGACGACAAAGCCGAAGCGCGCGCGATAGTCGGTCCAGTTCTGCACATAGACCAGAATCTCGCGCCACGGCGACGCCATCTCCTTTTGCGCCGCCAGCACCGCGACCAGCGCGCCGAAGTCCAGCCGCCCGCCGATCACCAGCCAGCCGCCGACGGCGTAAAAGAAGAACGGCGGCAACTGGTTGAGCAGGTTGTTCACCGCCTTGATCGCATATTTGCGCCTGAACAGCGCGAGCCGGATGCGCCCCTGCCGGTGCAGCCGCGACGAGAGCTGCGCCAGCCGCCAGCGCGCCGCCCCGTCCACGATCACATCGTCGATGCGCGCCACGCTGTCGCCGATGAAATCCGCCAGATCGCGCGCGCCCAGCGCACGCTCGCGGTTCAGGCGGATCACCCGCGCCTGCATCCGCGGGATCAGCCAGCCCTGCAGCGGAAACATCGCCACCGCCGCCAGCCCCAGCCGCCAGTCCTGCACGAAGATGAACCCGGCATAGACCGCCAGCAGCCCGCCCTGAAACAGCGGCGTCGCGATCACTTCGCCGATGAAGCCGCCCACCGGCTCCAGCTCTCCCAGCATCGACTGGATCAGCTCGCCTTGCCGCGCGCTGCGAAACCGGGCGGCGGGAAAGCGCATCACCCGCTCGAACAGCATGTAGCGCATCCGGCGCAGCATCCGCTCGCCGGTGCGGCCCATGGTGACGTTCAGCCGCCACTTCAGCGCGTTGACAACGCCGATCAGCGCCAGCAGCGCGCAGCACAGCGTCAGCAGCCAGGCGAGACGGCCGATCTCGAAGCCGAACAGCGCGCGCGGCCCGTCGCCGCCCTGGATCGCGTCGTTGATGATGATCTTGGGCAATTCCAGCGACAGATAGACCAGCGGGAACACCGCGACGGTGATCGCCAGAATCGAGAGCTGCCACCGCCACGAATGCCGCCAGACAAAGCGCAGAAATCCCGCTTCCATCCCGTCCCCCTTGCGGGCAGCATCGCCCGGAGCGGCGCGCGCCCGCAAGCCCCGCGCAGGGGGCGGCTCAGCCGAAGCGCGGCGCGGCGCCCGCCGTGTTGAGATAGACCGCGCGCAGCGACGTCGTGGCGCAGATGAACAGCCGGTTGCGCTTGGGCCCGCCGAACTCGACGTTGGCCACCACCTCGTCGATGCGGATCTTGCCGATCAGCGCGCCGTCGGGGGCGTAGCAGTGCACGCCGTCGCCCGCCGAGGTCCAGATGTTGCCATGCACATCGACGCGCAGCCCGTCGAACAGCCCCACCTGGCAGGTGGCGAACACCGCGCCGCCCGACAGCGCGCCGCCCTCGCCCACGGTGAACACCCGGATATGGCGCGGCCCGTCGGGAACATGCGTGGCGCCGGTGTCCACGATGTAGAGCAGGCTTTCGTCGGGCGAGAACGCCAGCCCGTTGGGCTTGACGAAATCGGTCGCGACGGCGCGCAGCGCGCCCGTGGCGGGGTCGAGGCGATAGACGAGGCTGGCGCCGATCTCGCTGTCGGCGGCGTCGCCCTCATAGTCGCTGTCGATGCCGTAGGTCGGGTCGGTGAACCAGATCGTGCCGTCCGACTTCACCACCAGATCGTTGGGCGAGTTCAGCCGCTTGCCCTCGAACCGGTCGGCCAGCACCGCGCGCCGCCCGTCAAAGCCGATGCGGCTGACGCAGCGGCCGCGATGCTCGCAGGCCACCAGCCGCCCCTGAAGATCGACGCTGTGGCCGTTGTGGTTCATGCAGGGGCGCATAAACTCCGACACCGCGCCGCTGGTCTCGTCCCAGCGCAGCACGCGGTCGTTGGGGATGTCGGACCACAGCAGATAGCGCCCGGCGGGAAAATACGCAGGGCCCTCCGCCCAGCGCGTGCCCGTGTAGAGCGTCTCGACATGGACATTGCCGAACACCAGCGCGGTGAAACGCGGGTCCAGAACCTCGAAACTGTCGCTGAGCATCGTTCAATCCCCTCGCTTATTGCGTGACCTTGTCGTTGCGGCCATAGACCAGCAGCATCGCGATGATGACCGATCCGTAGATCACCTGCCGCGCCGCCTCCGGCATCTGCATGATCGACAGCACCGAGTTCAGCAGCACGATCAGGATCACCCCGACAAGCGTGCCCAGATAGCGTCCGCGCCCGCCCAGGATATGCGTGCCGCCGATCACCACGGCGGCGATGGCGGGCAGCAGATAGGCGTCGCCCATCCCCTGATAGGCCTTGGTGGAATAGCCCGCCAGCAGCGTGCCCGCCAGCCCCGACGCCGCCCCGCACAGCATGAACGACGCCACGATCACCCGCCGCGTCGGCACGCCCGCCAGATACGCCGCCGCCTCGCGGGCGCCGATCATGTAGATCGCCCGCCCCATCGCGGTGCGCCCCAGCAGCACCACCATCCCCAGCGAGACGACGCCCCAGACGAACACCGCCGCAGGCAGGCCCGCGATCTTGCCGACCGCCAGATACTGCATCAGCGGCGTCGCGGCGGTCTGCGGCGCGAAGCCGCCGGTCTGCGCCACCATCACGCCCTGCGCCACCGCGTTGACCCCCAGCGTGAAGATCATCGAGGGGATGCGCAGATAGGCCACGCCGCAGCCGTTGATCAGCCCGATGCCCATCCCCACCGCCAGCCCCACCGGCACGGCGAACGGCCCGCCCACCGCCGTCGCGGTCATCGCCGAGGCGGCGATGGTCCAGGGCACGGACAGGTCGATATGGCCGAGCAGGATCACCAGCATCATGCCCGCCGCGACGATGCCCAGGAACGCGCCGACCTGAAGCTGCTGCAACAGATAGGTCGGCGACAAGAGCGTGGCGGTCCCTTGCGTCCACAGCGTATAGGCGGTGCCGAGCGCGAGGATCGCCAGCACGAACCCGGCGGCGATCACCACCGGCCTGTCCTCCGGCGACAGGCGGCGGCGCGGCGCGGCGTCTTGCACAGCATCGGTCATCCGGGGCGCGCTCCTACCTGAACAGATCCAGCGTGTTGCGCACCCGCAGCACGCGCACCGCGCCAAGGCTGACGGCGGCCAGCAGCACCATGCCCTCGATCAGCGGCTGAAGCAGCGGATCGACCTCGAAGATGCGGAAGTTGAACGAGATCGCGCGCAGAACCAGCGCGCCGAACAGCGAGCCGACGGCGGAGCCCACCCCGCCCAGCAGCGACGTGCCGCCGATCACCACCGCCGCCAGCGAGTTCAGGGTATAAGCCCCCGCCTGCGGCACGTCTGCGGCGCCCGATGAGGTCTGGAGCGCCAGAAACAGCCCGCCAAGCCCCGCCAGAAACCCGCCCAGCGTGAACGCCGCCAGCTTGGCGCGCGCGATCGGCAGCCCCGACATGTAGGCCGCGCCCTCGTTGGAGCCGATCGCATAGACCGTGCGCCCGGTCACCGAGCGCGCGAACGGCAGCCACACCAGCGCCGCCACCGCCGCCATCAGGATCAGCGGCGTCGGCAGCGCGGCGAACGGGCGGAACCACGCCGCCTCGCCATTTCCGGCGAAGCCGTAGGTCGCCGCCATCTCGAACAGGTCGTTGGTCATCGCCCACGACAGGTCCGCGTCCACGTTCCCGCCGGGGCTGGGGCGCAGGAACAGCGCCACGCCCATGTAGATCGCGCCGGTGGCCAGCGTCGCGATGATCGGCTGAATGCGGCCATAGACCACCACGCAGCCGTTCATGAAGCCGCAGGCCGCGCCCAGCCCCATGCACAGCGCCGCGCCCAGCGCCATGTCGAGCGGCCCGCCGTTCATCACATGGCTGGCGGCGACGTTGACCAGCGTCAGCACCGCGCCCACCGACAGATCGATCCCGCCCAGCAGCACCGGCAGCGTCTGCGCCATCGCCACCATCGCCAGCGCGAAGGCCTCGTTGCTGTTCTGGATCAGCACGGCGGAGGAGAACCCGCGCGGGTGGTTGAGGTTGTAGAACAGATAGAGCGCGGCGCAGAGGCCGATCGCGGTCAGCAGCCCGGCGCTCTGACGCGCGCGGATGCGCAGGTCGGCGAAGCCCCCGCTCACGCCCGCGCCCCGGAAGCCGCCTGCGCGTCGATGTTGAGCGCGCTGGCGATGATCGCGTGTTCGGTCATCGCCGCGCCCTCAAGCTCGCGCACGATGCGCCCGTCATACATCACCGCCATGCGGTCGCAGCATCCGATCAGCTCCTCGTAGTCGGTGGTGTAGAACAGGATCGCGGCGCCCTCGTCGGCGAGCTGGCGCAGCAGGCGATAGATCTCCTGCTTGGTGCCCACGTCGATGCCGCGCGTCGGATCGTTCAGCAGGATGACGCGCGGCCTGGTCATCAGCCATTTCGCGATCACCACCTTCTGCTGGTTGCCGCCCGACAGCGTGGCCACCGCGTCCGAGGGCGCGCCGATCTTGATCTGCATCGCGCGCACGCCGTCCTCGACCGCGCGCGCGGCGGCGGCGCGGTCGATGAAAGGCCCGCGGCTTATGCGGTCGAGCGAGGCCGCCAGCAGGTTGTCGGCGATCGACATGCCCAGCAGCAGCCCCTCGGTCTTGCGGTCCTCGGGGATCAGCGCGATGTCCACGCCGGGGCGCTTGGCGTCGGTGGGCGAGGTGAGCGCCACCGGGCGGCCGTCGATCAGCACGTCGCCGCGCACGCCGCGCAGCACGCCGAACAGCGCCAGCAGCAATTCCTTCTGCCCCTGCCCGTCCAGCCCGCCCAGCCCCATGATCTCGCCGCGCCCCACGGTGAGGTCGATGGCGCTGAGGCTGTGCTCCCAGCTCAGGCCCCGGGTCTCCAGCATCGGCGCGGGCCGGTCACGTTTTTGCGGCTTGGGCGGGAAATGCGCCGAGATCTCGCGCCCGATCATCATCCGCACGATCTCCGACGGCCCGCGCGCGCCTTGCGCGAAGGTCTCGATGTGGCGGCCGTTGCGAAACACCGAACAGCGGTCGGCGATGGCCTCGATCTCGTGCATCCGGTGCGAGATGGTGATGATCGCGCAGCCGGCGTCGCGGCGCGCGCGCAGCACGTCGAACACCTTGTCCACGTCGGCGGCGGTCAGCGCCGAGGTCGCCTCGTCGAGGATCAGCACCTTGGGGTCGCGCGCCAGCGCCTTGGCGATCTCGACGAGCTGACGGCGCGACAGGGCCAGGTCGCGCACCCGCAGCAGCGGGTTGACGTCCTCGCAGCCCACCGCCGCCAGCGCGGCCTCCGCCCGCCGCCGCTGCGCGCGACGGTCGATCAGCCCGAAGCGGCGCGGCGGGTCGGCGAGGCAGATGTTGTCGGCCACCGTCAGGTCGGGAACCAGCGACAGCTCCTGAAAGATGCACACGATCCCCGCCGCATTCGCCGACGCCGGATCGGCGAAGCGCATCGCGCGGCCCTCCAGCGCGATCTCGCCCGCGTCGGGGCGCACCACGCCGGAGATGATCTTGATCAGCGTCGATTTTCCGGCGCCGTTCTCGCCCAGCACCGCATGGATCGAGCCGCCCGAACAGGCGAAATCCACGCCGTCGAGCGCGGTCACGCCGCCATAGCGCTTGGACACGCCCGCAAGCGCGATACGCGCCGCGCGCTGGGAAGCCTCGGCCATCAGGCGCAATCCTCTGGGAGCGGTGGATCGGCGCGCGCGGGCCGCGAACGGCCGCGCGCGCCGGGGCGGTCACTTCACGTTGTCGGCGTCCTTGGCCATGATCTCGCGCGCGGTGATGTTGACGCCGCACGGCGGAAACTCGTTGACCGTGAAGAAGTTGTCGGTCAGGTCCGGCCAATAGTTCTCGCCCGCCTTCATCTGGTCGAAGGTGGCGTAGGGGATCGGCACCGAGATGAGCTGCGGCATCGGCTCGCCGTCCAGCGCCGACAGCGCCGCCTTCATGGCGATGGCGACCAGCCCCGGCGACTGACCGATGGAGATGCCCTCCAGCCCGTTCGGCCCGTGCTCCGCCAGCAGCTTGCGAAAGCCGTTCTCCGACTCGCCGGCCAGCGGCACCATCGGGTGCCCCGCGTCGAGCATCGCGCGCACCGCGCCGGTGGTGCCGCCCTGCACCACCACGGCGTCGAACTTGCCATGCACGGCGATGGCGTCGGCGGTCACCTTCTGCGCCGTGCCGTCGTCCCAGTTGCCGACGACCTCAACGATCTCCCACGTCCCGGTCGGCTCGAACACCTCGCGAAAGCCGATGTGGCGGTCGCGGTCCACCGAGTTGCCGGGCAGGCCGCGCACTTCGAGGATCTTGCCGGATTTCTTGTCGCCCAGCCGCTCGGTCAGCCAGCGGGCGTACATCTTGCCCATCTCGAGCTGGTTCTCGTTGACCTGCATCACCTTGTCGGTGTCGAGCACGTTGTCGAACGGCACGATCACCACGTTGTTGCGGTCGGCGAGCCGGATCACGCGGTCAAAGCCCTCCGGGCTGACGGCGATGGTGATGATCGCGTCGAAACCCTGGTTGATGAAGTCCTCGATGGCGCCAAGCTGGGCCGCGACGTCTGTGCCGGTCGAGACCACCTTGAACTCGCTGATCCGGCTGGCGATTTCGGGCTGTTCCGCGAAGGCCTTGGCGGTCTGGATCATCTGGATGCGCCAGGTGTTGCCGACAAAGCCGTTGACGACAGCCACCTTGTGCGGCCCGTCGCGCTTCTCCCACTGGAGATAGGTGATGTCCGGGCTCCACGGCGCGAAGCAGCCGGGGTCGGCGCCGGGGCCGCTCACGACCTTGGGCGCGGCCATGGCGGCCCAGGCGCCGCCGATCAGCGCGAGCGTGAGCGCGGCGGTGGAAATCGTTCTGCGCATGGGGTTCCTCTCCCATAAGTGACGGACCGTCTCATTCGATTTAGCGGCCTCGACGGGAGATTATGATAGCGCTACCGGACAATCCAGCGGAAAACGCGCCGCCGCGCTCAGCAGGGCGGCCCGACATAATTCTCCGCCAGCGCTGTCTGCGCCGCGAGCGATTGCGCGAGACAGGCGCGCTCCGCCGCCTGCATCCGCGCGCCGAAGGCGTCGGCGTCGGGAAAGCGGTGCGGCAGGCCGGTCAGCGCCCAAGAGAACCGCTCCGCCTTCCACACCCGCGCCAGCGCGCGGTCTGAATAGCCCTCAAGCCCGGCGTCGTCGCCGTCGCGGCAATGCGCGATCAGCGCCTGCGACAGATAGTGGATGTCGGAGGCCGCGAGGTTCAGCCCCTTGCCAGCGGTCGGCGGCACGGCTGCGCCGCTCCTGCACCGCGCCCGCGCGGTGCAGGATCTGCGACAGCAGCAGCCCCGACGGCCCGCCGCCGATGATCGCGACCTGGCGTTTGCCTCCGATGCGCCGCCCTCACCGTCGCGCAAGGACGGCGCCGGACGCAGGGGCGACGCTAGAGGGCTGCGCGCAACGGCGGGGCCGCCTCGGGCGCTTCGGCGCGGCGGCGCAGGGCGTTGGCGCGTTCGCCTGCGGCCAGCTTGCCGACGCCGTGGCGGGTCTTGCGCCAAAAGCTCGGCGCCGCCACCATCTCCGCCAGCGCCAGCCATGCCGCGACCGCGCCCAGCGGCCAGTAGAACAGCAGCGTCGGGATCCACGGCCACAGCCAGCGCTCGCCGCGCCGCGCGGTGGCGACCACGGCGGCGACGATCATTGCCGCCCAGCCCGCCATCTGCACCACGATCAGCGCCGCCATCGCGACCGGCGGCAAATCGGCGAGCCACGACGGTCCGAACCCGGCCAGCGTCAGCCCCCACACCAGCCAGAACGCGGGCAGGCCGAGATAGGCGACCGCCGCGCCCAGAAACAGCGCCTGAAACGCCACGAAGCCGCGCAAGCCCAGTTGCCGCGCCAGCGTCACCGGCTGGCGCATGTGCACAAGCCAGGTGATCATGAAACCCTTGATCCAGCGCGAGCGCTGGCGCAGCCACACGCCGGGGCGGCTGCTCGCCTCCTCCTCGGTGGTCGAGGCGGTCACCTCGCAGCGAAACCCCGCCCGCGCCAGCCGCATCCCCAGATCGGCGTCTTCGGTCACGTTGTGCGCGTCCCAGCCGCCGACCTGCTCCAGCGCCGCGCGGCGGAAGAAAACCGATGTGCCGCCCAGCGGCAGCGGCAGGCGCAGGTCGCGAAACCCCGCGATCAGCACGTCGAACCAGATTGCGTATTCGATGGCGAAACAGCGCGTCAGCCAGTTTTCGCGCGGGTTGTAATAGGCCAGCCGCGCCTGCACGCAGGCGACCTCGGGCGGCGCCGTGCGCAGGATATCGGCCACGCGCCTCAACTGGTCCGGCGCCGGGCGATCCTCGGCGTCATAGACGCCGACAATCTCTCCTTCAGCGAAGTCCAGCGCATAGTTCAGCGCGCGCGGCTTGGTGCGCGGCAGGCCCGGCGGCGCGATCAGGATCTGGCAGAACGGCGGCGGCCCGATCGCCTCCAGCGCCGCCAAGGTCTGCGCGTCGTCCGCCTCCAGGATCAGCTTCACGTCGAGCAGTTCGCGCGGCCAGTCCAGCCGCTCCAGCGCGTCGATCAGCAGCGGCATCGTCTCCGGCTCATGCAGCAGCGCGATCAGCAGGGTGATCTTTGGCGGCGGGCGGCGTTCGGCCAGCACGATGGCGTCGCCGCGCGCGCCCATCGCTTGCGTCTGCGGGTCGCGCAGCGGGCGCAGCGCGCGCGTCAGCACCGCCACCCGCACCACGGCGTTCATCGCGTTGAGCGCGACCAGAGCGAAGAACAGGATCGGCGCGGCGACCAGCGGCGCCGCCAGCAGCGCGACCAGCGCCGCCGCGCAGAACGCCGCGGCGCCCGCGCGCTGCACCATGGTCGCCGGCGCACGCGCGCTCATCGCAAGCGGGGCGCGGCTGGCGGCGCGCGCGGCTAGGCCGGGACCATAGGCGGTGGTGATCGCGCGGGCCACCGCCGCAGGATCGGCCAGGGCGATCTCCGCGCGGCGCGGCGGGCTGGCCAGCGCCGCCAGCCCCGCCTGCGCGTCGGCGTAGTCGGCGGCGACAAAAACCAGCGTCTCGCCGTCCAGCCGCAGCGGCGCCATCTGGCGGCGCAGATAGATTTCGATGTCGCGCGGATCGCCCAGCGCGGGGTCGAGCGCAAGGTCGCCCGCCGCAACCGTCTGCGCGCCGATCTGCTCCGCCGCCGCCGCCGTCACCGCCTGCGCGCTGGCCCAGCCGCGATGCGACAGGATCTCGCCCAGCCGCGCCGCGCTGTCGGCCTGCGCCAGCAAGGCGGCCTCCAGCCCTTTCTCCGAGATCGCGCCGCGCGCCAGCAACAGCGCGCCGATGGGGGCCTTTTTCGCTGGAAAGGGCGCGGGAGCGCCTGCGTCGCGCGCTGGCTGCATCAGGAATACTCCAGAAACTTCTTCTCCATACGCCCGAGGCCCGACAAATCATGGCCACAACATGACAGTGCCGACAACATCCGCCACCGTCAATTCGCCGGGCGGCGAATGTCTGCGGCGAATGTCTGCGGCGGTTGTCTGCGGCGGTTGTCTGCGGCGGTTGTCTGCGGCGGTTGTCTGCGGCGGTTGCGCGCCTTGGCGCCACGACCCATATTCATCGCATCCGACGCCTGTGCAGGGTCGGCTC
>Ga0210024_1004609_pt1 | contig 10733 bp, 5 predicted proteins | sample CryGeymeta201525_FD_183988 | JGI IMG/M metagenome (GOLD analysis project Ga0210024, IMG submission 183988) | Groundwater microbial communities from Crystal Geyser aquifers in Utah, USA - Crystal Geyser metaG 2015-25 (SPAdes) (version 2) | ecosystem: Environmental > Aquatic > Deep subsurface >... | reverse complement strand
TCCCAACTTCCCCGGAATTATTTGGTCGGCACGCTATCAAAATGCCAACGATGCCATGGAGCGGATGTTTTATCCGGGCGGTTTTCAGGGAAATGGTTCGATGGGTGCAACCCAGGAATTGGTTGATGCTTTTCCAATGAATAACGGTTATCCGATTACCGATTCACGCAGCGGCTACGATCCTGCCGAACCTTACAAAGACCGCGACCCGCGTTTTTACAGCGTAATTTTCCATAACGATGCAAAAGCTGTTCGTGCCGGTAAAACCGAGGTAATGTACACTTTCGAAAACTGGGGGAAAGATGCAGCAGGAACAAGCTCTGAAAACAGCCTTACCAATTACCACATTAAAAAGTTTGTATGGATGGGCTTAAACTGGTCTGATGGTTCGATAAACAGGCAGCCACACAGCAAATATTATATTCGCTGGGCACACATGGTACTCACATTTGCCGAAGCCGCAAACCATGTTGTTGGGCCACTCGATGCCGCTAAATACGGACTTTCGGCAAAAGAAGCGATGGCTTACCTGCGCACCCGCAAAACTTACGATGGCGCAAACGGTTTCGAAACCGACCCCTATCTCGACGAAGTAGCCTCCGCCGGAGAAACTGCATTTGATGATTTTGTAAAAAACGAAAGAAGGATTGAAACCTGTTTTGAAGGAATACGTTTTTACGATCTTCGTCGTTGGTACGATTCAACTAATGAATTAAACAAAACGGTTCACGGAGCTGTAGTTCAAAAAAATGAGGATGGCTCATTCATTTATTCACTTAACAATGAGGTAGAAAACCGTGCTTTCCCTTCTGCTTACCTGCCAATTCCTTATCAGGAAATGCTTCGAATGAACAATATGGTACAAAACGAAGGCTGGGACGCCTGGAAATAACTTAAAAAACTATTGGTAATGAAAAAAATAATAATTTTTCTGATCATAACCGTAACCATGTTTTCATGCTACGAGGATTATATATTAGACTACGATTGGGATGGGGTATATTTTACCTATCCCATTGATGTACGAACGGTTGTTGTAGGCGAAGGGATGCAAATAAAATTTGGCGTTTCCCTTGCAGGGGTCAGAAATAACGACCGCGACCGAATTGTTGATTTCCAGCTCGATAACAGTTTGATTAGCCAGGCTACACTGGATGCAATGAACGGTGGCCCGGGATATATCCAATCCTCCGTAAGTGGTGTGGATCAATTAAAACTTCTACCATCAAATTATTACACGCTAAGTGACAATAGCAAGTTTGTAATTAAAAAAGATGAGCATGTTGGAATGGTAACTTTAAAAGTTGATTCAGCAAAATTCCTTGCAGACCCGGCCACCATTATGGCCACTTATGCTCTGCCCGTGAGAATTACTAATGCCGATGCTGATTCTGTGCTGGAAAATAATGACTATGCCGTTATTGGACTGAAATACGAAAACATGCTCTTTGGAAATTACTGGCATGGTGGGGTTACTGAGGTAAAAGATGCTGCCGGAAGTGTGATAGAAACCCAATTGTATCCAACTACTATCCCGTCTCCCGACAGTAAAGCCTGGGCGCTGAAAACTACCGGACCTATGACCCTGGTTACAAACGGAGTAAGCGACGAATCTAGCTCGTCGAAAGACGAATTTGCAATTACTTTAAGCGGAGGAAATATTGCCATAAGCAGCATGGAAGGCGCTTCGTACGAAGTAATGCCAGACGGGACAAGCTCATACAACCAGGCTAAACTTTTGCAGGATCGTAAAATCTTTTTGAATTACAAATACCAAAAAGACGGAAACTGGTATCATGCAAAAGATACCCTAACTTTCAGAAACCGAACCCGCGACGGAGTGAATGAATGGCAGGATGAAAATCCGGCGAATTACAATTAGTTTTCGTAAATAATTTTAGGTAATTAATTTTTAAAGCGCCATTCGGAAACGGATGGCGCTTTTTTGGCCATTGAGAAAACAATTACTTCAAATTCCAAATTTTTCAAATTTATCCTGTTTCAAAATTTGATTTTTACTTTTTTTAAAACTAATTTTATCGCCCGTTAACGTTAACGAATATTTGTTTTAAGTATAAACTATAATCAATATGACCATGAAACTAATCTGTTTTTCAGTTTTAGCCCTTTTTATTTCAGTTGGCTGTTATGCCGCTAATAATAAAGTTGAGTTCAAAAACGACGAGAGTAATAAAAAAGTAGAGGTATTTATTGATGGCAAATTATTTACTGCCTTTATTTACCCCGACGATATGGAAAAGCAAACGCTATACCCCATATTAAGCGCCTCTGGAAAAATCATTACCCGCGGATATCCTATGAATCCCCGCCCTTTTGAACGTACCGATCACCCTCATCACGTAGGTTTGTGGCTCAACTTTGGCGATGTCAACGGGCTCGATTTCTGGAACAATTCGTTTGCCATAAAACCGGCAGACAAGCCTAAGTATGGGTCAATTAAATTCAAAAAAATTATTTCTGAAAATCCAAAGAAAGGTGAACTGGTTACCAGCTCCGACTGGGTGGATAACGATGGCAATGTTCTGTTAACCGAAGAAACTACCTTCATTTTCTCAGGAGACAAAAACCTTCGTACCATAGAAAGAATTACCAAACTTACGGCGGTAAAAGATGTCACTTTCACTGAGAATAAGGAAGGTTTAATTGGACTTCGGTTAGACCGTGCCTTTGAAGAACCTTCAAAAAAACCTGAGAAATTTTTGGATGCCAGCGGCAATGTTACCGAAGTACCATTAATGAATAACGATGGCGTAAACGGTGTTTACCGAAATGCCGATGGTGTAAACGGTGGTGATGTGTGGGGAAAAAGAAGCCCCTGGGTTGCATTGCGCGCCGACAAAGAAGGTGAAGTTATTACCATTGTAATTATCGATAACAAAAATAATCCAAACTACCCCGCGTGGTCGCATGCCCGCGGTTACGGTTTGTTTGCCACAAATAACCTTGGAGGAAAAAGCTTCGACAAAAATGCAGAGCCTGTAAAAATTGTGCTCACCCCTGGCCAACAGTTAGTATTTAAACATGAAGTGGTAATCGGTGGTGATCTGACCAATGCCGAAATTAATAGGATGGTAAAAGAATTCAAATAGCGCCTTGATTTTCATGCGAATACTAACTTATAATACAGGAGTTTACGCTCCCAAAATTTTCAGGGAATCAAAATGAAAGTCAATACATTAACAAAATATCACAAAATGTTAATATAATTTTTTTCATTTAAGGCTGCTTTTTAAAATAATAATTCCTGTTATTAACGTTTTAATAACAATCTTTTTTTAACTGAATATTTAAAGCATCTAACTATAAAAAACTAAAATGCCTATGTAACATACCATTTTAAACCATGTGATTAATGGGGAAGTATCCATTTATTGCAAGTAGAATCAAAACTATTTTTTAATTAAACATTTTATAAAATCTTTAACTTATGCGTATGAAAAAAAAGACTTCACAAAGCTTTTTGTTTAATGGGCGTGTTATGCTCATGTCAAAGCTAATTTTAGTTGGGATTTTTCTTATTTCCCAACTTGGGGCTTTCGCCCAGACAAAACAGGTTTCCGGAAATGTTACCGAAACCGGTGGGCAACCCCTGCCTGGAGTTACGGTAATCATTAAGGGAACAGTTACAGGTACCATTACCGATGTCGATGGTAATTTTTCTATTCCAGGTGTTCAGGAAAATGCAATTCTGGTTTTTTCTTTTGTTGGAATGAGAACCATAGAAATGCCTGTTGCAAATCAAACTGTTTTTAATGTAACCATGGAAACCGATGCCATTGGCCTTGATGAAGTAGTTGCTATTGGTTACGGTACTGCCAGAAAAAAAGATCTGACAGGTTCGGTTGTTAACGTCAGTGCAGAAGATCTGGAAAACTATCAGCCTGCCAATGTACAGGAACTGCTTCGTTCTGCTGTACCAGGATTACAGGTTGGGTATAGCACCAGCGCTAAAAACACTCCGGAATTTTTTGTTCGGGGGGACAACACAATTAAATCAGACCGGGATAATGATGGTGATACAGAAGAAGAAAGAGAAGCAAATCGACCATTGGTAGTTCTGGATGGAGTAATCTTTAACGGTGACATCGCTGAAATCAATGTAAACGACATCGAAAGCGTGGACGTTTTAAAAGATGCCAGCGCTGCTTCTATCTATGGTTCGCGGGCATCAAACGGTGTAATTGTGTTTACTACCAAAAAAGGAAAACTGGGAAAACCGGTAGTTAGGGCCAGCGCCAAATTGGGTATGGTTACCGGTGCCAAAAGAATTCAAACGTTTAAAGCAGGTGACGAGGTAATGGGCTGGTTAACCGATATGAATGAAGCAATCAACGGTTTATATACCAACCCCTGGACCAAATATGAAAAATTTGATAATGTGCCTTCAGAGTTCCGGTCTGACTGGCTCGATGCCAATGGAATACCCGGTGAAACAGATCCTGCCAAAATTACAACAGCCTGGCTCGACAATTTTTCTTTTGAAACCAACGAAAAAGAAAACTACCTGGCCGGGAAAGGATACGACTGGCAGGACTTTTTGTTCCATACCGGAAAAAGAGAAGATTATGACATTAGTGTTTCAGGCCGTACCGAAAGAGTTTCCTATTACTGGTCACTGGGTTATATCAACAGCGAATCGGTGCAGATGAACGAAAGTTATGCATCGCTTACTTCACGACTGAACCTCGATGTTAAAGTTGCCGATTGGCTGAATATGGGTATCAATTCAAACTTTACTTTTCAGGACGAAGGAGATGAACCGATTGGTAGTAATTATCGTACAGCATCTCCTTACGATACACCCTGGGAAAACGAAGCATGGGACAATCCGGATGTTGAGGACACTGGAAAATATCCCTGGCGGTTTCCGCGTGAATACCTGAAACAGGCAGGCGCAGGTTCCAACAGGGGCAATCCGTATTTAAATCCAGCTTATATCACCCGGCTTTATACCCGGTACAGGATATTCCCGACCATGTATGCCAAATTAACGCTTCCTTATGGTTTTACATTTACTTCAAACATGACTACCCGCCTTGACTTCAGAAAAAGGTTTTATTATGAAGACAGCGCCAATCCGGCATGGTCGCATGGAGGTTTTGCCAGAAGGGAACACGATGAAGGCTTCGAATGGCAGTCGGATAACATTCTGAACTGGAATAAGGAATTTGGCGAACACCGTTTTGATGTTACAGGGCTGGTGAACGCTGAAAAAAACCAGATGTGGTACACACGTGCTCAGGGTAGCAGTTACTCACCCACCGAGGCCCTTGGATATCATGGACTGGCATTTGCGCTTGTGCCACAAGTATCTTCAAGCGATGAAGTAATTACGCGTAATGCACTTATGGGGCGTATCAATTATGCCTATGGTAACCGGTACAATCTTTCAGCATCATTCCGTCGTGATGGTTACTCCCGTTTTGGAGTCGATAATGTATATGCCACTTTCCCATCCGTTTCAGCGGCATGGACCATTACCAACGAAGGCTTTATGGCTGATCACCCGGCCTGGCTTGAATTCCTGAAACTGCGTGCCAGTTGGGGTGTGAACGGGAACAGTAGCGGACTGGGCGCGTATGCAGCCTATGCAACCTTAAGCAATAACAGATACCTTAACTATGATGGCGGTTACTTTGTGGCTCCTTACCTGTATATAGACCGGATGGCCAACCCGGCCCTTGCATGGGAAAAGAACCAGGCGTATAACTTTGCACTGGATTATGGTTTCTGGCAAGGACGGCTCAGGGGTTCACTTGATGTATATTCATCAAGGACCACCGACCTGCTGCTTGATAAAAGACTGCCCATCGTTACCGGGTTCTCCAGTATTACAACCAACGTGGGTGAATTGAAAAACAATGGATTTGACCTTTCGGTAAATACTATAAATGTTCAAACCAGTGATTTCGTATGGACAAGCCAGTTCAACGTTTCCTATAACAAAAACGAAATTGTATCATTAACGGGTGAACTGGTGGATGTTGTCGATGAAAACGGCAATGTAACAAGGAAAGAACCCGATGACCTGAGTAACGGTTGGTTTATCGGTGAGAACAAAGATGTCATTTGGGAATTTGAAACCGAGGGCGTTTATCAGGTGGGTGAAGAAGATGAAGCCGCTGAATTTGGTCTGTATCCCGGTGATTTCAGGTATATCGATCAGAACGGTGACGGTGTGATCAATATTGATGATAAGGTTTTCCAGGGACTGAGCAAGAATCCGTGGTATATGACTTTCCGGAATGATGTGGAATACAAAGGTTTTGATTTTGGCGTTATTCTTCTGGCAAAATTAGGTTATAAAGGTAGTTCAATTGAACCATTTAATAACCGCCAGGAGTATATTAAAAACCACAACTGGTATAACATACCTTACTGGACACCACAGAATGCAAGAAACGATGCTGCCCGTATCAATTCTATCAACCTGGGGGGTATAAGTACTCCTATGTGGTTGCCGAGGTCTTATGTTCGTATTCAAAACCTTGCACTGGGGTATAATTTACCGGAAAGTATCCTTGAACCAATTAAGGTAAGCCGTGCCCGCGTGGCATTTAATATTGACAATGTTGCTGTATTTACAAAATGGATTTATGGTGATCCTGAATCGATGGAAGAAATGCCCAGAACTTATTCTTTTAGTGTGGACTTTTCATTCTAAAAGAAGCTATTTATAATTAAAGATAATTCTTAACTAAAAAAATAAGTAAGAAATGAAAAAAAGAAATAATATATCAGGGCTGGTTATCCTGTTTTTACTGGCCTGTACCCTATCGTGTAACGAAGACTTTCTTTTGGAAAAGCCTTTATCAAGCTTAAGTCCGGAGAATACATTTATTGATGCAGGCGGTTTGCAAACTGCCCTTGATGCATCCATTAAAGGATTATTTAATCAATGGAACGGCGATACCCGCGAAATGATGTTTAATTCAAACATGAGCGAAGCAACTGTTTATGGGGGAACAGATAAACCTGATGCCCCTACTGTTGATATGAAAACTTATGCAACTCCTATCAATTCAAGGGATAACGATGCCGGTCGAATGCTATCGGTTTACAGGGAAGGATATTACCAGATAAAAAATGCCAATACAGTAATTGATTATATCGACATTCCTGTATGGGTTGGTGGCGATAATGACCCGGAAAGAAATCATTTGCTGGGAAGCGCCTATTTTATGCGTGCGCTCTGGTATATGCAACTCACCATGGGATTTGGAAATGTGGCTTTCCCCTTAAATGTGGTTTCCGAAGCAACACAGGATTTTAAAGCTTTTCATATGCAGGGAATCTGGGATCAGATGATTACCGACCTTGAATATGCAGTACAACACATGAAGAAAAAAAGCCAGTTGCCCATAGGGCAACCACCTGTGGATGCTGCAAAAGTACTTCTCGCTAAATATTATATGCTGAATACTAAATTTGCTGAGGCTGAAGCTTTGATGGACCAGGTGATTAACGACGGAGAATCGAGGTTGTTTACCGATGCCGATGTTCCTAATGGTGCAACAGTTTTGGTAGGAGGTAACCAGAATCCGTACAACGGGGAGGTAATTCCGGGATTTGATTGTGAACAACCTGCCGATGCCATTAACTATTTGCACATGGCACTGGGAAGCCAGAGGGCAAAAAATCCTGAAGGTATATGGACCATTGTAAATGCCCCGTTCATCGATGGAAAACAGGGCAGGGCTCAAAGAGTACGTGCATGGGGCCCCAACCTATACAGCACCAACAAAGGGGTAAAAGCGCCTCCCACAGGAACGGCAACCGGAATCGACATCCGGCAAAGCAGTGTAACAAAACAGATGATGAAATGGGGCCGTGGCCAGGGATTTACCCGCCCGACTAATTACTCGCAATACGAAATCTGGAATTTTAAAGGCAAATGGGATACTCAGGATTATCGTCACAAACGCGGTAACTGGTTTGATATGGACATGGCCATTTATGACCACCCTGACCTGAAGAAGAATGATGCAACCAAAGAATTTTATCATGAGCCGGTAAGACTTTACCATGAGGGTACACTTTTGTGTGAAGATTCGATCCGTTGTTATTATGGATATCCAATCTATAAATTCTGGGCAATTAACGAGGATGGAGAGCTAAGAAGACAAGACGGTGGGGAAACCGATATGTATATTATACGTGAAGCAGAAGCCTACCTCGTAAGGGCAGAGGCACGAGTATGGCAGGAAAAATGGCAGGGCGCAACTGATGACATAAATGTTATTAGACAGCGTGCAAATGCCATCGATATGTACTCAACTTCCGACGTGCAGTCTGAAGGTATTGGCGCTGTTCTCGATGAACGTAACCGTGAACTCTATGGTGAGGAATACCGTCACGATGAGTTAGTAAGGATGTCAGTGATTTTTGCAAAAACCGGAAAGTCATATAAAGGAAAAACTTATTCCATTTCGGGAACTGACATCGAAGAATCACTCTCTTCGAAAAGTTTCTTTTACGACAGGGTAATTGAGAAAAATAATTTCTTTAGAGATGAAATAGCATGGACAACTTATGCAACCACAAAATACACCTTGGATCCAAAACATATTTTCTGGCCGGTGTATGAACCTTATCTGGTTGGTAATGTAGGAGCCAAGTTAAACCAAACCACCGGTTATGATGGTTCTCAGGATAATATTGAACCATTGTTACATGTGGTTCAACCGGCGGGTAAACCAAATTTCGATCCGCAGGATGCTATTGGTGACAGGAAATAAACACATTATTCCATAATGATTCTCACCCGTTGACTTGCGCCAACGGGTGAGTTTTTTCATTAAAGTCAATAGAAAGGATTTAGCGGGTTTTATTTTAAGAACTACCCCGCTGCAGGCAAACTGGGGTTTTCATTTTTTTATACCGATTTTGGAGACGGAAGGTAGTATCCGGAATTTCGGGGATCTTCCAGCAACCGGTTGGCTTCGCGTGAATGCTCACCAATAAAGTGTTCATTTTCACCATCAAATTCAAGCCATGGCCCTACCACATATTCAGCTTTATTTTCGGGCACGCCCATTCCATCGCGGGCAATTGCATGTATTTTCATGAATTCTTCGTAAGCCAGCGCATTGTCGCCAAAGCGGCCCGCCTTTTCGTTAAAAGGCACTTTTTCACCTAACCTGTACGAAGTATTCATCAAATGCCCAAGGGCACAACTGTAATGGGCATCATACATATTACCGTTTGCCATTTTAGGATCGTTGGCACGACATGCAGTAATAAAACTGCCCCAGTTGCCTCCGGGGGTTTGCCGAACATCAGTAATTGGAACATTCCGCGGCTGGCTTCCATTACGGGATTCATATTTCCCATCACGAAGTATTCCGCCGTCTTCAAAATAAAACCGGTTTGTAACTTCATTTTTATATCCTTCATAATTAACATTACGTACATTGAAAAAAACATACTGTCCGTTTTTAAACTGAGCTACAGCAAACATTGTATTTGGTGTTTCACCCTGATCTTCCCAAACAAATCTTCCGCCCATCGCCATAACGCGAACAGGATGCGTATTTTCCACTTCGGGATCAAGCGCCCAGTAAGCCACATCCAGTTGATGTGTTCCCTGGTTGTTTAACTCGCCGTTACCAACAGCCCAGTTCCAGTGCCAGTTATAATGTACCAGGTTTTTGTTGTAACTGTCAATAACTGCAGGCCCTTTCCATATATTCCAATCCAGATTATCAGGTGGGTATGAATCTGCTTCAAAACCAATTCCTTCACGCGGCTTACAGGCAAAACCATGCGAAACAACCATTTTACCATATTTGCCTGAGCGAATATCAGATACCTGACGTGCCCATCCGGGTTCACTTCGCCGCTGCGTTCCATGTTGAACAACTATTCCATATTTTTCAGCAGCAGCAAGCGCAACACGTCCTTCGTAAATATCGTGGCTTGCAGGTTTCTCAACATAGCAATGTTTTTTTGACTGTGCAGCCCAAATCACCATTTGAGAATGCCAGCTATTTGGAGTTGCAACACTAATTGCATCCACAGACTTATCGTCAAGCACGTGGCGCACATCCGCAACGCCTTTTACATTGGAACTAAGGCCGCCTTTTTCGCGCAACTCATTTACCCGGCTTTCAAGAATTAGCCGGTCAGGATCAACAAGATATGCTATCTCTACATTTTCTTGTCCGCTAAATCCGCTAATATGAGCTTTTCCCCTACCATTTACGCCGCAAACTGCAATTCGAAAACGATCGTTGGCACCGAGAATTGAAGCATACGATTTTGCACTAAATCCCATACCTCCGATGGCAATACCAGCAGTACCCAACATACTTTTTTTGATAAAATCTCTTCTTTGTGTCATTTTTTAGATATTTATTGGTTTAGATATTAATTCCACTTTCAACATGCGCTAATTTTTACGAATTTAGCTTTATTTGTAGTAAGTTACAATTTTGATTTAAAATAAATTTAACCGGAACTAATTTGAAAAACCAACTGATGAAAAAATTTACTATTCCAACCGTCTTTCTGTTACAGCTTTATTGTGCACTTTCGCTGGTTGCGCAAAACAAACAGGATTTTAGCGCACTCGCAACCCAGGCAGAACTCAGTCTTGAAAAGGGAATTGCCTATATGCAAACCTTGGCCATTGAAGGTGGCTATGTTTACCATTACACTTTGGATGGGAAAGAAAAATGGGGAGAAGGAGCAACAGATGATCGGACCATTGA
>Ga0210024_1004607_pt1 | contig 10735 bp, 11 predicted proteins | sample CryGeymeta201525_FD_183988 | JGI IMG/M metagenome (GOLD analysis project Ga0210024, IMG submission 183988) | Groundwater microbial communities from Crystal Geyser aquifers in Utah, USA - Crystal Geyser metaG 2015-25 (SPAdes) (version 2) | ecosystem: Environmental > Aquatic > Deep subsurface >... | reverse complement strand
ATCTATTATAAGTTCTATAACTTCGTCAATATCAATGATCTTTTTGCGATGTAGGCGATCGAGTAAGATATTTGCAGTGTAATTGTACAGATAGTTTTTCTGGTTTTGAAGATCAATATAAACTTTTTTCTTGTTTAAAACAACACAAAGAATTTTAATATCCTTAACTTGTGATAATTTTGTGAGAAGTCGCTTTTTGACATTGGATTATAAACTCCCTTTTTGGAATATCTTTGAAGCAATTCATCGGCAACATCGATTGCTGAACAAATTCTAGTTATTCCTTCAATAAACTGATCATAGTTTAATGGATACACATGTCGCAAATCGTAAACTCTGATAAGATTTATTAATACGGTATAATGCAACTGTGCGATACAAATGTCCTCATCACCCCTTCCGATTTTTTTAAGCTCATCATCAGATCTTAGTTGCACATTCTTAGGCCTGTTTGTAATAGGTGTAATGAAATTTTGCCAAAATATTTCATAATGAGAAAATTCTTTCTTGATAAATAATCCATTATATTGTTTCTCAAAATCATCACCATCATTTTCTAAGTAGAATTTCATCTCCCCAGATTCTTAATGATTTTATCGATTCGTTACTTCCTGAATTAAAGCTGCGTATTTTCAGTCATCTTGTATTTCGGATTTGTGCGGATTTTAATTGTATTGATAAGTTTTATAAGAATTATAGTCAGATTTAATTTTGCTCCAAGTATTATTATAGTCATCCACAAGATTGTTATAATTATTTATAGCATTCTTGTAGTTATTAAAGTACGCAGAATAAGTATTATATTTAAAATTTTTAGATAAATTAGTCGAGGTGTAACATCTACTATAAGACCCGTATATCGAAAAAACAGGCATGCAATTTTGTGTTGTCGAAGGAGTAGCTAAATAATCAACGTAAGCTTGGGCTTGCTTATTATTCCAATACTCGATATTCGAATAGGCCTTTTGGAGATTTGCTTTTTTAGGATCTAGTGAATTATACAATTTGACAATTTCATTATAAAGCTTGGTGGCTGGTACTATTCTAGTATAAATTTTCCCTGTATTAATTGGGATTATTTTTTGCGGAGAACTGATTGTTTGATCGGCGTTCAAATTAATTGTATCTGGGCTTTCGTTTGGGGATAGTTGATTAACATTATCGATATTATTATATGGCATTCCATTATTGTTCATTTTTGTAGGTATCACGCCCGGTGAGAAACCGATGATTGTTACATCAAGAATTGAATATCCTGAATTAAAAGAACCATAACCCAAGGGCACACTAATACTAAGTGCCATATGTTTATCAGCAGGGAATATCATTAAAGCAGTACCATACCCCAATTCTTTTAAGATTGCGCTGCCTAAATAAGCTTTATCTGTACATATACCCTTATTGAGATAAAGTGTCTGGTATGGGTATTGCTCGGAATTTGCGGTGTTTCCTTGTGAATTATCTGCAAGAACAATATTTGCTTTTGAATCATCATAAGGGATGTTTTGTACAAAACACGCGGCCAATTCTAGGGTTTGGTCTTCATTCAACTTGTTTGCGCTGGCAACCTTTTTTATACTAGCAACAAGATTTTTAATTGTCTTATCACCTTGATTCACATAGACGAATTTTTCGAATTGATCCTTTTCAATATATTCAGTTTTTTCTGACAAATTATAGTTCTTATAGTAATTATTTATGTTGCCATATGTTGTCGTTTCAACTTGAAGATTTTTTCCAGAATACGAACAGGAAAGAGTAACAGTCTTTGGATTCATTGACCAAAAAGGAAATATATTTATGTAAGCACTGGCTAAGCCGGCATTAATCAAGTAAAGTCCAGCAATTACAATAACTGGAATTGTGATAGCTAATTTCAGAGAGTGTTTCCTGAACCAGTTTATTTTTGGGACTGATTTTCCACACTCTTTACAATAAAACGCCCTGTTTGAATTAAATTTACCACAATACTTGCAATACATAACAAAATAATTTTGCTTTAGTGAACTTTTGCACCACAAAAAATACAATATTTAGAGTCATCATCTATCTTCTTGCCACATTTTGGACAATATATTTTTCCTACTGGGGGGTTATAGTTTCTTGGTTTTATTTGTTTTTTAAAATTTGTTATCCCGTAAATATAACCGAATAATAGTATTGCCCAAAAACCTAACAAAACAATCCAAATAATATTGGCAATTTTTTCTGACAGGGTTTCTTTAAAATATTTAATTGCAAGGTAAGTTAATGCAAAAGCAAGAATTCCCAGTATGAATGATTTAATTAGGAAATGAGAAAACCTAAAACTGGTAATCCAAAAATTAAAAGGTGCTTTTTCTCTAGTGTTCTCCTTCTGCGATTTAGAAATATTTATTTTTGACCTATTTTTTAGATAACTTGCATATGAATTCCAGAACTTATAACCGCATTCTGGACATTTATAATTCCCATTTGAATCAACTTTGAAATCACATTTTGGGCATCTAGGTTCGAACATAGTTGATATAATTTAAAACTTTATTTTTCTTCTCGCTTCTCGATCTAGATCCCGCTGTTTCATCACTTCCCGCTTGTCATGCAATTTTTTGCCGCGAGAGAGGGCAATTTGCAACTTAGCTCTCCCCTTTTTCAAGTAGATTTTTGTCGGAATTATCGTTAGGCCTTTTTCGATTGTTTGACCGGAAATTTTAGCGATTTCATTTTTGTGCAAAAGTAGTTTTCGCGTTCGCTGGCGATCTCCAACTGGAACGTCAATAATCCCACCAACCCACCAGGTCTCACCAGCGATAATTTTAACATGAGATCCGGTCAAATTGACTTTATTTGCCCGAACTGCCTTGATTTCTTCGCCAGTTAGAACAATCCCCGCTTCCAAACTCTCAACAAAAGTATATTCGAACCTTGCTTTTCGATTTATAAGATTCTTTGATTTTCTCTGCTTTACTTTTTTCATCAGCGTTCGATCAGCATAAAAGATCAGCGTGGTTATTCTTTCGAGAACATTTTGGAAATCGTTGGCCACTCAAAAACAACGACTGAAAGTGAAGCAGCAAGCGGAACCGATAAAATCGCTCCGACTATACCCATCAATTTTGCACCGACAAATAGCGCTAACAGAATTATCACTGGCGAAATGCCAACGGCTTTCTGCATAATTTTTGGCACCAAAAATACATTTTCCAAAAATTGAACTGCCAGATACCAAATTATCACAAAGAGTGCTTTCCAAGGAGAAACAGTTAGAGCGACTAGGGCGGCAGTGGCGCCGGAAATTATCGGCCCAACAGTCGGAATAATTTCCAAAATTCCGGAAATTAATGCCAAAATTAAAGCGTACGGCACGCCTAAAATCGAAAGCCCGATAAAATCAATAACAAAAATCGTAATACACAAAAGCATCTGACCACGAAACCAGGAACCGATAATTGCGGCAATTTTATGAATCACGGCAAGGCCGGCTTCTCGATGTTCCGGAGCAAATAATGACAATATATACTTTTTAATATTGACTTCATCGGCCAACATATAAAAAGTCAAAACAAAGATCATCAGTATTGCAAAGATTCCGTAAATTATGCCAGCGGTAAAGGAAAAGATATTGGTACCAATTGTCGCCAAATTTGACGACAAATTCTCCAGCGAATTTCTGATAGTCGGAATATATGGCCGCAGACTGTCAAAATTCATTCTGCTGATATATGCCGGAATATTATTAGCCAATTGGGCTGTTTGGGCTACCAGGGGTGGAATAATTAAATAAAATACAGCTCCGATGCTGACAATGATTATTAGAAATAAGACGATAATTGAAAGTGTCCGGCCAAGATATTTTGACCAAGTTTTGACAATCGGTGAAAATGTTACTGCAAGAATCAAGACAATAAAAAACAGGGCTACTACATCCTTGACATAGTAAAGCAAAAAAAGCAACGCAGCGATAATAAAAATCTTAAGAATTGTCCAAGTCGAAATCTCAATTTTCATTCTGTTGTCCATATATACTCCTTGTTTATTGACCGCCTTATTTGCCGTGTTGCGTTAAACCGCATTCTTCTAGGTGGTTACAGTTCTATTTTAGCAAATCTAAATTCAATCAGCTCACCTTGGGGGATAATCAAATTATCAGTGGTGGTTATTTCGAATTTACTTTTATCATCGCCGGCAATTTGCTCAATAATTCCACCTTTTCGCGTCAGAGCTGACTCTAAAACAGTTTTATTGCCAAGGGCTTTAATCTCATAGGGGGAGGAAAAATAGTTATTCGGGATGAAAAAATTGGCAGTGATTCTTTGATTGTTAATTGAGATTAAATATGTACCAATATTTCGCAGCGCATTTACAAGATCAACAATCTGTGTCTGACTAAGTGGCTTATCAATTCTCATAACCACTCCTTGCCCAGAAGTTGACACTTCCCCATTAACCAACTGAAGGGTTGAAAGTTCATTTTTGACCTTCTGAGCGACTTCTTTTGAGTTTTGATATTTATCAAGATCAGAAGTGAGCGTTGTAATTTGATGCCGCAGGTCAGCATTATTTTTTGTCAGCTTTGCGACTTCCAAAGCCAGTACTTCTGTGTTTTCCGGCTGGATAATCTTTTTTATTTGTTTTCCCGCCAAATATTGACTAACTAGAAATATTCCCAAGAGAAAACAGGTAATTCCAATAATAATGTAATCAAGACGCTTAAACATTAGTCGCTCCCCACTGTTATGTCAGAAGTCAGTGTGCCTTTAAAGGCTCCGACATTGATCTGGTCATGAGTCTGAATATCGAAAACCAAGCCTGTTTCAGAAACTTGCTTGTGGATATCAATCAGAATGCCTTTATCATTCAGCCTTGTTGCCATCTGCTCTCTATCGCCAACAGCTTTTATCACAATCGGCGTCGAAATTCTTGTGTCGTTTATCATTATCGTATTAACGATACAATCAACAGCAGTTGAGGCCACAACACGTTCATCATTGACAGAAATTGCTTCTGCTCCGGATCCCCATAGCAGGTTAATGATATCGCGAAGGTCGGCAGCATGAACTATAGAATCTTCGCTAACTGGCCCTTTAGAATCGTTAAGGGTTAGAATGATACCTGGCCCAGAAACCGCCACCATACCAGCAAGGGCTTTCTGGGAGTTTAGTGCATCATAATCAGCCTTTGAGATTCGCAGGTTTTTATTTTCTTTTTGAATTTGACTGATTTTTTCCTGCAAAGAGCTAATCTCATTTTTTAGGCTACCTTGATCAGCATAAAGAGATTCTCGAGTTTCTTTGAGCGAAACATATGGAGCGATTGGATTGACCACACGAGACGGAATAATATTTACTTGCACAATCACTAAAATACCTAGGACCACGCCCGCTAGAAGAAGGATAGCTTCGCCGTAAAATTTTTTCTCCTTATGCTTGGCCATTAGTATATATTACATGGTCGGGGATGGCAGATTTGAACTGCCGACCTCATCGTCCCGAACGATGCGCGCTACCGGGCTGCGCTAATCCCCGCTTCAGCTAGCTTTATTATATCCCAAAATTGTGCTAAAATCCAGAGTGAAATGCCCTCGTAGTTCAACGGATAGAACAAGGGACTCCTAAGCCCTAAATACAGGTCCGACTCCTGTCGAGGGTACCATTATAAACACTATGAGTAATTTGGATATCAAACAACTACTAGAAAAACTCGAAAAACTAAGAATACCAAGGGGCAAATATCTGATATACGGCTCTGGTCCACTGGCTGCAAGGGGGCTAAGGGAAATTGATGATCTTGATGTTGCGATCGACGACGAGATTTATAATAAATTGGCTAAAAAATATCCGGAAAGGCAAAAGCCAAAATTTTCCCATATTGTAATTGGCGAAATTGATCTTATTCCGGCAAAAGACACTTTGATTGAAAATTTTGACCAAACTTTAGCTAACGCCGACATTATCTTTGGTCATAAATTCGTCCGACTTGATGATTTAATTCGCTGGAAGAAAAAGATGGGGCGGAAAAAGGACTTTGAGGATATCAAATTAATCGAAAAATTTCTCAAACAAAAATAATTTTTGATTTCAATTTTTAGCTATTAGGTGTACGATCGTACACCTAATAGCTAATTTTTCCACCTGTAACTAACAACAACCATTTTTAATCTACAATTTTTTAGTCACATATATTTCACGATCGTGAAATATATGTGACTTTCTCCAGGCAAAAAATCCTCGTTTTCATTTCAACCAATATAAATTAGGGGATTCTTGCAATGAAGGTAAAAAATTAGCAGAAAATAAGTATGGTTTCGAAAGTTATCAGCAGAAATGCTGTTTTTTAAATATCTTTGCCTGACAAAAAGTTAGCAGAAAATTCTTGACATTTTCTGACGATTTGATACAACACAGGTAGCACCTCGGAGCCGTAACCGATCGTGTAATGATCGGCAATCAAACATTCCCTAAGGAGGAATGTACGATGAAACGCAGTTTCACACTCATTGAGTTGCTGGTGGTGATCGTCACCATCATCCTGGTGACGACATCGTCCCATGTTGTTAGTGCCTCTGAAGGAGACCCACTAGTGGCCCAAAACTATCAGTTCACCTCAAAGTGGGGGACAGCGGGTTTCGGACCAGGACAGTTCACGGATCTGATCTGCATAACCACGGATGCCGCTGGTCTGATTTACACCGCTGAGGATGAAGGCCATCGCATCTGCAAATTCACCGCCGAAGGGAAGTTGCTGCAGGTCATCGGGGGAGAGAAGGAAGCTCCCATGCTGTTCGGGCAGATTGATGGTTTGGCCGTGGACAAGGATGGCAATATCTATGTAGGCGACCCATGGGAAAACCGCGTCCAGAAACTGAGCAGCGCTGGGAAGTTACTAGCGCAGTGGTCTGGTTTATACGGAGGCATTGCTGTGGACCGGAGTGGGGATATCTATGTTCACCGGCAGTGTGAAGTCATCAAACTGAACAGCAGGGGGAACATCCTGAAACAATGGGGCAAACCCGGGAACCAGAACGGACAATTCAGTGGCGATTTCAACAGAGACCTCAATGATCTAGCTGTGGACACTCTCGGAAATGTTTACGTCTGCGATGCGGGCAACCATCGTGTCCAAAAGTTCACCTCCGATGGAGCTTTCGTCGCCAGTATAGGGAGTCGTGGTACTGAAGACGGAGAGTTCCTGTCACCCACAGGGATAGGGATCGATGCGGTAGGCAATATCTACGTGGCTGACACAGGTAATGGCCGGGTACAGAAGTTCACGAGCGAAGGACGGTTTGTCACCAAGTTCGGATCAACTGGTAGCGGGGATGGACAATTCAAGACTCCTATTGATGTGGCTGTTGACCCGATGGGTAACGTCTATGTGGCGGATATGGGATGCCGTGTTCAAAAGTTCCGTCCTGCTGGGTCACCCGCCCCATCTCTTCCCACCATCAGCATTCAACCGCAAGACATGGAGGAATGTCTGTTAACCCTGGATGGCAGACAGGTCTACAAGGGAACATCACCGAGCAGCTTCGCATCCCCGACCAATGTCCAATGGGATCTACTGTTTGAGCGCGCTTGGTCCGAGGGATCTATAGCGGTTTCACCCGACGCTATCTATATAGCCAATGTAGCCTACAACACCGACATCATGCCAGCCAAGACCGTAGACATCCTTACTGCTCAAGGAATTGTGGTGAAAAACATCTCACTCCCCGAGAAGCTCTTTGGGGCCAACTCAGAACTGAGCTACGGCGAGATCGAGCGCGACGGGTATAGAGTGGGCGCCCGTTGGGTTGACTGGACCTCAAACCCCAACGTCATCGTCCTAGAACTCCTAATCTTCCAGTTCGGTGGACATTACGGAAGCGTGATAGCCAGTTACGACCTTAAGCAAGATGTTCTAAACGTATTGTCTTCGGAGTGCCGAGGGAGGAGCGGGACCAATTGGGCCCTGCCGAGGGAGTTTGGCACTCTGCAGTACTTCTGGCCCTCAGTGTCGCCACAAGGAGACACAATCGTCTACAGATGGGGCAAAGACCTCTGCGTGGCTGACTACCCAAGCATGGCGAACGTCCGGGTTATCACGAAGAGTATAGAGACCGTGGATCAGAATGGCCGCTGTAAGTTGTCTCCCCCGATACGTTGGAGGCCTGATGGCAGTTGTGTTGCGGTAATCATAGCTGGGGATCTGTACATAATCTCGAGGGATGGCTCGAAATGGGGACACTGGAGGTACAACGATCACAGCGGTAGGGCTGTCTGGCCTTCCTGGTCTCCCGACGGCTCCAAGCTCATCTGGCCCGATAGTCGTGGTCGCGACGTCAAGGTTCACGTACTGGAACTGTCAGATAATCTCATACCGTCAATTCGCTGCACGTACAGTATCGGCGAGTCGCGCGATTCGTCGATGGACTCGGGGCGAGCAAGACTCATGTGGGTGAAGCTCCAGAAGCCAGGGGACCAACCAGGTAAGCTGACCGTGACATCAAATCCTCCGGGAGCCAAGATCTACATTGAAGGCAGGCTTACAGGCGAGGTCACTCCGCACACCTTTGATCTGAAGCCCGGGAATTACCGCATCAAGGTCCAACCCCAGTTCGGTGGTTTGCAGGAGCAAGCCGTGATCGTGGAAAGCAGTAAAGAGAAGAAGCTCGAGTTTGTCTTCTAGTGAGCTTGACCCGCCTTCCTTGATATGTCATGCGCCGAGATAGCTATCTCGGCGCACCTTTATTTCAAAACAAAAATCCCCATTTCGTTTCGCTTAATGTAAACCGGGGGATTTTTGTTATATAGAACTTTTATTTTAGTTTTTCCGCCAGAGGCGGATCAGCCTTTGGCCTAGATAGACCTGCCCATCGTTTGCCCTGATAGCTCAATGGATAGAGCGATTCCATCCTAAGGAAGAGGTTGGGGGTTCGATTCCTCCCGTCGGCACCAACACATCACAATTATTCCTCACTTCCCCTTCCGCACTTCGGAAGTGTGGATGCCGAAGTGAGGAAAGGAAACAAATTGTTGCAGCAGAGATGCTGTTTTTGTTGCTTTTTGATTTTTAAATGGTTATATTATTCTCTGTAACGGGAAACTTCTGTCCGACAGAAAGGAAAGTTATTGTGGACAGCGCAACCTTGTTGTGTCTTGTATCGGCGGTTTTCTGGGCCGCCGCACCCCTGATCGGGCGGTACTCTGCCGTCAATCCATGGATGATGGCAACATTGGTGGCTGGCGGTTCGTTTCTGGTCGTGCTACCGATCATCTTCCTCCATAACTTCGCGCTAACCGACCCAAGAGGCATCGCCATCGGCCTGATCGCCGGCGTTGTCAATGGTATCGGGCTTCTAGCTTTCTATCGCCTGATCGCCGGGTCAGGCCAAGGGCTGTGGGACATCTCCCGAATAGTTCCATTGGTTTTCGTCATGGTTCCCATTTTCACCTCGATTGGCGCATTCCTCCTCTTTAAGGAAGACGTTACACCACAGAAGATTATCGGCCTTGTCTTGGCCGCCGGCGCTATCTGGTTTCTCAAGTGAGCCGTCGGCCACAGACCGCACTAGCCCCCAACACCGATCCCTGTGGTGATATTATTTCGCTCAGGGATTTTAATTTTCTTGAACAGCAAACTATTTCCAGGACTAATCATAAATATTTTTCAACATAAAAATCCGCCTGTGACGGACTTTTATGTTATATAGAACTTTTATTTTAGTTTTGACTTTTGAGTTATGATTTTTATTTTTTCTAAATTTTCGGATGCTGTCTGTGCTAATCCGTGTGGAAAATCCGTGTGCGTTATTTCCTTACATCCTTTTTCAGAGAACGACTTGGGCGAAAACGCGGCATTTTAGTTGCCGCAATTTTGATTTTGGCTCCAGTGCGAGGATTAACTCCGGCACGAGCCCTGCGCTTTCCAACATCAAAGGTACCAAATCCGGTTAAGGTGACTTTCCCGCCCCTTTTGAGCTCTTTAGAGATTAGGCTAAGAGCAGTATCGATGCCCACCGTCGCCTCTCTGCGCGAGAGTCCAGTCTTTTTCGCTACTGATTCAATCAGCACGCTTTTATTCATACTCTCCTTTCACCTCCTCCTTATTCTGCTAGATTTAAATTCTTATTAATTCGTTCAATGCGAGTAGTAATTTTCTTCTCTAGGTCTATCTCAATAATCACCCCACAAAATTTTACCTCTCCACTTGCTACTTTATGTGATACCGGCAGTTGTGTCAAGAACTTCTCAATAATGATCTCTTTTTCCACGCCAAGAACAGAGTCAATTGGACCAGTCATCCCGACATCAGTTATAAAGCCAGTGCCACGGGGGAAAATTGTTTCATCCGAGGTCTGGACATGAGTATGCGTTCCGACAATCGCAGCGACTTTACCATCCAGGAATCTCCCGAAAGCGATTTTTTCACTGGTGGCCTCGGCGTGAAAGTCAATAAGAATCGGTAGATCATTTTTGGCTGCAAAATCCTGGGCCAGGCGAAATGGATCATCTAGGTCTTCTTCAATAAAAACTCGGCCTAAAAGATTGGCTAGGAGAAATTTCTTTTTGCCCTTCTCAAGAATTGCGCTTCCCCGGCCTGGCACTCCTTTTGGATAATTCAGTGGCCGTAAAACTTTCAAAGCTGAGTCATCGAGGTGGGGAATAATATCTTTATTTTTCCAAATATGGTTACCTGAAGTAAAATAATCAATGCCGACCTCAATCATTTCTTTGTAGGTCTCATAGGTCATGCCGTTGCCAGCAGCCAGATTTTC
>Ga0210024_1004606_pt1 | contig 10735 bp, 11 predicted proteins | sample CryGeymeta201525_FD_183988 | JGI IMG/M metagenome (GOLD analysis project Ga0210024, IMG submission 183988) | Groundwater microbial communities from Crystal Geyser aquifers in Utah, USA - Crystal Geyser metaG 2015-25 (SPAdes) (version 2) | ecosystem: Environmental > Aquatic > Deep subsurface >... | reverse complement strand
GAGATTGACACTTTTTTGGCGGATTTTTTTAACGAAAGCGAGCTGGAAACCTTTGCCAAACGTCTCTCTGTCGCCTACTGGTTAAAAAAGGGCAGAAGCTACGAAAACATCAAAACTAACATTAAGATCTCTTCAGCCACCATCGCGGTAATCGAAAAATTGATGAAAAAACCCGGCTTTACCCTGGCCCTAAAGAAGATGGAAGCCGAAGAGTGGGCCACCCTCTGGGCCGAAAAGATTCAAAAATTCATAGCGTCACCCAAAAAGTGACGATATATCAGCTATCGCTGTTATCAAAAAGTAGCTTCAAACACGACTTCGAGGTAGAATAAGTCATCATAAACAAGAAATTCTATATAACTACAGCTATCGATTACGCTAACGACACAGTTCACATTGGTCATTCGTACCAAAAAATATTGGCGGATACAATTGCGCGCTACCATCGTTTAATTGGTGATAAAACCTGGTTTTTAACCGGGACCGATGAACATGGCCAAAAAGTGGAAAAAGAGGCTGAAAAAAACCGAGTTGACCCAGAAGAGTTTGTTGATAAAATCGCCGCCGAAGACAAAAAAGAATGGGCTAGCCTAAACATCTCTTACGATCGATTTATACGAACTACGGACCCGGATCACAAGAAATTTGCTCAAGAAGCCTATCTAAGGGCCAAGAAAAACGGCGACATCTACCTAGGAAAATACGAAGGCCTTTATTGCGAAGGCTGTGAAGCTTTCCTGGCCGAATCAGACCTCAAGAGTGGGGTGTGTATTTTCCACCCCAATAAAAAACCTCTGAAGATTGTCGAAAAAAACTATTTTTTCAGACTTTCCAAATATCAAGACTGGTTGGAAAAATATATCGAGGAAAATCCTGATTTTGTTCAGCCTGAAGCAAAGAGAAAAGAAGTCCTGTCATTTGTCAAATCCGGCTTAACTGATTTTTCTGTCAGCCGCCAAGGGGTTAAATGGGGTATCCCCGTACCAGATGACCTGAGGCAAACGATTTACGTTTGGTTCGATGCTTTACTAAATTATCTTACCTATGGCTTAGAAGAAAAATGTTGGCCGGCAAACGTTCATGTCTTAGGCAAAGACAATCAAAGATTCCACGCGGTTTACTGGCCGGCCATACTTAAAAGTCTGGGTTATGAACTGCCAAAAACAATTTTGGTTCATGATTTCTTCAGTCTAAACGGCCAAAAAATCAGCAAGTCTCTAGGAAATATTATTAGGCCCTCTGAATTGGTAAAAAAATACACCACGGACGGGGTCAGGTATTATCTACTTAGGTTCGGACCGCTTAACAATGATGTTGATATCACTTTTGAGAAGGTAGCCGAATCCTACAATGCTGACCTGGCCAACGGACTAGGAAACTTAATCGCCAGGGTGGCCAAATTGGCTGAAAAAAGCAATTTTGAATTTAGGCCAACAAGTGAGGAAATACTTAAAAATGTCGGGCAAGAACTTGAGAAATACCAGGTAGATAAAGCCATTGAAAATCTCTGGAAATATATTTCGGACACAGACAAACATATTAATCTTAACGAACCTTGGACCAAGAAAGGAAATGAACTTAAAGAAATTCTTAACTACCTAATCAAACAAATAAGGGCAATCTCATACAATTTACAACCGTTTTTGCCCGAAACCGCCGAAAAAATTCAAAAACAGTTTGCCGGACCCAAGATTAAATCAGAAGCGCCGCTTTTCCCCAGAATATAAAAATGAGAGATTGGATTCTTAAACACGATCGGAGCGTTCAAAGAGCATTAGAGATTCTGCCGGGGTTCGTTTCCTGGAATATAATCCTATTCCCTTGGTGGGGAATACTGATTATCCCCAACGCGGTTGCTTACTTTATTCTGCTTTTTAACATCTACTGGCTTTATCAATCTCTTCAGCTTACCGTAAGCGCGATCATCTCCCACATCCACATCCAGGCCTCAATGAGCTATAACTGGCTGGCGGATCTAAAATCCTTTCCCGATTGGAAAAAAATTCAACATGTGGTCATTATCTCCACCTATAAAGAGCCGCTACACATCTTAGAAAGAACCCTTAAATCCCTGGCTAACCAGGATTTGCCAACCAAACAACTGGTTGTGGTCTTGGCCATGGAAAAAAGAGAATCCGCCGCGGAGCGAAAGGCTAAACGCCAAATGCTAAATGCTAAATTCGGAAACAGTTTCGGCAAATTTTTTATCACCGTCCACGAACTTCTTCCCGGCGAGGCGGCCGGCAAATCCTCAAACGAAAAACATGCCGCCCTTTGGGTTAAGAAAAATTACATCGATGCCTTAAACTTGGATTTGAACTATTTCACTGTTACCTCCTCCGACGCGGACCATAAATTCTACCCTAAACATTTTTCCTACCTGACTTTTAAATTTTTAGATGATCCCAACCGCTACCTTAAATTCTGGCAGGCAGCAATACTTCTTTACAACAACATCTGGGAAATCCCGGCCGTCACCCGCGTTCCCAACACCATGGGATCTGTTTGGAGCCTATCGCAACTGCCCCGCAAAGACAGACTAATTAATGCTCAAAACTACTCTCTTTCATTCAAATTATTGGATGAAGCTGGCTACTGGGACGCGGACAAAATTCCGGAAGACTGGGGAATTTTTTTCAAAGCTTTCTTTGCCAAAAAAGGCGGGGTTGAGGTTGAGCCAATTTATCTGCCTATTTATGCCGACGCCGCTCAATCGTCCGGTTTTTGGAAAACCATTAAAAATCAATTTGAACAATACAAACGCTGGGCCTATGGAGTCTCCGACGATCCGTGGATAATCAAAAACTATCTAACAATTGAGGGCGTGCCTTTTTGGGATAAAACCACCCGGGTGATGTGGGCCCTCTGGGCGCATTTCTCCTGGCCGATTCACTGGTTTTTAATTACCATCGGTATTACCCTGCCATCCTTGCTTAACCCGGCCTTTGCCAGAACAACTTTAGGCTTTACCGTACCTAAACTTTCTTCGTTTATTCTTTCCGTCTGTTTAGTCGCTCTTTTGGTCACTTTTTTCATCGACGCCGTTTATAAACCCAAAAGACAAGGAAAACACTCCAGATTTTTTACCCTGCTTTCGCCTCTTGAATTTATCCTCATGCCTATCTCCGGATTCCTGCTTTCGGCCTTGCCTGGCCTTAACGCCCACACCCGTCTGATGCTGGGAAAATATTTAGAGTATAAAGTCACCGAGAAAGTGTAGAAGGGTTTGCCTTTTCTTTAGCGATTTTCAAAGCAATATCTGAAAAATCAGTACATAAAACCTCAAAACCTTTCTTGGCAAAGAATCTCGAGTCTTGCCCCTGTCCGGCTCCTAAATCCAGCAGTTTAGCTTTTTTAGGAAAATACTTAACAACTTGCGTAGCAAAAATTGTCGGTTTATTTATCCACGGAGTAGTTAAATATTTTTTATGCCCACCTATCCAATATCTTCTGGCATCAATATTCATTTTGCAAATTTTTATAATACTCAATTGTTTTTTTAAGACCTTCGGTAACCGAGATTCTGGGTTCCCAGCCCAAAACTTTCTTGGCCTTGGAAATATCAGGCCTCCGGCGCATCGGATCATCTTCCCGAAAAACCCCGTTGAAAACGATCTTTGATTTAGAATTCGTTAATTCAATTATTTTTTGAGCCAGATCTTTTACTGAATATTCTTCGGGGTTACCCAAGTTAAATATTTCTCCTTTTGTTCCCTCCGTAAACATTGCTTTATAAATTCCCTCAACCATGTCGGCCACAAAGCAAAACGACCTCGTCTGGGTTCCATCGCCGTCAATATTCAAGGGAGAGTTAACCAAGGCCCGGGTAATGAAGTTGGAAATCACCCGACCGTCATCTTTCTGCATTCTGGGGCCAAAAGTATTGAAAATTCGAATCAGCCGGGCATCAAGACCGTATTTTTTCAAATAAACGTAGGTGGCGGCTTCGGCAAAACGCTTACTCTCATCATAACAAGCTCGAGGGCCGAAGGAATTAACGTTACCGAGGTAAGTTTCTTTTTGGGGATGCTCCAGAGGATCGCCGTAAATTTCCGAAGTTGAAGTCACCAAAATCCTGGCCTTGAGCTTGGCTGCCAATTTGAGCATATTTAAGGTTCCCAAAGAATTGGCCAAAAGAGTTTCTTCGGAATGGTTTTGGTAATCAACCGGGGAAGCCGGAGAGGCAAAGTGAAAAATATGGCTAATGGCTAAAGGCTGATGGCTAATGGCTAAAGGCTCGCAAACATCGGCCTGAATAAACTCAAAATTGGGATTGCCTAAAAGATGCTCGATATTTTTTTCGCTGCCGGTCAGAAGATTATCCAAACTAATTACTTTATATCCTTTGGCCAATAACAAATCGCACAGGTGGCTACCAATGAATCCCGCCCCTCCTGTAACTAGACAAGTCTCCATATGCTAGAATTGTAGTATATATCGGCCATGAAAAAAATCCACGCTTTTTTGGCTAAGATCAGTCTTCCCAATTGGTTGGTAATCCTGTTGTTTATTGTTCTTATCTTACGCATCCCTTCTTTCTTTGAACCTTATTACTACGGCGACGAAATGATTTATTTAACCTTAGGTCAGGGAATCAGACAAGGAGTCCCGCTTTATTCCGGCCTGCACGACAACAAGCCCCCCATTCTTTATTTGATTGCGGCCGCAGCCGGCAACTTAGTCTGGTTTAAAATTTTTCTGGCCATTACCGGGATCGTGGCCATTGTTTTTTTTGCCAAGATCGTCAAACATCTCTTCGCCAATAACACCAAAGTCCAAAGGTTGGCCACTCTCATCTTTGCCCTTTTAACCACCCTTCCGTTTTTGGAAGGTAATATCGCCAACGCCGAAAACTTCATGATGGCCTTTTCCTTGCCCGCTTTCTACCTGCTGCTTACCAAAAAGCTAAAGGCTGAAAATTTAATGCTGGCCGGTTTTCTTTTCGGGCTCTCCTCTCTCACCAAAATCCCGGCCTTATTTGATCTGCCCGTCGTGATTGTCTTCTGGCTAATCAGCCGCCAGTTTAAATTCAAAAAGACTCTTTGGATCCTGGCGGGTTTCTTAATCCCCATTGCCTTGAGTTTTCTCTGGTTCTTTAGCCAAGGTGCTCTGGCGGATTATCTCCGGGCAGCATTCTTGGAAAATATCGGCTATGTTTCCTCTTGGCGGCAGGGTGATGTTCAGAAAAGTTTTTTGGTTAGAAACCTACCCTTTTTCATCAGGGCCGCTTTAGTTTTGGTCGGTTTGGCAACTTTGTTTAAATTCCGTAAAAGGCTCACCCCGCCTTTTATTTTGGCTTCGGTCTGGACACTTTTGGCTCTTTTTGCCGCAACTCTTTCGGAACGGCCCTACCCTCACTACCTTCTCCAAACCGCTGCCCCGGCCTCGATTCTTTTGGGAATCCTCCTGGCTGACAAAAGCTTAACCCAGTCATTAACCGTAATCCCGCTTTTTCTCATTTTTCTTGTCCCGGTCTTCTACAAATTCTGGTATTACCCGACTGTTTCTTACTATTTACATTTCGCCAGATTCACCGTCGGGCTCGACTCCAAAGAAAAATACTTTTCCCAATTCGGGCACTCCACCAACCGAAATTATCTAATCGCCGATTTTCTGGTTAACTCCTCCCGGCTTTCGGACCGGGTCTTTGTCTGGGGACCGGATTCTCCGGCGATTTACGCTCTTTCCCGCCGACTACCGCCGATCAAATTTACAGCCGACTATCACGTCAGGGATTTTTCCAGTCAAGCTAAGGTGGCTCTTCTTCTTTCCCAAAATAAACCTAAATTTATAATTCTTTCCCCCGAGGCAAAAGCTTTTGCCGAACTTAATCCGCTTTTAAAAACCAGCTACCTTCTTATCAACCGGATCGAGGCCGCGGAAATATGGATAAAGTCCCGTTAAAAAATTACATTTTGGCCGGCGGGGCAATTGATTTGCTGACAGCCATTTTTGTCCTTTTTGCCCAAGGCAGACTCCCCCCCCAAGTCCCGCTTTTTTACGGACTGCCCCTGGGAGAAGACCAACTGACCAAACCCGTCTTCTTACTTATCCCGGCAATTCTCTCCGGCCTGATTATTTTATTTAATTTACTCTTGGCCCGTTTAACTAAAGACGATTTCTTAAAAAAGGCATTCGCCGTAGCCGGCCTGGCCTCTGCGGTTTTTGCCGGAATTACTACCCTTAAAATTATTTTTTTGGTCGGAAATTTCTAAAAAATGCGGCCTGATATTTTTTCGATTCTCCTGCCCGGATTGGTGGCGCTGGGGACAGCCTTTTTCTTAACTCCCCTGGTTATTAAATTTGCCCGAAAATTCCGGATTATCGATGACCCCAAAATCAACCGGCACATCAAGGTAATTCACACCTACCCGGTTCCCCGGGCCGGCGGTCTGGCTACCTTTCTGGCAATTGCCGCCAGTTCGCTTGTTTTTCTGCCCTTGGATAAACACCTCATCGGAATTCTCGCAGGAGCAATCCTGATTACCTTAGTGGGGATTTTGGATGATAAATATAACCTTAACCCTTATTTAAGATTATCCTTGGGCTTTATGGCCGCTCTTTTTCCTATTGCCGCCGGCATCGGTATTGCTTTTATCTCCCGACCCGGCGGCGGAATAATCGACCTTTCCCAGCCTCAACTGGTTTTTGATCTCTGGGGCAAAACGCGGAGTATCTGGATTCTCTCGGATTTGTTCGCTCTTTTCTGGATTGTGTTTATTATGAACATGCTTAACATGGGCGCTAAAGGCGTTGACGGCCAGCTACCCGGAGTTGTCGCTATTGCCGCTATTTCCATCGTTGCCTTTTCTTTAAAGTTTGCCCAAGACCCTAATCAGTGGCCGATTATTATTTTGAGTACTATCGTGGCCGGGGCTTACCTGGGCTTTTTGCCCTGGAATTTCTTTCCCCAAAAAATCATGCCGGGGTATTCCGGCAGCACCCTGGCCGGTTACCTGCTGGCGGTCTTAACTATCCTCTCCACCACCAAAGTCGGAATCTTAACCGTGGTTTTAGGAGTGCCCCTGATTGATACCGGCTATACCATCCTGCGGCGCATCTTAGCCGGTAAATCCCCTGTTTGGGGCGATCGGGGACATTTACATCACAAACTCCTAGGCTTGGGGTGGGGTAAAAGAAAGGTGGCTTTATTCTACTGGTTGATAACCGCTGTTTTGGGAATCTTGGCCCTTAATTTGAACACCGACTCCAAATTATATATAATGGTGGGGATCACCGTCGTTTTAGGAGGATTGTTTATATGGCTGACTTACCGATCTCGCTTATCAAAGTAGCCAGACCGATTCACTGGGTTAAAAACCTGTCTGTCTTTGCGGCTCTCCTTTTCACCGGCTACCTTTATCACAAATTCCCGTTTTTTACGGTTTTCTGGGCTTTCATTTGCTTTTGCTTGATCACTTCCACTGCTTACATCATCAACGATATTCTTGATATCAAAGCCGATCGGGTTCACCCGATCAAGAAAAACCGGCCAATCGCCTCAGGCAAGCTCCCGGTTTCGATTGCCTTAATCGAAGCGGTTGTTTTGGCTTTTCTGGCAATTATCCTTGCCCAGAGTTTAGGCAATTTATTCAGCTATCTTGTCTGGACCTACCTAATTCTGCAGGTTCTTTACTCGGTCAAGCTTAAAAATATTCCGATTGTCGATATTTTAATTATTGCTTTCGGCTTTATTTTAAGAGTCTATGCCGGAGCGGTGGTAATTAATGCCCATCTTTCGGTTTGGTTCCTGCTTTGTGTTATCTCTATCGCTCTTTTCCTGGCTTCGGGCAAGCGAAGGGCGGAGTTAAACATCAAAACCACCACTTTCGGAGCCACTCGCCAAAGCTTAAACAATTACAACAAAGGGCTTCTGAATTCCTACGTCACCATGTTTGGTAACGCCGCCTGGGTTTCCTGGGCCTTATTTACTTTTTTTGAAGGCCCCAAGGCCTCTTTGCCAATTTGGCTGGTCTTGGCCGAGTTATCCAAAACCACCACTATCGGCAAACTTTTGATGATTACCATTCCTGTCGTCATCTTCGGTATCATGCGTTATGAGTACCTGATCTTCGGCGACAAATCCGAGGCGCCCGAAAAAGTTCTTTTGACCGACAAGGCTCTCACTATCACCGTTGCCGCCTGGATTGGCCTGGTAGTTTGGGTCTTCTACGGCGGAGTTTCTATTTGAGCGTATTCTCCCGAAACCCACCCCGTTTGTCCGGTTAAGTACTCAATTTTAAGCCAGTCGGTTTGGGAATCTTTTTCGACCAGCAGGTATTTTTTACCCGGTTCAACCCGGCCGATTTCTTCCGCATTCGTACTTGGCCCGACCCTGACCCGCAAAAAACCGTTTGGGGTTTGCAAAATCAGCACCTGAAGCTTGGCTACGGGTGTCGGGGTTGGGCTCACCCCGGGCGCCGCCGAGGGAGTTGGTTGAACAGCCGAATTGACCGCCAATTTCACAACGACAGTCAGTTTATAACCCGCCCGGGTGTTAACTGTCAAAGTCTGCTCAACATAGCCGGGGGCGGAAACTCCGATTTGGTGTTGGCCCACCGTCAGTGTCGAGGTTTTATAGGGCGCAAAGCCCCGGGGCGTGCCGTCAATGGCAATTTGGACTGAATCCGGATCGGAAACTACTGCCAGAGCGGCTTCAATACCCGGAGTCCTTTCAAAAGAAACTATTTCTCCGGAAGACAAAGCTTCTGTTTCGGCAAAGTTCCTGGAAATTACGGTTTGAATACCAGAGCTTAATAAAACCCTGGTTTCAAAATTGGCCAGAGGTTTATCGCCGGCATCCGGCATCAGTTTTAAACCTACCTCACCGGCCCCAAAAGTCGCCTCATATGGAGTTTTGCCAACTTGGTTTCCGTTGATAAATACAACTGCCGCCGGGACAGAGGTAATTCTGATTCCCGCCTTCTTGGGTTTAAAATAGCCAAGCGCAAAAAGGGCGGCTAATGCTAAAAAGCCAAATCCCAACAAGATAAGAACAATTTTCCAAAACTTACTCATTGTAGAGAAAGTTTAACATATCAGTTAAAATATGCTCACGACCAGGTGCTCGAGTAGTTTATGTATTATGTTTATGTTCTTCAAAGTGCTGTAATGCATGCGGTTAAAAAAGAATTTTTGTCCAGGCTGAAAGAAAGTTTGATATAATATCTGAAGTGGCCACGTGGTGAAGAGGAAACACGGCTGTCTGCAAAACAGCTATGCACCAGTTCGATTCTGGTCGTGGCCTCCAAAAGCGGTCTGTCCTGCGGAGCAGGATCTCGCTCCGCGAGACAAAACCGTTTACGAGGGTTCGATTCCCTCACAGGTCACAATTTTGGAAATTGCAAGAGAATTGGGGGCAGCGCTGACTGCGCCCCCCTCCGCAGACAGCGCTGCAAAGGCAAAATTCAAATTCGCCGAGAGCCGCCGTAAAAAGAACAAAGAAAAACGCAAAAATTTTACCTGTCCGCCTTTGGCTGAAAGAACTTTTATATAACTTAAATGGCGCAACCGGTGGACTCAACAGAAATTGTCTTCCTATCGTCCGATTGCGCCATTAAAAAAGACAATTTCAAATTGTTGAGTCCAACTATAAATATAGAGTTTTTATTCGGAAAAAACAATAGCATAATTACCCAAAAAATCTTAAAAAATGTATAATTATAAATACGTGGAACAATGTGAAGTATCTATACAACAACAAGAAGTAACTACGATAAAAGAAAGATTGCTGCCATATACTCCAAAATTGTCAGTAGTAATCCCCGTATTAAATACGGGCACACGAATTACCTAGATTATTCAAGTCATTAAAAACTCAAGAATATAACGGAGATTTAGAAATTATTATCGCAGATGCGGGAAGCACCGATGGATCCATTGAATTAGCCCAAAACGCGGGCTATCGAGTTGTGCCAGCACCAGCTGAAAGTGGAATTGGTGCTACAAGACAAGCAGGATGTGGGTCGGCCACTGGCGAAATAATTATAAATACAGATTCTGATTGTTCATGGCCCCCAAATTATTTAAGTGTTGTTGCTAATACATTCTCAGATCCGGAAGTAATCGCCTCTTATGGACCCGTTGAGTATACTTATGAAGGCAAACCACCAGAAGGGTTTATAAAGAAGCTCGTACGAGAAAAAATGAGACGAGATGTACAACGATGGCATAAAAAAGGCCAGCTAATGATGGCTGGACCTAACTTTGCAGTATTAAAGTCAGTTTACGATGCGGTTGGCGGTTTTGATCCAAGGACGAAAAGAATTGAGGAACCTGTCGTATATATTCCATTATGGCATATGCCTGGTAAAATTGCTTTTGTTATGGATCAACGAGTAGAAACAGAATTGCCTTGGCAAGAAAAAGGCAAACCTAGTATTTATAAGTTTTTTGCATATAAAGCTAAAAATGATGAATGGGTTCCATTAGCAAGAAGTATAATTCAAGAGAGATCGGGAAGATTACCTGAGATAAAATTAAAAGTTAGGTCTATTATAGAAGAGAGAAAAAGTCGCCTTAAGGCGACTTAAAATCGCGCGCGAAAAAAATAGCGGAGGCGCGGCGGGTGGCCTGCCCGCCGAAGCCTTGGCGAAGGCTGGGGAGCGCCGCGCAACATTGCGAGCCGAGCGCAGCGAGGCGAGCTAACACGATTCTTTGAAATACGTTCGAATTTGTTCAAAAACGTTCTCTAAAAAAAACGGTGTTGCACCAGTTTCCGGCAGAGCTAGATCTG
>Ga0210024_1004601_pt1 | contig 10745 bp, 10 predicted proteins | sample CryGeymeta201525_FD_183988 | JGI IMG/M metagenome (GOLD analysis project Ga0210024, IMG submission 183988) | Groundwater microbial communities from Crystal Geyser aquifers in Utah, USA - Crystal Geyser metaG 2015-25 (SPAdes) (version 2) | ecosystem: Environmental > Aquatic > Deep subsurface >... | reverse complement strand
AGTCCTTCACAACCGCGCGGTTTGGGTCAGCCACGGTCAGCGGGCCGAAAGCGCCCGAGTCGGCGTACCACTGCGGAGTGCACTTGGCGAACAGCGGTCGGTCGAGCTGCGGCGTCGAGCCGTCGAGCCCGATCCAGACCTCGTGCGTCTTCGTCATGCCTTGGCGCAGCTTGTAGCCGCCGGCGTTCCGGTCGGGCAGTGGGTCGAACCAGTAGAAGAGCCGGTGCTCATCGACTGTGCCCTTTGCCCAGTCGTACTCGTCCTGCTTCAGTGGCGGCAACAGCCAGAGCGTCGTGCCCTCGGGGCCGACATCTGCGTCCTTTGGGCAGCTCTGCCAGAAGTCGCGCACCCACACGGGGCCGACGGGCCCGCTCCAGCGTTTGCCTTCGCCAGCGGACGACAGGTACTTGTCGTCCGTGTGCTGGCGGACGAACTGCTTCTCTTTGCCGCTAATTGGCAGCTCCCACCGGAGCGATTGCACGGTGGCAAACTCGCTGTCGGACACGTCGTTGCCGAACGTCAGAAGCGCGCGCACCCACGGCGTGCCGGGGTACACGTGCACGCGGGCATCGTAGGCGAACAGGCGGGCGCTTCCGCTACCCGTCAGCCGACCCGACAGGCGGAAGCAAGTCCGGAGACTGCCCATCTCCTCGGACACAGCCCCGCTTGGCTCCAGTGTGGCGCGGTACTCCTGCCCGTTGGCCTCGCGCAGAGCAAGCGTCCCAGCCCCCCCAAACAGGATGCTGGACGGACCGTCTTCCCGACGCACGCCACGGCCATAGTGCAGCACGTACTCGCCCAGCGGCCCGCTGTGGCGGAAGTCCAGCAGCAGCCACTTCACACTCCCGTCGGGCCACCGCCCGGTGACCGAGACCTGCAGAGGCACCTCCTCGCCCGCGGTCGTCGTCAGCCTCACGTCTCGTGCCGATCCGAGCACGCCCTTGGGGAACGGCACACCGCTGGTGACCGGCCACTGGTCGAACACCCGGTCGCCAAGCACCTCCACCTGCAGCGACACCGTGCCGCTTTTCGTGGTCGGCGGCTCGCGGAACGGCTGCCGGGTGTAGTCGCGCCACTCGGTCTGGACCGGTTTGCTGTCGCGCGTCAGGGCAGTGATCCGGTAGCGAACTCTGCCGCCGGGCTTCATGTCCGGCAGGACGACGCGGTGGTTGTTGACCGCCTCAGTCTCCTCCACCTTGCCGCCGCCCGCCAGCTCAACCGTGCACGCCGCCGGCCAGGTGGTGATCCACGTCAGCCGGTTCTCCCGCTCGGCAAGGTGCCGGAACTCGTAGACTGGCGCCCGCGGCTCGGGCTTCGTCGCCAGCAGCACCAAGTCCTCGGTCCGGTAGGTGCCTTCGTTACCGAGCGCGCGAAGCTCAAGCTGGTCGCCCTGCTTCAGCGTCGCCGGCTTCGAGAGGAAGAACAGGTGCTGGGTGTTGTCGTCGAGCTTGGCGACGGCGACGCCCTGGCGTTCGCCGTTCCGGTAGACGCCGATGACCTCCCGGCCACCGCCGTCGTAGAAGATGAAGCCGGGGTGGAAGACCCCAGCCTTCGGCACGGTGGCGGTGATCTTCGCTGCGCTGCTCTCCCGGACCACGTTGTCGGCGCGGTACTCGCTGGGCACGAACTTGAAGCCGTCGTACTTGCAGGCGAAGATGGGCAGCACCACACTGGCCGGGTCCTTCATAGCGCGATCGATCCGGTCCAGCCCGAAGGTCTGCTCGACGCCTTCGCTCTCGGTGAGGTCGCTGTCCATTCGGATCTTCGGTCGGTCGCTCACGGGCGGCCCCGCGGCGACGAAGTAGCTCACGTTGTCCACCCCCTTGTGCGGTTCCCACGTCTCGGAGAGCAGCATCAGCCGGAAGACGGACTTACCGTCCTGCTGCTTCAGGTCTACGTCGTACGAGAGGTAAAGGACGGAACCGACCAATGCGCACCGAGGGAAGGGCGCCGGGGCGGTCCGCCCGTCAACCGTCCAGCCGGTGTTGCCGGGCTGACCATTGGTGACTCGAAGCATGAACTCGCACCCATGGTCGGGCTGCCGGCCGGTCTTCGGGTCGTTATCGGCATCGAGGTAAAGAATGAGGTTCGAGTTGTCTCGCGGGTAGTCTTGTGCGAAGGTGACGCGCCAGACGAACCGGTTGCCGCCGGCATTGGCGATCGCCACCTCGGTCACGAACCGCGCCGGGTTGCCGTGGTTGGCCGGGAGTTGGCGGGTCAGGAGAGTCGGGAAGGGGTCGGCGTACTTCGGGTCGGAGCCGAGGGTCAGCTCGACTTCATTGCTCATGCCGTCGCCGTCCGCATCGATGACCGGCGCGGCCCACGCCGCGACAGATCCCGAGGCGACCGACAGCAATGCGGCGATGGCAAGGGTGAATGCGGTCCGAGTCCTCATGGGAATGCCTCCTGTTGCGACGTCCCTTGCAGCATGGGTCTCCGACCCGTCTCGGTCTCCCGGTACGCGGACGGTCGCCAGACGGAGCCGGGACCCATGCTACGAGACAGCTACTTCCACTTCACAAGGATCACTTTGTCCGCCAGTACCTGCGGCTCGTCGAAGTACACACGCAGCTTGTGCTTGCCCGCCCGCAGCCGTGCGACTCCGTAGTTATCTTGCAGCACCCAAGTCTTCAGGCCGGACAGGTGGCCCCGCTGTTGCTGCCCCCCGAGCGACGCATTCAGCGCGTCCTGGTCGCCGGCGAACCCCATCGCGCGCACCGCGAAGAGATAGGTCCCCGCCTCCAGCTCGACTTCGCCTTCCGCATAGCTGCTGGCGTCCAGTAGCCGCACTGCCTTGCCGCCGCTGGCGCCCGGGGCGTCCTCAACCTTGACGTTGTGGCGATCCGGAAGCGATTCGACCTCCACCTCGACAACCTGCCTGCCCTCGAGCTTTGCGGAGGTGTTCAGGTTGGGCATGTCCGCCAGCTCCCGCGCCATGTTGGCGAGGGCGGTCCACATGGTCAACGCAACGGCGTTGTCGCTGCGGTCGGGGTCGGGCAATGCCTGCTCAGGATCGAGTGTGACCCGGACTTCCGACATGAGCGGCGCAAGGGGATAGGGGACGAGGACCACCGTGAGGGGCGGCATGAGCTTCGCGGTAACCGTCTGCGCAGTGACGCCCGCGACCTGCACCTGGCAGATCAGCCCCGCCCTTGCCCCCGGGCAGTGTACCGCGACGGCGAGTTCGGCGCGGCCGGAGTCGTAGGTCACCTCTTCCGCCTTGAGCGCAAGCCCGGCCGGCGCTTCACAGCCGGCGAAGGTGGCCGCCAGGAGGAGGATCAGCATGGACTGAGTCACGGTCACGGGTTGCCTCCCTGGTGCAGAAAGGCGGGAGCCGCGCCCTGCGAACGGCTCCCGCCAAATGGCTGCTTCTTGATTCATTGCGTCTGCTTCGTCCCGACGAGGAAGACTACACCGCCTTGTTGACAATGTCGCTGACCGAGACGATTCCGGCCAGCTTCTTCTGGGCGATCACCGGCGCGCGGCTGAGGCCCATGTTCGCGAACAGGCGGGCCACGTACTTCACATCCAGATCCGGGTTGATTACAACCAGGGGCTTGGACATGATCTCGTGGACCAGTACCTGCTCCGGGTCGAGCCCAGCGGCCACGACTTCGTAGGCTACGTCGCGGTACGTCACGATCCCGTACGCATCAGCCTTGTTGCGGCGGTCGACGATGAGCGTCCGGGTGCCGTGTTCCTTCATTTTGGCCACTGCGGCCGCGACGGTGTCGTTGCCGTCGATCATGACCACGTCGGTGGACATGATGTCCTTTGCTGTCGCCATCTATTGTCACCTCCTTTCGGTGCACTGTGCCCTCCACTTCCGGGGCCCTGTCCAACGCCGGTGAATTCGCCGCCGCGCGGCTGATCCCTGCACGCGGGTCGAAGTGCTTCGACATGAGGCAGCCGGAGCTGCGCCTGGCGAGGTAGTAGCTTGTCGGCGGATCCGGCGCGCGTTTCCCGCCGTCGCGGCGAAGAAGGAAACGAGCCCAGTCGCGTGGAATGCGTGCACCGAACGCGTTGCGGTCTCAGGCGCGGAGGTGGTCTGGGGGAGCGACGTCAACGTCAGCGCAGCGCCCTGGGCGCCGAGCCGAGACCGGGCGCGCGCTGCGCGCGAGGGACGGGCGGCGAATCCCGCGCTAAACGCATTTGGGGGCGCAACTTACCTCCGAACGGACTGCGCTGTGGCGCCAGTGGACGCAACATGACCAACAACAGCAACAGGAAGCTCTGCTTCTCCGGCCACCAGACACTCGCCTTTCGGTACGGCTGGCTGGAGAAGGGCGTTAGAGGAGTCCAGGAGTCCCCCACCCTCTTCTCGGAGGACGACGCGCTTGTTCGACTGGGCGTGGGGAAGAACATGGCTCAGAGCATTCGGCATTGGCGCCTGGCGACCTAGTTGGTCGAGGTGGATCCCGAGGTCCGCCCAAACACCGGCCGGCGCCTGAGGGTGTCGGACCTAGGGCGGCGCCTGTTGCTGAATGGCAACTGGGATCCATTCCTGGAAGACGAGGCGTCGCTTTGGCTCATTCACTGGCTGCTGGCGACAAACCCGGAGAGCGGAACGACGGGGCACATTGTGTTTTCGTTATACCACCGGCCGGACTTCTCGCGGCGGGAGCCTACAGAATACCTGATTGACTTCGTCAAGAAGCACTCACTGAAGGTTAGCGAGAGGTCGCTCAACCGGGAGGTGGACTGCTTCCTGCGGACGTACGTGCCGGCGAGGAGCAGCGCCAAGGACGCGCTGCCGGAGGACTCTCTCAACTGTCCGCTGCTGCAACTGAACTTGATCCAGCCTTCACCAGATGGGGAGTTGTACCGGTTTGCCCTCGGCCCGAAGCCTTCTCTTCCAACAGGTGTGGTCGGGTTCGCGCTTGGTCAGTATTTCGAGCGCTTCCGCCCGGACCAGGGCACGACCAGTGTCCAGCAGTGTCTCTAAGGCGCCGAAAGCCCAGGACAAGTGTTCAAACTCGACGAGAACAGCCTGCTCGAGTACGTCGAGGAGTTGGGGGCGCTGACGGGCGGAGACGTTGCACTGGACGAGACAGCCGGTCTCAAAAGGATCTACCAGCGGAGCAGGTTCGACGCAATTGCGCTACTCGAGGGCTATTACGGAAAGGAGGGTGATTCGTAGTGGCAGCGCGACCTGTCTCGGCAGCGCACCTCGGCGTTGGGCGCAGGTTCCTTCGTTCGGTAAACCTAGAGCAGGACTGCGCGCAGAGCGGTCCCAACGGCGGCTACGTGGTTACAGCCAATGCTCGGCAAGCCCTCGACCGGGTGCTGGAGGGACTGCGCGAGGGTTCACCCGCTCGAGCGTGGACAATAACTGGACCCTACGGAGCGGGGAAGTCGGCATTTGCGGTGTTCTTGACTCGGCTGCTGTGCCTGTCAGGAGGCGAGGGTGCGCAGGCGCGGGCGAAGTTACTGGAAGTTGACCCCGCGCTGTTGGAGCGGATCGAGCAGGAAGGCGTGTGGGCGAACGGCGCCGGCGGCATGTTACTACAACCGTACTTAGCTCGGGGCAGGTCTCCGACCGCCCCGAAACGCTTGACGGGAAGGTCTCAAAGGGCTCTGGAGACCTGTCGGTCCGGGGAGCGGCGGGGTCAGGAGACCCTCGCCGAGCACATTCGCGCTAAGTACGGTTGTAGTAATGCTGCCGGTGCTGGTGACTGCGCGTCGCGCACCGGCTTCTGTGTGCCTACTCCAGGGACTCGTGCCGGCTATCCAATCCCTCGCTGGGGCAACGGCCAGCCGGCTGAGGAAGCGTGTCGCTGTATTGCTCGCTTCGGGCGAGCCGCCGGACAGCCGGGAAGTGGTGAAGGCCGTCCAGGACACGGCCTCTATTGCCGTCTCTCAGGGCCGTTGGGGGGTGCTTGTCCTCGTCGACGAGTTGGGGAAGCTGTTCGAGTACGCTGCGCGGAATCCCCGCCGAGGCGACGTGTTCGTCCTGCAGGAATTGGCGGAACATGCCAGCCGGAGCGCCCAGTCGCCGGTACTGCTCCTCGGCTTCCTGCACCAGTCCTTCGAGGAGTACGGTCAGCCTCTCGACCTGGTGACGCGGCGCGAGTGGGAGAAGATCGGCGGGCGGTTCCACGACGTGCCGTTCCTTGAGCCGCCCGAGCAGGTTGTCAGGATGATTGCGGACGCGATCACGCCCTCTGGATCACCGCTGCCGAGTCGCTTGATCGAGCAAGTAAAGGACCTCGCCGCCTTGGCAATTGAGGGGATTTGCCCGCCCGCGATGCCGCCTGCGGAGTTCCTCGACGTCGCGGTCCGAGCGTATCCGCTCCACCCGGTTACGCTGGTCGCCTTGCCCTACCTCTTCAAGCGGTTTGCCCAGAACGAGCGTTCCCTGTTCTCCTACTTGAGCAGTCAGGAGCCATTTGGGTTCCAGGAGTTCGTGGCGGCGCACCCCGTGAACGAGGAGGCGTTGGAGTTCATTCGTCTGCCCGCTGTCTTCGACTACTTCACGGCCAATTTCGGTCTGAGTTTGTATAGACATCCCCAGGCGAAGCGCTGGCTGGAGGCTGTTGTCAGCGGCCGCCCTATGCTGGGCCATGGATGGGCGGGGTACTGGTCCAGTGATGGCCGCCCTATTTGGGCCACCGATGGCCGGGTGGACTGGGCCACTGTGCGGGGGTGATTGAGTTGATTGGTGCCTCCGGGGAGCTATCCTCTCAGGACCTGATTCTGAGAGGTGATTCCGATTCCCAGGAGGCTGTTCGTGATGGAGATCCGTGAGCTCGTTCGGAGAGTGAGTTGCGGTCAGAGTGACCGCGCCATCGCCCAGGACTTGGGCGTGGATCGGAAGACGGTGGCTGAGTACCGTCGGTGGGCGGAGGCCGAGGGGGCGTTGCCGGAGGGCGGCGCGGCGCTGCCTTCGGAGTCCGAGTTGGAGGAGTTGCTGGAGTCCGGTGTGCAGCGCAGTGGTCGCCGACAGGAGTCGACGGTAGCGCCGTACCGAGAGCAGGTGACGGCGTGGCTGGAAGCCGGTCTGACACGTCAGGTGATCTGGCAGCGGCTGACGACGGACCACGGGTACACCGGCAGTTACACGTCGGTGCGCCGATTCGGGAGCCGGCTGCGAGCGGCGGAACCAGCGGAAGCCTTCGTCCGCGTCGAGGTTCCTGCAGGAGAGGAAGCGCAGGTGGACTTCGGCAGCGCGGGGAAGGTGTACGATCCCACCCGCGGCGAGGTTCGGCCGGCGCAGGTGTTCGTGATGACCTTGAGCCACAGTCGGCATCAGTACGTGGAGCTCTGCTTCGACCAGAAGGTGGAGACGTGGCTGCGGCTGCACCGCCACGCCTTTGAGTTCTTCGGTGGCGTGCCGCAGCGCGTGGTGTTGGACAACCTGAAGGCCGGGATCGTCAAGGCAAGTCTGCACGAGCCGGTGGTGCAACGGGCGTATCGCCAGTTGGCCGAGCACTACGGCTTCCTGATTGCGCCCTGTCGGCCGCGGACTCCGCGCCATAAGGGCAAAGTCGAGCGGGGCGGCGTGGCGTACGTCAAGGGGAACTTCCTGGCCGGTCGCTCGTTCCGCAACGACCAGGACGCCAATGAGCAAGCGTTGGCGTGGACTCTGGAAGTCGCCGGGTGTCGGGAGCACGGCACCACCAAGCAACGACCGCTGGACGTGTTTGACCGTGTCGAGCACGCGGTCCTGCAGCCGCTGCCGGCAGAGCCGTTCACACTCTGCTGCTACAAGGAGGCGAAGATCCATCCGGACTGTCATGGCGAACCCTGTGGGTTCGAAAACTTCGAGGGCGCGTACTATTCAGCGCCCTTCCGACTCGTCGGTCAGAACGTGCTGCTGAAGGCTACTGAGCGGCAGGTAGAGCTGTATCAACACCACGAGTTGGTGGTCGTTCATTCGCGGGCCACCCGGCGTGGTCAGCGAGTGACTCTGGACGAGCATCTACCGCCCGACAAGGCGCAGTATCTGCTGCGCACCCCCGCGTGGTGTCAGCGGCACGCCCGCCAACTGGGGCGAGCCACGGGCGAACTCATCGAGCGGCTGCTCTCCGAAGGGGTGTTGTATCGCCTGCGGACAGCGCAAGCGATCCTGCGTTTGGCGGACCGGCACGGCGCCGACCGGCTGGAAGCCGCCTGCGCCCGGTGCCTCGCCTTCGAAGAGCTCTCGTACCAAAGCCTCAAGCGCATTCTCGACCAGGGCTTGGATAAGCAGTTGAGCCTATTGGAACCGGTGGCGCCGCCGCCGCCCCCAGGAGAAACGCCGTCGGTCCCGCCGACCTTTGCGCGTTCGGCCGCGGAGTTCTTCGGTGCCGGAGACGGGCTCTTGCAGCCGCTTGCCGGCCCTGGACCGGCGAATCGGAGGCAGCTCTCATGACCTCCGTCACGACCGCTCCGCCCGACACCGGACTCCGCGTCCAGCAGTTGACACCGCTGCTCAAGCAGCTTCGCTTCAGCACGACTTTATCCACGGACTGAGATCTGGTCGGGGAGGGTAAGCTGCAGACCATCACGTCTTAGCACGAGTCGAAGAGGTCTGCGATGCTCATCCTCCCCGATGAGATTGCAGCAATTGTAGCACCGTTCGCACCACAGTTTGACAAGTCGGTCTTTGAGCACGCGAAGATACTCCTGGTAGGTGCCATTCTCACCAATGGCCGGCGCACGGTGTGCGCGGCCTTGCGGACCATGGGATTGGCCGACGAGGAGCACTTCCAGAACTATCACCGTGTGCTCAACCGCGCCGAGTGGTCTGGCCGCAAAGCGGCCCACGTGCTGCTGTTGCTGCTGCTCAGCAAGTTGCCGTTGTCCGCCGAACCGCTGGTCTTTGGCATTGACGAGACGATTGAACGCCGCTGGGGTCGGAAGATCACCGCCCGGGCGATCTATCGCGATCCGGTCCGTTCCAGCCAGAGCCACTTCGTCAAAGCCAGTGGGCTCCGCTGGGTGGTGCTAATGCTGCTGGTGCCGCTGCCGTGGTGTCAGCGCGTGTGGGCGTTGCCGGTGCTGACGGTGTTGGCGCCCTCCGAGCGCTACCACCAGGAACGAGGACAGCGCCATCGCAAAGTCACGGACTGGGCGCAACGCCTGATCGCCCAACTTCGCCGGTGGCTGCCGCAGCGCAAGCTCGTCGTGGTGGCAGACGCTGCCTACGCGAAACTCGCCTTGCTGGCCCGCTGCCAATTTCTCCACATCGCTCCAGCGACGCGACCTCCGCAAAACCCCGCCACCCGTGCGCGAGCTACTGCAACGCTTGACCGAGGTGGCTTGCTATGCCCCTTGAGGCGGATAAAGTCGCGCTGAGGATGCCGGCCTCAATCAGGCTGCGCGAAGGCTTCCCGTCGCGCATGGCCAGCAGGAAGTCGTAGCACAGCTCGCGGTCACCGCCAAAGTGGGGCATGTTGCCGGTGAAGTCGAGGGTCTTCACGACGGGCGTCTGGTGCTGGTAGAACTGGATCTGGTTCTTGGACCAGTCGAAGTAGATCGTGCCCTTGTAGCCGTACAGCCGAGCGCCGCGCTGAGCAGCCTTGTTCCGGGCGGAAAAGTTCTGGGTGTAACTCACTTGGGAACCGTTTTCGTACTCGACGAGGCACTGTCCCTGATCCTCGTTCTTGATGCCGTCGGCGAACATGCACATCCGGCGCTCGTTCTGCTGCAGCCGCTGCCCCTCGACGTTCCGGTAGAACCCGTTGAAAGGGCTCTCGGGGCACTCGGTCTGCTCGTCGCAGTCCTTGCACTTCAGGTCGAAGGGCTTGTCGCCGCCGTCCACCCGTTGCGCCTTCATCGCGGCGATCTACTTGGGGCGCTGCCCGAGGAGGAAGTAGAGGTAGTCGAGGTCATGCGTCGCCTTCTGAAGGAACAGTCCGCCCACCTCGTGGAAGTTGCGATAGAAGTCCCGGTAGTAGACCGAGCCGTAGGGCACATCGTTGAAGGCAACCGCGTGCTCGACGTCGCCAATCTCCCCCGCTTCGATCATCCCTTTCACGGTCAGCACGGCCGGAGACAGCCGTAGCGGAAATGACACCACCGTCGGCGCGGGGTAGTCCCGGAAGGCCTCGTCAAGCTGCCCCACCTGCTCGAACGTGATGGACACCGGCTTCTCGAGAAACAGCGGCAGCCTCCGCTTCGCCACCTTGCACGCCCTCTCCGTGTGCAGGAAACAGCGCGTGCCGACCATCACCCCGGCGAGCTCTTCCTGAGCCAGCATCTCGTCCGCCGTCTCGTAGAACGCTGTCTCCCTGAGAAACTCGTCGTCCCGCGCTTTGATCTCCCCCGCGCGCGGGTCGGCGATGGCCGCCACGCGGTAGGGGATGTCAAACACGCCGAGGCTCTTGGCCATGCCGGACACGCGACCGCCATAGCCGATGACGCCGACTCTGAGCATCATTGGGTGGGGTTCCTTTCAGTGGGTCCCGGCGAGCCGGGATGGACGACAGGCAGGCGACGCGATCCTCGTAACCGACCCCAAAGCCGCCGCCGCCGGTCGTCTCTGCGTCAAGACGTGGTTCCTCGGCCGGTTCACTCAGGCGATTGAGGTGAAGAAGGGCGTGCCGGTCACCATTCGGGCCAGAGTGCGCGGAGAGTGACCGACCAGCAGGGCGCGCGGCCACAAACCTCTTGACACGACGGGCGCTCATGGTTTAACATAGCGGACAGCTATTCAGCAATATGAGGTAACTACTCACCTTGTGGCTACGGGGGCTGGGGGAGGGGCAGGAGGGGAGTGCCTGGGGTGAGGAGGCTGGTGAGCACACCGAGCGCGTCTTCGC
>Ga0210024_1004593_pt1 | contig 10752 bp, 8 predicted proteins | sample CryGeymeta201525_FD_183988 | JGI IMG/M metagenome (GOLD analysis project Ga0210024, IMG submission 183988) | Groundwater microbial communities from Crystal Geyser aquifers in Utah, USA - Crystal Geyser metaG 2015-25 (SPAdes) (version 2) | ecosystem: Environmental > Aquatic > Deep subsurface >... | reverse complement strand
GGGCGTTTCGATCTGGATCAAAAGCGGATTGATCTGGGATCCATCACCCTCAAAGAGGGCCACTTCAGTGCGACCCGACTGGCCAACGGAGAATTTTCGCCCCTGGCGTTAGTGCGTCTGCCGACGGCTGCTGAAAACCCGGCCCCACCGCCACCGCCAACCGCAGCGGCCCATCCGTCCGACGCTTGGGATGTCACCATGGACAAGCTCGCCCTCGCGCAATTTCAGCTGCGCCTGCGTGATGCCCAAGGGGCCGCCAAACCTTCGCTTGTCTTCGAACAGGTGCAACTGACATTGGAAAACTTCAGCTACCCCCAATCGAACCAGAGCCCGTTAAGTTTGAGCGGTCACCTGGGCACCCGCGGAACTTTTGCCGTGAATGGCAGCCTGGCCCATTCTCCCCTGCAGCTGCGTGCCGACACCCAGGTCAAGGCTTTGCCCCTGGCGGCATTCAGTGACTTTTTGCCCGCGAAAATGCACCTGCGGTTGAAAGATGGTCAACTGCACAGCAAGCTGGAACTGCGCCTCGAACAGACCCCCAGCCAGCTCACCGGCAGTTTTGCCGGTGGGCTGAATATCAGCCGGTTTGATTTACGTGACACGTCCAGTGATGACCCCCTTCTGGCCTGGGAAAGTCTGGGTCTCGATGGCATCAGGGGCAGCCTTGCCCCCTTTGCCTTACGGGTGAAAAATGTTGCCCTCAGCAACTATCTGGCCCAGATTCAGATTGATCCTCAGGGGAAGCTGAATCTCAATCGCTTTGCTGCGGATTCAGAGGAAAATCTCCCCGCGCCGGAACCCGTCGCCGCAACAACAAATGCCGAAACCCAATCTCCGCCTGCCGATATTCGCATCGACAAGCTGTCGTTGCAGGGGGGGACCTTCAATTTTACGGATCGTCATCTGCCGCAGATCTTTGCCACCACCCTGTATGATCTGGGCGGACGGATCAGCGGGCTCTCGTCTCAGGCCGAGATGCAGGCCGATGTCGACCTGCGCGGGCGGCTGGAAAACCACGCGCCCCTCACCATCAGCGGTAAACTCAACCCCTTAAGTGAAAACCTGTTTGCTGATTTGCAGCTTGTCTTTACCGACATCGATCTGCAACCCATGACGCCCTATTCCGGCACCTATCTCGGTTACACCATCGCGCGCGGCAAGTTGAACCTGAATCTGAACTATCATATTGAACAGCAGCAGGTTCGAGCCGACAACCAGATCATGTTTGACCAGCTGACCCTGGGCGAATCGGTAAACAGCGAAGAGGCCACCAGCTTGCCGGTGGGCCTGGCCATTTCCCTGCTGCGTGACCGCCAGGGAGAAATCCATCTCGATGTGCCAATTTCCGGCAACCTGAATGACCCGAGCTTTAGTGTTGCGGGCACCATTTTTACTCTTCTGAAAAATTTACTGGTCAAGGCCGCGACCTCGCCCTTTTCCTTGCTGGCAAGCCTACTGGGTGGTGATCAAGATTTTTCCAGTGTGAGCTTCCCCCCTGGCCTGGCAGAGCTCGAAGCGCCCGAAGAGCAGAAACTGGTTAAATTGGCGGCCATGCTTGAACAACGCCCGTCCCTCATTTTAGGTATCAGTGCCTTTGTCGACCGCGAGCGCGATCCCGAAGCCTATCGACGTGCGCAGTTGAATCACCTCCTTCAGCAGCAAAAAAGACAGCAACTTGCACAGCAGGAATCGACCGCAGCCGTCAACGAACTTCTGCCAATCAGCCCGGACGAATATGATGGGCTGCTGACGGAAGTTTACCGTCAGGCCGATTTTCCCCGCCCGCGCAACTTTGTCGGCATGCTCAAAGAACTGCCCCCGGCCGAAATGGAAAAGTTGCTGCTGGCCCATATCATCGTCGGCGATGAACAACTGGCGCTGCTCGCCAAACAACGCGCCTTTGCTGTGCGGCAGCTGCTGCTGGAGCAGAAAGAAAACATTGCTGCGCAAATTTTTCTCGATAAAACCGACATTGACCAGCCTGCGGCCAGCGGCCCCGCCAGCCGGGTCGAATTTACGATCAGCAGCAAATGAAAAAGATACTGCCACTTTTGTGTCTAGCGTTGCTGTTCGGCAGTACCGCCTTTGCGGGGCTGATTCTCAACGGCGAGCTTTCCCAGGGAGGTTTCCTGCGCGGCCAGGTGCCCGTTGGAACCCAGGTGTTCTTTCAGGAGAAACACCTGAGGCTGACGGCGGAGGGACAGTTCATTATCGGTTTCGGGCGTGACGCTGCGACGCAGCAGACTTTGGTCCTGATTGGCGCCGACGGTCAACGCCGGATTAAACCCCTGCACTTACGCCAGCGACAATACAAAATTCAGCGCATCGACGGCATCCGTTCCAACATGATGGCGCCCAACGCCACCGATCGGCAACGCATCGCGGTCGAAGCTCAGCTGGTGGCCGCCGCCCGTCAGCGCGACAGCAAGCTGCCCTTTTTTTACCAGCCCTTCGCCTGGCCCCTCAAGGGTCGCATCTCAGGAGTCTATGGCAGCCAGCGCATCCTCAACGGTGAGCCGCGCCGTCCCCATTACGGCCTCGACATCGCCGCCCCCACCGGCACCCCGGTGCTCTCCCCTGCTGCTGGTCGCGTCAGCCTGAGTCACGAGGGCATGTTCTTCTCGGGCAAAACCCTCATCATCGACCACGGCCACGGTCTGTCCTCAAGTTTTCTGCATCTGAGTGAAATTCTGGTCAAAGAGGGCGAATCGGTCAAAAAAGGCCAGCCCATCGCCCGCGTCGGCGCCACCGGCCGCGTCACCGGCCCCCACCTCGATTGGCGCATCAACTGGTTTGACCAGCGCCTCGACCCGCAGCTGCTGGTAAAGGCAAGGCAGTGAAAAAACCGGCATTGACAAGTAATTAAAAGTCATATATTCATATTTGTGAATAATAACCGCTGACAACAACCGAAGGAGATTTTACTATGACGGTTAATCGCTATTTACGTCTGGTCGCAGGTTTTTTTGTGATGCTGAGTGTGGCGCTTGCGCAGTTGCATTCCCCTAACTGGCTCTATTTCACGGCTTTTGTGGGGCTGAATCTGTTCCAGAGCGCTTTCACCAACTGGTGCCCGATGATGACCTTTTTGCGCAAGCTCGGGGTCGCAGATCGCTGAGGGGATTATCCCTGGCGGGGTTCACATTCCAGCAAGTGGTGCAGGGCAAGAATGAGTGGGTTAGGGTTTGCGGCGCAACGCGTCAGTAAATTTTCCGCCGCGAAAAGGTCGAACCCAGCACGTTGAAAGTGTTTTCGACAATAAAGAGGGCGTATTCGTCGGTGGTGAAGACAATTTCTTCAAGGCGTTTGAGCTGGATATTGTTGGTGACCACCATGAGCACGGTTTTTTCCTGTTTACGATAAGCGCCAATCGCGGGCAGCATGGTGGTGCCGATTTTGAGGCTGGCCATGGCTTGGTCGGCAATTTCCTGGGGTTTGTCCGAGATAATGAAGGTCAGCTTGCGCTGACTGAAGAGGGACAGACAGTAATCGACGGCCACCGAACAGACGAAGACCGCAATCATTGAAGCGATGACCAGGTCATTTTCCAAGTTGATGAAACTCAGGGAAAAGAGAATGACATTGAAAGTGAAATACACCTTGCCGACGCCGATATTGAATTTTTGATTGAGGATGACCGCCACCACATCAAGCCCGCCATTGGAACCGAGGGAACGCAGCACCATGCCTGCGCCTATCCCCAGGAGCGCCCCAAACACCAGCGCCGCATAGAGCTGGGTGCTGATGAAAATCTGGAAATTGACCAGCTGATAAAAGAAGGCAATCAGAATCATTGCCAGGGCGCTGTAGCCCAGAAAACGTCGCGAAACGTAAATGTAGCCGAGCACGAACATGGGGATATTCAACACCAGGTAAAGTACGCCGGGATCAAGCCAGCCGGTTTTGTAGTAGAGCAGTGACGCGATACCAAAGAGCCCGCCCGGCACAAAATTGTGGGGAATGGCTACCGACTTGAGGGCAATGACCTGAATCAGGGCCCCGATGGTAATCAATCCGCAATTCCAGAAGATGGAATAGGCGAATTTGCTTTTGTCTGCGGTCATAATCTATCCTCAAGCACGACGCGTTTTAACGCAGTGAACCTCGGCAGTCTCCTCCATAAAAACCGCCATGTCAAACGATACCGGACGCCGTAAAATTTTACCGACGGAGAATCTTCTTGGCCCTTTTTGAACTTGTTTCCCCCTACCAGCCCTGCGGTGATCAACCCGCGGCGATTGAAGAACTGGTGGCCGGCATTCAGCGCGGCGATCAGCATCAAGTGCTGCTGGGCGTCACCGGCAGCGGCAAAACCTTCACCATGGCCAACGTGGTCGAACGCGTGCAGAAACCGACCCTGGTGCTGGCCCATAACAAAACCCTGGCCGCCCAGCTCTATGGTGAATTCAAGGAACTTTTTCCGCACAATGCGGTTGAGTATTTCGTCAGCTATTACGATTACTACCAGCCCGAGGCCTATGTGCCGTCAACCGATACCTTCATTGAAAAAGACAGCTCCATCAATGAGGAAATCGACAAGTTACGCCACAGTGCGACCCGCAGCTTGCTGTCGCGCCGCGATGTACTGATTGTCGCTTCGGTCAGCTGTATTTATGGTCTGGGTTCACCCGAGGCCTATTTTGGGATGTTGATCAAGCTGGCAAAGGGGCAGGAACTCGACCGCAACCACCTGTTGAAGCAACTGGTGGAAATTCACTATGAACGCAACGACATTGATTTCCACCGGGGTTGTTTTCGCGTGCGCGGCGATTCGGTGGAAATCTTTCCCGCCTATGAAGAAAAGCGCGCCCTGCGCATCGAATTTTTCGGTGACGAAATTGACGCCATCAGCGAAATCGATCCCTTGCGCGGTCAGGTGATTGACCGCTTGCCGCAAACCACCATCTTCCCCGCCAGCCACTATGTGGCCACCAAGCCGACCCTGGAGCGGGCGGTGCGCGAAATTCAGGATGAGTTACAAACGCAGATTCAATCCTTCCGTCAGCGCAATATGCTGCTGGAGGCCCAGCGCATTGAGCAGCGCACCCTTTTTGATATTGAAATGATCGAGGAAATGGGCTACTGCCAGGGAATTGAAAACTATTCGCGCTTTCTCGATGGCCGTCAACCGGGCGAACCGCCGGCGACCCTCCTTTCGTATCTGCCGGATGACGCCCTGATGATCATTGACGAAAGCCACGTCAGCGTCAGCCAGGTTGGTGCCATGTACCGTGGTGATCGCTCACGCAAGGAGACCCTGGTCAATTTTGGTTTTCGCCTGCCCAGTGCCCTGGACAACCGGCCCCTGATGTTCGAAGAGTTTGTCGCCGGTCAACCGCAAACCGTTTATGTTTCGGCGACGCCCGCCGACTATGAATTGCAGCAGGCCGATGGCGTTTTTGTCGAGCAGGTGATTCGCCCCACCGGACTGATTGATCCCCCCATCGAAATTCGTCCGGCCCGCGATCAGGTTGATAATTTGCTTGGCGAACTTCGCGAGGTGGTTGCCAAGGGCGATCGGGTGCTGGTGACCACCCTGACGAAACGCATGGCGGAAGATTTGACCGGCTACCTGCAAGAGGTCGGCATCAAAGTCAATTATATGCATTCTGATATCGACACCATCGAACGGATGCAGATTATTCGTGGCCTGCGCGCCGGTGAATTCGACGTGCTGGTGGGGATCAACCTGTTGCGCGAGGGGCTGGACATTCCCGAAGTTTCCCTGGTGGCAATTCTCGATGCCGATAAGGAAGGTTTTTTGCGTTCGACCCGCTCGCTGATTCAGACCTGTGGGCGCGCGGCCCGGCATGTGGACGGGCGGGTGATTATGTACGCCGATCGCGTGACTCGCTCGATGCAGGCCTGTCTCGATGAAACGCAACGACGCCGCGAAAAACAGCTGGCGCATAACCGCCGGCACAAGATCACACCACGGTCGGTGACCAAATCACTGCGCACCATTCTCGAAGATCTGCGCGGCAAAGACGATCAGTTGGCGCTGGTCGCCGAAGCCCAGACCCTGTATGGTGATCCCGCGGAGATAAGCCGACAGATCGAAAAAACCCGCAAAGAGATGCTCGCCGCCGCTGCCGATCTTGATTTTGAGCGTGCCGCCGGTCTGCGTGATCACATGCTCCGGCTGGAAAAGCAGGAACTGGCTTTGCGCAGTTGAAAACCGCAAGGGCTCTGTTAGGATCTGTCCAGCGCTGTCCAGAATAAAGGAGAAAACCCTATGACCCCTCAACCCGATATTCTGATTCTTGGTTCCGGAACCACCGCCTTTGCCGGAGCCCGGCTGGCGGCCGCTCGTGAGGCCCGGGTTTTGATGATCGAACAGAGTCATCTGGGGGGTACCTGCGTCAACTGGGGCTGCGTGCCGAGCAAGACCCTGATCGATAAGGCCGAAATGTATCACGCCGCTCGCCGGGGCGAGGCCTGGGGCCTGAACCTGACTGCCGGCCATCCCGATTGCAAAACCTTGATGGAGCTCAAGCAACAGGCGGTTGAGACCCTGCGTGAAAGCCACTATCAATCAGAACTTGAAAACACTCCCAACCTCGAAATTCTGCGCGGGCATGGCAAATTTGTCGGCAGCCACCAGGTTCAGGTGGGTAAAAAAATCATTACCTGCGACAAAATTCTCATTGCCACCGGCGGCCTGCCGCGCGTGGTGCCTATCCCCGGGCTGGAGCAGATCGACTATCTCACCAGTTACAGCGCCCTGCATCTGCCCGAATTCCCGGAATCCTTACTGATGCTCGGTGGGGGCGTGATCGCCCTTGAAATGGGCCAGATGTTTGCGCGCTTCGGCACCAAGGTGACGGTGCTGGAACGCGGGCCGGTGCTGCTGAGCGAATTCGATCCGCGCCTGACAGGCAAATTTCAGCAAATTCTCGAAGAAGAGGGGATTCATTTTCTTTTCAACGTTGAAACCCGCAAGGTAGAAAAGCGTAAGGGACAGGTGTGTCTGGAAGTGCAGGTGGGAGCCGAAACCCTTGAACTCTGTGCCGAACGCCTGATGCTGGCAGTCGGCACCGCACCTGCCAGTCAGGGGATTGGGCTGGAGAAAGCCGGGGTGAAAACCCACTCGACCGGTTTTATTCAGGTGGATCGCCAGTTGCGCACCACCGCGCCGGGTATCTGGGCGGCGGGCGATGTCACTGGCCAGCCCCTGATTGCCCCTGCTGGAGCCCGTGAAGCTATGACGGCGGTGGAAAATATGTTCGCACCGGCGGTGCCGGCGACGATTGACCATCGCTTAACCCCCATGGCGGTCTTTGTCGATCCCGAATTTGCCACGGTCGGCATGAACCGCTTGACCGCTGAGGCCAATGGCAAGCAGGCGGTGGAAAACTATCTTGATCTCGAACGGGTGCCCAAGGCTCATGTTATGGGGCAACGCCAGGGCGGAGTGCTGCTCTGTGCGGAAAAGGGCAGCGGCAAAGTGCTGGGGGTGCAGATGCTCGCGCCACGCGCCGCCGATATCATCCATGAAGCGACCCTGGCGATTCGTTTTGGGTTAAGCGTCGTCGATCTGGCGAGCACCGTGCACGTTTACCCCAGTATCAGTGACGGCTTACGCATGGCGGCCCAGGATAATGCGCGCTTGCAGGGGTTAATGGTCGGGCCGGTGATCGAAAAGGATGGCCATCTTAGCGCTTGCTGAGTTCTGCAAGCACCCCATCGGCTGCCGCGGCGACACAATTCTGAAACAGATCCTTGACCTCTATTTCAATTTCGGTTGTTTGGCGACTGCGCAGATCATAGAATTGCAGCCGATAACCGACGTCCATCAAGACCCCCTGGGCCGGGGCAGCGACGGTTGACCGGTGGAGAATAACGCCCGTCAGCAGCAGCTCGGGAGTCCGATCGAGCTTGAGTTCGGCCTGAATCTGCTCAGGACTTTTCTCTTTAAGTTGCTTAAGCCAGGCGGCATTATCGGCAAAGCGTTCGGCCAGATAGAAATCTGCCTGAAACAAGCCATTGGTGTTAAACGCCGTCACAAATTCAGCGGCTTCTTCACCGCGGCAGATATAGTAGGCTTGGGGCGTTTTGGCGAAGGGGCCAACCACCAAGAGCTGCGCACCCGGGTGCAGATTCTGCAACTGCCCGTCGACCACTTTGAAATCTTTGACGCCGCCGCCAGCAACCATGGCCGTCCCGATGATCGGCCCGCACCCAACCAGCAGCAACAGCAGCGAAATAACCAGAGAGCGAGGCATCATAGTCAGATTCCTTTCACACGTTTGTGACAGCGCAGACAATCTTCGGTAGTTTTATGGTCGGACATTTTGCTCAGATCATGGCACTCAAGGCAGGCCTCACGGGTGGCTTCACGATGAGCCGTTGTATCTGGGCGGCGCGGCGCAAAGCTTCCCATCCGAACGGTGCAGGCGGTGATCATCATCAGCAATAACAGCAGGATTAACCCACTTTTCATCGGTAGCTCCTTCGCTGAATTTCAACGGGCGGGATCTTCCCCTGCGGGGATAGAAAGTGCAAACCCTAGCACGTGCCTTTGGATAAATCATGGTTTTATTGAGCAAGGCGCTTCTTTTTAAGAAATGGCTGATTATCTTTGGTGTGATGCTGATGATTTCCGCCTGTGCCCGGCCCGCAGCCCAGGTGGTTGCTGACGGCAGTGGTACCTTGGAGTTGGAAATCGGTGGCTTTCGCAATAATCACGGCCAGGCGCTGATTTATCTTTATCCTAACGCCACCGGTTTCCCCGAAACTGAGGCACCTGAGGTGCGCAAGTTTACACGTGAAATCGTTGCGCAACGTGTTGATTTACGTATCGATAATTTGCCCTACCATGCTTACGCCCTGGCGGTGCTGCATGATGAAAACCGCAATGGCCAAATGGACAAAAACCTGCTGGGGTTCCCCTTGGAAGGCTTCGGCTTTTCGCGCAACCCGACCCATCTCTTTGGCCCACCGTCTTTTTCTGAAACGCGCTTTTTAATGCTGGGCCCGCGTCAGCATCAAGGCATCATTCTTCAATACCCGAAAAAAAAGCGTTTACGTCCCGCTAACGCAGGCCCCGCAGCCAAGGCGTTGATATACGAATGAGCTTGTTCTATAACTGAACCCACTCCCCTTCAATCTAGGATAACTCAATGGGATATCGCACCCTGAAAGCGGCAATCGACGATCTGGAAAAAACGGCCCAGTTGATTCGCATTGACCAGCCCATCGAAGCCAATCTGCTAGCAGGCGCCATTCAACGCCGGGTGTATCAGGCCCAGGGGCCGGCCCTGCTTTTTACCAACCTGGTCAATTGTCAGTTTCCGGCGGTGGCCAACCTTTTTGGGACTTTGAAGCGTACCCGCTTTCTGTTTCGCGACAGCCTGCGTCAAGTGGAAACTCTGGTGCGTTTGAAAATTGATCCTGCGCAGTTGTTGCGAAACCCTCTTGATTTGCTGCGTGCCCCCGCGGCCGCCTGGCATCTGCTCCCCAAAAAAGTGCGCCGTGGCCCGGTTCTGTTGCAGCAAACCAGCTTGAGCCTGCTGCCTCAGATCAAAAGCTGGCCCGATGATGGCGGTGCCTTCGTCACCCTGCCGCAGGTTTACAGTGAAGACCCGCAGCACCCTGGAGTACGCCATTCGAATCTGGGGATGTACCGGGTTCAGCTGTCCGGTAACCAGTACCTGCCCGATGAAGAGATGGGGTTGCACTACCAGATTCATCGCGGTATCGGCGTGCATCACCGCCAGGCCCTCGCCCTGGGGCGACCCTTGCCCGTTCATATTTTTGTCGGGGGGCCCCCGGCACTCACGGTTGCGGCGGTCATGCCCCTGCCCGAAGGTATGCCCGAGCTGGCCTTTGCCGGGCTGCTGGGCGGGCATCGTATTCCCCTGGTGTCTGGACCACGCAATCTGCCGGTGCCGGCCGAGGCCGATTTTGTCATTTGCGGCACCATTGATCCCCACCAGAAAAAGCTTGAAGGGCCCTTTGGGGATCATCTGGGCTATTACAGTTTGGCCCACGACTTTCCCCTGGTGAAGGTCGATGCCGTTTTTCACCGCGCCGACGCCATCTGGCCCTTTACCACGGTGGGCCGCCCCCCCCAGGAAGACACCAGCTTCGGTGCCTTCATTCATGAATTGACCGGTGCCCTGATCCCCGACGTCTTGCCCGGAATCAAGGCGGTTCACGCCGTCGATGCTGCCGGAGTTCATCCCTTATTATTGTCCATTGGAAGTGAACGTTATACGCCCTATGAACAATTAAGCCACCCACAAGAGCTTTTAACCCAGGCACACGCCCTGCTTGGCCAGGGCCAGCTCTCTTTGGCCAAGTATCTGCTGATCGTCGCCGAGAACGACAATCCGCGGCTTGATATTCATGACATCCCGGCCTTTTTCAGCCACCTGCTTGAACGGGTTGACTGGCAGCGCGACCTGCATTTTCACACCCGCACCACCATCGACACCCTTGATTACAGTGGTGAAGGCTTGAACCAGGGGTCGAAAGTCGTCATCGCGGCGGTCGGTGCGCCGCGCCGTGAATTGCCGTTTCGGGTGCCATCAGCCCTGCAACTGCCGACTAAATTCAGCGCCCCCCGCCTGGCACTGCCAGGAATTTTGCTGCTGCAGGGGCCCGCTTGCCATGAACATCAACCCGCCGAAGATGCCGATATGCTGCGTCTGGCCGAAGCCATCCGCCAGGGGATGCCCCTGGCGGAATTCCCCCTGATTCTGGTGGTTGACGACAGCAATTTCTGCGCGGTCAGCCTGAATAACTGGC
>Ga0210024_1004591_pt1 | contig 10756 bp, 10 predicted proteins | sample CryGeymeta201525_FD_183988 | JGI IMG/M metagenome (GOLD analysis project Ga0210024, IMG submission 183988) | Groundwater microbial communities from Crystal Geyser aquifers in Utah, USA - Crystal Geyser metaG 2015-25 (SPAdes) (version 2) | ecosystem: Environmental > Aquatic > Deep subsurface >... | reverse complement strand
CACGGCACTTGTAGGGCCGCGACTTGCCTTGATCGCTTGGTCCCAGAATTTCAACAATTTGCAGTGCCAAGGCGATCTCCCTAGGGTTGCGGTGTCGTGGGGACCAGTCGAATCCTGCCGGTCAACAGCGCCTGCATCATGCCCTGCTTGAGCGCGTGGGTCTTGTCGCGGCGGGTCTGCAGGGCGGCGAGTTCGGTGTCCATGTCGCTGAGGATGGTGGCGATGGCGGTTTGTTCCGGTGGTGGTGGCACGGGCAAAGTCAATTTCACGATGTTGGATTTGCTTATGCCAGAAACTTTGGTGCCAACGGCGTAGAACATGAATTGCTGACGTATCGCCGCCGTTTGAAAGCAATGGCGTAGATATTCGTGTGCCAGAGAGGCAGTTTTCGCTTTGGCAACAATCGTGTGTAGCCCAGCAATAAAGGGTAGTCCGCTCTTGTTCACCACAACAACATGTTTGCTGGTTCCGGCGTCGTCCTCTGATGCATCAACAAAAACCACATCACCATCCGCCAAAAGAGAATCGGGCGAAACCTGCTTGAGCGCTATGTCCAGTTTCGGAATGGCCTGATAGTCAGTCTTTGTATCAATGGTGGCCTTGGCAGAACCGTGAATGTCACCGTAGTGCAGGTAGCAGTAACCTTCACTGGAGAGCTGATCGCGTGAGGCGGAATAGCCGCCACTGAATTTGAATAAATCTCCCAAACGGTTCACTTCCCACGGCCCGCTGAACCCCGGCAGGCGGGTCTGGCCGGTGAGGAGTTGCTGCATGGTGGCCTGTTTGAGGTCGCGCTTTTTGGCAATCAGGGCATCCAGCTTGGCCAGCAGCGCATCCACATCAGACAGGGCGTTGGCAATTGCGCGTTGTTCTGCAGGTGGTGGGACCGCCATTGGAATTTCCAAAAACTTCTCAAGAGGAAGGTGCGCAATACTCGTTTGAGTCACGTAGTTCACAAGTTGCCCACGTTCAGACCATTGCCGGAGCAGTGCAGCCATGATGCGTGAATCAAAGCCGTGCAGTGGACGCAGTCGATGCAGTGCTTTTTGAAAGTAGCACTCTTCAACTGGGGAGTTCCAGATAGCTGCACGACCGACTTCCCCGCCCTCACATACGAGCAAGTCACCTTTTCGCAAACGAAACCGTTCAACGTCGGCGCGTGACATTGGCACCATGGGAAGCTCATTCACGTCTATGCGGTCCCATTGAACCGCTCTATTGCCGATATACGGCTTTGGCTCGCCAAGGTTATTCCCCGCATCGATCATTTTTCCGAGTTTGATCTCAAACTCGTTCCCGACCATCGAAACGGTCCAATCCCCCGGAATCACCCCCACCTCAGTCAGCTTGTAACCTGCCGGAATGTCTGCCGTCATGCCTTTGCCTCGGCCAAAATATTTATAACAAATTGGCCTCTAGCCCTTATCCAATAAGCACAAGCAGCTCTACTATTCATAGTTTTACAAAGACCTTGCTTCATGCCGGTGCCGCCTTGCGCCCCGGCACATAGGGAATCAGTCCTTTGGCAAAGGCGATGTCTTGCACCTCCAGCGGCATGCGCCGCACATCGACCAGGTAGCCATTGACCTCCAGCATCCAGATCAGCGGGTTGGCATCCATGCGGCTGGGCAGGGTCCAGGCTGGGTCCATGGGGCTCATGCCAAGGGCATCGCGGATTTTTTTGGAGTGGTTCTGGCCGGTGCTGGCGCCCAAACCGAAATGTGCCCAGATGGCGGTGGCCTGGCAATGCGGCGTTTGTGCGGGGTCAAACAAAAAGTTGACCATGCCCAGCGCGTGCACCGCACCAGCGGCCCATGAGTTGGCTTGCCCTTTGAGCAACGGCGACGGGCGCTTGCGGCACAGGGCGGCGAGCGCCTGGCGAATGAGTTGTTTGTACTCGTCGTTCAGGTGCTGGTCACAAAAGGCATCGGTGCCGTGGGCGATGGCCTCAAACAGCTCGCGCATGGCAACGGGAACGCGGGGTGCAGTGGTCATGGTGTCAGATTCCGGTTGAAGTGGATGGTGACTGAATTTATGCCAAATTGGCCTCTAGCGCTCGTCCAATAAGCGCTTGAAGCTATTTTATTGATAGTTAACAGGCGGCCCTTGCAAGGTCTTGGGACAAAGGTGTCTAGCCAGATGGGCCCGGTGGGCGGCCGCCGATTTCTGGTACCCCAGTATGAGGTGGCCGCCCGCCGGGTCCGTCTGGCGGGTTGGGCGGCAAAGGCGGCAAATGCGGGTAGAGCAGACCGCCCCCGATGGCCCGCAGAATTGGGGTCAGAGCCCAATTCGGGGATGCGCTTGTGCCGGGCTTGATGCTGTTGGGCCGAATTGGGATCCGACCCCAAATCTGCTACCGCTGCTGGTTTGCTGAGGTTTTGGAGGGGCAAATCTGCGACTGCCGCTGGTTTGCTGACGCACTGGATGCCCGCCTGCGCGGGCATGACTGTCAGCGTTACAGGCATGACGGGCCGGGCGATGCAGAGAGAATTTATGCCAAATTGGCCTATAACCCGTGTATCCATTGCGCTATTAGCTATTAAAGTCACAGTGAATCCTGGTCGCCTGCACCCGCTTCTCGCAGCGTTAGCGCCAGCTCGCGGCGTAGTTCTTCGGGCTCAGGCAGGTAAAGCTGGTATTTCTGCACAAACAGTTGGCTGCTCATTTGGTAGGTGGCGTATTCGACCAGCAACTCGTCCTTGTTGCGGCTCAGGATGATGCCAATGGGTGGGTTGTCACTTGCGGTGTTTTCCTCTGCTGCAAAGTAGCCCAGGTACATGTTCATCTGACCGATGTCATGGTGCTGCACGTCGGTGATTTTGAGGTCGATCAGCACAAAGCAGCGCAGGATGCGGTGGTAAAAGACCAGGTCCACCTTGTAGTGGGTGTTGTTCAGGGTGACGCGGTATTGCCGCCCGACAAAGGTGAAGCCCTTGCCCAACTCCAGTAAAAATTGCTGCAGGTGGTTGCACAGCAGGGTCTCCAACTGGGTTTCAGACACCAGGTAAGGCTCGGGGATTTTCAGAAACTCGAACACATAGGGTTCACGCAGCAGGTCGGCTGGCTGCTCAATCAGTTGGCCCTGGGTGGCCAGCTTCAAGACACCGGCTTTGTCTTTGCTGGCGGCCAGGCGCAGGAAAAGTGCACTGTCTTTTTGTCTTTTGAGCTCTGGCACTGACCATTTTTCGTGAATGGCTTGTTGTTCGTAAAAGCTGCGTTCGAGGTCGTCGTCGAGCTTGAGCAATTCGACATAGTGTGACCAGCTCAATAAGTCAGAAGGCTTCTGACTTATTGGATAGCGCTGGTACAACAAGCGCATGTAAACCAGATTGGTTCGACTAAATCCCTTGCCATGGCGCAGGCTCAGTTCGCTGGCCAGCTTGTTGATAAGTGCCTTGCCATACTCGGCCCTGGCTTTGCCGCCTTGTTCAAACTCCACAATCTGTCGCCCCACCTGCCAGTAGGTTTGGGTGATGTGGGTGTTGACGGCCTGCACCGCCTGCATGCGGCCCTGCGTGTAGGTGTCGGATATTTTCTGGAGCAGGTCGATGTAACCCTGGTCAGACGTCAGTTCCATACAAAACCCATTTTCTTCAGATGCTCGTCCACCTTGTCGGCCAGGGTTTCCACTTCGGCAGCCAGTTGCGGGACGGGCGTGGCATAGCGCTCGGTCAGTTGTTTGATGCGCCCAGTCAGCGTTTGGCTGACACGGTCCAGCTCGCCTTGCACGCTGATTGAAAGCGCGGCCAGCCATTTGTCATTCACCACCAGCGTCTGGATATCGGCCTGGGTGAGTTGGCTGTATCGGGCGGCGACCTTGGACTCCAGCGCCTTGGCGGCGTCTTTCACGGATCTGCTGGCAGCCGCCTCTTGCTCGGTCAGCGCCAGATAGGTTTCCAGCAGCTTGCGTTCTTCAACAGCGGTTTGGTCGTGCTTGACCCGGGCCAACTGCGCGCGGGCGCTGAGTTTGGTGAGTTTGCCCTTGTCGTTTTTGGCGTCAAGCAGCAGGCCATCGTCACCACCGTGTTCTTCGTCCAGCTCTTCCATCTGGCGGGTGATCGCATCACGCGCGGCTTCCAGTTGCTCCATGGCCTTGTGCTCAGCCGCGAAGTAACGGGCAATGACCAGTGCGGGCGGGATCAGTTCGGTGTTGGGTTTGCTTACTTGCACGGCCTGCCAGCCGTCGCTTGCGATCATCCACACATCGTCCTGCAGGGTGTCGGACCAGTAATCCATCAAGTGCTGGTACACGCCGTAGGGGTCGATCAGTGACGCGATGGGTGCGTTGGCGCGAAAGGTGTCGAGCAGGCTCTCAGAGAGAGTGTCGATCAGTGCTTTGGGCCGCTGGCCTGGTTGGATGCCGGTGAGCAGCGGCATGTTGGCTGCTGTCCAGGTGGCGAACAGTGCTGTCACCTGGTTATTGAACGCCGTGAATTCGGGGTGGGCAAAGATGGCGGTTTTGACTTGCGCGGCTTCCACCAGGGGTTGGCTGTAGCCGGGGCGGTTGGCTGGCGTGAACAGGTCTTGGCGCAGGCTGGGGAACACTTGCCAGTAATCGGCCAGGCCGTCAATGTCGGCATTGGGAATGCCGCCCATCAGGTGCGCGGCAATGTCTTGCAGGTCTTCAGGGGAGGTGGAGTCGATGTAGCGCGGCAGGTTCAGGTTGTAGTCATTGGCCTCAACTTCTGCCAGCGGCACCAGTCGCGAATACTTGGGGGTTTCCAGTTGCCGGGTGAAGGTGTCCACTATTTTGTGGATGTCCTGGGCACGCAGGCGGTTTTTGTTGCCGTCCTTGATGAAACCTTTGCTGGCATCCACCATGAAAATGCCTTTGCGACCGGCAGCACCTTCCTTGTCCAGCACCAGGATGCAAGCGGGTATGCCGGTGCCATAAAACAGGTTGGCAGGCAGGCCAATGATGCCTTTGATAAAACCCTGGCGCACGATGCGTTGGCGGATGCTGCCCTCTGCGCCACCCCTGAACAACACGCCATGCGGGTGGATGACGGCCCCCTTGCCTGTGCTTTTGAGCGTGGCCAGGATGTGCAGCATGAAGGCATAGTCGCCATTTTTTTCCGGCGGCACGCCATATTCAAAGCGGCCATAGAGGTCGTTGAGCGGGTCCAGGCCACTGGTCCAGTTCTTGTTGGAGAACGGAAAATTGGCCACCACAAAGTCAAATGTCTTGAGGCCACCGCCCGCCTGTTTGAAGTGCGGGCTGGAGAGCACGTTGTCTTGCCAAATTTCAGCGGTGGGGCAGTCGTGCAGCACCATGTTCATGCGGGCCAGCGCACTGGTGGCGTTGTCCATCTCCTGGCCGTACAGGGCCAGGTCCAGCCCGGTGCGGCTTTTGGCCTCGTCATGCGCTTTGAGCAGCAGCGAACCCGAGCCACAGGTGGGGTCGTGAATGGTCTGATTGGCGCTGGTGGCTTTGGCCAGGTCGATGACCATGGCCATGATGCGCGACACCTCTGCCGGGGTGTAAAACTGGCCTTTGCTTTTGCCTGACTCGGTGGCAAAGTGGCGCATCAAAAACTCGTAGGCATCGCCCAGCAGATCGTCACCTTCTGCCCGGTTGCCGCCAAAGTTCAGCCCTTCAAAGATGGCCACCAGCTTGGTGAGGCGGTCCACCATGTCTTTGCCTTTGCCGAGCTTTTCTTCATCATTGAAGTCGGCCACGTTGATGGCACCTTGCAGGCTGTCATTGGCCACGGCCAGTCGGGCGATGATTTTGTTGAGTTTGTCGCCAATTTCCTTGTCGCCCTTGGCCGCCACCATGTCGGCAAAGCTGCCCCCCGGTGTGCTGCCCTGCGGTAACGGCACGTCAATCAGGGCGCTGGGGTCACCTGCATACTTGTCAGAGACGTATTTGACGAACAGCAGGATGAGAACGTAATCCTTGTACTGGCTGGCATCCATGCCGCCGCGCAGTTCGTCACAAGATTTCCAGAGGGATGAATAGAGTTCTGATTTTTTGATGGCCATGGCGGTGAAGATACCCTGTTGCTGGGTATCTTATCGGACTGGAAAACGCCATTTGCGCGTTTGCCGCTATGTCGTCGCTTTCGCTGGACTGGAAACGCCAAAGTGAAGATTTTTGGATGAACTGAAAGCTCAGATTGATCGAAAGTCTCCCCGTGGCTGACGCTTCAGTCACTTTTTTCAACTCAGGAGCTTAGCGATGACCAAAACCACTTCTCAACCCAAACATGCCATTCGTTCCAGCGACGTTGCTCGTATTCAAGGCGCTGTTGCAAAACCACTCGGGGGCCAGATTCCCAAAGGCAGTTATGTTGGCCGTATGCAGCGCGCAGCCGCTGCTCCGGTCGCACCTAAGAAAGCCAAGTGAATCGAACCCATCAACTTTAGGAGCAGATCATGTCAAAGCAATCAGATGACGACAACCACGCCAATCAAATGAACCCGAATCACGATGAGTATTGGCACTCGCGCGGGGAAGATGAACGGCCTGACGACTGGGAAGACCGAACGGAATCAGATGAAACTGATTGATTGAGCAGCCACTCTGGCCAGTCCACATCACCCGGTGGGGGCTGGCCAGTGCCATTGATCCGGTGTCTCTGCCATCGGTTCTTGTAGTCATCCTCATCCACCAGGACGAAGGACTTCAATTTGCTTTCGCTTGTATTCCGGATCAGTGTTTCCTGCCAAGTGATGGCCATGATGCCGAGCGGTACTGGAAAACTCGGAAAATCCACCGGATCTCGATTGGCCGGAGAAAAATGACGGCACAAGGCTTGCCAAACATTGGAATAGTCGCGCAACGTCAATTTTTTAGTGCCGTCAAAATAATTCCCAACGAGGGTATCTGAAAGATCCATTGCTTTTCCCAGTTCACTGCGGCCAACGGGAAATAATGGCCAATGCTTTCTGTAGTGCATGTGAACCAAAGCATGGCAAAGTTCCAGCAAACGGCGAACTGGGCGGTGAATCGGGTTCCTTGATGGTTTGTTTCCGCCTTGAACATCCCATTCATCATTGATGCGTGGCGCTACCCATAAGAACAGCGGCATTGGCCTCATCGCCTGAAAATACTGACATGCCCATTCGGCATCGAGGGCTGTATAGATGTCAAACAACCGGCTTTCCAGCAAGTTGTTCAGGACTGGGCCAAGTTCGCTCCATTCAGAAATGGCTGTCCATTTCGCTTCATCTGGCTGCTGCTTTGTGTGGGCGTTAACCTTTTGATGTGCACTGGCGACTTGCTTGAATTTGTCAATGTCGTGGTTGTTGCACGCATTAATCAAGGACTGAAGCAATTCGTCGGCTTGCAGTGCCCGTGCGATGGCATACGGGAGCCGGATGGTGTCCTGGACTTCCATGCTTTTGATCCAAGATGCCCACGGGCCAGTGTCACCATCGCATTTTTTAGGTGCATTCGCTATCAGCGCTGAGACTTCATCTGCCGACCATCCCCTCTTTTTGCCCTGTTCATGGGCCCATGCCGTTGAGTTTTCCTGAATTTGCTTAATTTTGGAAGGTCGAACTTTTTCCAGATTTCCCTGTGCAATGCGCCCAGCGGAGAGTCCGGTAACTTCAGTCAACCACGGACGAAAACTTTTCCCTTGAATTTGTCCGAGGATTGCCAATGGGGCTAGCGCCATGGCTTCAAGGATTTGCTTCACAGCGCACCGCTCCGATGGATTTTGAATTGAAGTCAAAGCGACCAACTGCTATCACTACTGATGGATGACCGAAAACTGACGGAGTGTCTGTTGTGCCTTGGCCCAAGACGGCCCCACCAATTGGAACAGCATCCAAAAAATCAGCGCGTACTCGGCTAACAACACGTAACCCGTCCATGCACATGGCGTACACGCGTCATTGACCAACAGCCAGGACAAGGCCAGTATTGACAGGGCAGCGGCGGAAGCGGAAGTGTCGCGCCCGAGTCGACAGAACCAATACAACAATTTTGGTTGTGTCCTTATTTGGATTGGCTGACCTCGCTTCCACCGCAGCGCACAGGACCGAAACGCATTCCTCACTTCAGCGTGCGACAGCCCGAGCGTAAGTATCTTTCGACGGACCAGCCAACGTTCTTTTGTCGTCAGTGGACATTTACCGAATTCAAGATCACCTAATGCCAAGTCCAGCATGTTGACCAATCGCGAGTGATCACCGAAACCCTTTGAAAGAGGTTCAATCCGACGACGACCAATGCTGATTTTTGAGCAAGTCACTGGCCAAAACAACCACTGCCACCACTTGAATCGGTAATTCCTTACGTACCAAAATGGGCGCGCAGCGTGGAAATCAATGGTTTCAGCGATTGCATAGGAATCACCTGATTGAGCGGCGGCAGAAAGTATGGATGCCCAGACTTTTTGAACGCTGGCTTCAATAGGTTCAGGATCGCTTTCCATGGTGAGTCCAAATCGATTCAATCAATGGCAGAGGATCAAATTCGCTTAGTCCGTCGCCTACATGGTTTTTCAATTGATTTTGTTGAATGGCCGTATAGAGCTCAGAGACCATTTTCCAACGATAACTGCTTGGGCAAGCGGGAGCAAAGCGCATCAAAAAGTAGTCCACATGCTCGTAGGCCTGTTGCAGCCTTTGCCAGTCAATGCTTGAGTTGCCACCGAATACGGTATTGGTTTCTTCGTTTGAGTGGCCAAACAATACAAACGGGATGTCAATACCAGATGCTTGCACCTGGCGCAGATAGGCGGTAGTGGGCTCGGTTGCGCCGGTTTCGTAGGAAACCTGAGTGGCGCGACTAATGCCACCCGTGGCTGCCAAATCCGACTGCTTTAAAGCCTGTCGGCCTCTAGCCTCGCGGAGTCGATCACCGATTCCTGCTTTGAGTGTAAAAAAATCATCAAATAGGTTTGACAAGTCAAATAAACCTTACATAAAATTCAATAAAACCAGACAAACCAATTGTGATTACTTCGCCTGCATCTGTCAAACAAGCCTTCTCAGACAACGGGATAAGCATTCGTGACTGGGCTCGCGTGAATGGATTTGGGGAGACGCTGGTCTATGCCGTTCTAAATGGCAAGAACAAAGCGAGCCGAGGGGAAAGCTACCGTATCGCAGTGGCGCTGGGCATTAAACAGCAGCCGGACGCAACGACCGCACCGGCATACATCCAATCAGTTCTAGGGCATTCGCGGCGGGCAAGCGCTTTTGATCCGCCATTTAGAAACACATCCTCAAAGAATTTGGAGACGAGCATGACCTAAAAAAAAGCCGATCAATCCGAAGACCGACCGGCAGGAGTGCTGATAAATAATCAGTAAGCACACGTAGTTTCCTCCAGTACTTCCCGGTTGTCAAGTAATTTTTACTCCTGAATCACATTGGGATGGATTTTCTTTGCCTGGAGAAATTATGGAACCCACGAAACGGAAGGTTGTGCAGCGCTCGCCTGCCCATACAGTGCGCCTACTGCACCTACCGCACCTACAAAAAAAGCCTGTAGAAGCCGAGTCCTCGCTTGAACGTGACTTTGTCCAAATCGCAGCCCTTTTCAGTTTCACCGAGTCAATTGAGCATCAACCATTCAGACTTGTCTGGGACGATGCCAATTACACCCCTGACTTTCTTATTCGTTTCAAGGATGCGAGTCAATTGGTGGTTGAAGTCAAACCCTCGGTGAAGGTTGACAAGTACCGGGCACTTTTTGACCGTGCATCAGAAAAACTCAAAGGGCACAAGTTGCCATTCATGGTGGCAACCGACACCCAACTTCAAGCTGGACAGCGTGCTACCAATGCGCTGTTGATCCGGCGCTATGCAAAAACCTCCTTTGCAGATTCTTTCTGTGATAGCGCTATCAAGTTGGTTGAGGCTCGCAGTGACGGGGTGTCTTTTCTGGAACTATGGTCTGGCACCCAAGTTTCGCGCGAATTGATTCTGCATCTTGTTGCAAGGCGGAGACTGGCCGTTGGTCCTAATTTGGCCATTGGCTCGAATGCCCTGGTTTTCCCCGTCACTCATCTCAAGGAGCAAAGTCATGCGATTCAGTTTGCAAACTGGTTTGACGCTGAGATTTGGGGCTAACAGCTACGAATTGGTGCGTGAACTTGGGGGTGACGAATTTCAATTTGAAGAGACCAACACGCGCCGCTTCAAGATCATGACCAAGGACGAAATCGTTCAAGGGGTTTACAGCAAAAAGTTTGAAGTAGTTCTTGCTGTTGCCTTGACTGGCAAAGGAAATACGCAAGACAGCGAAAACAGCATCTTAGATCTGTCGTCGTTGACATCACGTGAACGCAAGACCTTGGACCGACGGTATGAGTATGTCAAAGCAATGCAGCGTGCCAAGGTGACCAGGGGACAAAGACATAGGGTCGGTACCGTGATTACTGCTGTTTCTTTAAAACTGGGGGAAGAAAAGCCACCATCGACATCGGCGGTGATGAAGTGGGTACGTGACTATCAGACAAAGGGTGGCAATGTCATTGCGTTGGTGGATCGCTATAGGCTGGCATCACGATCAAAGCAAATTCCCCAAGTCCTAGAAGACACGGTCTGGAAGGTGCTAAAGCGCAGCTATTTCACGCGGGATCGGCACAGTGCCCGGCACGCCTTTAATCAACTGCAGATTGAAATAGACAAGATGGTTAAGGCTGGAGAGATTGCCGTCAACGACGCGTCTATCAGTTACCCAACGTTGACACGCCGGATCAAGGACGTTGATCTATATCACCGTGTTGCTACTCGTGAAGGGTCGGCGCGGGCGCGGATGGTTTGCCGGACATCGTTTCCAGATGGGTATCCG
>Ga0210024_1004581_pt1 | contig 10764 bp, 9 predicted proteins | sample CryGeymeta201525_FD_183988 | JGI IMG/M metagenome (GOLD analysis project Ga0210024, IMG submission 183988) | Groundwater microbial communities from Crystal Geyser aquifers in Utah, USA - Crystal Geyser metaG 2015-25 (SPAdes) (version 2) | ecosystem: Environmental > Aquatic > Deep subsurface >... | reverse complement strand
CGCCCGGCCAGCGCATCCGGCTGGCGCCCGATCTGGCGCGCGCGCACCTGTTCGACGCCGACACCGGCCGAGCGCTGCGCGCGTGAGGCCGCAGGCGAGAACCGGCCGAGCGCTGCGTGCGTGAGGCCATCCTACGACCGGAGCGGCAGGCTCCGGCGAAACTCTGGGAGGATCGACCATGAACCTTACTCGACGCTCGCTGCTGAAAAGCACCGCCGCCACCGGCCTGATCGCCGCGACCGCCAGCCTGACCGGCTGGGCGAAGGCCTGGGCCGCGACCGAGTTGCAGTTCAAGCCCGAGGACGGCGCCAAGCTGCAACTGCTGCGGTGGCGGCGCTTCATCCAGGCCGAGGAGGACGCGTTCATGCGCCTCGTCGCCGCGTTCACCGAGGCGACCGGCGTGCCGGTCGATGTGCTGAACGAAGGCCTCGACGACGTGCAGCCCAAGGCGTCGGTCGCGGCCAACGTCGGCTCCGGCCCGGACATGTTCTGGGGGCTCTATTCGCTGCCGCACCTGTTCGTCGATCAGTGCATGGACGTGACCGACGTGGCCGACCTGCTGGGCGCCAAGTATGGCGGCTGGGTGGATACGGCGGTGACCTACGGCACCTCGGGCGGGCGCTGGATCGCGCTGCCGATCGCCTACAACGCCAACCTGATCAATTATCGCATCTCGGCGATCAAGGAGGCGGGTTTCTCCGAGATGCCGCAGGACACCGAGAGCTTTCTTGAGCTCAACAAGGGCCTGCAGCGCATCGGCAAACCGGCGGGCATGGCGCTCGGCCACGCCTCGGGCGACGGCAACGCCTGGGTGCACTGGTGCCTGTGGAGCCACGGCGGCAATCTGGTCGATGAGAACGACAACGTCGTGATCAACTCGCCGGAGACCGAAGCCGCGCTGAACTACGCCAAGGCGCTCTATGACACGTGGATCCCCGGCACGGCGTCGTGGAACGACAGCTTCAACAACAAGGCGTTCCTCAGCGGGCAGGTGTTCCTCACCAACAACGGCGTGTCGATCTACGCCGCCGCGCTGCGCGGCGCCAACCCGCCCGCCGACGCCGATCAGGCGACCAGGGACGCCGCGCCGGCGATGGCGGCGATGGCCGAGGACACCAGCCATGCGTTCTGGCCGGTCGGCCCGGTGGGAACCCCGACCGAGTTCCACATCGCCTATCCGCTGCTGGGCATGAAATACACCAAGTATCCCAATGCGGTGAAGGCGTTCATGCAGTTCCTGATGGAGGCCGAGAACTACGGGCCGTGGCTGACCGACGCGGTGGGTTATCTCACCCAGCCGCTCAACGCCTATCGCGACCTGCCGTTCTGGACCGCCGACCCCAAGCTGACCCCGGCGGTCTATGCCGCCGAGCGCACGCTGACGGCGGGCGGCAAGGGGTCGGTGGGCGACAAGGCGGCGTCGGCGCTGGCCGATTTCGTGGTGCTCGACATGATCGCCAACGCGGTCTCGGGCCGCTCCAGCGTGCAGGACGCGATCCGCACCGCCGAGCGGCAAGCGCAGCGCATCTACCGCTGAGCGGCCTTCGCCCCCTCTCCGCCGGGGAGGGGGCGCCCATCGAGGGGAGAACGCCTTGGCCGACATCGCCGACCGCCACGACAGGGACCGCCTGCGCGCCGCACAGCCGCAGCTTTCCGCCTGGGCGCGGCTCCAGACCAACAAGAACTGGCTGGGCTGGTGGTTCATGCTGCCGGCCATGGGCTTTCTGGTGCTGTTTCTCGCCTATCCGCTGGGTCTGGGCGTCTGGCTGTCGTTCACCGACACCCGCATCGGGCGCGGCGGGTCGTTCATCGGGCTGGAGAACTACGAATGGCTGGCGGGCGACGAGGTGTTCTGGCTGAGCGTGTTCAACACCCTGCTCTACACCACGGTCGCCAGCGCGATAAAATTCATGATCGGCCTCTATCTGGCGATCCTGCTGAACCGCAACATGCCGTTCAAGGCGATCATCCGCGCCGTGGTGCTGATCCCGTTCATCGTGCCCACCGTGCTGTCGGCGGTGGCGTTCTGGTGGATCTTCGACACGCAGTTCTCGATTCTCACATGGATGCTGCGCGGGCTGGGGCTGATCGACTTTCAGATCAACTGGCTGGGCGACAGCACCATGGCGCGCAGCGCGGTGATCTTCGCCAACATCTGGCGCGGCGTGCCGTTCATCGCGATCACGCTGCTGGCGGGGTTGCAGACCGTGCCCGGCTCGCTCTACGAGGCCGCCACCATCGACGGCGCGACGCCGTGGCAGTTGTTCCGCCACGTCACCTATCCGCTGCTGACGCCGATCATCGCGGTGGTGATGACGTTTTCGGTGCTGTTCACCTTCACCGATTTCCAGCTGATCTGGGTGCTGACGCGCGGCGGGCCGTTCAACACCACGCACCTGATGGCGACGCTCAGCTATCAGCGCGGCATCCTGGGCGGCAATCTGGGCGAGGGCGCCGCGATCGCCACCGCGATGATCCCGTTCCTGCTGGGGGCGATCATGTTCAGCTGGTTCGGCCTGCAGAGGCGCAAATGGCAAAGCGGAGGCCGCGATGACTGACGCTGCGACGCGCGACGACCACAACGAGGGCATGAACTATCTGGAGACGCGCGGCGCGCGGCTGGTGAACCTGTGGCTGCCGCTCGGCCTGATCATGGTGGTGCTGATCTTCCCGTTCTACTGGATGGGGCTGACGGCGGTGAAGCCCGATCAGGAACTGGTGAACCTCGACGCGACCAACCCGCTGTGGACGTGGAACCCCACGCTCAAGCATATCCGGGCGCTGCTGTTCGAGACCGCCTATCCCACATGGCTGTGGAACACGATGATGGTGTCGATCTCGGCCACCATCCTGTCGCTGATCGCCAGCGTCGGCGCCGCCTACGCCATCGTGCGCATCCGCTATTCCGGCGCGGAGTGGATCGGCGGCGCGATCTTTCTCGCCTATCTGGTGCCACCGTCGATCCTGTTCATCCCGCTGGCGACGATCATCGTGAATTTCGGCCTGTTCGACACTCCGTTCGCGCTGATCCTGACCTATCCCACCATCCTGATCCCGTTCTCGACCTGGCTGCTGATGGGCTATTTCAAGACCATCCCGTTCGAGCTGGAGGAATGCGCGCTGATCGACGGCGCGACGCGCTGGCAGATTCTGATCAAGATCATCCTGCCGCTGTCGATACCGGGGCTGATCTCGGCGTTCATCTTCTGCTTCACGCTGTGCTGGAACGAGTTCATCTATGCGCTGGTGTTCATCTCCGACGCCTCGAACAAGACGGTGCCGGTGGCGATCGTGACCAACTTCACCGATGGCGACGTGTTTCGCTGGGGGTCGATCATGGCGGGGGCGCTGATCGGCTCCTTGCCGCTGGTGATCCTCTATGCGTTCTTCGTGGAGCATTATGTGGCGGCGATGACCGGGGCGGTGAAGGAATGAAGATCGCGTTTGCGGGCCTGGGCGCCATGGGGCGCGGCATGGCCGACAATCTGATCAAGGCGGGCCATGCGCTGACCGGGTTTGACGTGAACCCGGCGGTGGAAGGCTGGCTGACCGGGCGCGGCGCGGCGTTCGCGCCATCGGTCGCCGCCGCCTGCGCCGGGGCCGAGGCGCTGGTGGCGATGGTGGTCAACGCCGACCAGCTTGAGACGGTGCTGTTCGGCGCGACCGGCGCGGCGGGCGCCTTGCCCAGGGGCGCGCTGATCCTGTCGGGCGTCACGGTGCCGACCGAGGCGGCGCAGGCGCTTGGCGCGCGGGCCGAGGCGGCGGGCTACGCCTATCTCGACTGCCCGGTGTCGGGTGGCGCGGTGGGGGCGGAGGCGGGGACGCTGACGCTGATGGCGGCAGGCTCCGACGCCGCGTGGCAGGCCGCGCAGCCGCTGCTGGCTGTGCTCGGCCGCAACGTCTATCGGCTGGGCGACAAGCCCGGCGCAGGCTCGACGATGAAGATGGTCCATCAGCTTGCGGCGGGCTGCAATCTGGCGGTGGCGGCGGAGGTGATGAGCTTTGGCGCCCATCTGGGGCTTGAACCGGCGCAGGTGCTGGAGATCCTCAACGCCTCCGCCGGCGCCTCATGGATGATCGCCAACCGCGGCCCGCGGATGCTGACCGAGGGCGAGACCGCCAGCTCCGCCGTCGATATCTTCGTCAAGGATCTGGGCATCGTGCTGGATGCGGCGCGGGCGTCGCGGTTCCCCGTGCCGGTGTCGGCGGCGGCGTTGCAGGTGTTTCTCGGCGCCTCCGGGGCGGGTTTCGGCAAATACGACGACAGCCAGGGCACGCGGTTCTACGAGGCGCTGGGCGGCAAGCCGGTGCGCAAGACCTGACCGCGCGCAAGCCGCCGCTCGCGCAGCCAGATATACAGGCCCGACGCCGCCACCACCGCGCCGCCCGCCGCCGTCCAGCCATCGGGCGGCTGGCCGAACACCAGCCAGCTTGAGGCGGTCATCGTCAGAAGCTGGGTATAGACGAAGGGCGCCAGCGTCGAGGCGGGCGCGTGCATGTGCGCAAGCGACATCAGCTGATGGCCCGCGAAGCCGAACGCGCCGATCATCAGGAACGCGCCCCACGCCGCCGCATCCACCGGCCAGGCCGCGCCCAGCGCCAGCAGCGGCGCGGCGCCCGCCGCGCCGACCAGCGCGCCAAAAGCCTGTTGCGTCGCGGCGCTGTCCGTGCCCGCCAGCCGCCGTGTGGCCAGCGCGAACAGCGAGGCGCCCAGCGTGGCGCCCAGCGACAGAAACACCGCCCAGTGAAACGCCGCCCCCCAGGGCCGCGTCACCAGCAGCACGCCGCACAGGCCCACCGCGATCGCCGCCCAGCGCCGCGCGCCGACCTTCTCGCCCAAAAGCGGGATCGACAGCGCGCACACCATCAGCGGCATGGTGAAAAAGATCGCGGAGGTCACCGTCAGCGGCAGGTGGCGCACGGCGAAAAAGTTCATCAGCGTGGCGCTCAGCAGAAAGCCGCCGCGCGCCAGTTGCAGCGGCAGCGCCCCGGTGGCGAACAGCCGCAGACCCATGCGCGGCATAAACAGCGCCGACACCGCGATCAGGTGGCCGACAAAGCGCACGAAGGCGATCTGCCCGCTCGGCATTCCCGACAGCGCCAGCCACTTGGCGCAGGTGTCGATGCCGGTGAAGCAGACGAACGCGCCCAGCATCAGCGCGATTGCGCGCATCACCTGCTGCGGCGGATTGCTCATGCGGCTCGGGCCCCTCCGGCGCCCCCCCGCGCCACGCCGCAGTCTGCCGCTCGCGCGGCCCGTGTCCAGCCCCCTTGCGGCGACCGCTGTCAGGTGCAGGATGCGGAGACGCCCGAAACCGACGAGGTCCGCCGATGACGCTCCAGATCCCGCTCCGCCGCCTTGGCCGCTCCGGCCTGCACGTCTCGCGCATCGCGCTCGGCACGATGATGTTCGGCGGGCGCACCGATGTCGCGGAGGCCGGGCGCATCGTCGATGACGCCCGCGCGCACGGGGTGAACTTCATCGACACGGCGGACGTCTATAACGCCGGGCGCGCCGAGGAGATCACCGGCGCCCTGATCGCGCGCGACCGCGAGGCCTGGGTGCTGGCCACAAAATGCGCCAACGCGATGGGTGAGGGGCCGAACCGGCGCGGCCTGTCGCGGCGCTGGATCGTCCACGCCACCGAAGCCTCGCTGCGGCGGCTGAACGTCGAGGCGATCGACATCCAGTATCTGCACCGCGAGGACCTCACGACCCCGCTGGAGGAGACGGTGCGCGCAGTCGCAGACCTGATCCGCGCCGGAAAAATCCGCTACTTCGGCGTCTCGAACCATCGCGCCTGGCGCGTGGCCCGCATCTGCGCGCTGTGCGACGCGGAGGGCATCGACCGCCCGGTGGTGGCGCAGGTCTATTATCACGCGCTCTACCGCGCAGCGGAGGTCGAGCTTCTGCCCGCCTGCGGCGCACATGGCGTGGGCGTGGTCGCCTACAGCCCGCTGGCGCGCGGCGTGCTGACCGGCAAATACGCCGCCGACGCGCCTGCGCCCGAGGGCAGCCGGGCGGCGGCGGGCGACGCGCGCATCCTGCAGACCGAGTTCCACCCCGAAAACCTGCGCGCGGCGGAGCGTCTGGGCGCCCACGCCGCCGCGCGCGGCCTGAAGCTCGCCGATTTCGCCGGGGCCTGGGTGCTGGCCAACCCGCTGGTGGACGGCGTGATCGCCGGGCCGCGCACGCTGGAGCAATGGCGCGCCTATCGCGACGCGCTGGCGGTGACGCTGACGGCTGAGGACGAGGCGGCGGCGGATGCGGTGGTGGCGCCGGGGGCCGCCGCCATCGCGCAATACAGCGACCCCGCCTATCCGGTGGAGGGCCGCCCGGCTCCCCGCGCCGGCGCCTGAGCGCCGCGTTCCGCAGCGGCCCCGCCGGGGCGGCTATTCCGCCGCCAGCGCTTCGGTCAGCCGCGGCGCGTCGCCCGCGCCGGCGCGGCCCCGTCCCGACAGCGAGGGATGCTCCATGAAGAAGGCGTGGCAGTTGAACGCCGTCTCGCCCGCCGCAACCTCGGCGCGCACATAGGCGCCGTCGGGTTGCAGCACCCAGCTTTGCGCCTCGTCGCGCAGGTTGGCGGCCATCACCTGATCGAGGATCTGCGCGTGGACCGTGGGGTTGCGGATCTCCACCAGCGCCTCGACGCGGCGGTTGAGGTTGCGGTCCATCCAGTCGGCGGACGAGATATAGACCTTGGCCTTGGCGTGGGGCAGGCCGTGGCCGTCGCTGAAGCACACGATGCGCGAATGCTCCAGGAATCGCCCGACCACCGATTTCACGCGGATGTTCTCCGACAGGCCCTGCACGCCGGGGCGCACGCCGCAAATGCCGCGCACCACCATGTCGATGCGCACGCCCGCCTGCGACGCGGCGTAGAGCGCGTCGATGATCTCCGGGTCGGTCACCGAGTTGACCTTGACCCAGACCTGCGCCGGGCGGCCCGCGCGGGCGTGCTCGGCCTCGCGCGCCAGCCGCTCCAGCAGCGTCTTCTTCAGCGTCAGCGGCGCCACCGACAGGCAATCGAGCCCGGTCGGCTCGGCGTAGCCGGTGACGAAGTTGAACAGCTTGGCCGCGTCGCGCCCCAGCGAGGCGTCGCAGGTGAACAGGGACAGGTCGGTGTAGATGTTGGCGGTGATCGGATGGTAGTTGCCGGTGCCGAAATGGGTGTAGGTCACCAGCCTGCCGCCCTCGCGCCGCACCACGGTGCTCACCTTGGCGTGGGTCTTGAGGTCGATGAAGCCATAGACCACCTGCGCGCCGGCGCGCTCCAGCGCCCGGCTCTGGCGGATGTTGGCGGCCTCGTCGAAGCGCGCTTTCAGCTCGATCAGCGCGGTGACCGACTTGCCGTCCTCCGCCGCCTCGCACAGCGCGGTGACGATGGGCGAGTTGCGCGAGGTGCGATAGAGCGTCTGCTTGATCGCCACCACGTCGGGGTCGTGCGCCGCCTGGTCGAGGAACTTCACCACGATGTCGAAGCTCTCGTAGGGGTGGTGCAGCAGCATGTCCTTCTGGCGGATGGCGGCGAAGATGTCGCCGTCATGGTCCTTCACCCGCTCCGGCAGGCGCGGGGTGTAGGGCTTCCAGCGCAGGTCGGGGCGGTCGGAGCTGACCAGCTCATCCAGCGCCTTGACGCCGATCACGCCCTCCAGCTCGATCACCTCGTCGCGCGCGACGTCCATCTCGGTGGCGATCTTGGCCTTGAGCGCGGCGGGCGCCTCGGCGGAGATCGTCAGCCGGATCACCGAGCCTTTGCGGCGGCGCTTGAGCGCGGTCTCGAAGCCGCGCACCAGATCCTCCGACTCCTCCTCCACCATCATGTCGCTGTCGCGCAGCACGCGAAACACCGCGCGCCCGGTCACGCGATAGCCGGGGAAAAGCTGGTCGAGAAACAGCCCCAGCAGATGCTCCAGCCGGATATAGCGGATCGCGCCGTCGCGGTCGGGCAGGCGGATGAAGCGCGCCACCTGCGGCGGCACCGGCAACAGCGCGTCCAGCCCGTCGCCGTCGCTGACGCGCGCCAGCGACAGCGCCAGCGCGAAGCCGCCGTTGGCGATGAACGGGAACGGGTGCGCGGGGTCGATCGCCAGCGGCGTCACCACCGGAAACACCTGATCGACGAAATAGCGCTCCAGAAACGCGCGGTCGGCGCTGTCGATCGCCTCGGGCTTGAGCACGTGGATGCCCTCGGCGGCCATCTCGGCGCGCAACGCCGCCCACACCTTCTGCTGCGCGGCCATCAGGTCGCGCGCGCCCGCGTCGATGCGCGAAAGCTGTTGTGCGGGCGTCAGGCCGTCGTCGGACGCCCGCTCCACCCCGGCGCGGGCCTGCGCCCGCAGCCCCGCCACGCGCACCGCGTAGAATTCGTCAAGGTTGTTGCCCGAGATCGACAGAAACCGCACCCGCTCCAGCAGCGGATGAGCGGGGTTCTCGGCCTCCTCCATCACGCGCCAGTTGAACGCCAGCCACGACAGTTCGCGGTTGAAGAACCGCTCCGGCGCGGCGAGGTCGAACGTCGGCGCTAGTGCGGCGGCGGGATCGACGGGCACGTTCAGGAAATCGGCGCGCATGGCGGCAATCCTCAATGTCGGCGACAGTTCTCTCTAAACAACCATCATGACGGGATCACGACACTTGCGCGAGAGGGTTTTTCAGGCCCCGTCCGGCGCCGTCAGAACCTCGCCCGCCAGCTTGCGGGTGACTGCCCGCCCCTGCGCCAGCGAGGCCGCGTCGAGCCGCGCGACCACCGCTTCGGCGGCGGCGAAAGTGCGCTCGATGCGCATGGCGAGGAAAGCGGGAACCCCGGCCTCGAAGCGCAGGCCCCGGTCGTCGAGCGCCTTGGCGATCACGGCGGCCAGCAAGGCGTCGTCGGGCGGGCCCAGCCGCGCGGGCGTCAGCGCCGCCAGCCGCGACGCCAGATCGGGCAGCGCCACCGGCCAGCGCGCGGGCGCGGCGCGCCCGGTCAACAGCAGCGCGCAGCCCTCGGCGGCGGCGAGGTTCATCAGGTGAAACAGCGCCGCCTCCGCGCGCGCGGCCCCGCCGGGCGGCGTCTCGGGCGGCGCGCCGGGCGGCGTCTCGGGCGGCGCGTCGGCGATGCGGTCCACGTCCTCCACCACCGCGGCGCCGCGCGCGACCAGGCCGGGCGCGTCCGCCGCCGCCAGATCGCGCGCCGCCACCCGCGCGGCGCCGCTCTCGGCCATGAACACATGCGCCAGATGGGTCTTGCCGGACCCTTCAGGCCCGCACAGCGCCAGCCGCCGCTCCGGCCAGAGCCGCCATGCGGCCATCAGCGCGGCGGCCTCGGCGTTGGCCTGTGTCTCGATGAAATCCGCCCGCCCCATGGCGCGGCGGCGCGGCAGCACCAGCGCCAGCGGAACCTGCGCGCCGCTCATCCGCCATCCCGCGCAGAATCTCGCGCAGAATCTCGCGCTGTATCGCGCGCTTCCGCCGCGCGCGCCCTTTTGCGGTGCAGTTCGGCCAGCCGGTCGCGGGCCTCGTCGCGGGCGTGGTCGGGGTCGTCGGGCACCAGCGGCTCACCGCCCTGATAGAGCCGCCCCAGCCGGTATTGCTCCAGACCGAAGCGCAGCAGCACGCCGATCACCGCCGCCGCAGGCACCGCGATCAGCAGGCCGGTGAAGCCCATCGCCGCGCCGAACGCCGACAGCGCGAACATCAGCCACACCGGATGCAGCCCGACCGAGCCGCCGACCAGACGCGGCGTCAGGAAATTGCCCTCCACCGCCTGCCCGACCATGAACACGCCCGCCACCACGGCGATCCACACCGGGTCGCCCCAGAACTGGAACGCCGCGATGCCGATCGACAGCGCGCCGCCCACCAGCGAGCCGACGAACGGGATGAAGCTGATCAGCCCGGCGAACACCCCCACCACCAGCCCGAAATTCAGCCCCACCGCCAGCAGCGCCAGCGCATAGAACGAGCCGAGAATCAGGCACACGCTGAACTGGCCGCGCACGAACCCCGCCAGCACCCGGTCCACATCGGCCGCGATGCCGCGGATCGTGGGCGCGTGGCGGCGGGGCAGCCAGTGGTCGATCTCGTCGATCATCCGGTCCCAGTCGAGCAGCATGTAGAACGCCACCACCGGGGTGATGATGATCAGCGCGAGAAAGTCGATCAGCGCAAGGCCGCCGCTCCAGGTGGCGCCGATGATCTTCAGGCTCCAGTCCTTGGCCTGCGCCTCGAACTGCGCCAGCCCCTTGGCGAGCACGCCGCCCTCGCCGAACGCCTCCGGCGCGTAAGCCGCGCCCTGCCGCTCGATGAAGTCCTGCAACGCGGCGACGTATTGCGGCGCGGCGGCGATCACCTGATTGAGCTGATCCAGCAGCAGCGGGATCAGCACCAGCGCCGCCGCCACCGCCCCCGCCAGCGCCAGCGCGGTGATCACGCAGGTCGCGGCCAGTCGGCTGAGGCCGCGCGCCTCCAGCCGGTCGGCGAGCGGATCGAGGAAATACGCCAGCGCCATGCCCGCCAGGAACGGCGTCACAGCGCTGGAGAACGCCCAGACGAACAGCAGCAGGGCCAGCATCGCCAGCCCCCACCATCGCATCTGTTCGCCCAGCGTCACGGCGTCTCCTCCGGCAACCTGCGTTCTGACATGCGGGCGGCGCGCGCTTGCGTCAAGACGGGCGGGCATGGGGCGGGCGGGCATGGGGCGGGCGGCGCCTCAGGCGAACTGCTCCGCCAGCACCCGCTCGTGCAGGCCGTGGCCGTTGTCGAACATCAGCTCGATGGTGATC
>Ga0210024_1004579_pt1 | contig 10765 bp, 9 predicted proteins | sample CryGeymeta201525_FD_183988 | JGI IMG/M metagenome (GOLD analysis project Ga0210024, IMG submission 183988) | Groundwater microbial communities from Crystal Geyser aquifers in Utah, USA - Crystal Geyser metaG 2015-25 (SPAdes) (version 2) | ecosystem: Environmental > Aquatic > Deep subsurface >... | reverse complement strand
TGTGTCTTGCCCCGCGAACCTAAAAACCCCCATGTCACTACGATATTTTATTCCTGAGACCAACCCGGGTTTCCTAAAAAAAATATTTTTCCGTCCTGTCCCGGATTTCCCGGAAACGGTTCTGCTCGAGACCCGTTCCGGGTGCAACGGCCTCTGCATCTTCTGTCCTTATGACGAGGTGAAGGATACACTCCCCAAAGGGGAGATGGAAGAGGCGGTATTCCGGAAGGTCGTGGAAGATCTGTCCGGGCACAAGCCGAAGAACCTGATCCCCTGTTTTTTGAATGAGCCCCTTCTGGATCCGAAACTGATTGAGAGACTGCGGTACATCCGGGAAAATGCTCCCGCAACCCGGATCAACCTGACCACCAATGCCTCGCTCCTCACTCCGGATAAAGCGGCGATCCTTGTGGACGAGGGCCTTCTGTACGAAATCAATATCTCCTTCCAGGGGATCTCCAGAGAGGTGTACGAACAGTCCATGCCCGGACTCTCTTTTGATCGGACAAAGAAGAACGTGGAGCATTTGATAGACTATGTCCGAAACCGGCGGAAACGCCGCCCTCAAATCACGGTGACCATGGTCCGGACCACCCTTGTGGAGCCCGAGATCAAAAAAGCCCTGGCCTATTGGGAGGAGAAGGGGGTGAAGGCCCGGGTGCTGACCTATGAGAACCGGAGCGGTGAAACGGATGAAGAGATCGCTGCCGGGAACCTGATCCCCTATGATGCCTGCAAGAGGCCGTTCAATACGGTTGTGATCACCTTCGACGGCAAGGTGGTCCTTTGCTGCGTGGATTACAAACGGAAAATGGTCATGGGAGACCTGCATGAAGAAAGCCTCTATGATATCTGGAATGGGGGAAAATTCCGTGAGGTGCGCAGGCTGTTCCTGGATAGAAGAAAAGATCGGATCCCGGCCTGCAGGGACTGCAGGATCGCGGACTGAGTAACCCCCCTTTGTCCCCCCTTAGACTAAGGGGGGAGATAGGAGGGGGGATGAGGGGTTATTCCTCCGGTTTTCTTGACTTCAAATAGTCCCTGTGGCATTATGGCCGGCATGATGAGAAAAGAGATGAAAGATAAACAAAGGATAACGACGATTATAGCGGACACCCTTCAAGCTGATGGCCGGATTGTGTTCGCTTACTTATATGGCTCTTTTCTTACGGAATCCTCCTTCCGGGATATTGATATTTTCCTCTTTCTCAATACAACGGGAGCAATCTTTCAGGTTTCAGTAAACGTTAAGGAAAAACTTGCCGGAGCATTCATGAAAGCAGGATTTTCTGAAAATATCTTCTTGAGATCCTTGCCGATACGCGGGATATAGAAGAACTTTTGCTTTTGAAAAACTGTAAGGGTGGATACCATGATTTCCGGAAATTTATCGGAGAGGTGGAAGAAATTTCTGAATAAGATTAAAAAGGAATGAAATCCGTCTATAGTCCTTCCTTGCAATTGCAATTCCATCCAACCTATCCATGTTCCGATCTTCAAGAACGGATCCTTGAGATCTTCTCCGGGAATATTAAAGGGACTAAACCCGTTCAAAGCTCGGCATACGCCCGGGTATTGGCATTTGATGCCCCATGCCGGGGGGAAAGACGCTTGTTCTTCTACAAGGAGTTTTTTTTTCGAAACTTCCGGGACCGGCTTTCCGTTCTGTTCAGGGAATCCAGGGCAAAGCGGGCCTGGACCGGGGCCTGCATTCTGACGGATCACGAGCTTCATACGGCAATGCCTGTCTGTCTGGGTGAGCAGCGTGTGCTCGGGATTGTGAAACGGAGTTTTCTGGTTACGGAAGGTCTTCCGGATGCCATGGAGATCGAGAAGTATATAAAGAAATATTTTTCCAGAAACGATGATCCAAAGGAGGTTCTCGGGAAGCGGACGTTCATATCCCAATTTGGGAAAACCATCGGGAGGATGCACAGGAGCGGCATATTTCAGGGAGACCTCAGGGAACGAAACGTCCTGGTGCAGGAGGGCGACCCGCAAAAGATCTACCTGATCGACAATGAAAGGACGAGACGGTATACAAGGCTCCCCGACCGGAAGCGCCTTAAAAACCTGGTTCAGGTGAACATGAACCGGAGTCCGGTGATCACCCTGACCGACCGGCTCCGGTTTTTTTATGCCTATCTCGATGAGAATCCGGATCTGGTTTCTTTCAAAAAAGATTGGATCAAAAAGGTCCTTCGGAAGACCCATATCAGGTTGATCGGTAAAGGGCGATGGGTGAAAAAATAGGTATTATCCCGTTTTATTCCCCCTTTAGCAAAGGGGCGAAAAGGGGATGGGTCTGCGACAAAAATGCCTGTCCTCCGACTGGATCGGGGGATTGGTACACATCAGGATTACATAATGATTGTCATTGTCCGGCTTGACCGGACAATCCAGTTCCTTAATTGTCTGGATTCCCCGATCCAGTCGGGGAATGACGCTCTTAGAGAAATGTTTTCCCATAAATTTGTCGCACACCCAAAGGGGATTTGAAAAAGCTTATTGATATGAAATGGGTTATGACTTTTCAAATCTCCCCTCACCCCTCTTCCCCGATAAAATCATTCGAGGACAAGTTTTCAAAGAGGGGGAACTTAGTGGTCCTGTTCGTAAATATGGTGACGTACCGAGAGGGTCGCAGGGCGGTCTCATCAAGGCCGCGACTGAGGCGTACCCCTCTGGTACACCGCAAGGAGCGGAACGCCGAGGAGACCGCCCTGCGGCACTCGAATGCTACCGTATTTACGAATAGGGCCACTTAGAATACAAAATTGCCCTGTTTGATTACATGAAGAGCCATAATAATATAGAGATATAAAGATCATGAATCGTAAAATCCGCATCCTTCATCTGATCGCGAAATGGGGCCGGTCGAATGATTTAATTAATGAATACATAAGATCTCTGGATCCGGACCGCTTTGAATCCATTCTCTGTTCCATGGATGCCGGGCCCAAGGATGGATTCAAACCCGAAGCTTATTTGCTTCACTCTCTGGGATATAGCCGCGAAAGCCTTCAGGGGTTCCATCCACGGGTTGCATTGGATCTGAAACGTCTGCTCCTAAAACAGGATATACAGATTTTGCATTGCCACAAGCACAGGAGTGTTCTCTATGGGGTTCTGGCGGCGGTGCTGAGCAGAAAAAAAGACCTGAAGGTGATTGCAACGATTCACAGCCTGCGAAGGTCCAGAACCTTGAACCGAAGGTTGACCAATCGTCTTCTTTTCCCCAGGATTTTTAAAATCATCGCCGTTTCCGAGGCCGTGCGCCAGGATGTACTCCGGTCGAATCGTTTCCTGGAACCGGAGAAAATCGTGGTCATTCACAATGGGATCAATCTGGATCGATTCCCGCTCCGGACCGGAACAGGGCAAAGGGAGACATGGCCGGTCCTTGGGACTGTCGGCAGACTGGTCCATACCAAGGGACAGATCTACTTGCTGAAGGCATTCGCAAAAGTCATGAAAACCTTTCCAAACGCTCTCCTACTGTTTGCGGGGACCGGACCGTTATTGAAGGATCTGAAACGGGAAGCGGAAAAGTTAAACATTGGGTCTCGAGTCCGTTTCCTGGGTTTCCAGGAGGACGTCTCAGGTTTTTTACGCGGCATTGACCTGTTTATTCTTCCATCTCTTGCTGAAGGCTTGACCCTCTCTTTGCTGGAGGCCATGGCAACCGGAATTCCAGTGGTTGCTTCGAGCGTCGGCGGCCTTCCGGAGATCTTCGACAAGGTCCCTTTCGGGCGGCTGGTTCCGCCCGCTGATGCGGATGCCCTTCTAAATGCTATGTTGAAGTTCTTATCCATGGGAGAAAAAGCCCTGCGGGTTATGGGGATTTCTGCCCGGACGCGGGTGGAAGAGGCTTTTTCTCTAAAAAAAATGGCAAAGGATTTTGAGCAGGTCTATCTCGGTTCCGGCATTGCAGGGAGGGTTCTGTGATTTGTGATCAAGACTGGATCCAGGGAGATATGAAAATCAATACCGGGAGGTATCCGCTCTCGTGAAGAAGCTGCGTATCCTGCATTTAATAGCGAAGTGGGGGAGGCCTACAGATGTCATCCATGATTATATCGGCAGTCTGAACCCCGGCCGTTTTGAATCAATACTCTGTTCTCTGGGGCGGGCGCCGGACCAGACATTCATTCCTGAAGGCTTCTCGCTCCACTTTCTTGGGTATGGTCCTGAGGAGATCAAGGGTTTCAATCCCTTCATTATCCTGAAACTCAAGCGCCTGATGCTTGAGAAGGATATTGATATTCTGCACTGCCATAAATATAAGAGTATTCTATATGGGACCTTGGCGGCGATGATGTGCAGAGGCAGGGATTTGAAGGTGATCGCAAGGGTAGGGAGTATGCGGCGGTCGAGAACCCTGAACAGAAGGATCACAAACCGGCTGATCTTTCCCCGGATCACAAAAATCATGGCGATATCCCAAGGGGTGCGTCAGGATGTCCTCCGGTTTAACCGATTTCTGGATCCTCAAAAGGTTGTCGTGATCCATAATGGTATTCACCTGGAGAGGTTTCCATTCCGGGATCTCATGGAGCAAAGGGAGGAATGGCCGGTGCTGGGTACCGTCGGAAGGCTCGTTCATACCAAGGGGCAGACCTATCTGCTTCAGGCATTCTCGCAGGTTCACAAGAAATATCCCGGGGCACGCCTCTTGTTTGCCGGTGCGGGGCCTCTGCTCAATGACCTGAAAAAGGAGGCTGAAATACTGGGAATCGCTGAACGGGTTCACTTTCTCGGTTTTCAGAGTGAGGTATCCAATTTTCTCAAACAGCTTGATCTGTTTGTCTTCCCCTCACTGGCAGAAGGTTTTGGACTGGCCGTGGTGGAAGCCATGGCCACCGGCCTTCCTGTGGTTGCCTCTCGTGTAGGTGGAATCCCCGAGATACTCAATGGGCAGCCTTGCGGGCGCCTTGTCGAGGCTGCGGATGCTGCCGGATTGGCACGGGCCATTCTTGATTTGCTTTCCAGAGGAGAGCAGGGGCTTGCTGAGCTGGGGATCATGGGCCGGAGACGCGTAGAGGAGGGCTTCCACGTACAAAGGATGGTGAAGGATATAGAGAACCTTTATCTCATTATGATGGACGGATCATCATGACCAAAATCCCCTTGAGACGGATATGAGAATGACCCCTGTCCGGGTCGGCAGGTTGAGAGGCCTTGTCTCTCCGGAGCTGAACCCGGCGTTCATCCAGAATCTATTGAAAGATCCGGACGACCTCTTTCTGAAGCCCGATGCCGGGATCCTGAAACAGAGCGGGAACACCCGTACCCTGAGGCTTTCAGCGGAAGGAAAGGAGTGGTTTTTAAAACATTATCGGTTCCGGGGCTGGCTCCATTCTTTTATGGGGCTCTTCCGGGGGAGCCGAGGGAGGAAAGCCATGGCCAAGGCCAGGATGGCTGTTCAATACGGCATTCCCACGCCTCAGCCGCTCTCTCTGCTGGAAAGAGAGAAATATTTCATGCCGGTCGAAAGTTTTCTCCTCTATGCATTTCATACGGGACTCGAGACGCTTACTCAGATCTATTTCAGATTAGGTCATGAGTCGTTCTTGAGACAAGGCCTTCTCGCCCAGATCGGCAAGGATTTGGCCGGGATACATGCCAAGGGTTTTTATCATGGGGATTTCAAGTGGTCTAATATCCTAATTTCACAAGAAAGCAAAGGGATACAAATGCTGGTGGATCTGGACGGGGCTGGGAGAATGGGCTTCATGAAGGACGGGAGGATGGCCATGGACCTCTGCCGTTTCCTGGTGGATCTTCTTGAAATGATGGAGAGCCGCAGTCCGGGGATGGAGGAGTTCCTTAAGTCCTATCTTGACGCAAGGCATACATCCTCCCCGGATTCTATCCGCCTCCTGAGTTTGGTGGAGAAACAGGTGATCAGGAAGTTGAAGGAGCATGCCAAGGCGCGCGGCCATGCGGTGGCCTTGAAGAGAGGTGAGTTTCTCGGCCTTATGGGATATGGGGCATGAAGCAGGAGGAAGGACCGTCCGTGGATACCAAGCATGAACAGAGCCGATTGAGGATCGCCCTTGTGATGCGGGACTATTCGTGCAGCAAGGGAGGGGCCGAACGGTACTTTGTGAATCTGAGCCGGACCCTTGCCAAGATGGGGCACGAGGTCCATGTCTTTGCGGCCGTATTCACCGAGCCGGGGGAACAAGGCATTCATTTCCACCGGGCGCCCATGATAGCGAAGCCGGCCTTCCTGAGACTCCTGAGTTTTTTTATCAATGCGAGGCGGATGATCCATGAACATCGGGACCGGCTGGATCTGGTGCAGTCACTGACCATGGTCTATCCGTGCGATCTCTTCCGCCTGGGTGGAGAGGTGCAGAGGGAATGGTTGAAAATCCGGTGCCCCTCTCCGCTTGCAAGGGTATTAAAACTCATTTTCAGTCCGGCCTATATCCTGAATCTTCACTTCGAAAAGAAGATCATGGACCTTAAGAATACCGGTGAGATCATCACGATCTCTGCACTTGAAAAGAAGATCCTGATGCAATATTATGACTATCCCGAAGACCGGATCACCGTGGTGTACAATGGTGTGGACCATCGGCAGTTCCATCCCGGTGTTAAGAAATTCCGAGACGAGGTGCGGAAGAATCTGGGGATCAGGAATTCCGAACTTGTTGGGCTCTTTTCTGCCAATAACTTCCAGCGCAAGGGGCTCGATGCCGTGATTGCGGCGCTTGCGCTTCTTCCGGTACAGAACCGTCCGAGGATTCTGGTGATCGGGAGGGGAAAGGCCGCCCCGTACCAGCGGCAGGCAAGAAGGATGGGAGTGGAGGATCGTCTTCTGTTTCATGGGTCCGTCCCTGATCCCGAGCGGTTTTACGGCGCCTCGGATTTCCTGGTCCTTCCGAGCCGCTATGATTCCTTCGGCAATGTGCATCTTGAAGCGCTGGCCTGCGGCCTGCCCGTGATCACGACCAGAATGGCGGGAGGCTCTGAGGTCGTCAGAGAAGGAGAGACCGGTTTTGTACTCGACAGCACGGACTGTGTCGAAGCCCTGGCCAATGCCATTTTGCAGATGGATGATCCTGAACGCCGACGAAGAATGGCTGATCGGGCGCCTGAGACGGTGCAGGATTTCACCCTAAAAAGAAATGCCGTGGAAACGACCAAGGCTTACAGGAAGGTATTGAACGAAAAGAGGTTTGTAGATAATCAATGAGAGAGGAACCTTTAACATTACGGAGAGACTGGTGATTTTAAAGGGATGCAAAAGGCAGTATGGTACTTGACATAAAGAAGGTAAAAGAATGATCAAGAAGATAAGCAATATCGTATTTACGCGGAACCGGCCCCTCCAATTAGAGGCATACCTTCAGAGTTCTGTCCGCCATCTGCCGGAAGAAGTGATTCAAACCTACATCCTTTACAAACAGGACCTCTTCGACGAGGAATATATAGAACTCTTCCGCCGAATGCCTCACTGTGTGGTCATCCGGGAAGAGAACTTCCATGTTGATTTTACCAATCTCATCATGGGAATTGAGACTCCCTATGTTCTCTTTGGCACCGACGATGTTGTGTATTATGACAGCGTGCCTTTTCCGCTTGTCGACACAATCTTCAGCAGGTACCCGGAGGAAATCTTCGGCTTTTCCTTTCGCCTTAGTCCCCTCACTGCTGCAGAGAGCGCCGATGTTTTCCGGGAGGTCGATATAGGCGGCGAAAAGGTTTACAGGCTGGATTGGAAAGAAGGCCGGAGCAGCATCTCCCGCTATCCGTTTGAGCTGAACAGCACTGTGTACCGGACGTCTCTGGTTCAGGAAATTGTCTCACGGGTTACAAAGGAGCGTCCGTACTTGGCGAGATGGTTCGGCAAAGATTCAGCCTTTGCCAGGACACTCAGGCCTCTCACTTCCATGAAGGACTTTCACCGGTGGATAGAGACGTTTTGTAATCCCAACACCCTTGAAAGCGACTGTTACCGGTGGTGCAAGAAGCACAAGGCTATGCTGCCGGGGCATCTCTTTTTCCAGAAACTTTGTGCCAGTGCCATACAGGTCAACACGGTGAATGCCACAACGCACAATCCCATCGCAAGGACGGAGGAACATACGGTCGAAATCCTAAATGAGAAGTATCGAGAAGGATTCCGAGTGGACCTGGATGCGATTGTGGAGAATAAACCCAAGGTGACCCATGTGGGCCCGGAATATTTCCGGCTGGTAAAATATGAGAGGGTGAACTGCTGAGGGAGGGCGGTCTTCGGAGAATGACATGGGGTTGAAAAAAATGGCCAGGAAGGGAAGGCGGGTGTTCATAAAGTCTGTGACCGGGATTCTGGATCGGCCGCTGCCCGCTCCGTCAGAAAGGGAACGGAATGGGGTCGAAGAGATGAGAAATAGAATTCGCGCATGTCCTTCTCTCGAAAAGGCGGATGCACCTCCTTCGGAGAAAGAGTGGCTGGATACGCATGAGCGTCTGTGTGAGTGCATCCTCCATGAGGACCCCCGGGAATTTCTGCGATGGGATGTGGTCTCAAAAACCATGTCCGTGGCCTTTGCAGGCTATATTCAACAGGAACTTGATTACTTGAAAACGCGTCCCGACTGGAAAACACGCTGGAGTCCATCCATCGTAGAATCTGCGGTGGGTCATCCGATTCCCTATTGGAAGTATCCGAGGAGCAGCGGAAACCTGATCCATCATGCCTGTCATGTGGCGCAATTCGAAGAAAAAACGGGAAGCGCCGTTCATGACATAAAGTTCGTTTTTGAATTCGGAGGCGGCTACGGAAGTCTGTGCAGATTATTTCACAATTTAGGCTTTCAGGGGCCTTATCTGATTTTTGATCTCCCTGGCTTCTCTGCTTTGCAACAATTCTATCTCAAGTCTTCAGGTGTCCCGGTGCATCCTGTTCAAAGGTTCCCGGAAGAAACAGGCGGAGCCTTCTGCGTTTCGGATCTCGATCTGCTCAGGGAGATGCTGTTGCATTATCCTGATGTGGGCTCTTCCTTGTTTATAGCGACCTGGTCGATCAGTGAGACGCCGCTCGACCTGAGGCAGAGGGTCTTGCCTCTTCTCGCCGGGTTCAATTTCTTTCTTATGGCTTATCAGGATCGGTTTGGCGAGGTCCGGAATTCAGAAGAATTCAGGAAATGGCAAGCTGACAGGCAGGATATTGCGTGGATGGAATGGAGTATCCATCATCTGCCCGGCAACAGGTATCTGATGGGGACCGAAAATCCGCATGTGTGAAAAGTGTAAGGGGTTTCATTATCGGGAGGGAAAGGGTTTCTTGGACGAATCATTGAAGTCATTTTTAGAACGGAAGACGTTTCTCGGAGCTCTTGCCAGGAGGAGACGTTTCAGAAGGCTGGGAAAAGAATATACGGATTGGGAGAAAAACGGCGCTATACTCCCTATGCCGCATTTAGGGAAAAAGAGAGTTGTTTCTGAATATGCCCTACGATTTGGTTTGCCCTTTTTTATAGAAACGGGGACATACCGTGGGGGCATGATCTATTCTATGTTGAACCAGTTCGAAGAAATCTTTTCTATTGAATTAGATGAGGCACTTTTTCAAAAGGCCAGACAAAGATTTGCCGGATATGACAATGTACATCTCTTTTATGGACAAAGCAGTGATGTGCTCCCAAAGATCTTACAGCAGATCAATAGGCCATGTCTATTCTGGCTGGATGCCCATTGGTCTGGGGGAGATACGGCGAAAGGAGAATTGGAGACACCTATAGTTGATGAATTAGCATGCATACTCACACACAGGTGTGTTATGGAGCATGTCCTGCTTATTGATGATGCTCGCTGTTTTACTGGAGAGAATGATTATCCTACATTGCTGACCTTAAAGAAGGTAATCCACCGTTTCCAACCGGGATGGATCTTTGAGGTTCGGGATGATATCATCCGGGTCCATCCTCCCGAGACGTGAAACGGAATACGACCAACAACTGCACAGATATTTTGTGCAATGAGGATTAATATTCTCATGTGTTTGGGATTTCCAATATGAGAATCGCTTTTTTGGTCCAGGGGCTGGAAACCCCCAGAACGAGATATCGGGTGAGGCAATACCTGCCCCTTTTCCACAAGCAAGAGGTGGAGACCAGGGTGATCAACATCCCCCGCGGCACTATGCGGAGATTGCGTGATTTCCGTTCGTTGGATGAGTTTGATGTGGTGGTGCTTCAGAAAAGACTCTTCAGCGCTTTTGACTTTCACTATATCAGAAATAAAGCAAAACGTCTGGTTTTCGATGTGGATGATGCGATCATGGTCAAGCCCGATGCGATGCCTCAGGAGTCGAGGTGTCGCAGGGTTCGCTTTGAACGCACCATCGCAGAGAGTGACCTTGTTTTTGCCGGGAATTCCTATCTCATGAAGGTGATTCAGGGGCTGGGCGCGAAGGCGATTCTGGTCCCGACCTGCATTGACCTGAATCGCTACCAGGCTTCAAGAGTCAAGTCTTCCGGTATGGAGGAACCGTTGCATCTCGGCTGGATTGGATCTCAAAGCACCCTGCCGTACCTAAGAGAACTGAAACCGGTTTTCCGGGAACTCGGGCAAATGTCGGTTCCCATGGATCTCACCATTATCTGTAACACCTTCTTTGATGATTGCGGGATACCGGTCTGCAAGAAGATCTGGTCCTCTGAGACGGAGGTCAGGGATCTGATGGGGTTGGATATCGGGCTGGCGCCGTTGCCGGAAAACCTGTGGACCATCGGCAAGAGCGCGACCAAAGTGGTGCAGTATATGG
>Ga0210024_1004570_pt1 | contig 10773 bp, 5 predicted proteins | sample CryGeymeta201525_FD_183988 | JGI IMG/M metagenome (GOLD analysis project Ga0210024, IMG submission 183988) | Groundwater microbial communities from Crystal Geyser aquifers in Utah, USA - Crystal Geyser metaG 2015-25 (SPAdes) (version 2) | ecosystem: Environmental > Aquatic > Deep subsurface >... | reverse complement strand
GGTTGTTGGTTTTAAGAATAATAACTTGAGATAGCAAATTTACCAGATTTCTTTGACTTGATTAATACAAAAAGGTTAAATCAGTAAAAGAAAAAAAAATAATAAAGAGTTAATCTCATCATTATCGCTTTCATTTTCAGGGTTTTTTGCTTCAATTTAAAATTCATCTTAAACTATTTCTTAAGAGCGAAGTCTTATGGCAGTAAAAAATTAAATTTGTGCCCGGTTTAACAAAACCATTTCAATTTCAAATTGTTAAATGCTCGGAACAATTTCAAAATAAACAATTTAAACAGAAGTTAAAGAAATAATAAAAACAATGAACTGGAGAAAAATTACTTTCGTAGTTGTGGCGCTTATTATCTTGTTGGGTGGTTCAGCAGCGCTTTCGATGTTGTTTGTATCGCTCAAACCCGAACCCCCGCGAATGCCCGATAACCGGATGAAACGATTTGTAAAGGCAGAAACAGTTGCTTACACTGATATTGTGTCTCCACTGGCCCGCGAAGGAAGAATGGTTACAAGCAATGAGGTAATGCTGGTTGCCGAGGCTGCCGGAAAAATATTAAGCGGCGAAGTTCCATTGCGCAAAGGTACCTCTTTCCGCAAAGGGCAGTTAATCGCTTCGATATACAGCGATGAAGTGGAGCTGGCAATTAAAGCCCGAAAAAGCCATTATCTTACCACGCTTTCCAATTTGCTGCCCGACATAAAAATGGACTTTCCTTCCAGGTATGAAACTTATCTTCAGTTTTTTAATATGATTGAAATGGATAAAACATTGCCCGAATTACCTGAAATAAAAGATGAACAACTGAAAATATTCTTATCGAGCCGAAGCGTAATCAGCGAATATTACGGAATTCAGCAAGACGAAAAACGGCTTGAAAGGCACAAACTTTTTGCTCCTTTTAACGGAACTGTTGCACAGGTAAATTTCGAAGTTGGCGCTTATGTCAATACCGGAGGACAAATTGCAAAGCTAATCCGCACTGATGAACTTGAAGTGGAAGTTCCGGTGGAAAATAGTCAAAGCCAATGGATTAAAACTGGAGATAAAGTTCAGGTATTTTCCCAAAACCGTGAAATTGTAAAAACCGGTGTTGTCGTACGTAAATCTGATTTTGTTGACCCTTCTTCTCAGGGCAGAAGTATTTTTGTCAGGGTGAATAACAGTATTGGCGAAGAAATATATACAGGTGAATACAAACTGGTGGTTTTCCCCGGGCAGGTTATCCAAAAAGCCATGGAAATACCTCGAAATGCAGTGTTTAACTCAAACGAAGTTTTTACGATAGTGGATGGAAAGCTCAAAAAGAAAACCATAAACGTTTTGAAGTGGAACGAAACCACATTGATTTTTAATGGTTTGGAAGAAGGGGAAAAAATTGTGGCCGAACCGCTGATTAATGCCAAAGAAAACAGCCCGGTTGGTATTTTGGGCGAAGATTTGCCAACCCAGCAAAACGGCGCCGGAAAAAAAGGTAATCCAAACAGTTAATAAATAGCGGGAATGAGAAAAGCAATTGAGTTATTTGTCAGGTTTCCGATTTACGCGAACCTGGCGGTCTTTTTTATAATCGTTGTGGGTGGGATAAGCATGTATTCCATGAAGAAGTCGTTCTTCCCCGAAACCGAATCGCGTTTTCTTTCTGTTACAGTTTCATATCCGGGCGCTTCGCCCATTGAAATGGAAGAGGGCGTAACATCGCGCATAGAAGAGGCAGTGCGAGGGATTCCCGGTATTTATGAAATCACTTCGGTTTCATCGGAAAATGTAGCGCGGGTTTCTATAGAAATACAACCGCGGTACGATATGGACGAGGCGCTGATTGAAGTTAAAAATGCAGTGGATGGAATTTCGGCTTTTCCCACAGCAGCCGAACGCCCCATTGTTTCAAAACGGCGCACCACATCACCAGCCATGCGGTTGCTTATTACCGGCGACGTGGATTTGCTTACCCTGAAATCGTATGCCCAGCAGGTTGAGGAAGATTTTCTTGCTTCAGGATACATCAGTCAGTTTTCCATGTCGGGGTTTCCCCCGATTGAAATTTCTGTTGAGGCAAAGGAGGAGGACTTGCTGCGATATGGGATAACTTTTAATCAGTTACAAATGGCTATTTCGGAGAATAACCGCGATGTTTCTGGCGGGCAAATCCGGTCGATGGAGGAGGAGTTGCTCATCAGGTTGCGCTCCCGAAGCGCCGATCCTAATAAAATCGGGGAAATTATTGTACAGGCAAACCCTGATGGCAGCGTTATCCGAATCAGGGACATTGCCATGGTGAAAAAGAAATTCTCGGATACGCCAAATAAAGCTCTCGAAAACGGGAAGCCGCTGATTAATATCATGGTAATGAAGTTGATTAGCGAAGACCTCAGCAGCATTGACAAGCACATAAAAAATTATGTTGAAGAATTTAATCAGAATAATCCTGAAGTACACCTGAGAATTTCACGATCATATCTCGATATTCTGGGCAGCCGATTACAAATGCTGTTTAAAAACGGTGGACAGGGTTTGTTCCTGGTTATTCTGGTTTTGGGGCTCATGCTCAGTACAAGGCTTTCGCTCTGGGTGGCGTGGGGAATACCATCTGCATTCCTTGCGATGTTTATTGTGGCCAATATGATTGGCATTACCATTAATATGATGTCGTTGTTTGGAATGATTTTGGTAATTGGTATTTTGGTTGACGATGGAATTGTTATCGGCGAAAACATTTTTCAACATTTCGAAAGAGGTAAAAGCCCGCGCAGGGCCGCAATTGATGGCACTATAGAAGTGGTGCCCGCCGTAATTACCTCGGTGCTTACTACTATTGTTACTTTTCTTCCACTTCTGTTTATTACAGGTCGCATGGAGATGATGTTCGAAATGGCGGTAATTGTAATTTTGAGCCTTACGTTTTCATTATTCGAAGCCTTTTTCATCCTGCCGGCGCACCTGGGCAACAAACATGTTTTAAACGAAAGTGTTTTAAATGCCAAAGCAAAGGGAATCAGAAAATATGTGGAACAGTTTTTTTCGTGGTTACGCGATTATGCTTACGACCGCGTAATTAAGCTGATTATTGAATGGAGGTATGTTGTAATTGGAGTACCTGCCGCAATGATGATTATTACATTTGGGCTGATTGGTGGTAATTTTATAAAAACCACATTCTTTCCGCGCATGGAATTCGATTCTTTCAACATCAACATTGCATTTACACCAGGTTCGGGCGAAAGGCAAACCATGGATTACCTTAACCGTTTCGACAGTATTGTTTGGGTGGTGAACGAAGAACTGATGAAAGATTATAACGATACAGTTCCAATTATCGAAAATAGTATCTTGTTGCTGGGTTCATCGTTCGATGGTCAGGAATCGGGCACTCATGCGGGTAATATCGATGTATCTCCCCGTAATTCGGAACAAACCGGTATCAGTTCTTACGAAATTATCAACCGGTTGCGCAAAAAGATTGGCCTGCTTCCCGAAGCTGAAAAATTTGCTATTGGGTCGAGTAACCGTTTTGGTGTGCCGGTTTCAATAGGTTTGCAATCGCGAAATATTGAAGAACTGGAACTGGCACAGGAACATATTATGACAAAACTTAATGAGTTTCCGCAGTTAAAAGATGTGGTGAATACAAATGCACTTGGGAAACAGGAGATTTTGCTCAAACTTAAACCAAAGGCTTATATACTTGGTTTTGATGAAACAACCATCGCCAACCAGGTTCGGCAGGGTTTTTATGGCGGTCAGGCGCAACGCCTGCAGGAAGGCCGCGATGAGTTGCGTATTTGGGTGCGTTACCCTGCCGAAGGCCGCGAACGGATTGGCCAAATGGAAACGATGAAAGTAAAAACCCCGCAGGGAGACATTCCACTGCTTGAGTTAATAGATTACGAAATGAAACGCGGGCCCGTAAACATCAACCGTTTTAACGGGAAGCGCGAAGTGCGGGTAAATGCCGATATGGTTGACCCCGATGCTTCGGTAACCGATGTACTCGACCAGTTACAAACTGAAGTCATTCCCGAAATGAAAACGCTGTTCCCCGGGTTGAATATCGAATTCCAGGGTCAGCAGCGTGAAAGCGAACGAAATATGGCCGACATTAAATATCTGTTCCCACTCGCTTTCCTGGCCATGATTTTTATCCTCATGATTAATTTTAAATCATTCGAGCAACCTTTACTCATCATCATTATGTTGCCTATCTCTTTACTTGGCGCAGTTTGGGGGCATGGTATCCATGGCAAGCCGCTCTCAATTTTAAGTTTGTGGGGGGTAATTGCCTTAATGGGCGTTATTGTTAATGATGCAGTGGTTTTTCTCGAAAAGTTTAACCGACTGGTAGCCGGTGGGATGAAAGTAAAAGAAGCCATCATAACTGCGGGCAAAAACAGGCTCAGAGCAATTATTCTCACTACCGTTACAACCACATTTGGCTTATTCCCGATAATCCTCGAAAAGAGTTTTCAGGCGCAGTTCCTTATTCCGATGGCCATTTCGCTGGCTTACGGCGTGGCCTTTGGTACATTTTTCCTGCTTATGTTTTTTCCCGCGTTGATTATGATTTTAAACGATGTTCGACGCACTTTGCGGCAGCACTGGCATGGAAGGGAATTCACCCCCGAGGAAGTTGAAATAGCATGGATTCACGGACACCAAACCATTGACGAAGTACCTGATCGATACACTGAAAAAACAGAAAACAATGAATAAAATACAACTCATATTACTTTTGATACTGGCAGGTTTTTTCGCAAAAGCGCAACAACCTCTGACACTGACCGATGCACTTTCAAAAGCGCTCGAAAGTAATTACGGGATTATTATCGTAAAAGAGAGTCAGAAGATAGCAGAAATGCGCAACAACTGGGGAAATGTGGGCAGATATCCATACATTAACCTTTCTTTGGGCGACGACAATTCATACAATATCAACAACAGCGACAATTTTGCAAACAATCGTTTTTCGGCAGGCGCAAGTCTAAACTGGACCTTGTTCGATGGGTTTTCTGTACGCATCAACAAACAACGGTTCGAGGAACTGGAACAGCTTTCGAAACAAAATACGGCAATTATGGTCGAGGGAACAATCCAGGCTGCAATTCTGGCTTATTACGATGTTTTGCTTCAAAAAGAAAAACTGAAAAACTGGGAAGAAATCATGAAGCTTTCGGAAGACCGTTACATTCAGTCCGAACAGCGGAAAGCATTCGGCACTTATGTAACCTACGACGTTTTGCAGGCTAAAAATGCTTATCTCACCGACCGTTCCGGTTATCTTTTGCAGGAAGTGAACTACAAAAACGCTTTGCGCGACTTGAATTATTTAATGGCCGAAAAAAACGAAATTAACTACTCGCTTACCGATAGTTTCAAAGCTGTTCCGGTTGATTATGCTTTGGCCGATTTGCAGGCCCAAATGGTTGAAAACAATAAAAGCCTGCAAAACCAGTATATCAACCAGCGACTGCTCGAAAATGCAGTGGCTGCTGCAAAAAGCAACTTTTACCCTACTTTCGATTTCAGGGGTGGGCTAACCGGGACAGCCAACCGCAACAATTTTGCCGACCGCGGTGAAAGCTGGAGTAATTCGGCCAATTTCTATGGAAATTTTACATTAAGCTACAATCTCTACAGCGGTGGAAACCGCAAACGCGCTGTTGAAATTGCGCAAATCGAAGAAACTATCGGAACAGTTGAAATCGATCAGGTGGAGCTTGAATTGAATAACAGTTTGTCCAATTTATACGAATTTTATCTGGTGCGGAAAGAATTACTCGATTTGGCTTACGAAAACCTGGAGGCAGCAAGATTGAACATGCAACTCTCAAAGGAAAGGTTTGAATCGGGCGCCATCAACTCGTTTAACTACCGCGATATACAAATAAGCTACATTACCATTGCGCAGCGCCAACTCGAAGCCATTTATAATTTAATTGACTCACAAACTGCCCTGCTGCGAATGACCGGAACAATTATTCAGGAATACGAGTAAAATGCAACTTACTTTTTATCGTAAACCTGCGTTTCTGCCATATCGCCAAACGATGATGAGGAATTCATTTCAATCACCATATTCGTGTCATCCATTTTGTAAACTTCAGTAATAGAGATTTCTCCTCCATCCTGCATCGTAATTTTTGAGTTGATTTTCAACGATTTTTTATCTGCTGCCCAAACTGCGGTCGATTTTTTCTGTGAGTCCATCCAACCTGCATTAATACATTCTTTTCCACCGAGGGTAAATTTGTCGTTAGTTGTAAATTCCTGACCCTGCCATTCTGAGTGCCGTTCCATGATCATTTCATTGCCTTTTTGAACTACGGTTATTTCCTTTGGTGCAATACTGAACTGGTCTCCCAATTTGCTTATTGAAGGGTTGAGTTTCCATGAACCCGAGAAATCAGTTTGGGCTGAAATAGTGAAGGTTGCGAGAATTGTTGCAAGAAAGAAAAATGCTTTTTTCATAATTCTGAGTTTTAATTTTTGAAGAGATATTTTGTTTAACAACATTCAGGTTAATGAATGGTTTTAGTATTAGTATAAACCGAAGATATTCATTACAAAGAGAAGAGGTAAATTCAAAAAAAAGCGCCTAAATCATTCAATTTAAGCGCTTCAGTATTTTTTAGTGCCCAGAACAAGACTCGAACTTGCACACCCTTGCGAGCACCAGCCCCTCAAGCTGGCGTGTCTACCAATTTCACCATCTGGGCAATTTTTATTTCAAAAAACGTGTGTGCAAAACTATAAAATTTATTGAATCGCAGGCCTGTTTTGAATTCAAAAAATCATTTTACCGCTCGTATTCTTCTTCCAGTTTTACTTTCACAATTTTTTCATCCTTAACCGTAAAATAGTAACGTTCGGTCTTTTCAACCATCGGCGAAATCATCGGGTCGAGGGTAAGTTTTGCCTGGCTGATTTCGGTACTTTTTAATTCGGTAACAATTTCATAAACATAAACTTTTTCGTCACCATAATCTAAGACTGTTTTTGGTTTGCCAAATTTCTCCGACAAAACCGATTGAGGTTTTCCAAGATATGCTTTTTGCAGCAATCGATGTACACTGCACGAGACCATAGCTACAAACAAAATGATGATAAAAATACGATACATTGAGTTTTCAAATTTTATTCAAAGTAAAAACAAAATTGCTATGCGGCATTGTATTTAATTCAATTTAACTTTTTCGTTGTTGAAAACTAACACCCGGTAACTGAAAACTTGAAATTCTCTCCCCCGATTATTTTTTATATTTGCACAGTATATTAAAGTATAAAGTAAATTCCGCTTTGGTTTAACATCTTTCATTAAAATCGCAGTAAAATGATTCAGTTTTTCAGAACTCAAAACAAAAGTATTATTGCCGTTCAGGTAACAAATTCATTGAATCAGGAAAATATCGACAAGTTAAACTGGTTGTTTTCGGGGTCGGAATATATTTCTAAACCTACACTGGATGGTTGGTTTATTGGGCCGCGCAAGGAAATGATTACACCCTGGAGTACAAATGCCGTTGAAATAACTCAAAATATGGGTATCGAAGGCATTTTGCGGATGGAAGAGTTTTTTCAGGTGGAAAACGAAAATGCTCATTACGACCCCATGTTGCAGCGATTGTACCAAAATCTGACTCAAAATATTTTCACAATTAACAAACAACCTGATGCTATTTTAAGTATTGAAGATATTGCCGCTTATAATGCTAAGGAAGGACTGGCGCTGAGCGATGATGAAATTCAATATCTGAACCGGGTTTCAAAGGAAATGGGACGTCCGCTGACCGATGGCGAAGTTTACGGTTTTGCCCAGGTAAATTCTGAACATTGCCGCCATAAAATTTTTAACGGAAAATTTATTATCGATGGAACTGAGATGGAATCATCACTTTTTCAGATGATTAAGAAAACATCGAAAACAAATCCGAATAAAATAATTTCGGCATACAAAGATAACTGCTCGTTTGTGCAAGGTCCGGTGGTGGAGCAATTTGCCCCTAAAACGCAAGATAAACCCGATTTCTTTGAGATAAAAGACATAGAAACAGTACTTTCATTAAAGGCAGAAACCCATAATTTCCCCACAACTGTAGAACCATTCAACGGCGCTGCAACTGGTACGGGCGGAGAAATTCGTGACAGGATTGCCGGAGGAAAGGGAAGCTTGCCCATTGCCGGAACTGCTGTTTATATGACTTCGTACCCACGAACAGAAGCTGAAAGAAGTTGGGAGCAGGTTACCGAAGAGCGCGATTGGTTGTATCAGACTCCCGAAGAGATTTTGATAAAAGCGTCAAACGGCGCCAGTGATTTTGGAAATAAATTTGGTCAACCGATAATTACTGGTTCGGTTTTAACATTCGAGCATTTCGAAAACTTTAAAAAATATGGATACGATAAGGTAATCATGCTGGCCGGTGGAATTGGTTTCGGAAATAAAAAAGACAGTTTAAAAGGCAATCCTGAAAAGGGCGACCGCGTGATTCTGCTTGGCGGCGATAATTACCGTATCGGGATGGGGGGTGGTGCTGTTTCGTCGGTAGCAACTGGTGAATTTGAAAATCACATTGAATTGAATGCAGTTCAACGTGCCAATCCCGAAATGCAGAAAAGGGTTTACAATGCCATTCGGGCTTTGAGCGAAGCCGATGAAAACCCCATCATTTCAATTCACGATCACGGTGCCGGCGGTCATTTGAATTGTCTTTCGGAACTGGTTGAAGCAACTGGCGGGAAGATTGATACATCAAAACTTCCGGTTGGAGACCCCACTCTTTCGCAAAAGGAAATTATCGGGAACGAATCACAGGAAAGAATGGGGCTGGTTATGAAACAGGAACACGTTGAGTTGCTGACAAAAATTGCTGAACGAGAACGGGCGCCTATTTACAATATTGGCGAGGCAACCGGCGACATGCAGTTTACTTTCGAAAACTCAAAAACCGGCGAAAAGGCAATCGACTGGCAGTTGGGTTATATGTTTGGGAGTCCACCAAAAACAGTTTTGGAAGATATAACCGTTGTTCCCGATTTTGAAGAATTGGAATACGATGTCGAAAATATTCAGACTTTGCTTGAAAACGTACTTCAACTTGAATCGGTAGCCTGCAAAGACTGGCTGACCAATAAAGTTGACCGTTCGGTAACAGGCCGGATTGCAAAACAACAGGGTGCAGGCAAACTGCACCTTCCACTAAATAATGTTGGTGTGATTACACTTGATTATACTGGAATTGCAGGATTGGCAACTTCAATTGGACATGCACCGGTTGCAGGATTGGTGGATGCTGCAAAAGGTTCGGTTTTGTCGATTGCGGAATCACTAACCAATATTATTTGGGCGCCGTTAACTGACCATTTGAAAAGTGTTTCGCTGAGCGCCAACTGGATGTGGCCGGCAAAAAATGCGGGTGAAAATGCCCGGATTTATAAGGCTGTTGAAGCTGCCAGCGATTTTGCATGTGCTTTGGGAATCAATATTCCGACAGGGAAAGATTCCATGTCGATGACACAGAAATACAAAGATGATGTGGTTTATGCTCCCGGCACGGTTATCATTTCGGCATCGGGCGAAGTTTCGGATTGCCGCAAAGTGGTTGAACCCGTTTTGGTGAATGACGAAAGTAAAGAGATTCTGTTTATCGATTTTTCATTTTCTGAACGCGCGTTGGGTGGAAGCGCTTTTGCACAGTCAATTAATAAATTAGGAAAAACAGCTCCCTGGGTAGCAAGTGCTGAAAAATTTGTAACTGCTTTTAATACAATTCAAAAACTAATTGAACAAGATTTGGTTCTGGCCGGTCACGACGTTGCCTCAGGGGGTTTAATAACCACTTTACTCGAAATGTGTTTCAGCATTAATAAAGGAGGAATGAAAGTTGATTTGACCGGAATCGGCGAACAGGATTTGGTAAAAGTGCTATTCAGCGAGAATCCGGGGATAGTAATTCAATGTGCTGATAACAATGAGGTTAAATCGCAACTGGAAAATGTTGGAGTTGATTTTGTTTCGCTTGGATTTCCGGTTCCTTACCGAAAAGTCAGGGTGACAAATTTTGGATCTGAAACCGATTTTGATATCGATTCGCTACGCGATTTATGGTTTAAAACATCCTGGTTACTCGAACGCAGGCAAACCAAACCTGAACTCGCACTCGATCGTTTCAAGAATTACAAACGTTTTGAACTTCAATACGATTTCAAAGATTTTACAGGGAAGGCGGCTGATTTGGGAATTGATCTGAACCGACGAAAACCAACCGGAATTAAAGCCGCAATTATTCGTGAAAAGGGAGTAAACGGCGACCGTGAAATGGCTTATGCAATGTACCTGTCCGGGATGGATGTGAAGGACGTTCACATGACCGATTTAATTGCCGGGCGCGAATCGCTTGAAGATTTAAACATGATTGTTTTTGTGGGTGGTTTCTCCAATTCCGATGTTCTTGGTTCTGCAAAAGGTTGGGCAGGCGCTTTCAAATACAACGAAAAAGCCAGAATTGCGCTGGAAAAATTTTACAGTCGTAACGATACCCTGAGTTTAGGTGTTTGTAACGGTTGCCAGGTAATGGTCGAATTGGGACTTGTTTATCCTGAACACAGCATTCAGCCTAAAATGCTGCACAACGAATCGGGTAAATTCGAATCAGCTTTTATCAATGTAGATATTCTTGAAAATAATTCGGTGATGCTTGGAAACATGGCTGGCATGAAACTGGGAATTTGGGTTGCACACGGCGAAGGTAAATTCTATCTTCCCTTCA
>Ga0210024_1004568_pt1 | contig 10776 bp, 9 predicted proteins | sample CryGeymeta201525_FD_183988 | JGI IMG/M metagenome (GOLD analysis project Ga0210024, IMG submission 183988) | Groundwater microbial communities from Crystal Geyser aquifers in Utah, USA - Crystal Geyser metaG 2015-25 (SPAdes) (version 2) | ecosystem: Environmental > Aquatic > Deep subsurface >... | reverse complement strand
CTGAACTTGATTCAGGGATGTCTGAAAGGTTAAAGGAAGAGGCAGTCACCAACTCAATTCTATTATAAATAGCCTATAGTAATGGTAACCGCCTGGCAAATTCGCTCAAGGTTGGGTTGGATAGAGAACGGCTGCTCACAACCCAGGGATGAAAAAGCCAACTGGCTATTTTCTGGGAAAAATTTTCAATCGCTATTTTTGGGCTTGATATTATCGTTAAAATATTATAAGTTATTATCTTATCGTTAATAATAAAGACGAAATGCACAATCGGCTGACAGGGATGGAAAAGGCAAAGCTAATCGAGGAAATCATCCAGCTTCAGCAGCGGATAGGCTATGCTGTGAGACAATATGCACCTGAGGCTTGGATGGACTTAAGCCTGACTATTGGCCAGTTGAAGAGCCTATTTTTTATTGATTTTGAGGTAAGCACCAATCCCAGGAAGCTGGCAACTGCCCTGGGAGTGACTCCACCAAACGTGACCGCAATTGTTGACCGCCTGGTGGAGCAAGGGCTGGTGAGTCGTCAGGAGAATCCTGAAGACCGTCGTATGCTTCTCCTCAAAACTACAGACAAGGGGAAAGCTTTGCTAGCTAAACTTAGAGAAAGCAGAATAAGCCGCATGTCCGGTATCCTGGCACAGTTGAGTTTAGAGGAGCTTTCTGCTCTGGCTCAGGGTTTTACCGCATTCGCCAAGGCAGCCGAGTACAATAAGGAGAAAGAATAGAGATGAACACAATAGAAGTTGAGGAACTGTCAAGAAATTTTGGGCAGCTAGTTGCTGTTGACAGAGTTTCCTTTCAGGTAGCTGAAGGTGAAATATTTGGTTTTCTGGGACCAAACGGGGCGGGTAAAACAACCACTATCAATATGCTCTGTACTCTGCTGGCACTCAGTGGCGGCAGGGCAATAGTCAACGGATACGACGTGGTGAGACAGCGCAGTGAGGTGCGGCACTCTATCGGCCTTGTGTTCCAGGAACCCGCTCTTGATGAGTATCTAACTGCCGAACAAAATTTGCGCTTCCACGCATACGCCTATAATATCCCCAAGGAGTTGAGAGAGAAGCGTATTGGCAAACTTCTGGAATTGGTCGAGCTGTCAGACCGCCGCAAGAGTAAGGTCCGCACCTTTTCTGGGGGGATGAAAAGAAGACTTGAGATCGCTCGTGGTCTACTGCATAACCCGCGAGTCCTGTTCCTGGATGAGCCTACTCTGGGCTTGGATCCCCAGACCCGTCGTCTTATCTGGGACTATATTCTGGCCTTACGCAAAGAAAATAACCTGACCATTTTCTTAACAACTCACTACATGGACGAAGCAGAAAATTCTGACCGCATAAGCATTATTGATCATGGCCGTATTATTGCCCTTGATACACCGGATAAGCTCAAAGATGCCCTGGGTGGGGATGTGATAACGTTGAAGGCTGTGGACAACAACGCTGCAGCGCTTGAGTTGAAAGAAAGGTATCCTGAATTAAGTTCAGGACCATCACCCGTTGTTCAGAATGGTGTAATCACCTTCAGCGTTCCTCAAGGGGAGAAGTTCCTTCCCAAATTAATGGATAGCTTCCAGAGTCACCTCCTTTCCATCGGTATACGTAGACCTACTCTTGATGACGTATTTCTAAACCTAACTGGTCGCGCCATTCGGGATGAAGAGGCAGGCTTTAAGGAACAGATGAAGGGAATGGTAATGAGAAGGGGGCACGGGAGGTAATCTATGGAAGAAGTATTTCGGGGAATGTGGGTCGTGGCCTACCGGGAACTGCTTCGTTTTGTTCAGGAGCGGTCCCGTATATTCTCGTCCTTTGCCATGCCACTGCTGTTCCTGGTGATCTTTGGCGCCGGTTTTAACCGAATTATAGGGGCAATGACGCCTGGGGTTGACTACATCCAGTTTATGTATCCTGGCATTATAGCCATGACCGTACTCATGAGTTCGGTAATGTCAGGCTTGTCTATAGTTTGGGATCGCGAGTTTGGGTTCTTAAAGGAAATTCTGGTAGCCCCGCTTGGACGAAGCGGCATCGTACTGGGCAAGGCCGCGGGCAGCGCTACGGTGGCGGTGATACAGGGCATCGTGATGCTGGTACTAGCGCCATTTCTGGGTGTTTCACTCAGCCCTTTAATGGTAATTGAGCTTATACCAATGCTGATTATAATATCTCTATCCCTTTCTGGCCTGGGTGTCTTGATAGCCTCCCGCATGCGGTCTCAGCAGGGATTTCAGATAATAGTACAGATTATCATCATGCCTATGATGTTTCTATCCGGGGTATTCTTCCCGGTGAACAATGTACCCACCTGGATGGAGGTCATCTCAAAAATTAACCCGCTTACTTACAGTGTCGATGCCATTCGCCAACTCTTCCTGGGTAAAGAAATAGCAGGTATGGGTGGAACTATGGGTCAGGCTGGTAATGCCATCGGTGTGACAGTCTTTGGGCACACCATGACCATACTTCAGGATGTGCTGGTCGTGGTAATCCTGGGCGTCGTGCTGCTGTCAATCGCAACATGGTCCTTCAGTAAACAGGAATAGTAGTTGCCCAATTTATTGGCCCTGAACTGGATTCAGGGCTGATGAATCAGGCACCCTGAAACAAGTTCAGGGCGAAAATTTGGGGGTGAAATATCCGGCAAAAACGAAAAGGAGGTAAAACAAAATGAAAAAATGGCTAGCTTTGGCAGTATTGATTTGTTTCATAAGCGCCTTCCTTAGTGGTTGTGCTAATGCTCAGACTACGCCACAGGAAACTGCTGTGGTTACCCGGGGCGATCTGGTTATAAGCGTCTCTGTAAGCGGTAATCTGGAAATGCCGCGCAAAATGGATTTATCATTTGGCACTACCGGCACAGTAGCAGAGATAATGGCTAACGAAGGAGATGAAGTAAGCAAAGGTGAAGTATTAGCTAAGCTTGATGCTCGCTCTCTGGAATGGAATGTCACAACGGCTCAAGCAAGATATGAAGCGGCTCAGATTGGATATGAAGTGGCAGAAAACAACCTTATGCAGACGATTTACCCCTACTATACTGATACCTTTGCCACTGACTTGCCTGGAGTATGGCTATCTCTGGATAAAGCTCAAAATGAATTGGCAGAGGTGCGGAAATTGTTGAATGAAGGAAAGACAGAGGAGGTAAGAAAAATACTGGAGCAGCTTGAGGGGAGCTTAAATAAGGCGGGGGAAAAATCACAGGCCAGAGTATGGGCACTGCCTCTTTCTGTCAAGCTGGTAGAACTGCAAACTGAAAGCGCCAAATCATCCCTGGATATAGCTAAAACAGAGCTAGCCAGAGCCAATTTAGAATTAGACAAAGCAACGATAGTTGCTCCTTTCGATGGCGTCATAGCTGACATTCTTGTCAAGGAAGGGCAACAGCTTTCCAGCATGACATATACCAATCCGGCAATAAGTATAGTTGATCCCAGCGAAATAAAGATGAGCGGTGTCATTGATGAAATAGACATCTCCAAGGTGAAGCCAAGTCAGGAAGCTACCATTATCTTAGATGCTTTGCCCGACAAACAAGTACAGGGCAAAGTGGCTTTTATCTCTCCAATTGGTACAGTAAGAGCAGGGGTGGTATCTTACAAAACCACCATAACTCTGGAGAATCCTGGCGAAGAACTCAAAGATGGTATGAGCGCTACTGCTGAGATTCACATTGAGCGCCGTCAGGATGTTTTGCTGATACCAAATCGAGCTATCCATGGCACTCTGGAAAAACCCTCGGTCGAAGTTGTTACCGAAAAAGGAACGGAACAAAGAGAGATTACCGTAGGTTTAAGCAACGGAGTAAGTACTGAAGTTTTATCCGGACTAAGAGAAGGGGAGAGAATAGTATTGCCCCGCGTGACGCAATCTCCCTTCCTATCATTTGGTGGATGAACATGATTGAGCTTGAGAATATAACCAAAATCTATAGAATGGGACGCACGGAGGTTCTCGCCCTTAAGGAAATAAACTGCCATATTGGACAAGGGGAGATGGTATCCATTATGGGTCCATCAGGTTCAGGCAAATCAACACTGATGAACATCATTGGCTGCCTCGATAGACCTACTTCAGGAAGGTACTGCTTGGAGGGAGTGGAAGTGAACAAACTCAACGATAATCAATTGGCGGAGATAAGGAACAAAAAAATAGGTTTCGTCTTCCAGAGTTTCAACTTGTTGCCCGGAGCTTCGGCTTTAGCTAATGTAGAGCTGCCGCTTATTTACAGTGGCAGCCGCAGTCGGCGACAAAGGGCACTACAAATTCTGGAGTCTGTTGGGCTAGCCCATCGGGCTAATCATAGACCTAGTGAACTGGCTGGAGGTGAGCAACAAAGAGTAGCTATTGCCAGAGCATTGGTGAATAACCCTTCTATTATCTTAGCCGATGAACCTACAGGTAATCTGGATACTCAGACTAGTAAGGGGATCATGCTCCTTTTCCAGCAACTGAATCAGCAGGGAATAACCATTGTCTTTGTTACGCATGAACCCGATATTGCCGCCTATACTCAACACACTATCAGGATTCGGGATGGGAAGATCGAGGCATCAGCATGAAACTACGGGATTGCTTTACCACTGCGCTGCGCGCTTTGTCTAGTCGCAAACTACGCTCGATGTTGACTATATTAGGCGTTTTGATTGGTGTAGCTGCAGTTACCTCGATAATGTCTTTGGGCAGAATACAGCAGAACATGCAGGGGGAAGCCTTTGCCTCTTTAGGAAGCAATCTGATCTATGTTATGCCGGGTGCTTCTAGTGCTATGGGTATGAGAGGAACAATGGGTAGTGCTGCCACGCTAACACTGGAGGATGCCGCGGCAATTGCTCGCTATGCTCCTTCCGTGGCTGCGGTAGCACCAACGGTGCAGACAACTGCCCAGATGAAAGCTGGTGGTGAGAATTTGGGAAGTACAGTCGCCGGCGTAACTCCCGAATACCAATGGGTTAACAACCTTGCTGTAGCGGAAGGGAGTTTCATTAGCGAATTAGACTATAAGGGAAGGTCAAGGGTGGTTGTTCTGGGAAGTCAATTAGCTGAAAATCTGTTTGGCTCTATGAATCCTGTAGGGCAAACCATGAGGATTAACGGGCATCAATTCAGGGTCATTGGTGTACTGCAAAGCAAAGGGACCTCTTTTGGGATGGAGGACCTTGTTGCTTATGCCCCGCTCTCCACGGTGCAATCAACATTAGTAGCTCAACAAGTGAGCAGTTTAGGTTATAGCGTCAGTGCTATCAGTGTTCAAGCCAAAAGCGGAGACGCTATAGATTCAGCCAAAGAGGAAATAACTAACCTTTTACGTCAGCGTCATCATCTCAGGGAAGGGGAAGAAGAAGACTTCACTGTTATGAGCATGGAGGCTATAAGCAGTATTGCTGGGCAAATACTGGGAATAGTCCAGCTTGTTCTTGCTGCTATAGCTGGTATTTCCTTACTGGTTGGTGCTATTGGCATAATGAATATCATGCTGGTTTCGGTAACCGAACGTACCAGGGAAATTGGTCTGCGAAAGGCAGTAGGAGCCAAACGTCGAGACATTTTGATGCAGTTTCTCACTGAATCTGCCACGCTAAGCTTTTGTGGTGGCGCTATAGGTGTGGCTCTTGGATGGCTCATAGTTAAAATTGCGTCCGTCGTAGCGGCAAATTTTGGATTTGCTTTCTCGGCCATGGTTTCAGGTGATGTTATTGCCCTGGCAGTGGGAGTATCAATCTTGGTTGGAATTGTCTCTGGTATTTACCCCGCAATTCGGGCAGCACGTCTTGACCCTATTGAAGCACTGCGCCATGAATAGCAAAAGAAAGTCAAAGATCTGTACCAATGTCATTCCGAACTTGTTTCGGAATCTCACCCCGAACTTGTTTCGGGGCAGAGATGCTGAATCAAGTTCAGCATGACAATATTGTTGAGTTTTGCATGTTTATGTTTGATTTTTGATATTTGCCAGCATTTTACCTTCGGTTAGTAACTTTTTTACCTTTTCCTCACTTTCAGCTTCGGCATAAATGCGTAACAATGGCTCTGTGCCTGAGAGGCGAATAAGCAGCCAAGAATCGTCAGCGAGGAGGAAGCGAAAACCATCGGTGGTATCTACGCTGGTCACTTTGACTCCAATTATGGCATTGGGAAAAGCAGAAGCAAGCCGGCTCACAAGTTTCTCACGCCGGCTCGCAGAGATAGGAACATCCACTCGGTCGTAGTAATGAGGCCCCACCTTACTGTAAAGGTAATCCAGAAGTTGCGATGGTGTTTTACCTGTTTTCAGCATGAAGTCAAGGAAATAAAGCCCAGCCAGAATACCATCCCTTTCCGGAATATGACCACGAAAACCGTAGCCACCGCTTTCTTCACCACCAATAAGGGCGTTTTTCTGTAACATCAAAGGAGCCACATACCTAAATCCCACCAGCGTTTCATAAACAGGGACACCAAAAATCTTCGCTAAAGAAAAAAGCATGTTGGTAGAGGTCAGTGTCTTGATTATGGCTCCTCGTTCACCACGAATTTCTAAGAGGTAGAGACAGAGCAGGGCAAAAATTTGATGCTGATTTAGGAAGTTTCCCTTTTCATCTATGATACCGATGCGGTCAGCATCTCCGTCAGTAGCTAAACCAACATCGGCTTTTTGCTCCACAACCAACCGGGAAAGTCTTGCCAAGTTTCTAGCAATTGGCTCGGGCTGTATTCCCGGAAACAAAGGATTTCTTTCGGCGTTAATTTCACTGACCTCCATATTGCCGCCCTGAAGCAGCATTTTAAAATAACCAGCGCCGGCCCCATACATAGAGTCAATGATTATCTTCAACCTGTGTTGGCGCAATTCTTCTATAGCCTGTCCTGAACTTGATTCAGGGTTAATAAGCTGGTTCAGGTGTTTGAAGTAGGCAGAGGAAGGATCTAAGTAATCAACCACTCCTCGCTTGAGGGCTTTCTCCAGGGGAAGTCTTTTTACACTTGGAGAAGTAGTGCGAGGCTTTAGCCTCGTGCTGAGGGCAGCGATGTTTTCTTCTATCTCACTGGTGACCTCACCCGGGGCGCTGGCACCATCTTGTGTTCTATATTTGATTCCGTTCCACAAGCCTGGGTTATGACTGGCAGTAATAATGATAGCACCGGCGGACTTGGTAGCCAGAACAGTATAACTTATTACCGGTGTAGGAGTTGGCTTAAGGCACAAATGAATTTTAATGTCATTACCGGCAATCACTTCAGCGGCGGTGGCAGCAAAGTCTTCGGAAGCAAAACGAGTATCATAGCCAATGACTAGCCCCTTCGATGTAAGCCCGCTTTGCTTAAGATAATGTGCTATTCCTTGAGCACAAATACGGACATTATCGAAGGTAAAATCTTCAGCAATAATTCCCCTCCAGCCATCAGTGCCGAATTTAATACTCATACTCCTCTTTCCTCCTCTATATTTTTCCAATATTTTAACACTAGTTCAGGGCTTATGTCACCCTGAGTAGTTGCCCAATTTATTGGGCTTTCCCGCCTGATAAATCAGGCAACTACAGATTCTTCGCGGAGTTTACCCTGAAGTTTCTTTCAGGGCTCAGAATGACAGCAGGGTGAGTAGTTACAATACCACAAGAATAACAAGGGGAAGGAAGGACTCTGTGCCTCACTTGTCCTTTATCAAGAATTTGCCAATCGTATCCAGTAAGTCCTGTAAGCTGAATGGCTTGGTTATATATCCGCTAGCACCTACTTCCTTGCTAAGCTTCTTGTTGAGTTCATAGCCTACGGCGGCGAGCATAACCACAGGGATTGTCTTGGTACCCTGGCCCGTTCTAATTGTATGGCAAGCGCTATATCCATCCATCCGTGGCATCATAATATCCATGAGGATAAGGTCAGGCTTTTGTTTGCGAGCCGCATCTACTGCCTCTTCGCCATCATTTGCCTCAAGGACAATGTAGTCCTTGCCCAGAAGCCTTCTCACTATCAACCTGATATTTGGTTCGTCATCAACGACAAGTATTTTCTTCTTGCCCATTTAGTCCTCTGTTGTAAGCCTTCTTTCCCTTGACAGGTGGCAATAAAATGTCATAGTAGTAGCCAGCGTATCAGACTTTAAACGCCTCATTTCACAATTAAAGTAAGCCTGTTTAACTTTTGTGGATTACTGCTTTTCATCAGGGCTTCTTCTTGAGTAACTATATTCCTTTTTACCAGGTCGGCTAATGCCTGGTCCATGGTCTGCATGCCCTCTGGTTTACCCATCTCCAGATTAGGGGGTATTTCGTAGATCTTCTGGTCACGGATGAGCCTTCTGATTACGCTGGTGGCAAACATGAGCTCGAAGGCAGCTATTCGACCTCCGCCAATTCGGGGTAAGAGCGTCTGTGATAGCACTGTCTCCAGCACCTGTGATAATTGTAGCCTGATTTGTCGTTGCTGCCCATAAGGGAACATATCAATAATACGGTCAATAGACTGGGCAGCGTCAATGGTATGCAGCGTACCCAGCACCAGATGCCCGGTCTCAGCCGCCGTCATAGCTATGCTTATCGTATCCAGGTCACGCATCTCACCAATGACGATGACATCGGGGTCATGGCGCAGAGCGTGTATTAAGGCAGTGGAGAAAGATTTGGTATCGTCCCCCAAATCTCGCTGCCGGATGATGCATTTTTTGTCGCGGAATAAGAATTCAATAGGGTCTTCAATGGTAATAACATTTCGCCTCTTATTCTCATTGAGATGATTAATCATCGCTGCCAGGGTAGTTGATTTGCCACTGCCGGCAGGGCCAGTGACCAGGATAAGCCCTCTTGGCTTGAGAATAAGCTCCTTACAAATCTGGGGCAGTCCTAACTCATCAATAGATGGAACGTTGAATGGTACGAAGCGAAAGGCAAGGCTCATTGTGCCTCTTTGTTGGAGTGCATTAACTCGGAATCGAGCTAAGCCGGGAACAGAGTAGGCAAAATCCAGCTCTAGTTCTCTGGCGAAAGTAATCCTTTGCTCTTGAGTAGTAAGCTGTTCAAATACGGATTCGATACCTTTGGGTGTGAATGGGGGGAAACTTTCTTGTGGTATAAGCACACCATCAATACGAAACACCGGTGGGCTTGGCACCTTGAGATGTAAATCAGAGGCGCCTCTGTCCACCATTAGCTTAAGAAGTCCATCCATTTGCATTCTATTACTCCCCGCAATTTCATAAGATGATAGGCAGTTCCACAACAAAGGTAGCTCCCTTGCCCAGTTTGCTTTGGGCATATATCCTGCCGCCATGTTCAGCTACTATCCCGTGGCAGAGACTCAAGCCCAGCCCTGTTCCCTGCCCCACCTCTCTGGTGGTAAAGAAGGGCTCAAATATTCTATCCAGGTTTTCTTCCGCTATCCCGGGCCCATTATCTTCAAAAGATATCCTTATGTTGTTATTTACCTGCGCTGTCTTAACCAGGAATTTGCCCTTGCCGTGGGCTAATTTCATCTCCGTCTCGGCATTCAAAATTATATTGAGGAACACCTGCTGGAGTTGGCTGGCATCAGCAAGGGTCATGGGCAAGTCAGGGTCAAGCTGAGTAGTGACCTCTATATTATTAGTCTTCAAAGAATAAGCTCGCAGGTCTAGAGTAGTACTGATAGTGTCGTTGATATTGACAAGCTTTCGCTCTGGCTTCTGCTGGCGAGCAAAGGCAAGCAATTTCCTTACAATGTTGGCCACCCGCTGGGCTTCCTCATGAATTATGTCTATATCTTGTCTGATGTCACCTGGGATATCCTTTTTCGTTTGTAGTAAGCGGGCATAACCGATAACCGCAGTCAGGGGGTTATTTATCTCGTGTGCCACGCCTGCTGCCATCTGGCCAATCGAAGCCAGGCGGCTAGCGACATGAGCTTTCCGCTCCCACTCCGCTTTCTCATCTTGCAACTGCTTGTGCTCCGTGATATCCCTGGTGATGCCCCATATGCCCACAGGTTTTCCTTTCTCATCTCTAATCAGCCACCTTCTGAGAGAAACAGGGAATACTGTCCCGTCCTTTCTGATGTACTCTTTTTCGTATTCATCCGAGTAACCTCTTTCCGTTATCTCATCTTCAACGATTCTCGCCTCCGTCTTGTACCACTTTTTCGGGGTAAGCTGCAGGTAGGTCAATTTCTTGATTTCTCCCATGGTATAGCCGAGCATGTCCAGATATGCCTGGTTAGCATCAAGGATGCGACCTTCCATGTTGTGGAAGGCAATCCCATCCAGGCTGGAATCAAATAAGGTGCGGTAACGCTCCTCACTCTCCCGCAGCGCTTCCTCTGCCCGCTCGCGCTCCGTGATGTCTATGACCAGCCCCCTTAAGCCTGCCGGTTTACCTCCCCGGGTAATAGGCACCGAATATACGAGAGCGGGGAATGTGCTGCCATCCTTCCTCATTGCCGTGTATTCAGTGCCGCCTAACCGTTCTCCCGCCAATATTCTTCGCATATTCTCCCTTACTCTATTCCTGTCCTCGGGAATAAACAGTTGAAGGGCGTTCAAACCTTTATCAATATCTTGCTGGGTATTTCCAGAAGTTTCAAGTCCATGACGGTTAGCAAATACAAAATTGCCTGTTTCATCAATTTCAAACACAGTTTGAGGCAAAAAGTCGACTAACTCTTTGTATTTCTCTCGACTTTCCCTTAGTGCCTCCTCCGCCCGCTTGCGCTCGGTGATGTCCTCATGGAGCACCTGAAATTGCGTTTCACCATTCCAAATTACTTCTCTGCGAAATACGTTGAGGTGGCGAACTTCGCCATCCTTACGCACAATGCTT
>Ga0210024_1004559_pt1 | contig 10792 bp, 11 predicted proteins | sample CryGeymeta201525_FD_183988 | JGI IMG/M metagenome (GOLD analysis project Ga0210024, IMG submission 183988) | Groundwater microbial communities from Crystal Geyser aquifers in Utah, USA - Crystal Geyser metaG 2015-25 (SPAdes) (version 2) | ecosystem: Environmental > Aquatic > Deep subsurface >... | reverse complement strand
TGCGCCGACCGGCGGGGGGGATGGGTCATCGACCGGGCGGACGCCTTGACCCGCCTTCAGGCTGGACGACATCAGCGACATTCCGACTGATCGAGGGCGCGTGAGCATTTCAGACCCCCAGCCGCCCGGCGCCGCGCAGCAGCCCGCGCCGGACCTGTGGCCTGAGCGCCGCCGCGCGGCGCTGGACATCGGCGTGTTCGTGGTCGGCGCCGCGCTGCTGGCCGGGGCGATCTACGCCGGCGCGCAGTCGATGGGCTACAACTGGCAGTGGTATCGCGTGCCGCGCGCCTTTTACCGGATCATCGACGGCGCGGTGGTCCCCGGTCCGCTGTGGCGCGGGCTTCTGGTCACCGTCGAGATCACGCTGTGGTCGCTGCCCATCGCGCTGGGCGTGGGGCTTGCGACGGCGCTGCTGCGTCTGTCGCGCTCCTACGCCGGTCACGCGCTGGCGACGGCGTATCTCGAGCTGGTGCGCAACACGCCGTTGCTGGTGCAGATGTATCTGTTCTATTTCGTTCTGTCGCCGATCCTGGGCATCGAGCGGTTCTGGACCGGGGTCCTGTGCCTGGCGCTGTTCGAGGCGGCGTTCATCGCCGAGATCATCCGGGGCGGCGTTCTGGCGGTTCCGCGCGGGCAGTGGGAGGCGGCGGCGTCGATCGGGCTGCGCGCCTGGGACGTCTATGCGCGGGTGGTGCTGCCGCAGGCGGCGCCGCTGATGCTGCCGCCGATGACCTCGGCGGTCGTCAATCTGATCAAGAATTCGGCCATCGTCTCGACCATCGCGGTGTTCGACCTCACCAATGAGGCGCGCACCGTGATTGCGGACACCTTTCTCAGCTTCGAGATCTGGTTTGTCGTCGCGGCGGTCTATCTGTCGTTGACCATCAGTCTGTCCATTGTCGCGGCGCGGCTGGAGGCGCGGGCGCGCCGGGGGCGCTCCCGCTCATCACGGCGTTGAAAGCAGGAGATCGAGGCATGAAGTTCACCGGCGCAATTCTGGGGGCGGTGATGACCGCAGCCGCCGTGGCGGCGCCCGCCGCGGCGCAGGACGCGCAACAGGCGCTGGCGCAGACCAGCGTCATCGAGACCATCAAGCAGCGCGGCGTGATGCGCGTCGGCATGGCGACCTTCGTGCCCTGGGCGATGCGCGACAAGAACGGCGCGCTGATCGGTTTCGAGATCGACGTGGCGAACAAGCTGGCCGCCGACATGGAGGTGACGGTGGAGTTCGTGCCGACGGCGTGGGACGGCATCATCCCCGCGCTGCTGGCGGGCAAGTTCGACGTGATCATCGGCGGCATGTCGATCACGCCCGCGCGCAACCTTACGGTGAATTTCACCGCGCCCTACGCCAACTCGTCGCTGGGGGTGATGGCGCACGTCGGCATGGAGGGCAAGGCGTGGCCCGAGGACTATAACCAGCCCGGCGTGACCTTTGTCTGCCGCCGGGGCGCCACGCCCTGCGCCTATATCGCCGAGCGGTTTCCCAAGGCGGCGCTGCGCCAGTTCGACGATCAGGGCCAGACGCTTCAGGAGGTGCTGAACGGCTCGGCGCAGGTGCTGGTCGACTCGCAGCCGCTGCCGTCTTTCACGATCTACGACAACCCCGGCGTGGTGTTCGCGCCCACCGGGGAGAAGATCAACCCCGGCAACGAGGCGTTCGCGGTGCGCAAGGGCGACCCGGACGCGCTGAACTTCTTCGACAACTGGATCCTGGTGAACCGCGCCAGCGGCTGGCTGGAGCAGCGTCACGCCTATTGGTTCGGCGGGCGGCCCTGGGCCGATCTGGTCTCGAACTGAGCGCGGGCGGCGCAGGCGGCGCAGGCGGCGATGTATCCCGATCCTGATCGCCCGCGCCGCTTCGGCGCCCTCGACGCCGCGCTGATCGCCGTGGCGGTCGTTGCGGGCGCCTATGTCTGGTTCCGCGTCGCCGATGTGCTGGCGTATCGCTGGGACTGGGGCTTTCTGCCCGGCACGCTGATCCGCAGCGACCCGGACGGCGGATGGCGGCCCAACCTTTTGCTGGAGGGGCTGCTCACCACCATCCGCCTGTCGCTGTGGGCGATGGTTCTGGGCGGCGCGCTTGGCCTGCTGCTGGGGGTGATGGCGTCGAGCGCGCGGCTGTTGCCGAAGATGACGGCGACGGCCTATGTCGGCCTGATCCGCAACATGCCGCCGCTGGTGTTCGTGTTCGTGTTCTATTTCTTCCTGTCGGCGCAGATCATCCCGGCGCTGGGGGTGGACGCGGCGCTGCGCGCGCTGTCGCCTGCCGGGGCGGCGCTGGTCGGCGCGCTGCTGGGGCCGCCCGCGCTGGCGGAGAATCTGCTGTCGGGGGTGCTGTGCCTGGCGCTGCTCGAGGCGGCGTATATCTGCGAGATCGTGCGCGCCGGGATCGGTTCGGTTCCCGACGCGCAACGCGAGGCGGCGCGCAGCCTGGGCCTCAGCGGGTTTCAGACCTTCAGGCTGGTGACGGCGCCGCAGGCGCTCCGCGCGGTGACGCCGCCGATGGCGAACCAGTTCATCATGCTGGTGAAGAACAGCGCCATCGTCTCGCTGATCTCGGTGCAGGAGCTGACCTTCATCGCCACCGAGGTCGCGGTCTCGACCGGGCGGCGGTTCGAGACCTGGATCGTCGTCGCGGCGCTGTATTTCGCGCTCTGTTACAGCCTGTCCCGGCTGTTCGCGCGGCTTGAGCGGCGGATGCGCCTGACCGACAGGCGCTGAGGGCGCCTTAGCCGTCCGAGACGCCCGCCTCGGCGAAGGTCGCCATGCCGGCATGGCAGGCGAGCGCGGCCTTCACCACCAGCGCGGCGGTCGCGGCGCCGGAGCCTTCGCCCAGCCGCATCCCCAGATCGAGCAGCGGCGCCTTGCCCAGCGCGTCGAGCAGGCGGCGGTGGGCGTGCTCGGCGGAGACATGCCCCGCCAGGCAGTGATCCAGCGCGCCGGCCTGCGCCTTCTCAAGCGCGGCGGCGGCGGCGGTGGCGATGAAGCCGTCGAGGATCACCGGGATGCGCCGCGTCCGCGCCGCCGCGACCGCGCCCGCCATCGCCGCCAGCTCGCGCCCGCCGACGCGGCGCAGCGCCTCCAGCGGATCGGCCAGCGCGGCGCCGTGACGCGCCAGACCAGCGGCCACGGTCGCAGTCTTGGCGGCCAGCCCTGCGTCATCGACGCCGGTGCCGCGCCCCACCCACGCCTCGGGCGCGCCGCCGAACAGCGCGGCGGCGAGCGTCGCGGCGGCGGTGGTGTTGCCGATGCCCATCTCGCCGGGGATCAGAAGATCGGTCTGCGCATCCACCGCGCGCCACCCGGCGTTGAGCGCGGCGAGGAAGGCGGCGTCGTCCATGGCGGGCGCTTCGGTGAAATCGGCGGTCGGGCGGCCCACGTCGAGCGCCACGATGTCGAGCCGCGCGCCCAGAACGCCCGCGATCTGGTTGATCGCCGCGCCGCCCGCGCGAAAATTCGCGACCATCTGCGCGGTGACTTCGGCGGGAAACGCCGAGACGCCGCGCGCGGCGACGCCGTGATCGGCGGCGAACACCACGATCTGCGGGCGCCCGACGCGGGCGCGCGGGTCGCCGCGCCAGCCGCAGAACCATGCGGCGACCTCCTCCAGCCGCCCCAGCGCCCCCGGCGGCTTGGTCAGCGTGGCGTCGCGGGCGCGCGCGGCGGCGGCGGCCTGCGCGTCGGGTCCCGGCAGGGCGGCGAGGCGGCGGCGGAAATCGGCGAGGTCGGCGAGGTCAGACATTGGCGCGGGGGTCCGTCACGGCTTATGCGGTGCGCAGGGCGTAACGCGCCCAGCGCGGCGGGGAAAGGGGCTGAGCGATGCGACTCTTTGATGGGCGCGATCTTCTGGTCGCCGCCAGCCTGCTGAGCCGCGTCCCGGTCCCGGTGGACCACGCCTTCGCGGGCGCGCGCGGCGCGGCGGCGGCCTGGGCCTGGCCGCTGGCGGGCGCGGCGCTGGGCGCCTGCGTCGGCGCGACGCTGGCGGGCGCGCTGGCGCTGGGCGCGGCGCCGCTGTTCGCCGCCGCGCTGGCGCTGGCGCTGGGGCTGATGCTGACCGGCGCCCTACACGAGGACGGGCTGGCCGATTGCGCCGACGGCTTTGGCGGCGGCGCGGACCGCGCGCGGCGGCTGGAGATCATGCGCGACAGCCGCCTGGGAACCTTTGGCGTCGCGGCGCTGGTTCTGCTGCTGATCGGCAAGGCGGCGCTGCTGGCGCAGCTTGGCGGCTGGCAGGCGGTCGGCGTCTGCGCGGCGGCCGGCGCGGTCAGCCGCGCGCCGCTGGCGGCGATGCTGCGCTGGGCGCCGCATGCGCGCGCCGACGGGCTGGCGGCGGCGACGGGGCGACCGGCCTTCGCGACCGTGATTGCGGCGCTGGGCGTGGCGCTGGCGCTGGCGGCGGCGCTGGGCGGCGCGGCGGGCGCGCTGGCGCTGCTGGCGGCGGGGCTGGCGGCGCTGGCGATGGCGGCGCTGGCGCGGCGCAAGATCGGCGGGATCAGCGGCGACGTGCTGGGCGCGGCGCAGGCGCTGGGCGAGGTCGCGGCGCTGGCGGTGCTGACAGGCTCGTGAAAAGGCGGCGCCATGAAAAAGGCCGCGCTCCCCGGCGGGAACGCGGCCTGAAGGAAAGGACGGGAAGGCTCAGGCGGCGCGCTTGAACAGCGCCGTCTCGACACGCTCGGCGGCGGCGGCGCCGTCGATCATCTCGACCGCCGCAACCTCGCGGGTCAGCCGCTCCAGCGCCGCCTCGTAGAGCTGGCGCTCGGAATAGGACTGCTCGGGCTGATCCTCGGCGCGGTGCAGGTCGCGCACCACCTCGGCGATCGACAGCAGGTCGCCCGAGTTGATCTTCTGCTCGTATTCCTGCGCGCGCCGCGACCACATGGCGCGCTTGGTGCGCGCGCGGCCCTTCAGCGTTTCGAGCGCCTTGCCGACGATGTCGGGCGAGGACAGCGAGCGCATCCCGATCGAGGTGGCCTTGGCGGTCGGCACCCGCAGCGTCATCTTTTCCTTCTCGAACGAGATCACGAACATCTCCAGCTCGATGCCCGAAATGTTCTGTTCTTCGATGGACAGTATCCGCCCGACGCCATGCGCCGGATAGACCACGTAATCGTCGGGGTGAAATTCCGGACGCTTCGGCGAGGTTTTCTTCGTCATCCCGTCTCCTGTTCTCTTTGGCCCCGAGGGGCGTAGGGGTGCGCCAGAGTCGCAAATCGCGCTCCCTCGCCCATTTACAAGAGCGAAAGGTGCGCGCGATGCGACGTTGAAGCCGACGCGGCACAGAGCGACGGCGGCGCATGGGGTCTGTTAAACGTTACATCTGTCGATCACGGCGGACGCCACGATTGACAGTCACCAGACATAGCACGTCAAACGCCCAAAATCCACTGAGTCGCGGCCCCGCGCGGGGTCAGGGGGCATCGAGCAGGGTTTTGATGGCGTTGCGCGCCAGGGCGGGCGCGTCAGCGCGGGCGCGTCAGTCGCCCTCGCCGGGCGCTTCGGAAAAATACTTCTCGAACTTGCCGGCTTCGCCGTCGAATTTTTCCGCGTCGGGCATCTGGTCGCGCTTCACCGTGACCACCGGCCACTTGTCGGCGTATTTCGCGTTGATCTCCAGCCACTTCTCAAGACCCGGCTCGGTGTCGGGCTTGATGGCGTCGGCGGGGCATTCCGGCTCGCACACGCCGCAGTCGATGCACTCGTCGGGGTGGATGACGAGCATGTTCTCGCCTTCGTAGAAGCAATCGACCGGGCAGACCTCGACGCAGTCGAGGTATTTGCACTTGATGCAGTTGTCGGTCACGACATAGGTCATCGGCGCGCTCCGGCCTTCTCGTCCAGTCTGGTTGACAGCGTTGTAGGTAAGCGGCGCGGCGGCTTCAAGTGTCCGAACCGCGCAGGGTGGTGTCGCGCAGGGAGTCGGCGCGGCGGCGGTCGCGGCCTGTCGGGCGGGCGCCGACGCGGGCCTCCGGGCGGTTCTGCGCCTCGGGCGGCGCGCGGTCGCGGTAGAGCGCCTGCGCCTCAGGCGCCGGGCCGCGCCGGGCGCCGATGGCCGCGATCTCGATCACGCGCACTTGCGCGCCCTGCGCGAAGGTCAGCACGTCGCCGGGGCGCACGCGGGCGCCGGGCTTTTGCGTGCGCTGGCCGTTGACGCGCAGACCCTGCGCCGCAGCTTTCGCCGCCAGCGCGCGCGTCTTGAAGAACCGCGCGCGCCACAGCCACACGTCGAGACGTGCGGCGCCCTCAGCGTCCCCGCCCTCCGGCTGCGCGCCCTGTTCCGGCGCTTGCGGCGCGCTCACGCCGGCCTCAGAGCTTGTCGCGCAAGGCTTTGAGGATCGCGAACGGGCTGTCCGGGTCGGGCGCGCGGCGATCGTTCTGGTTGCGGTCGGGCGCCGCGCGCTCATTTTTCGCGCGGTCCTGCGCCGGGCTGGCGGTGAAGGCGCGCGGGCCTGAGTCGTCGCGGCGCGCGCCGCCTCCCGCCCCGCCGCCTGAACGCTCGGGGCGCGCCCTGGGGCCGCCCTTTCCGCCGCCTGCGCCCTCGCCGCCCTTCTTGTCCCAGCGCCGCTCGCCCTTCGGACGCTCAGACCGTTCCGGCCGCTCTGCGCGCGCGGCGTCGGCGGGCGCGGCGTCGGAGTGTGCGGCCTCTGCTGGCGCGGACCCTGCAGGCGCGGCGGCGTCGCCGGTCTGCGCCGGGGCGCGCGCGCGCGGGCCGCGCGGCGGTCGCGGGCGCTCCCGCGCGCCCGCGTCGCGGGGCGGTCGGCGCGGCGCGAGGGTGAAGGTGTAGAACGCCTCGGTCTCGACCGGCGCTTCGGTCTCGACCGGCGCCTCGGGCTGCGCAGAGTCCGCCTGAGCGGTTTCCGCCTGTGCGGGCGCGGGCTGGTCTTCTGCGGTTTGATCTTCCGCAGGCGCCGCCGCCTCGGCTGCGGCCGCTTCGGGCGCCGTGCTGTCGGGCGTCACGGCGGCGGGCGCTGTGTCCGGCGTCGCTTCAGCTTTATCCGCCGCAGCCTCGGGCGCCTCGGGCGCCGCAGTCTCAGGCGCGGCAGCCTCGGGCGACGCAGCCTCGGGCGCCGCCGCCTTCGCCGTCTTCACCAAGCGGGGCTTGGGCCGCTCGCCGCGCTCGGCGGCGTAGCCGAGGCCCTTCATCAGTTCGGCGAACTGCTCCAGCGTGCAGCCGGTGATCGACAGCATCTCAGGCGCCGCCTCAAAGCCTGCGCGCGCGTCGCGCTGGCGGATCATGTCGGCCAGCCGCTCCAGCATGTCGATGCGCAGCGCGCGCGATCCGCACAGGCGATACCCGGCGCGGGGATAGAACCCCTCCGGCGCGCCGGGAACGGCGGCGATGGTCACCAGGCCCGGCGGCGGGGCGGAGGGAAACTCGTCGAACTTCGCGTGCAGCGCCCAGAGCAGCAGGCGAAACCGCGTCGGCGCCGGTTTCAGCAGCGCGGGCATGAACACATGGTGCTGGCCAAAGCGCACGCCGTGCTTGCGCAACAGCGCGCGCCCTTCCTGATCGAGCTGCTTGATGTCGTCCTGCACCGCGCGGCGCGGCAGCACGCCCAGCGCCTCGATCAGCTGAAAGCCCACGCCGCGCGCCAGCCCGGTCATCGCCGGGTCGTCGCGCATCGCGGTCAGCGGCTCGAACAGCGCCTTGATCCGCCGCTCGATCCAGTGCGTGAGGCGGCGCGTCACCTTGTCGGCGATGGCGGGGTCGGCGCCCTCGTCCACGAAGGCGCGCACCGAAGGGCTGAGCGGGTCGGACCCCGGCTCCAGCCTGCCTACCGCGTCAGTCCCCCACATCAGCCCGCCCTGATCGGTCACGTCGATCTCGGTGTCGGGGGCGTTGTAGAACTTGTCGGCGCGCGCGCCGAGATGCGCCTGCAACGCCTGCTGCGACGCGGCCTTCAGCGTTTTCAGTTCGATCGCGCCCGCCTCGGGGTCGGGCCGGAAGCGAAAGCCCTCCAGACGCCCCACGGCATGGCCTTCGACGATCACCTCGCCCGTGTCGCTCACTTCGGCCACGAGCCTCTCCTTCTGCTTCAGGCGCTGCATCAGCACGCTGGTGCGCCGGTCCACGAATCGCTGGGTCAGCCGGGCGTGGAGCGCGTCGGACAGACGGTCCTCCACCGCGCGCGTCCGCTCCCGCCAGCCGCCCGGATCGTCCAGCCATCGCCCGCGATTGGCGACGTAGGCCCAGGTGCGGACATGCGCAAGGCGCTTGGACAGCGCGTCGATGTCTCCGTCGGTCCGGTCGAGCCGCGCAACCTGCCCGTCGATCCAGTCGGAGGGTATAACGCCCGCGTCGCTCAGCAGGAACCGATAAATGCGCTCCAGCAGCGCGGCGTGGTCGGCGGGCGCGCTCTTGCGGAAGTCTGGGGTCTGGCACACGTCCCACAGCAGCCGCACCGCCGCGCCGCCGCGCGCGCGCTGCTGGATGTCGGGATCGGCCCACAGCGCGCGCAGCGCAACCATGTCCTCCGCCTCGCGCGCGCGCACCAGATTGGGGTTGGGCGCCTGCGCCTCAAGGCTGCGCAACAGCGCAGGCACCGCGCCCATGTCGAGCCGCGCGTTGCGCCAGTGCAGTTTCGGCGCCGGGTCGAAGCGGTGCGAGACGATGCGGTCGATGATGTCGGGGTCGGGCGCCGGGGCCTCGCCGGTCACACCGAAGGCGCCGTCGGCCAGATGCCGCCCGGCGCGGCCCGCGATCTGCGCCAGCTCCTGCGCCTCCAGCGCGCGGTGGCGGCGGCCGTCGAACTTGGAGAGCCCGGCGAAGGCGACGTGGCGCAGGTCGAGGTTCAGCCCCATGCCGATGGCGTCGGTCGCCACCAGATGCTGCACGTCGCCGTTCTGATAGAGCGCCACCTGCGCGTTGCGGGTGCGCGGGCTGAGCGCGCCGGTCACCACCGCCGCGCCGCCCTTCTGACGGCGAATCAGCTCCGCCAGCGCATAGACCGCCTCGGTGGAGAAGGCGACCACGGCGCTGCGCGGCGGCAGGCGCGAGATCTTCTTCGATCCGGCGTACTCCAGCTTGGAGAATCGCGGCCGCGTCACGAAGCGCGCCTTCGGGATCAGCGCGGCGATGCGGGCGCGCATGGTGTCGGAGCCGAGAAACAGCGTCTCCTGCGCGCCGCGCGCGCGCAACAGGCGGTCGGTGAAGATGTGGCCGCGATCGGGGTCGGCGCAGAGCTGGATCTCATCGACCGCCACGAACTCGGCGCCCCAGTCGAGCGGCATCGATTCGACGGTGCAGAGCACGTATTGCGCGCCTGCGGGGGCGATCTTCTCCTCGCCGGTGATCAGCGCGGCGGCGCGCGGGCCGCGCAGCGCCACCACCCGGTCATAGACCTCGCGCGCCAGCAGCCGCAGCGGAAAGCCCATCACGCCGGAGCGGTGCGCCAGCATCCGCTCGATGGCGTAGTGCGTCTTGCCGGTGTTGGTGGGGCCGAGCACCGCGATCACGGTGGCGTCGCGGTCGTCGGGGTCGCGAAAAGGCGCGTGCGGCGGGGCGGCGTTCATGGACGGGCCTTTCGCAGGCTTTCGGGCGCAGCCGCAAGTGCGCGGCGCAGCGTGGCGTCAGATGTCGCGCCCGTCCACGCCGGGGGCGAGCCGCTCAACCGCCTCGCGCGCGCCATCGAGATGGGGATTGAGGCGCAGCGCCTCGCGCTGGACGCGCAGCGCGCCCGCGTCCTCGCCGATGCGTTCGAGAATCACCCCCAAGCCCGTCAGCGCGCCGAAATGGCGCGGCTCAAGCATCAGCGCCTGCTGGATGTCGGCCACCGACAGCCAGAATTCATCCTGCAGGAAATGCGCGGTGGCGCGCGCGTTCCAGGCTTCGGCGAAATCGGGCGCCAGCGCGATCAGCGCCGAGAGATGCGCCACCGCCTTGTCGTATTCCTCCGCCTCCAGCGCCGCGCGCCCGCGCGACAGCAGGAAATCCATGCTGTCGGAGCCGGAGACGGACCAGATTTCGGCGATCCGGCGCTGGATCTGGCCGGGGTTCGGCGCGTTCTCCTCCGCCAGCGTGGCGAACAGCGCGTCGAGCGCCGCTTTCGGCGCGTCCTGCGTCCCCTGCGCCGCGTCCTGCGCCGCGCCCTGCGCACCCCGCGCCGCGTCGGGCGCGTCCTGCTGCGCGAGCGCCGACCCCGCGATCAGCAGCAGAGGCGCAAGGTAGCGTCCGAGGGTGATTGCCAACATGATCCCAAGCCTTATCGTCCGCCGCAGACATCATGTGGCGCCTTGTCGGCGCGCAGCAAGGGGAATGCGACATGCTCGATCCGTTGGCCAAGGCGCTTGAGGCGCTGCGCGAAAAGACCAAGGGCGAAACGCTGGAGGGGTCGGTGAAGCTGGACTTCACCGATCTGGGCGCGCTGCGGCTGGATGAGAACGGCGCGCGGATGGACGACGGCGCCGACGCCGACTGCACCATCATCGCCGACCTCGAGACGTTTCGGAAGATGTTCGACGGCGATCTCAGCCCCACCGGCGCCTTCATGACCGGCAAGATCAAGATCGACGGCGACATGGGCGTGGCGATGAAGGTCGCGAGCCTGCTTGGCTGAAGAAGCCCCTCTCGGCGCCCCTTTTGGCGGCCCTCTCGGGCCGGGCTCGTCGCCGCTTGCGCTGACCGCCGCAGACGGCGTGCGGCTGCGCGGCGCGATCCTGCCCGGCGGCGGGCGCGGGGTTGTGCTGCTGTTGCCGGGGCGCACCGAGTTTTGCGAGAAATACGCGGGCGTCGCAGGCGATTTCGCCGCGCGCGGCTTTGCCGTCGCCTCGCTCGACTGGCGCGGGCAGGGGG
>Ga0210024_1004546_pt1 | contig 10821 bp, 9 predicted proteins | sample CryGeymeta201525_FD_183988 | JGI IMG/M metagenome (GOLD analysis project Ga0210024, IMG submission 183988) | Groundwater microbial communities from Crystal Geyser aquifers in Utah, USA - Crystal Geyser metaG 2015-25 (SPAdes) (version 2) | ecosystem: Environmental > Aquatic > Deep subsurface >... | reverse complement strand
ATCAACCCAAGTTCGACCAAACCTGTCAGTTTTACTTCTGGCAAATATCTGTTCGACAGGCGCTCATAACGCTGCAAACTGACCCCCTCTGACAGACGCAGCCCCATCATCATCAGCTCGGTCGCTTGATCGGCGAGGGGTAGCACCTGATGAATATCTGCGGTGTTGGTATTGGCACGCACAGCATTCAGCCATGCACCAGGTTGGCGTAACGCTTCGGTTGTGATCTTGCCGGTCGGCAGCGTCAACCGACCATGCGCACCCGGACCAATTCCAACATAATCGCCATATCGCCAATAAATCAGATTGTGAGCCGACTCTGCCCCAAGACTGGCATGATTTGATGTCTCATATCCGAGCATCCCGGCATTTTCACACATATGCTGCGTCGCTTCGTACATGTCGGCAGCGCGGTCGTCATCGGGCAGGCCACGCAATAATCCACGGCTAAAACGATCACCAAAGGCCGTGCCATCCTCAATGGTCAGTTGATACAGGGACAGATGATCGACGGCCATGGACAGGGCCAAATTCAGTTCGACACGCCAGTCGGTCAAGGTTTGATCCTGGCGTGCATAAATCAGATCAAAAGATACCCGATCAAATTCCGATCGTGCGATCTCGAACGCTGTCTGTGCCTCTTTTACCGTGTGTCGCCGACCCAGCCGTTTCAGGTCTGCGTCGTTTAGTGCTTGAATGCCCATTGAAATGCGGTTGACGCCTGCCTGTCGAAACGCCCGAAATTTACCAGCTTCGACCGATGTTGGATTGGCCTCAAGAGTGATTTCCATGTCGTTGGAGGTTGGCCAAGCGGCCCTTGCGGCGTCGATTACTGCCGCGACAGTATCAGGGGGCATCAGGCTGGGCGTGCCGCCGCCGAAAAACATTGTCTGCAAGATCCGGTTGGGCACCAACCTGCCGTAACGCGATATTTCCGAGACAAGTGCGTCACGCCATGCAGTCTGATCAACTTCAGGCGTGACGTGGCTGTTGAAGTCGCAATAGGGGCATTTTGACTGGCAAAACGGCCAGTGGACATAAAGGCCAAAGCCGCCCTCGATCATCTGATCACGCAAAACAGCGCGCCACGAGTTTACGAAAGGCGTCGGCGCGATGGCTGATGCGGTTCTTTTCCCAACGATCCATTTCCCCAAATGTTATATTATAACTATCCGGTTGAAAGATTGGATCATAACCATGCCCCTGGTCACCGCGCATTGGCCAGATGATTTGACCGGGCATCACACCTGCGAACACCTCGTCATGGCCATCGGGCCAGGCCATGACCAGCGTGCAACAAAACCGGGCATGGCGCGGATGCGGTGCCTGTTTTGCTTCCAGCAGATCGTGTGTCTTGCGCATCGCCATCTCGAAATCACGCCCATCGGGTGTTTCTGCCCAATCGGCGGTGTAAACGCCGGGCGCGTTATCGAGTGCGTCAATCTCGATCCCTGAATCGTCGGAAAGTGCGATCAGACCCGTTGCCGCAGCGGCCGCATGGGCCTTTATCCGCGCATTTTCAGCAAAGGTTGTGCCAGTTTCAGCCGGTTCTGGCAGGCCCAGTTCAGCCGCGGATGTGACAGTGACACTGAAAGGCGCAAGAAGATCGGCAATTTCCTCCAGCTTGCCCTTGTTGTGGGTTGCCACCAAAAGGCGATCACCGGTGAATCGCCGTGTCATGCCACAGCAGCCTTCTGGGCGCTGACAAGTTGCGCCATGCCTTTGTCGGCCAGATCCAGCAGTTCGGTCATTTCACCGCGCGAAAATGTTGCGCCCTCGGCAGACATCTGCACCTCGATCAGGCGGCCTGACCCGGTCAGGACAAAGTTGCCGTCGACGCCTGCCTCGCTGTCTTCGGGATAATCGAGGTCAAGCAGAGGCTGACCGGCGTACATCCCACAAGATACGGCAGCAACGTGATCAATCATCGGGTCGGAAATGATGTCGCCCACCTTCATCAACTTGTTGACCGCCAATCGCAATGCCACCCAACCGCCCGTGATCGATGCACAACGTGTGCCGCCATCCGCCTGAATGACATCGCAATCAATGGAAATCTGCCGTTCGCCCAATGCAACCCGGTCAACCCCGGCGCGCAAGGCGCGACCAATGAGGCGCTGAATTTCCTGGGTGCGCCCGGATTGTCCATTCTTCGCCTCGCGGCGCATCCGGGTGTGGGTTGCGCGGGGCAACATGCCGTATTCCGCAGTGACCCAGCCGAGGCCAGTGTTTTTGAGAAATGGTGGCACGCGTTCCTCAAGCGAGGCCGTGCACAGCACATGGGTATCGCCGCATTTGATCAGGCATGATCCTTCGGCATGTTTGGTAACACCGATCTCGATTGAAATCGGGCGCATTTCGTCTAACTTACGACCTGAGGGGCGCATGGGGATTCCTTTGCAGATTTGCGGTGGTGATACCCACGGCACAGGTCCCGGTGCAACCCCGATTGACGCCGACGCCCATGGGTGTTCCTGTGGTGCTACCTTTCCGGGGCATGTTTACATGAACGACGGTTCCACGCTGTTGGCGCAAATGAACGACCGCTCGCGCGAGGTGTTTCGCAGGGTTGTCGAAGGCTATCTCGATTCAGGCGATCCTGTAGGGTCGCGCACCCTGACGCGCACGATGAGTGAGAAGGTCAGCGCGGCAACCATCCGCAATGTGATGCAGGATCTTGAATATCTTGGCCTTTTGGGCAGCCCCCATGTGTCTGCGGGGCGCATCCCGACGCAGCAGGGGTTGCGGATGTTTGTCGATGGCCTGCTTGAGGTCAGCAGCCTGAACGACAGCGACCGCGAAAGAATCGATGCCACCCTCAGCCACACCGAAACCGACGTGGGCAGCCTGCTTGACCGTGTCGGCAGCGCCCTGTCAGGGGCGACCCATGGCGCAAGTGTGGTTCTGGCGCCGAAACATGAGGCGCCGATCAAGCATCTGGAGTTTGTAAGCCTGAACATTGATCGGGCGCTGGTGGTGATTGTCTTTGCCGATGGGCATGTGGAAAATCGGATATTTCATCCCCCTCCGGGGCAAACCCCCAGTTCCATGCGCGAGGCGGCGAATTTTCTGAACGCTCTTGCCGAAGGCAAGACGCTGAGCGAATTGCGAACCGCAACCGAGCGTGAGATCGTCGCGCGCCGCCGTGAGTTGGACAGTCTGGCGGCCGATCTGGTGAAAAGTGGCTTGGCAATCTGGCAAAACGCGGGCGAAAGATACGAACGCCTGATCGTGCGGGGCCGTGCCAATTTGTTGGACAGCACCACAGAGGCAGAAGAATTGGACCGCATCCGCAGCCTGTTCGACGATCTTGAGCGCAAGCGCGACATCGCCGAGTTTCTGGAATTGACTGAAGAAGGCGAGGGGGTGCGCATTTTTATAGGCTCCGAGAACAAGCTTTTCTCACTTTCGGGTTCCTCTTTGGTGGTTTCCCCATATATGAACGCTGACCGTAAGATCATTGGCGCCGTGGGCGTGATTGGTCCGACCCGCCTGAACTATGGGCGGATCGTGCCGATTGTGGATTATACGGCGCAGATGGTGGGCAGGCTGCTCACCGACCGAGGCTAGATGGGTAAAGACATGACGAAACCGCAAAATGACATCGACCGCCAGATCGAAGAAATGCTGGCCGAGGAAGGCTATGGCGACGCGGCTGACGCGATCGCCCCGGAAGGTGAAGCGGCCGCCGAAAGTTCCGACATCGAGACCCAACTTGAGACGCTGCGCGCCGAGCGGGATCAGTACCGTGATCGGTTCATGCGCGCCCTGGCCGATGCTGAAAACGCGCGCAAGCGGTCCGATCGGGATCGCAAAGAAGCCGAAAATTATGGCGGCTCGAAACTGTCGCGCGACATGTTGCCGGTGTTCGATGCGCTGAACCGTGCGCTTGAGGTGGTGACGGACGATCAGCGCGCCGCCAGCCCGGCGCTTATGGAAGGCATCGAATTAACGATGCGCGAGCTGATCTCGGTTTTTTCGAAACACGGGATTCGGGCAATCACCCCTGAAATCGGTGAAAGGTTTGATCCGAAAATGCACCAGGCTATGTTTGAGGCACCTGTGCCCGGCACCCGCGCGGGTGACATAATTCAGGTGATGGCCGTCGGTTTCATGTTGCACGATCGGTTGTTGCGGGCGGCGCAGGTCGGCGTCAGTTCTTCGCCGAAGTCATAAGCGCCTTGAGTTCGTAAATCAGGTTCAGGGCATCCTTGGGCGATAAATCGTCCGGATGCACCTGTTCCAAACGATCAAGTGCTGGCGCGGGTTTTTCTGGGGCGGCGGTGCTGGCCGCTGCTGCCGAAAACAGCGGCAAATCGTCGATCAGCGCCGCCGGCTTGCCCCGCCCGTCGCGTTCGCCCTTTTCCAGCGCCTCAAGAACCACCTTGGCACGGTTGACCACCGCCTCGGGCAACCCGGCAAGCCGCGCCACCTGAACACCGTAAGAGCGGTCTGCCGATCCCTTGCGCACCTCGTGCAGGAACACCACGTCGCCCTGCCATTCCTTTACGGCCACCGTGGCGTTCTGCGCGCCACTCAACCGGTCGGCCAGCTGCGTCATCTCGTGGTAATGGGTGGCAAACAGTGCGCGACAGCGATTGGTGTCGTGCAGATGTTCCATCGTCGCCCAGGCGATGGACAGCCCGTCATAAGTGGCCGTACCACGACCGATTTCATCGAGGATGACCAGCGCCCGGTCGTCGGCCTGATTAAGGATTGCGGCGGTTTCGACCATTTCCACCATGAAGGTGGACCGCCCGCGCGCGAGATCGTCGGCGGCGCCGACCCGGCTGAACAGTTGCGATACAATGCCGATCCGGGCGCTTGTGGCGGGTACGAAGCTGCCCATTTGGGCCAACAGGGCGATCAGGGCGTTCTGCCGCAGAAAGGTGGATTTGCCCGCCATGTTCGGCCCGGTCAACAGCCAGATCGCCGCCTCACTGTCGGGCCGGGCAAGGGCGCAATCATTTGCGACGAACCCGCCCTTGCCCTGACGGCGCAGTGCCTGTTCGACAACAGGATGGCGTCCACCCTGAATGTCGAACACCTGGCTGCTGTCGATCTGGGGGCGTATCCAATTCTCGCCGCGGGCGAGATCGGCCAGGGCGGCAGCCAGATCAAACGTGGCCAAGGCGGCGGCAGTGGCTGAAATCTGCGGCGCGGCGGCCAGAACCGCCTCGGTCAGGCTGGTATAGAGCCGCTTTTCGATTTCCAGCGCATGGGCGCCCGCGTTCAGGATTTTCGTTTCCATCTCACTCAGCGGCACAGTGGTAAAGCGCACGGCGCTGGCGGTGGTCTGGCGATGGATGAAACTGTCCGACAGCGGGGGCGACAACATCTTGTCGGCATGGGTGGCCGTGGTTTCGATGAAGTATCCCAGTACGTTGTTGTGTTTGATCTTCAGGGACGGGATGCCGGTTTGGGCGGCATAATCGGCCTGCAACCCGGCAATCACGCTGCGCCCTTCGTCGCGCAGGGTGCGCGCTTCGTCCAGCGCTGCGTCATATCCGGTGGCGATGAAACCGCCGTCCCGCAGCAACAGTGGCGGCTCGGCGATCAGGGCGTCGTCCAGCAGACGGATCAGATCGTCTTGGCCGGTCAGCGCCTCGACCGCATCGGCCAGCAGGGTGGGCGCATCCTGCGTCGCCATCTGTGCAATGTCGCGCGCCCGCGCCAATCCGCTGTTGATCGCGGCCAGATCACGGGGGCCGCCCCGCTCGAGCGCAAGGCGTGACAGGGCGCGATCCATGTCAGGCACGCGGCGCAGGGCGGCCCGCAGATCTTCGGCAAAACGGCTCTGTTCCACCAAAAATGCAACGGCATCCAACCGCTGACCAATTTCTTCAGGCATCCTCGACGGGCTGTTCAACCGCCGTTCCAACAGTCGCCCGCCACCGGGTGTCAGGGTGCGGTCGATCGCGGCCAACAGCGATCCGTCGCGCCCGCCCGACAGGGCGTGAGTCAGTTCAAGATTGCGCCGGGTGGCGGCGTCAATCTGCATCACCCGCCCGGCGGCTTCGCGCAGGGGCGGGCGCAGCAGGGGAAGCTTGCCCTTTTGGGTGATGTCCAGATAATCGACCAGCCCGGCCAGCGCCGAAACCTCGACCCGTGTGAAGGGGGCGAAGGCATCGAGAGATGCGACCGCGAACAGATCGCACAGCCGTTTTTCCCCCCCGGTTGAATCGAAACTGCCGCGCGACATGGGTGTCAGCGCTGCACCGGACTCAGAAACGATTTCGGCCAAACTGTCGATCACCGTATCCGACACGACCAGTTCGCGGGGGGCAAGGCGGGCCAGTTCGGGCCCCAGGCGCAGCAGCGGGCAGGGGGTAACGCGAAATTGGCCGGTCGAAATATCGGCCCAGGCCAGCGCTCCTTCGCCGCGCACCAGGGCATAGGCAGCCAGAAAATTGTTGCGCCGCGCCTCAAGCAGGCTGTCTTCGGTCAGGGTGCCGGGGGTGACCAGACGCACCACACCGCGCCGCACCACCGATTTGCCACCGCGTTTTTTTGCCTCGGCGGGGTCTTCCAGCTGTTCGCAGACGGCGACACGAAAGCCTTTGCGGATCAGGGTCAGCAGATAGGCTTCGGCCGAATGCACCGGCACGCCGCACATCGGGATGTCCTGTTCCAGATGCCTGCCACGTTTTGTCAGGGCAATGTCCAACGCTTCGGCTGCGGCGACGGCATCGTCAAAGAACATCTCGTAAAAGTCGCCCATCCGGTAAAACAACAGGGCCTCGGGGTATTCCGCTTTGATTTCAAGAAATTGTGCCATCATCGGTGTGATGGTCAAGCTGCCGCTGTTCATCGCGCCCCCCGGTTCGACCGCGCGCAACCTAGCCTTGCTGTGGCAGGTGTGAAAGGCGAAAGGTATGGGTCATGGCGTTCGCCTTGCCGGTTGTACACGTCCGGGGCAAGGTTCGGGTCAACGGCCGGGCCGGATGTCACCCGGTATCGAGATCCGATTTGAGGAGAAAACCATGCGTATTTGTATGTGGTCCGGGCCGCGTAACCTGTCGACGGCGATGATGTACAGCTTTGGTGCCCGATCCGATTGCGCCGTGGTGGATGAGCCGTTTTATGCCGCCTATCTGGCGGTCAGCGGTGCCGATCATCCGATGCGCACCGAAATTCTGGCGACGCAAGAAACCGATCCGGACAGCGTTGCCGCAAGGTTGACAGGCCCGGCGCCCGAGGGGCGGACGGATTTCTATCAAAAACACATGGTGCATCACATGTTACCCGGTTTCATGCCGCAATGGCCCGACGATACGCGGCATGTGTTCCTGATCCGTCATCCGGCCCGCGTTGTCGCCAGCTATGCCGCGAAACGTGAGGCACCAACATTGGCTGATCTGGGTTTTGCCGATCAGTGGCGGCTGTTTGAAGCATTTGCGGAAACAGGGCCGATCCCCCTGGTGATCGACAGCGCAACGATACGTGCCGATCCGCGTGCGGCGCTGGCCCGGCTGTGCGCCGATCTGGGGTTGGCGTTCGATGGGTCCATGCTGCGCTGGCCGGCAGGGGGGCATCGCGCAGATGGGGCTTGGGCGGCGCATTGGTATGGCGCGGTGCACAGATCAACCGGCTTTGCTGGCCCAGAAGGCGCCCTCCCGTCTTTGTCCGGGGCTTATCATGATCTGGCCGTGGCGGGGATGGATGCCTATGGTCGATTGCAGGCGTTCAGCAGAAATCTTGCACCACTCTGAAACCTTTGTGCCCTTTGATGCATTGACAGACGAGGGAGGAGCCAACTGCCTTGGCGGCGGCCTCGACTGGGTTGTGTAACAAGTGTGGCCCGAACGTTTACAGGTTCGGGCCGTTTTGTTCAGCGCATCCGCTTGTTCCGGTTGGCGACCAGTTTCAGACGCAGGGCGTTCAGATGGATGAACCCGGCGGCGTCTTTCTGGTCATAGGCGCCGGCGTCGTCCTCGAATGTCACATGCGCTTCGGAATACAGGCTGTGGTCTGACCAGCGGGCGACGGTGCGCGCCGATCCTTTGTACAACTTCAGTCGCACGGTGCCGGTAACATGTTCCTGGCTTTTGTCTATCAGCGCCTGCAACATCTCGCGTTCGGGGCTGAACCAGAACCCGTTATAGATCAATTCGGCATAGCGGGGCATGATCGAATCTTTCAAATGGCCCGCGCCAGAGTCCAGCGTGATCTGTTCAATCCCACGGTGCGCTTCCAGCAACAGGGTGCCGCCGGGGGTTTCATAAATTCCGCGGGATTTCATGCCGACAAAGCGGTTTTCGACCAGATCCAGCCGACCGATGCCATGCTTGCCGCCCAGTTCATTCAGGCGGGTCAGGATCGTGGCGGGCGACATTGCGGCGCCGTTGATCGCCACGGCATCGCCCCGCTCAAACGTGATTTCCACCATTTCGGGGGTGTCGGGCGCATTTTCGGGATCGACAGTGCGTTGATAGACGTAATCGGGTGCCTCTTGCGCAGGATCTTCCAGAACCTTGCCTTCGGACGAGGTGTGCAGCAGATTCGCATCCACGCTGAACGGGGCCTCGCCGCGTTTGTCCTTGGCGATCGGGATCTGGTTTTCCTCGGCAAAGGCCAGCAGTTTGGTACGGCTTTGCAGCTGCCATTCGCGCCAGGGCGCAATCACCTTTATATCGGGATTCAGCGCATAGCAGGCCAGTTCGAACCGCACCTGATCGTTGCCCTTGCCGGTTGCACCATGGGCCACGGCATCGGCACCTTCCAGCGCGGCGATTTCCACGAGACGCTTTGAGATCAGCGGCCGGGCGATGGATGTGCCCAGCAGGTACAATCCTTCGTACAACGCATTGGCGCGAAACATCGGAAACACGAAATCGTGCACGAATTCCTCACGCAGATCCTCGATATGGATCGCGGTGGCGCCCATCATCTCGGCTTTGGCGCGGGCCGGTTCCAATTCTTCGCCCTGGCCCAGATCGGCGGTGAACGTAACAACCTCGCACCCATATTCGGTTTGCAGCCATTTCAGGATGATCGAGGTGTCCAGCCCCCCGGAATAGGCAAGAACCACTTTTTTCGGTGCGCTCATCGTCGTCTCCCTTGTTGGCCGAACCGTGGCGGCGATACCGCTTATCATGATCAAGGGCAAGGTCGCGCCTTGCGCAGGGGGGGCGATTCGGGCCAGATCGGCGGATGGATGATTTTGCCGATACCGCCCTTGCCACCACGGCCCGGATGCGCGCCCTGTTTCCGGCCACGCCGATGCAGCGCAATGATTTTCTGTCGGCGCGGTTTGACGCTGACATCTGGCTGAAGCGCGAAGATCTGTCGCCTGTCCGGTCCTACAAGATCAGGGGCGCATTCAACGCGATGCGCAAAGTGCGCGCCGATCAGCCTGAGCAGGATCTGTTTGTGTGTGCCAGCGCCGGCAACCATGCGCAGGGCGTCGCCTATGTCTGCCGCCATTTCAACGTGCGCGGCGTTATTTTCATGCCGGTGACCACGCCGCAGCAAAAGATCAACAAGACGCGCAGCTTTGGTGGTGAAAACATCGAAATTCGTCTGATCGGTGACTATTTCGACGATACCTTGGCCGCCGCCCAGGATTATTGCGTGCAGGCGGGGGGGCATTTCCTGTCACCTTTTGACGATGCCCATGTGATCGAAGGACAGTCCAGCGTTGCGGTTGAAATGCTGGCGGATCTGGATGCGCCGCCCGACATCGTGATTCTGCCGGTGGGCGGTGGGGGTCTTTCGGCGGGGGTCAAAAGCTATCTTGATGTTATGGCGCCGCAGACCGAGCTGATTTTTGTTGAACCTCTGGGCGGCGCCAGTCTGACAGCGGCGTTGCGGGCGGGTGAGCCTGTGACGATCAAGGGCGTGGATAGTTTTGTCGATGGCGCGGCGGTTGCGCGGGTGGGCCAGCGCACCTTTGCCGTGCTGAAGGGAACGCCGCCAGAAAACGTGCTGTTGGCGCCGGAAGACAGAATTTGCCTGACCATCCTTGAAATGCTGAACGTCGAGGGAATCGTGTTGGAGCCGGCCGGCGCGATGTCGATCAACGTGTTGGAGCCGCTGTGTGACCGCATCCGCGGCAAGCGGGTGGTTTGTGTCACGTCGGGTGGCAATTTCGATTTTGAGCGTCTTCCCGAGGTCAAGGAACGCGCCCAGCGCTATTGCGGTCTGAAGAAGTATTTCATCCTGCGGCTGCCCCAGCGCCCGGGGGCGTTGCGCGATTTTCTCGAACTGCTGGGCCCGTCGGACGATATCGCCCGATTCGAGTATCTGAAGAAATCGGCGCGCAATTTCGGGTCGGTGCTGATCGGGATCGAGACCGAAAATGCGGCGAATTTTACGGATCTTTTTGCCCGACTCGATGCACGGGGATTCGCCTGGCAGGACATCACGCACACGCCGATGCTGGCCGAGCTGCTGATCTGACCGGTCAGGCGGCGCCGGAGAGGGCCGGTTCGCGGGCGTGCAATTCGGCCTTGGCGACGCTGTAGCTGTCGAGAATCGTGCTGATATCGACGGCCTCCGGCCCGTCGGCGCGCAGCACGGTTTCGGCCGCACGACAGGCATCCGCAAGCTTGTCGAACCCAAGATTCAGGGCCGCACCCTTCATGAAATGCAGGTCATCGCCCAGCGTCGCGCGGTTGCCGCCGCCCGCGAGACGCAGGGCCATGTCGTCGGTTTCTTCAAGAAACAGCGCCAGCACTTCGCCCAAAGCCTCGCTGCCGACCTCGGCGCGCAACTCGTCCAGTCTTGTCCAATCCATCACCTACCCCTTCGCCATTTCCAGCGATGCTGTATTCGGGTTAGCAAGCGCGGGTTAAGGGAGCGTTCAGGAATTCGAGGGGA
>Ga0210024_1004534_pt1 | contig 10852 bp, 8 predicted proteins | sample CryGeymeta201525_FD_183988 | JGI IMG/M metagenome (GOLD analysis project Ga0210024, IMG submission 183988) | Groundwater microbial communities from Crystal Geyser aquifers in Utah, USA - Crystal Geyser metaG 2015-25 (SPAdes) (version 2) | ecosystem: Environmental > Aquatic > Deep subsurface >... | reverse complement strand
GCTCGCAACTCAGCCGATTGACATAGGTGTAGCGGCCGTCGAGGTTCTTGGTGAAAACATAGGCCGCAACATGATCGAGCAAGGTCTCGAGCTGATGCAGACGCTCGAGCAGCGGGCTGGATCGGTCTCGGTCGGACATGCACTACCCCCGGTTGCCAGAATCTGCGGACCGCGCTCCCGCCACAATGATAGCCGAATCCTGCCGACCGATTCCATGCTCCTGAAACACTCGATGCGGCTCATCCGGCCCGCTCACACCACAGCCAGCGCACATCCCAACCGATCCCCAACAGCGTGACCAGCGTGCAGTAGGCAAACGCAACCAGCATCACGTTCGACGAGAAGCTGCCGGACACCCACAGAGAAGCTGTCGGCAAACGCAACCAGCATCACGTTCGACGAGAAGCTGCCGGACACCCACAGAGAAGCTGTCACGGTTGACCTTTCACGGCACCTGCTCGCAGGCTCGGGTGCCGTTGCTCAACTACGTCGACCACAGCTGATGCGGCGACTCCGGTACGATCATCTTCCGGTATCGTTACAGTTGAATCATGCTGTCCGCCTCGATTGCCACCCTTGCCGGTCTGATCCTGCTGCTTTGGAGCGCCGACCGCTTTGTCGAAGGCGCTGCTTCGGTGGCGCGCCACTGGGGCATGTCGGCGCTGCTGATCGGCATGCTGGTGGTCGGCTTCGGCACCTCGGCGCCGGAAATGCTGGTCTCGGCCACGGCGGCGCTGGAAGGCAGCCCGGCGATCGCGCTGGGAAACGCCTACGGCTCGAACATCACCAATATCGCGCTGATTCTCGGCCTGACCGCGCTGCTGAGCCCGATTGCGGTCGACTCCGGCGTGCTGCGCAAGGAGATTCCGATCCTGTTTGCCGTCACCGCGATCGCCGCCTGGCAGCTGGCCGACGGCGAGATCTCTCGCGCCGACGCCGTCGTGTTGATGTTGCTGTTCGCCGCGCTGGTCGGCTGGAGCCTGTGGGCGGCGCGCCGCCACCGCGAGGACCGTCTGGCGGTCGAGATCCGCAACGAGCTGGGCGTGCGCCAGATGCCCTACCGCCGCGCCTGGATGTGGCTGCTGATCGGCCTGGTCGGATTGGTGGTCAGCGCGCGCATGCTGGTCTGGGGTGCGGTCGAAATCGCCCAGATGTTCGGGGTCAGCGACCTGGTGATCGGGCTGACGGTGATCGCGGTCGGCACCTCGCTGCCGGAACTCGCCTCGTCGCTGATCGCCGCGCGCAAGGGCGAGCATGACATCGCTTTTGGCAACGTGGTCGGCTCCAACTTGTTCAATACCCTGGCCGTGGTCGGCATCGCCGGGGCGATCGAACCGATGGCCGTGGCGCCCGAGGTGCTGACCCGGGATTTGCCGGTCATGGCCGCACTGACGGTTTCGCTGTTCGTGCTCGGCTATGGCTTCCGTGGTGCTGGCCGCATCAACCGGCTCGAAGGCAGCCTGCTGCTGTTCGCCTGGCTGGGCTATACCGGGTATCTGCTCAGCAGCGTCGCGGGCAGCTGACCCCGTCGTGTGCTGCAGGGCCCACAGCACAGCGTGTGCGAACTTGCATCGACTTGAACCCGGGCTCTACGGTTTATTCATGACTCGACCTGCTGCGACGCCCCAGGCTGTGCATCCGCGAGGTTTTGCTCGGTGGCGCATCCTCACCTGCCGGTATTGACAAGCAGGGCGAGTCCGGCTGTGGTGCACTCGGTCGCGAAACACCGCGGCGACAAGACCCGGAGCCGTCTGGCGACGGTCGGGTCAGGAATAACCCGGGCGAGTCTGCTGTCTGGTATTCATTGATGATATGAGAGCCCCGCATCCCCTTGAGTCATTGCGTTTCGGAGCCTGAAGATGAGCCAGCTTGACCGCGATTCCGCCATTCTTTGCATTGCCCTGCACGCAGCTTTTGCCGACGGCGACAAGCATGAGGCCGAGCGCGAGGAATTCCGCCGTATTGCCGAGTCCCTGACCGGCAACGGCAATGGACCGGACGTGCGGCGGATCTACCAGGACGTGCTGCTCAAGCACGTCTCGGTCGAGGACGCGGTCGCGGTGCTGGACGGACCGGGTGAACGTCATCTGGCCTATGAAATGGCGGTCGGTGTGTGCGAGGCCGACGGTCGGCTGATCGAGCCCGAACGCGCCTTTCTCGACCGCCTGCGCGCGGCAATGGGCATGGCCCCGACCGAGGCAGCCGCAGTCGAGCGCGAGGCCGATGCAGTGCTCGAGATCAGCGAAGTCGCCATACCGGAATCCGTGCCCACAGCGCCCGCCACGATAGCTGTCGCGGCGGCCTCCACCCTGTCCCGCGTCAACGAGGCGGCACTGGACAAGTCGAGCCTGAACTATTCGATTCTCAACGGCGCACTCGAGCTGCTGCCGCAGTCCTGGGCGTCGATGGCGATCATTCCGCTGCAGATCAAGATGGTCTACGGCATCGGCAAGCAGTACGGCGTCGAGCTCGATCGCGGCCACATCAAGGAGTTCTTGGCCACGCTGGGTGTCGGTATGAGCTCGCAGTACATCGAGCAATTCGGCCGCAAGCTGATCGGCGGGCTGTTCCGTGCCGCGGCGGGACGCGCGGTCGGTCGGATCGGTCGCGGCGCCACCGGCATGGCGTTCTCCTTCGCCAGTACCTACGCACTGGGTCAGGTAGCGCGGCGCTATTACGCCGGCGGCCGACAGATGAGCACCGAATTGCTCAAGCAGAGCTACCAGGAAGTGCTCGACTCGGCCAGGCAAATCCAGACCGAATACATTCTGCAGATCGACCAGAAGTCCCGCACTCTGGACATGGGCCAGGTCATGTCGATGGTCAGGAGCGGCTGAGCTTCAGTCCTCGGCTGAAGCCGCACGCCGCAGACGGTCTCGGATCGCGTCCCAGGCGGAACATTCCGGCACCGCTTCGACCAGAATGCGATCGGGTGCAATCTGATCGGCCGCACGCAACTCGGCATACAAGCGACGGGCGTACTGCATCGGCTGAGCGGGCATCAGGGCCCAGGCGACCTTGTGCAGACCGCAAGGCTCGGGCGAACGCGCCAGCACGACGACCCGTTCATGCTCACGCGCGCAGCGTTCGAGGCGCAGGTGCAGCTCCGCCCCATCGACCAGTTCCAGCGGCGTGCTGGGCGCGTAATGCGACGCCAGGCGCCCGGACGCGCGTGGCCCGTCCTCGTCAACCGTGCGAAGCAGTGGTGCCCCCATCGCCTGGATGATGGCTTCGCGACGAATCATGCCCGGACGCAGCAGTCGCGGCCGGTCGCTGCTCAGATCAACGATGGTCGATTCGACCCCGACCGGACAGGCGCCACCATCGATTACTGCCGAAACCTCATCGCCGAACTCGTCGACAACATGCTGCGCCGTAGTCGGGCTGATCCGGCCGAAACGATTTGCTGACGGCGCGGCCAATGCAGTGCCGAACTCGCGCAACAAGGCGCGGGCCACCGGATGGTTCGGCACCCGCACGCCGACGGTATCCTGGCCTCCTGTAATCCGGTCGGAAACGCCTCTGGCGCGCCGCAGCACCAGCGTTAATGGCCCAGGCCAGAAGGCATCTGCCAGGCGAAGCGCGACCTCCGGCACCGGATCGGCCCAGTCGACCAGACTCGCGGCCGAGGCCAGATGGACAATCACCGGATGATCGGCCGGGCGGCCCTTGGCGGCAAAGATGGCAGCAACGGCATCCGGGTTGGCCGCATCGGCGCCGAGACCATAGACAGTCTCGGTCGGAAAGGCCACCAGCTTGCCGGCCCGCAGCAGTTCGGCCGCGTGTGCCAGGTCAGTTGCCGCAGTGCCCAGGCGTTCCATCTCAGAACTTCTCCGGCCGCAGCACCTGGACGTCCGACAGCAGCAGGATCATTGCGTAATTGTCGTAGTATCGCCGACGCATTTCGGTAGAAATACGTTCGGCCGTCGCATCATCGCAGACCACATCGATGCGAATGTTGGCATCGGAATCCCAGCCGGCTTCACGCTTGCCCCGGCTACCCTTGCCGCGCGCGTTGGTGATGGTATAGCCGTGTGCACCCAGCCGTTCCAGATCACGGCACAACGAAGCCTCCAGCGCCGCCTCGGTGACGATCGTCAGCAGCTTGCGCGAATGCGGTTTCAGCTCGTCCATTTCATTCATCCCGGCAGCCCGGCGTGGACCGCTTCAGCAAGTTTCCAGTACAGCGGGATCCCGAGCAGCACATTGAACGGGAAGGTAATCCCCAGGGATGCGGTCAGCGACAGCGTCGGGTTGGCTTCGGGTACCGAGATGCGCATCGCCGCCGGCACCGCAATGTAGGATGCGCTGGCGATCAGGGTCGCGAACAGCATCGTGCCGCCCACGCTCAGACCCATCAACGTGCCGGCCACGGCACCGATCACGGCACCGAACAGCGGCATTGCCAGGCCGAAAGCCAGCAGAAAGATGCCGTACTGCCGCAGGCTGCCGAAGCGACTCGCGGCAATCAAGCCCATCTCCAGCAGGAAAATCGCAAGAATGCCCTTGAACAGGTCGAAGAACAATGGTTCGATGCCGGCCAGTGCGGCCGGATCCGACCACCAGCCGATCAGCAAGCCACCCAGCAACAGCACGATGCCCTTGCCGAGAAACACTTCATGCGCGACTTTGTGCCAGTGTGTGTCGCTGAAGATGCCGCGCGCCAGCACGATGCCGACCAGGATCGCCGGCACTTCCAGCACCACCAGCAACAGCGGCAGATGAGCGTCGAACCCGATACCGCGGCTGGTCAGCCAGGCCGCGGCCACGGCGTAGGTGCCGACGCTGACCGAACCGTAATGCGCCGCGATCGAGGCGGCATCGGCGCGCTTGAAACCGCCGAGCCTGCTGAGCACCGTAAACGCCACCAGCGGCAGCAGCAGCCCGATCACGATCGCGACCAGCACATCCGGCAACAGGCCCAGAAACGGCTGGAGAGCCAGTTCGACCCCGCCCTTGAGACCGATCGACAGCAGCAGCAGAATCGAGACGAACTCGTAGACCGCCGAAGGCAACCGCAGTTCGGATTTCAGCAGCCCGGCCACCAGCCCCAGCATGAAGAACAGGATGATCGGATCCATCAGCGGCCTTCGCGCCAGCGCACAACACGAACGATCATCATGCCATCAGGCGCCAGCCCAGAGCCGCGCCGGCCCGGAGCGGCACTGCCTCGGTGCCGCCCAGGTCGAGTCGCTCCGGAACCTGCGATGGGGCGCGCGTGAGCCTGATCGTGTCGCGATTGCGCGGCAAGCGATAGAAATCGGGACCGTGGAAGCTGGCGAAGGCCTCGAGCCGCTCCAGTGCGCCAGCCGCTTCGAATACTTCCGTATACAGTTCGAGCGCGACCGGCGCCGAGTAGACGCCAGCGCAGCCACAATCGGACTCCTTTGCACTCGCCGGATGCGGTGCCGAGTCGGTGCCGAGGAAGAACTTCGGATTGCCCCCGGTCGCGGCTGCGACCAGCGCGCGCCGATGCGTCTCGCGCTTGATCACCGGCAGGCAGTAAAGATGCGGCCGCAGGCCACCCTCGAACATCGCGTTGCGATTGAGCAACAGGTGATGCACCGTGATCGTCGCAGCAATAGTCTCGGGTGCAGCCTTGACAAACTCGACTGCATCGGACGTAGTGACGTGTTCCAGCACCATTCGCAGCCCTGGAAAATCGCGCAGCAGCGGAGCGAGATGATGCTCGATGAACACCGCCTCGCGGTCGAAGATGTCGACCGCGGAGTCGGTCACCTCACCGTGCATCAGCAACGGCAGGTCGACCTCCTGCATCGCCTCAAGCGCGGCACGCGCGTGCTTCAGGTCGGTGACACCAGAATCAGAGTTGGTGGTCGCCCCGGCCGGGTAGTACTTGACCGCGTGCACGAAGCCGCTTTCGGCCGCGCGCCGGATCTCGGCCGGATCGGTGTTGTCGGTCAGGTACAGCGTCATCAAGGGCTCGAAGCGCATACCTTCGGGCAAGGCTGCGAGGATCCGGTCGCGGTAGGCGCTTGCGGCCGCTACCGTGGTCAACGGCGGCTTCAGGTTAGGCATTACGATGGCACGCGCGAAGCAGCGCGCCGTGGCCGGCAGCACCGAAGCCAATGCCGCACCGTCGCGCAGATGCAGGTGCCAGTCGTCGGGCCGAATGAGTTCGATCGATGCGCGCTCGGCCATTGCTGTCCCCGTAATTCCCATCGTTTCCCATCGTGTCGCCCCGAGCATTGTACGAAACCCGTCGCGCGCCTCGGCAGATTTCGATTCCGAATCGCCGCACTGATCCGGATGTCGCACTTTCAGAGCAGTCTGCGCATTCATTGATGAAGGAGTCGCAAGGGTTTTCGAGGCGAAGTGGATCTAAAGCGATCAGCAGTCACACCAGGGAACATTTGCATGGAAGCATCGATCAGCAGAACCCAGCGCCGGCGCCTAGCCGCGAGCCGCTGGTCTCGACCAGCGACACGCCGGATCGCCGCATTGATTTCAGCATGGATCATCGTGGCAGCGAACGCCGCTGAGCCCACCCGGATCATCAGCCTCGATCCGCAAGGCAACCCGGTCGGCTTCGGCGGCCAACTGCAGGGCATTTCGGGAAATGGCCGCTTCGTCGTCCTGCAGTCGCGCGCGCTGATTCCCGAGGACACCTCCAACCAGGTCCAGGTCTACGTCTACGACCTTGAAACCGACCAGGCCGAACTGGTCAGCGTCCAGCCCAATGGCGAGGCCTCGGCAACGTCGGTGGTCGGCTACGACAGTCCGCATTCGCGCGTGATCTCCACGGACGGCCGCTACGTGCTGTTCCGGACTCGCGCCACCGATATCGTGCCCGGGGTCAACACCAACGGCGTTTCCCAGATCTACCGACGCGACCGGCTGACCCAGACCACCGAAATCGTCAGCCTCGACAATGCACGCATCGAGGCCGCCAACGCCGATGTCGACGAATACACCATGGACTGCACCGGCCAGGGCATCGTGTTCCGTACCGGCGCCACCAACCTCGACCCACTCGGCCAGAGCGGCACCTTCCTGCACCAGGCCGACTCGCCCCCCGGCAGCACCGTGGTCACGCGGCGCGCCTGTGTCGACGTCTTCGGCGACCCGATCAGCTGCCGCAACTTCTCCTACGGCAACGGCCTGCTGGCCTTTTCAAGCAGCAACAGCGACGTGTCGCCCGACGACCCGCCGGGCGTCGACCTGTTCGTCGGCAACGTGATTGCGGGCAACAACATCCTGTTGACAAAGGACGTCGGAACGGTCGCAGTGTCGCGTTCGCACTCCGCGCCGGCATCGGCCTGCAGCGGCCACCGGGTCGCGTTCCGCACCAACGTCAACCTGTTCTTCAACCCCGACGGCAACTTCGTTCCACAGCTGTACGTGGTCGACACGGTCAGCGGCCAGAAGATCCGGGTCGGCAATCCCGATCCGACCGGCGCCCCGGTGGTCGACGGTTCCAGCAACGGTCGCGTGAGCATCTCGGACAACGGCTGGCTGATCGGCTTCCAGTCCGTGCTCGGCATGGATCCGCGCGACACCAACGGGGTGCGCGATGCCTACTTCATCGAGCTGAATTCGTCGTTTTCGGCCTACCAGTTCGTCTATGCCGGGCACTGGAACGACGAACCGGCCAACGGCAACGGATCGCTGATTCCGCGAATCGGCAATTCAGGCGTCGTGGCCTTCACATCGGCGGCCACGAACAGCCCGCCGTGGCCGCAAACCAACGGCTTCGGCCATGTGTTCGTCAACACGCTGAACAACCAACTGTCGGTGATCTTCCGCTCCGGATTCGAATAGCCCGTTCCGGGGCCGGGATCAGGCTTGCGACAATTCGCGATGCAGCCATGCCCGCGCCGCGGTCCAGTGACGGTTGACCGTGCGGGTCGAACATGCCAGGACTTCGGCGGTTTCCTCGATACTCAGACCGCCGAAGAACCGGTACTCGACCACCCGGACCAGCTCTGCATCGATCAGCGCCAGGCGCTGCAGGGCCTGGTCGAGCAGCAGCAACTCGCCGCTGGTCATCCGGGCATCGCTCATGTCGCTGCGCTCGTCGATGGAATCGAGCATCCGCCGCGGGATTCGCTTCGCCGCATCGCGGGCGCGGGCGCGCTCGATCAGCACCTGGCGCATCGCCGAGCCGGCCAGCGCGAGAAATTCATGACGCCGGGCCGGATCGCGAAACCCGTCCTGGCCGCGCAGCTTGATCCAGGCCTCGTGACTGAGCGTGGCCGGACTGATCGTGACATTGCCGGATTCGCGCCCAAGATGGCGCGCCGCGATCTGGCGCAACGCCCGGTACAGCTCGGTCTCGAAGCTCGAGTCCTTGCTGCTGCCTGAGCCTTCGTTCTGTTGAGTCGTCATGCGCCGGCGAATCCGGATCCAGGGAATGTAATCGCCAAATGATCATGCCATACTCGGGTTCTGGTCTCCTCGCTCGATAGGGCGAGTGGTGCCATCCAGCTGTGGCGCAGAGCCGGATGAATTCGAACGACGAAACGATCGACTGGCAAAGAATCCTCGCCGCGTTCCATGGCGCGCTGGAGCATTCCGAATGCGATCGCGAGTCGTGGCTGGCCGGCGCAGACCAACTCCGTGAGGCAGAGCGCGACGAGGTCCGCGCCCTGCTCCGGGCGCACGCCGCCAAAGATACCCTGCTCGACCGCCGGCCCGCGCTGGACACCCCGCCCGGGCCTGGCGAGCAACTGGGTCCGTGGCGGCTGCTGGACCCGCTGGGCCGCGGCGGCGGCGGCACCGTGTACCTGGCCGAGCGCTGCGACGGAACCTTCGAGCGCCGGGTCGCAATCAAGTTCTTCCAGCCCCTTTTGTTCAGCGGCAGCCTGCGCCAGGCCTTCGATGCCGAGCGCAGGATCCTGGCCAGTCTGGATCATCCGGGCATCGTCCGGCTGCTCGATGCCGGCGACAGCGACAGCGGCTGGCCCTACCTGGTCATGGAGCACGTCGATGGCGCCACGCTGGACCGCTGGTGCCGATTGATCGATGCACCGAACGATGCAATGATCGCGGTCCGACTCAATCTGTTCCGGCAGATCTGCGCGGCGGTCGAATATGCGCACCGCATGCTGGTCGTGCACGGCGATCTCAAGCCGGAGAACATCCTGGTCGAAGCGAGAGGCGACCGGCCCCGGGCGCGGCTGCTCGACTTCGGCATCGCACGCCTGCTGGAGCATCAGCGTCCTCCGGCCGGGTCGCATTCGCTTTCTTTCACCCCGGCCAGCGCCGCGCCCGAGCAATGGCGCGGCGAGCCGCCCTCCGTGGCGACCGATGTCCATGCCCTGGGCCTGCTGTTGTGCGAGATCCTCACCGGCCGCAATCCCTTCGCGGACCTGCCCGAACACGCTGAAGCGCGCTTGGTCGCGATGCAGGCGTCGCTTCCGACGCTGCAAGCGCGTTCTCGATGCAATGCCGTCGACGCATCCCGCCCGGCTGCACGACATCGCCTGCCGCGCGAGCTCGACTGGATCCTGGCGCGCTGCCTGGCCTTCGAGCCGGGCGATCGCTATCCGGGCGTTGGCCCTCTGCTGCAGGACCTGGACGCGCTGCGCGAGCATCGGCCGGTTCGCGCGCGCCCGACCGGGCCCGGGTATCCGATCGGCTGCTTCATCCGCCGCCACTGGTCCTGGCTCAGCGCCACCGCCATCGGTGTTGCCGGATTGATGGCGCTGGTGGTGCTACTGACGCTTTCGAACCAGCGCGTCGATCGCGCCCTGGCGACCAGCGAACGCAACCTGGCGCAAGCCGAATCGACCGTGGCCTTCCTGACCCGCCTGTTCGCGCTTTCCGACCGGACCCGTAGCGGCGGCGAAGTCCCGGATGCGCTGGAAATTCTCGAGCGCGGCCGGGACGAACTGGCGCAGGACTCGGGCCTGCAGGCCGAGCTGCGGTTGCCGCTGCTGCTGAGCCTTGCGCGCATCCACGCCAACCTGGGCGAGAACACCGAGGCCCTGGCCCTGGCCCGGCAGGCGCAGGGATTGATTGAGGAGGATCCCGGTCGCGCGGCCGAAGTCGGGCTGGAAATCGGCCGGATCCAGTTCCAGTCCGGACAGCTGGAAGCCTCGCGCGGCAGCCTCAACGACGCCCTCGCTGCGCTGGACGCAGATCCTGCGACGGCACGGAGCGACGGACTGCGGGCCCGAATTCACCTGGCACTGGGCACCAGCGAGCAGCATCTTGGGCGACTCGAATCAGCCGGACGCGAGTTTCACGCAGCGGCAGCATTGGCCGAGGCCCGGCCGGACCCGGGAACACAGTCGGCCATCCATGGTTCCGGCTGGAGCCCCGATCTGCCTGCGGAGATTCTGCTCAGGCTGGGCTCCTGGGAATGGTCGAACGGCAACCTGGACGCCGCGGCTGCCCACTACCGGCACGCCATCGATATCCTGCAGGCACTCGGTCAGCGCTACCTGCCGGAACGGGCCCGTGCCATCGACGCGCATGCATCCGCCCTGTACGCGCAAGGTCGCTACGCGCCGGCCGCCGAACAATATCGGGATGCAGTGGAGCTGCGCCGCCGCGTGCTCGGCGATCATCACCAGCACACCGCCGACAGCCTGAGCAACCTCGGCGCGGTGCACTATGAAATGGGCAACGACGGCCAAGCCGAGCCAGCGCTGCGCGAAGCTCGGGCGATCTACACCGCGCAGGGCGGCGGCGACCACCAGGCGCTGGGCAAGATCCTGAACAATCTCGGCCTGGTCCGGCTGAGGCTCGGCGATCTGGTTGAGGCCGAGGCATTGTTCGAACAGGCGCTCGAACTTCATCGTGAAACGCTGGGGCCCGTTCATGCCAAGGTTGCCGGCAACCTCAACAACCTCGGCCTGGTTACCGAACGGCGCGGCGATCTGCG
>Ga0210024_1004526_pt1 | contig 10868 bp, 12 predicted proteins | sample CryGeymeta201525_FD_183988 | JGI IMG/M metagenome (GOLD analysis project Ga0210024, IMG submission 183988) | Groundwater microbial communities from Crystal Geyser aquifers in Utah, USA - Crystal Geyser metaG 2015-25 (SPAdes) (version 2) | ecosystem: Environmental > Aquatic > Deep subsurface >... | reverse complement strand
AGGAAACACTAGGAGAATTGTCGTTGTAGTAGGAAGGAGTGGGTAGCCTTAGGTATAAAAAGGGACAAAAGGGAATGATTAGTGAGGAATTACCAGTTTACCCCCACCTTTTACAAGTTTTATAAGCGGTTTTTTCATTTCTTCTAAGTCCTTCTTTGTTATCGGGTTTCTGAACTCAATGGCATTTTTTGACACGCTAAAAAAGACTTCTTTAGTGTCTCCTTCAAAGCCAAGATTTTCAACTATCTTATGCAGTGTTTTTGTCAGTTTCCCGCCTACAGCTTTCTCAAGTTCTTCTCTCGTTATTCTTTTATTTGGATGTTCATATAGGAATGAAAATACAAGGTCGTTTTCACTATTAAAATCTGGTTTACCGATTTGAGCGTTGTTCATCAATACTTGCCGCTGCTTTGTATAAGTAATTTGATACATTGGCTCATCTTTCTCGTCGGTTTTTTTAGTTGCTTCTTGCTTAGGGGTATCTTTAACATTTTCTTTGTCTATTTTGTCTGTCTTCTGTTTTCGCTTTTCAAACTCAGCCTTAATAGCCTTGTAAAAATCGTCAAACTTTATTGGGTCAATTCTTACTACTATATTGCCGTATCCCAGCACATCATCAACTTGGCTTTTTACCTCTATTGCCACCCCTTGTTTAAGTAGATACTGAGCCCCTTCCCAACGATATTTTTGGTAGTTTTTTCTTGTGCCGATGGTATCGTAAGGAAAAAGCTCCAAAAATCTGCCAATGTAAGGGTAAGGGAATGAGGGAATGGCTATAAGTGTATTTCTGGTCATTTGAATTTGCTGGTCAATATCAGAGCAGACATCAAAGGTTTTAAGCAGATTTAGCCAATCAAGATTTTTAAGTTTTGACTTTTGTTTTAACAAATAGCTTGCATACCAATCATCAAAGCTGTCTAAAGTATCAATTAAAAAATAGGTTTTTTCGCCTTTGAACGCATCATCGGTTTGTTCAAAAACTGGCTTTAATTTTGTCGGTATATCTTTGATGGTAATGACTTTTTCATCGTCTTGGAGTTTTAGAAGAATATCGTGGAGTTCGTTTGGGTCAATTTCAGTTAATCGGTTGTCCTTTGTTAAATATAAACTGGTGTAATGCTCTTTTCGGGTTGCCTTTTGGGCTTCCCTTAACGCACTAATAATTATGGATAATTTTTCTTCGTATGTCATAGGTCATTACATCTTTAACCTTACTTATCATATTTTATCAATTTTTGATAGAATAGTCTTGATATGCCGATTTATAAACAGACCGATAACAGGCTCGTTCCTATCAAAGAAAAGAAAGTGGGTTTGGAAAAAACCCTACAAAATCTAGTTGAAACAAACTTGAGTGATATTTTTGGTTTGAGTTTTGTTGCTACCGAGTTTCCCCTAAACAATCTTCGGATTGATACGCTAGCTTTTGATGAGGAAGCTAAGGCGTTTGTGGTCATTGAGTATAAGCGAGATAAAAACTTCACGGTAATTGACCAGGGGTATGCTTACCTTGCCTTGCTTTTGAACAATAAAGCCGATTTTGTCCTTGAATATAACGAGAAGACCAAGAAAAACTTGAGAAAAGACGATATTGATTGGTCGCAGTCTAAGGTAATGTTTGTTGCTCAGTCGTTCACAAAATATCAGCAGGAAGCTATCGGGTTTCAGGATTTACCGATTGAACTTTGGGAAGTGAAAAAATATGACGAGGATTTAGTTTCTTTTAACCAAGTTAGAGCGTCTGAAAAAAGCGAGAGTATAAAAACTGTTACCAAGAATAAAGACATTGAGCGGGTGTCTAGGGAAATTAAACAGTATTCAGTTGAAGACCACATCAAACCTAGTTGGAGCAAGGCTAAGGAGTTATTTGATGAGTTTTCTCAAAGGGTATTAGAGCTTGACCCTCGTTTTGAGATACACCCAGTTAAGTATTACATCGGGTTTAACATTGAGAATAAAAATGTAATAGCGGTTAAGGTAAGGACTACAAAATTATTGCTGGAGCTTTTGCGGGTTCAGCCCAAAGACCTCAAAGACCCTGAAAAAAGAGCTAGGTATAGAAAAAATAGCTTTGAATACTACAACAAACACATAACACAGTTTGACATAAATAGTGATGACGATATTGATTATGCGATGTCTCTTGTAAAACAGGTCTATAAGAGCTTTACAGAGTAGCAAATGCAGGTTTGGGTTGGCTTAGCCCAAGATTTTCAAATGCAATTTTAAGGTCGCTTAGGCTTATACCAAACTCTAATTCTTGGTTGATGAACAAGTCCTTTAGGGGGAGCCAGATGGGACGAGAGGGCAACAAAGAGTCCTTTTGTCTCGTAACATCGCTCCTATTCGTAAGTTCGAATTTTCCGTTTTCAAAGTCGTCAATTTTATCCACTTTCGGACAATTGGTTGCTTCGACTGCTTCAGAGAGGATTTTGAAGGTCTTGGAGTAGGTGTAGCTTAATTTTCCTTCGTCTAACTTCAAGTCTGCAAATACCAGCCTGATAAGGCTTCGTTGTTCGTTTAACATTTCCTTCGCTTTGGCTTTGCTCTAAAGTGGTACCGTTTGTCAAGACGATTTTTTAATGATGACTTCCTCTTTAATTTTAACTTATAATATTCTGTAATGCCTGTTTTTATCTTTGATATAGTTTGATACAGGGTTAATTTGACCTGTAGAGCATTTTAATTTATTTGTCGATATATTTGTACCGGTGTTTTGTAACCCAAGGACTGATGTAATCTTCGGGTATTATACTTTTCAATATATTCTCCAATTGATTGGTTTGCTTCTTGCATTGTTTGATAATCCCGTAAGTATACTTCTTCATACTTTAAGCTTCTCCAAAATCTCTCGGTAAATATATTGTCAAAACATCTGCCTTTATGGTCCATGCTGATTTTTGTATTTTGACTTTCCCATAGGGCAATCATTTCTTCATCTGTAAACTGTACTCCTTGATCAAAATTAACAATGTCAGGTATATTTATCTGTAAAGCTTTGTCTGCTGCTTCAAGACAAAAATCAGTTCTTAATGAATCGGATAATTTCCAGGACAAAATATATCTTGCATACCAGTCCATAAAAACTACCAGATACAAAAATCCATATTTCATTCTAATATATGTAATATCCGCGCTCCAGACTTGATTTGATTTCAGTATTGGAATATCTTTTAATAGGTATGGAAATACAGGATGAAGCTTGGTATTTAAACTTAACTTAGGCTTAGGAAAAATAGCCTCAATTCCTATTGATTCCATCAGTCTTCCTGTTCTCTTGCGTCCGACTAAATATTTTACATCAAGTGTTAATTGAGCTGCCATTGTCCGAGTTCCATAGGTTGGAAAATCTGTATGGATTTTATCAATCCGTTTCATTAAGTCCAGATCTTCCGGTGATATTGGTACAGGATTATAATATGCGCTGGATTTACTGATACCCAGCAATTCACATTGACGGTATATCGATATATTTTTCTCCAATTTGTTAAGGTGCTTGTCTGCAATGGTACGCGGGGTAAGGGATATTTGATTACTCAAATAACCCCACCTTTTTTTTTAACCATTCAATTTCTATCTTTTGTTTTCCTATTTGTTTGTAGAGTTCATCTACAAACTCGTGATCTTTTTCCTTTTCCCGTTTTTCTTTATCGGAAAAAATTCTTTCAGCCCCATCAATTAGGCGCTTTTTCCAAACTCCAATTTGTGTTGGGTGAACTTGGAAACGGCTTGCTAACTGACCTGTGGTTTCAACTCCTTTTGTTGCTTCAAAAGCAACTTTAGCTTTAAAGGTAGGAGTGAATACCTTTCTGATATTTGGTCCCATAATAGTTTAAGTGTATCGTAATTTATCGTCTTAATTTATGGAACCATTATAAGTCTTGGGGGTGACAACGGATGCCACAGGGAGCGCCAAAACTACCGCAGAACTTGGGGTCGATTGGGTTGAAATTGCCTCGGAAGCAGGAATTATCGCTCCTCCAGAGACTAAAACCGTAGAACTGGCAGGGAATGCCAAGAGACAAGCAGTGGTTAATCGGGCAATGCTTAAGATCTTGGGAATCAATGAAGGTGAAGCCGTCGGTAAGAAGTTTAATGTTTCGTTCGTGGTTGTTGGTGAACTCTTGGAGGAGAGCAAAGAAAAGATTGAATCTGCTGCAACTGAATACACCATTGTTGGGGTTACGCCAGAAGAAAAGATACCTGTTTTTTATGTGCCGTTTATTGACCTTCGCAGCTTAGGAATCACTAATTACTCGCAGGTGAAACTGGTAGTTAAAGATCAAGCAGAACTTGCCAAAGCAAGACGCCAGGTCGAAGCCATGGGCTATATGACAAGATCTGTTGCCGATACCGTGGAACAGATAAACTCACTTTTTTCCACTTTGAGAACTGTTTTGATACTCTTGGGTATGGTTGCTTTGTCTGTGGCTGCTCTGGGAATGTTTAATACTCTGACAGTGTCGCTTCTGGAGCGAACACGCGAGGTAGGCTTAATGAAGGCAATGGGCATGAAATCGTCTGAAGTGTCGGAGCTGTTTTTGACCGAATCGATGATTATGGGATTTTTTGGTGGGGTTTTAGGGATTGTGCTTGGTGTTGTCCTGGGTAAAATAGCAGGATTGATTTTGTCTTTTTTTGCCATTTTCAAAGGCGTTGGGTTTGTTGATATTTCTTATGTTCCTATTTCTTTCGTCCTGGTAATTATCTTCCTCTCACTTTTGGTGGGAATTGCCACAGGGATTTATCCCGCCAAGCGAGCCACCAAGATTTCTGCTCTTAACGCCCTTCGTTACGAATAACTCCTTTGTTTTGATAAACTATCGTGAGTCAGGTGGTGGGGTAAGTGGCGAGTTGTGGCTGTAAGTCGGGGATGTGGATGTAACCAGAGTAATTTTGTATAATTGTTCTGACATCGTTCACGATGTCCCGCTTTCACCCGCCGAAGCCTAGCGAAGACGGATAACTTCGTCGGACTACGGCGGACACAGTCCACCTAAGTTAGATTTAATAAACCATTATGATACAATTTATCATCAGTTTATGATTTATCATAGTCCGACTCATGGCCAAGTCGATTTAGAAAAACTCAAACATATCGTTTCCAATTTCATGTCTGGTGACAAAAAAGCCAAATACGAGATTATTGTCGGTACTGATTCACAGAAAATCGAAAAAAACAAATATGATTTTGTTTCTGCACTAATTATCCATAGGGTCGGTTGGGGAGGGATTTACTTTTGGAAAAGAGCGGTTCAAGACAAGAAAATTTCCTTGAAGGAGAGAATTTATCAGGAAGCCACTATGTCTCTTGAGACTTCGGAAAACTTCGTCAACTTTTTTAAAACCAACGGCATTTCCAAATACGATATCCAGATTCACGTCGACATCGGCCACAACGGTGAAACTAGAGATTTAATTACAGAGGTCGTCGGCATGATTCGTGGCAGCGGCTATGAAGTAAAAATTAAACCAGACTCTTATGGTGCTTCAAAGGTTGCTGATCGTCACACTTAAGGAAGATATTCTCGGGCGTTATTTTCATTGATGACAAAACTTTGTCCTTGGCCGGAGACGATTTTAAAGGCGACTTTGCGGACAATGCCTTCGATAGTTCGTTCCAAGCTTCTTATGCCGGCGTCAAATCCTAAAGGCCGAGTAATTTTTAGCCAGAGACTATCTTCAATTTTGACATTTTCTGCTGTCAATCCGGTTTCTTTGAGATAGCGGGGAAGGACAAAATTTTTGGCAATAGTGATTTTCTCTTCGTCGGTATAAGAAGGCATAGTAATAGCTTCAAGTCTATCCATGACTGCTGTTGTAATATTATTGGTATTGTTTGCCGTAGCGATAAATAAAACCTGGGAAAGATCAAATGGATAGTCAATGAAATAGTCAACAAAAGCATTGTTCTGTTCCGGGTCAAGGAGTTCGATTAAAACACCCATGATGGCGGCTCTCGATTCAGGCGTAATCCGGTCAAGTTCATCGAGCAAAACGATAGGATTTCTAGTTCCGGCCCGTCTTATAGCTCTCATCATCATTCCCGGTTCGGCTTCGCTTGAGGTTTTTGACTGGCCGCGAAGATCTAAGGCAGAAGATAGTCCGCCAAAAGGAATCCGGACAAACCTCCGACCCAAAGCTTCGGCGACTGATTTAGCCAAAGTAGTTTTACCAGTGCCGACTAACCCCACGAAAAAAAGAATTGGCGCGTGAAAGGCGTCGGTCGACATTTTTTGTTTTTGGATAAGCAAGATTGATAAATATTCAAGAATCCTTTCTTTGATTTTTTGTAGACCATAGTGATTTTTATCAAGAACTTGTTTAGCCTGAGCCATATCTAAAATATCTTCGCTTTTTTTATTCCAAGGCAGATGGGTGATCCAGTCAATATATTTGGTAGTAATATCAAGCTGAGAAAGGTTGCCTCCGTATTTTAGTGCTAAACTGATTCTCTCGATTTGCTCGGCCGCCTTTTCATGTAAGTTAACAGGTAAGTCAGAAGACTGCAAAGCAGTTTTTAATTTTTCTATTTCTGACAAGCTTTTTTTATCGTCCATATCGTTAGCAGAGTCAATTACCTATTGACAAAAGTCAAAATTTTTATTATAAATATATCCGTCCCCTCTGTCATCCTGAGGGCGAAGCCCGAAGGATCTAAAAAAAGATTCCTCGCTTCGCTCGGAATGACAGGGAGGGAGAGATTATTTTATAAATTTATTCTATCTGAATTCTTATGTCAAAAACAACAGGTAATATCAAACCTCTTTTCGACTATGTATTAGTTAAACCTTTGGAAGGGGAAACAAAGACTCCTTCTGGCATTGTTCTTCCAGATAGCGCCAAAGAAAAACCGCAGGTCGGTGAAATTATGGCGGTTGGCCCAGGAAAAAGTTGTTGTGGAGAGAGTTGTTGTTCTGATGACGACAAGTGTGAATGCGAGGAAATGATCGTCAAAGTCGGCCAAAAAGTTCTTTACAAGAAATGGGGAGGAAATGAGGTCAAAGTTGGAAATGAAGAATGGTTATTAATTGAGCAGAAAGATATTATGGCAATTGTTCAATAGAAATATCATTAGGGGTCAGGCATGCCTGACCCGTACAATTATAAATTTTTAATTATTATGGCAAAACAAATTAAATACGGAGCCGAGGCTCGAAAAAAACTTTTAGACGGTGTTAATAAATTGTCAGAGGCCGTTGCTACAACCCTAGGTCCTAAAGGACGAAATGTGGCGCTTGATAAAAAATGGGGAGCACCCAATGTGGTTCATGATGGAGTAACAGTGGCGAAGGAGATAGAACTTGATGATCCATTTGAAAATATGGGAGCCCAACTTATCAAAGAAGCAGCTTCAAAAACCGCTGATGTTGCCGGAGACGGAACAACCACAGCGACAGTCTTAGCTCAGTCTTTAGTTCAAGAAGGTTTAAAGATGATTACTGCTGGAGCCAATCCGATGGTGATGCAACGCGGTCTTAAAAAAGCCGGCGACTTTGTCGTTGAAGAGTTGAGAAAATCAAGAAAACAAATTACTTTAGCTGATGCCGCCAGTGTCGCGACCATCTCTGCCGGCGATCCGGATTTAGGAAAACTGATTGCCGACGCTCTAAAAGCAGTTGGCGGTAAAGACGGCGTTGTCACAGTTGAAGAAGGCAAAGGATTAGAGACAACAGTCGACCATAAAGAAGGAATGCAGTTTGACCGCGGTTTTGCTTCGGCTTATTTTGCGACCGATACTGATAAGATGGTTGCCGAAGTGAAAGATGCCTATATTTTGATTACTGATAAAAAAGTCACTGCAGTTTCAGACCTTTTGCCTTTTTTGGAAAAGTTCGTTAAAGTTTCCAAGAATCTAGTGATTATTGCCGATGAAGTCGAAGGAGAGGCTTTGGCGACTTTGGTTGTCAATAAGCTCCGAGGAACCTTTAACGCTCTCGTTGTCAAGGCGCCAGGATTTGGCGATAGGCGAAAAGAGATGCTTGAGGACATTGCCATTCTAACAGGTGGAACAGTCATTTCCGAAGACCTGGGCAAAAAGTTAGATAGTGTTGAAGTGGAAGACTGCGGACGGGCTGATAAAGTCAAGAGTGACAAAGAAAACACTTCGATTATTGGCGGCAAAGGAAAAAAAGGCAGTATCGAAGCGAGAATCGTCCAGATAAAAAGAGAACTGTCAGAAAACACAAGCGAGTTTGACAAAGAAAAACTTCAAGAAAGATTAGCTAAGCTTTCCGGTGGAGTAGCTATCATTAATGTTGGCGCGGCAACCGAAATCGAGATGAAGGATAAAAAAGAAAGAGCCACCGATGCTGTCGCCGCCACTAAAGCTGCCCTTGAAGAAGGAATTGTTCCGGGAGGAGCAGTTACCTTACTTAATATTAGCCAGAAAATGAACAGCGAAAAGCTCGGTAAGGTTTCCGCTGACGAGAAGATCGCTTATGATATTGTTAAAAAATCTCTTGAAGCGCCTTTTACCAAATTGGTTGAGAATGCCGGAGTTGATCCAGGACAACTTTTAGCCAAAGCCAGAGAGGTCAGTAGTGAAGGAATGGGTTTTGATGTTTTAGTTCTTGGGACTGTCGAAGAGGCTAAACCGATCGATATGGTTAAAGCCGGAATTATTGACCCATTAAAGGTGGTGAGAACAGCAGTTCAAAACGCCATTTCTATTGCTGCCATGATCTTAACAACAGAAGCACTGATTACCGATAAACCAGAACCAAAAGCTCCAGCTATGCCATCTGGTGGAGGTATGCCTGATATGGGTGGAATGGGATATTAAAATTTGATACCATATTGTAAGAAGGGTAGTGAGAGATTATGGCCGATAAAAAAATAGGCAAAGTTTCCCATTATTTTGACAAAATCGGAGTAGCGATAATAGAAGTTAAGTCTGCCTTTGCTGTCGGTGATACGTTGAAGTTTGTCAGACACGGCACAGGAGAAGAATTATTTCAACAGGTTGTTTCTTCTATCCAAGAAGAACACAAGCAGTTAGAAAAAGCCAAGAAAGGGCAAGGCGTTGGTGTCAAGGTTGACAAGAAAGTCCACGAAGGTGTCGAGGTCTATAAAGTTTAATCAGAAAAGATTTTTTTATAAGCTCCAAGCAGTTTGTATTGGGTTTTCTTCAAATTGTAGATTAAATGTTTTATTTGGTTAAACTTCTTTCCGTAGCCGAAATTTTTTATCGGCCGAAAAAGATCCATCTGCCCTGCATTATGAACAATAGCTATTTTCTCTCCGCTTGGTTCATAAAAAACTCCGCTTTTAATAATAAAACCCTTGGGCATTGTACTCATCATATAGTTATATTTATTGTCTAGAAATTTATATTTTGATTGATAGATATAGTAATTAACGACTATTTGGTCGGGTCCCCAAGCATCTTTATCTTTGATTAGCTTGTTCATTAGTTCGCAAAGAGAGATAAATTTTTTATAGGGAGCAAAGATGACTCCGGCATTGATAACCGGTTTATTTTTGACAACTTTCCAGATTTTTTCTTTGACTCCGTCGGCAAAATTATTGAAGATAAACCATTCAAAGAATAAAACCTCCATTCCGAGGGGGACGACACGGAAAGTATTTTTATTTTTTTTAAAAACAGGAGTAATATCTTCCTGGAAAATAATATCCCCGCCATCAACAAAAAGGACTTGATCATATTTTTTTGTTTTCAGATAACGGCAAGCGTCAAAAAATCTTTTGTTGACGATGTGATATTTTTTGGTACCTTTAAATAAAATTACTTTTTCTTTTTTCAGTTTATTTTTTTGAGAATAGGTTAATCCATAATCGATGATGACGACATCAATATTAGAAAGAGGAATATTGTCTTTTAGAGATTTAAACCAATGGTCTATGACAAAATCTCCGTGTTTGCTATTAGCACAGGTAATAATGACATTCTTTTTCACGAAATAATTTTACCAAATTTTGTTATAATTTGATCGTTACCAGAGGTACCCAAGCGGCCAACGGGGGCAGACTGTAAATCTGCTGGCTTATGCCTTCGGAGGTTCGAATCCTCCCCTCTGGACTTTGTATAGGCAAACTCAAAAATCTTACTTTTGGATTATTATAACAACATAAAAAGGTTCGAACCAAATTTGGTATACTGATTTATATGAAATTTGCAATCATTAATGACTCACATTTAGGACCTGTTGATGTGGGATATAAAAATAGCATTCAAAGAAAAGTGATGGGCGATGCAGAAAAACTAATAAAAGAATTCGTGAGAAAAATGAACGAGGAAGATCATCCAGAATTTGTCGTAAATCTTGGTGATTCGATCGAGGATGTAAACGATAAAATAAAAGACACAATTTCATATAACAAATTTTTATCACTTCTAAAACCTTTAAAATATCCCATTTATCATTTAATAGGAAATCATGATATACGAACTTTGACTCAAGAAGAAATTGCGAAAATTCTTGATTATAAAAAAATGTATTATTCATTTGATCATGATGAATATCATTTTATTGTTTTAAGTTTTGAAATGACAGAAGATTATACTCACGACTTAGCAGCTATTTCTGCTAAGATACCTGAAAATCAGTTAGAGTGGTTAAAACATGATTTATTAAAAACTAATAAGTTAAGTATAATTTTTGTTCATTACGGACTTGCAGATGATGATATGAAAGGTAATTTTTGGTTTAATAAAGATCCTCAATATGCTATGATGACAAATAGAAAACAAGTACGGCGTATTCTAGAAGAATCAAAAAAAGTAATTGCGGTAATATCTGCTCATTAACATTGGAACAGAATGTTTGTTCATAATGGAATTCCTTATTTTACTATTACTTCGATGATAGAAAATACCCATAATGATGGAATTGCATCGGGGGCAA
>Ga0210024_1004515_pt1 | contig 10889 bp, 5 predicted proteins | sample CryGeymeta201525_FD_183988 | JGI IMG/M metagenome (GOLD analysis project Ga0210024, IMG submission 183988) | Groundwater microbial communities from Crystal Geyser aquifers in Utah, USA - Crystal Geyser metaG 2015-25 (SPAdes) (version 2) | ecosystem: Environmental > Aquatic > Deep subsurface >... | reverse complement strand
CCCAACGATTCAGGTGGTGACCCTTTATCCTGGCGCGAGTCCGGAGGTGGTGACTTCAACAATCACTGCGCCACTCGAACGACAGTTTGGCCGGATGCCTGGCCTGAACCAGATGTCCTCGACAAGCTCGGGCGGGGCGTCAATCATCACACTGAGGTTCAGTCTGGATCTGGCGCTTGATGTTGCCGAGCAAGATGTGCAAGCGGCCATTAACGCGGCCACCAACCTGCTGCCGCCGGACCTGCCACAGTTGCCGATCTACAACAAGGTCAACCCCGCCGATACCCCGATCATGACGCTGGCCTTGACCTCGCCCACGTTGCCTTTGCCAGAAATTCGGCGTCTGGTTGATACCCGGCTTGCAGCCAGTATTTCCCAGTTGTCTGGTGTCGGACTCGTCAGCATTAGCGGTGGACAGCGACCCGCCATCCGCATCCAGGTTAATCCCAAGGTTCTTGCCGCCTACAACCTTTCATTGGAAGATGTGCGCATTGCAATCAGCAATGCCAACTCGAACCAGGCTAAAGGCAGCTTTGACGGGCCCATGCGCGCCTCCACCATTGATACCAACGACCAGCTCAAATCGGCTGACGAATTCAAAACCATGGTTGTCGCCTATCGCAATGGCGCTGCGGTACGGTTGGCTGATGTTGCCGAAGTCTTCGATGGAGCCGAAAATTCACACCTTGCCGCTTGGGCTGACACTTCTGCTGCGGTTATTGTCAACATCCAGCGCCAGCCCGGAACCAACGTTATTGAGGTGGTTGACCGCATCAAGCAGCTGTTGCCACGACTCAAGGCATCGCTGCCACGCGCAGTCGATGTTGTCATACTGACCGACCGCACAGAGACCATTCGCTCATCCGTACGCGATGTGCAGTTCGAGTTGCTTCTGGCGGTGGTGCTCGTGGTGATGGTCATCTTTTTGTTTTTACGCAACGTGGCGGCAACCCTGATTCCGGGCGTAGCCGTACCACTGTCTCTGATCGGCACGTTTGCTGTGATGCACCTGGCCGGTTTCTCGATCAACAATCTCACGCTGATGGCGCTCATCGTTGCGACTGGTTTCGTGGTGGACGATGCCATTGTGATGATCGAAAACATCATGCGTCACATCGAGTCTGGCGAACCGCCGCTAAAAGCGGCTATCAAGGGTGCACGTCAAATCGGCTTTACCATTGTTTCGTTGACGTTGTCACTGATTGCAGTGTTGATTCCACTGTTATTTATGGGCGATGTGGCAGGTCGCCTGTTCCATGAATTTGCAATCACCCTGTCCGTCGCCATCCTGATTTCAGCAGTGGTGTCGCTGACATTGACCCCAATGATGTGTGGGCGGCTTTTAAGACACGTACCGCAGCAAAATCAGGGGCGTTTTTTTATAAAAAGTGGTGAATGGTTTGACTGGGTGGTTGCCCGCTATGGGCGCATGTTGAAGTGGGTGTTTGATCGGCAGGCCTTGACCCTGCTGGTGGCACTGGCCACACTGGCATTGACGATCCTCTTGTATGTTGTCATACCCAAGGGTTTCTTTCCAATCCAGGACACTGCTGCGATTCAGGGCATTTCTCAGGCACCGGCCAGCATCTCGTTTGCGGCCATGGCCGAGCGGCAGCAGGCACTCGGTCGTGTGATTCTGCGTGATCCGGCGGTTCAAAGCCTGTCTTCGTTTATTGGTGTGGACGGCAGCAACCCGACGCTTAACAGTGGGCGTTTTTTGATCAACCTCAAAACCTTGTCCCAACGCGGTGACAGTGCCAGCGACGTCATTCAGCGTTTGCAAGTCGCACTCACCAAGGTTGAGGGGATCAAGCTCTACATGCAACCAGTGCAAGATCTCACCATCGAAGATCAGGTCAGCCGCACCCAATATCAGCTATCGCTTACCGATGCTGATGCCGAGGTGCTACGCCAATGGGTGCCACGACTGTTGGAGCGGCTGCGTGGCGAGCCACTCCTGTCAGATGTGACCAGTGATCAGCAAGAAGGAGGACTGCAGGCGCGCGTCGAAATTGACCGCGACCTTGCGGGTCGCTTCGGTATCACACCAACAGCCGTCGACAACGCTTTGTATAACGCGTTTGGTCAACGTCAAGTGGCGACCCTTTTTACTTCGACCCATCAACAGCGCGTTGTGCTCGAGGTCAAGCCTGAATTTCGCGCCGGTATTGACGCACTTGGCAATGTTCACATCAATGCAGCTAATATTGCGTCATCGCTGGGTGCAATGGCTCAAAACCCGGTACAACAGATTCCGCTGTCGTCGATTGCGCGGGTGAGTGAGCACACCTCGCCCCTGGTCATCACGCGCATCGACCAATTTCCGGCAGCGACCATCTCGTTCAATCTTGCACCAGGTGCCTCACTGGGCGAAGCGGTCAAGGTGATTGAGGCGGCGCAGCGCGAGCTTGGTTTGCCAACCAGCGCACAGATGAAATTCCAAGGCTCGGCGCTGGCTTTTCGCGCGTCGTTAACAAGTCAGTTGTGGCTGATTCTGGCCGCGATTCTCACCGTTTACATCGTGCTGGGCGTACTTTACGAAAGCTATATTCACCCGGTCACGATCCTGTCCAGCCTGCCGTCAGCCGGGGTCGGTGCCCTGCTCGCGTTGATACTGTCAGGCAACGAGCTCAACGTCATTTCGATCATCGGCATCATCCTGCTGATCGGTATCGTCAAAAAGAACGCCATCATGATGATTGACTTTGCACTCGATGTGCAGCGCGAGCAGGGTCTGACACCGCGCGATGCCATTTATCAGGCTTGCCTGCTGCGCTTTCGCCCGATCATGATGACGACCATGGCCGCGCTGCTGGGCGCACTACCGCTGATGATTGGCTGGGGTGTGGGCTCGGATCTGCGTCATCCGCTGGGCGTGACCCTGGTTGGAGGGTTGATCGTAAGCCAGGTGCTGACCCTGTTCACCACGCCAGTGATCTATCTTGCTTTCGAGCGGCTGGCGCATCCCACATCGGCCAGGCGAAACGACAGGCAACCGTCATGAACCTCTCTGCGCCGTTCATTGAGCGTCCGGTTGCGACCTCGCTCCTCACCCTCGGTTTGGTGCTGGTTGGTGCGCTTGCTTTTCTGCTGCTGCCGGTCTCGCCACTTCCGCGCGTGGACATCCCAACCATCAAGGTTTCGGCATCCCTGCCGGGTGCCAGTCCGGAAACCATGGCGGCGGCGGTAACTCTTCCCCTTGAGCGTTCGCTGGGGCGTATCGCCGGCATCACTGAAATGACTTCCAGCAGCGCACTCGGCTCAACGCGCATCGTGCTGCAGTTCGATCTGAATCGCGACATCAATGGTGCCGCGCGTGACGTACAAGCGGCACTTAATGCGGCCAGCAGCTTGCTGCCATCAGGCTTGTCAACCAATCCTGGCTATCGAAAAGTAAACCCGGCCGATGCACCTGTCATGATCTTGGGGTTGACCTCTGACACCCTGTCACAGGGGCAGATGTACGATGTTGCTTCTACCATCATCGCACAGAAGCTGTCGCAGCTCAGGGGCGTGGGTGAGGTTGAGATCGGTGGCAGTTCACTGCCAGCGGTAAGGGTCGAGCTCAATCCCGAGGCTTTGCACCAATACGGTGTCGGATTTGATAACGTTCGCAAAGCCATTGCTGCCTCCAACTCAAATCTGCCACAAGGTGCGCTGGAAGACGACAAGCGTCATTGGCAAATAGCTACAAATGGTCAGGCTCGCGCGGCCGCCGACTACATGCCGGTGATCGTTGGTTATCGAAGCAGTGGCTCGACAGTGCAACTGGCTGATGTCGCCGAGGTCGTTGACTCGGTGCAGGATTTGCACAATGCCGGTTTGGCCAATGGCTCACCTGCAGTGTTGGTGATTATCAGGCGTGAGTCCGATGCCAACATCATCGAGACAGTTGAACGCGTGACCAAACTCCTGCCGGCGTTGCGGGCATCCATTCCAGCTTCCCTCAATGTCGCGGTGATGATGGAGCGCACCTCCACCGTGCGTGCCTCGCTTCGCGATGCAGGTTACACGCTGGCACTGGCAGTGGTGTTGGTGGTGTTGGTGGTGTTGCTGTTCCTGCGCAATGGCCGCGCTGCGCTCATTCCCAGCGTTGCGGTGCCGGTGTCTTTGATTGGCACTTTTGCCGTGATGTATCTGCTGGACTACAGTCTCAACAACCTGTCACTGATGGCGCTCACCATTGCTGTCGGCTTTGTCGTTGACGACACCATCGTGGTTCTTGAGAATGTCTCGCGCCATATTGAGAACGGTGCCTCCGCCAAACAAGCCGCACTCACCGGTGCCAGGGAAGTCGGCTCAACGGTATTGACGATGTCCCTGGTTCTCATTGCCGTTTTCATTCCGATGCTGTTCATGGGGGGATACGTTGGACTGTTCGTGCGTGAGTTTGCGGTCACACTGACGGTGGCAATTCTGATCTCGCTGGTGGTCGCACTCACTACCGCGCCGATGCTGTGCGCCCAATTACTCAAGCCAGTCCGTGTCAAACGCCGCCATGGCCGCCTTTACCAATGGAGCGATCACGGATTTGACGCACTGTTGCGCACTTATGAGCGCAGTTTGGCTTGGACACTCAGGCATGCGCCGCTCACGATGCTGCTGCTGCTGCTCACGATATGCCTGAACGTCTATCTCTACGTGGTTATTCCAAAGGGGTTTTTCCCTCAGCAGGACACAGGGCAACTTACTGGCCGCATTCAAGGTGACCAAAGTATTTCATTTCATTTAATGAAAAAAAAACTGGCCGATTTTATCAATATCGTGCGTGCTGACGGCGCGGTCGAAAATGTGGTGGGCTACACCGGAGGTGCCCAGCGCAACACCGGGTCACTGTTTGTGACGCTCAAACCACTGTCCGAAAGAAAGGAAAGTGCCGACAGGATCGTGACACGCTTGCGCGCCCGACTTGCCAGCGAATCGGGTGCCACCGTCATTCTCCGTCCAGTTCAGGACATCCGTGTTGGTGGCCGCCAGAGTCGTTCTTCGTACCAGTACACCATCCAGGCCGACGACCTTGATGTGCTGAGACAGTGGGAGCCCCGCATTCGTATGGCACTGGCGCAACTGCCAGAGTTGCTTGACGTTGACACCGATGATCAAAGCAAAGGATTACAAACCTCGCTTGTCGTTGATCGTGACGCGGCGGCGCGTCTGAGCATCAGCCCCAAGCAAATTGACACTGTTCTGAATGATGCATTTACCCAAAAATCGGTCTCTACCATTTACGAGCCGCTCAACCAGTACCATGTGGTGATGGGTGTCGGTACCGGTTACGCGCAATCCCCGGAGGCGCTTGATCGCCTGCAGGTCAGTACTGCGCGTGGTGAACAGGTGCCACTGTCAATGCTGGCGCGTCATGAACAAACCGAAACATCTATCAACGTCAGCCACCATTCACAGCTTGCCGCGACAACGATATCATTCAACCTGCCGCGAGGGGTCTCTCTTTCGCAAGCGACGCGGGCAATTGAGCGCAGCCTGTACGACATTGGAGTGCCGACCTCGGTGCGCGGTAGTTTTCAGGGTTCGGCACGTGCTTTTCGGGAGGTGCTTGACAGCCAGCCCATTCTCATCCTGGCAGCCTTTCTCACACTTTATATTGTTCTGGGGGTGCTTTACGAAAGCCTGGTGCATCCTTTAACTATCCTTTCGACGCTGCCCTCCGCTGGCGTAGGAGCGTTGCTGGCGCTGATGCTGTTTCGTACTGACTTCAGCGTTATCGCCATGATTGGCATCTTTATGTTGATCGGTATCGTCATGAAGAACGCCATCATGATGGTCGACTTCGCGATAGATGCCCAACGCAGCGCTGCTGTGTCGCCACGTAAGGCGATATTTCAGGCCTGCCTGCTGCGCTTTCGACCCATTCTGATGACCTCACTGGCAGCACTGCTCGCTTCGATCCCGCTGGCTTTGGGCCGTGGAGACGGTGCCGAGATGCGTCAACCGCTGGGCATTGCAATCGGTGGCGGGCTGATCATGAGCCAGTTGCTGACCCTTTACACCACGCCGGTCGTTTATCTTTATCTCGACCGATTCAGCAACTGGGCGCGCGACTTGCGACACCGCTGGCTCGTCCGCGCCACCCTTGCCATCCCGCCTGTTACCCGGCCGCTGCCATGACCGTCACGAACACAACCCTGGTTTTACGTGCCCTGACCCTTGTCGGTTTTGCATCTATCAATACTGCCTGCACAGTGCTTGGGCCGGACTACGCCCGCCCAACCATAGAGGTCCCCATGGCTTATAAAGAGGCCGCTGGACTAACCATACGGGCGCGTGATATCTCAACCGACAGCCGCTGGTGGGAGCTATTTGGCGACACTCAACTCGATCGTCTGATCTCACAAGTCGAGACGCGCAATTACTCGCTTCAGGCCATCGAGGCACAAACACTGCAGGCCCAGTCGCTGGCCGAGATAGCCCAGTCGGCGCGGTTTCCGACGCTGGTTGCAGGGGGCACGAACGATTTTGGCCTACTTGCGAACTGGGAGATTGACCTGTGGGGTCGCATCCGGCGAACCGTCGAAGCCAGCGGCGCGGCCGCTCAGGCAAGCGCAGCGGACCTGATGGCGGCGAAGCTTTCGCTGCAGGCACAACTCGCGCAGAACTATTTTCAGCTACGGGTGCAGGACGCTGACATCGCCTTGTTGCACAACACGATCTCTTATTACGAACGATCACTACAGATAACGCGCAACCAGTATGCGGTGGGAGTTGTTGACCGAGGTGCCATTGCACAGGCGCAGGCTCAACTCAGTACAGCGCAGGCACAGATGCATGACGCACGTCTCGCAAGGGCGCAACTTGAGCACGCTGTTGCGGTATTGATCGGGAATGCACCAGCCGATTTTTCCCTTGCCACAGCGCCGATTGACGTCAAAGTGCCCGAAGTGCCACCCGTGCTACCCGCCAACTTGCTGGAACGCCGCCCTGACATCGCCGCGGCTGAACGGAGAGTGGCTGCAGCCAGTGCACAAATTGGCGCTGCTGAAGCGGCATCGTACCCCGCGCTTGATCTTTTTGCTGGCGTGAGCATTCGTAAAGGGCTTCTGGGAGGTGCGAAAATTTTGGCACCGTTGTACGCTGGCGAGTTACCACAAGCCGGGCGTGCAAAGGCATCAGCAGCCTATGACGAGTCAGTTGCCAACTACCGGCAAATGGTACTCAATGGTTTTCGCGAAGTGGAAGACGCCCTGGCGGCGCTGCAAATTCTTGACCAGGCTTCCAATGCGCAGAACGCAGCGGTGCAAGCAGCCCGTAATGCGGTATCAATTGCTGAAAACCAATACCGCGCTGGCCTGGTCAACTACAAATCCGTTATCGCGGCGCAAGCCTCGGCACTCGTTAACGACCGCGCCGCGCTGAGCCTCTTAGGACGTCGTCTAGCTGCCAGCGTGAGCTTGATCAAGGCGTTGGGTGGCAGTTGGACACCCAACGCCCCAACGTTGATGGGGACGAAAGAATAAGTTTGATCTGGCCGACAGGTGCAAGCGGCCCAGCCGTCACCAGGGCATTGCCACCAGCACCCCCACACTCTTGCTGTCGGCCCAAGGCACCAGTTGCACCTTGTTGTTGAACGCATCGGTGAAAAACCAGCCGCTGCCAGCACCAATTGCAGCGCCGGCGACCACGTCATACCAGTGATGCTTTCTGGCATCTACGCGTGCATAGGCAGTAAGTGTTGCCACAGCGTAAGCGGGCACACCAACCTCCCAGCCGTAGCGTCGATACAAGGTGGTTGCAGAGGCGAAGGCCAGAGTCGAATGCCCCGACGGAAAGCTGTTGTTGTCACTGTGGTCCGGGCGCTGCTCGTGCACCACCGATTTACCCAGAAGTGAAAGGCCTTCGGCAGTACCGAGGCTGTAGGCCGCCTGGCGAAAACCCTGCCAGTCGCCGCGCACCGCAGGCAGGGCAAGTGCTGAACTCGCCAGGCCATAAGCACCGAAATCGCTTATTTTTGACCATTGGTGATTGCTGATCGCCCTGGCCGACGGGTTCAGGGTCAGTGACAGAACAAACATCACATGCAGATAACGCAATTTCATGACAGGTTCCTTCGCAACAGCTCGAAAAAAGCAATGAGCAACACTCGTGGTCAATGCCACGGCGCGCAATATACTGCCAAGCCATGCATCTGGTTCATGTTTTATCCCAATACTTCTTCTTTCGTTGCAATCAGCCGAACTTGTGAGTTTGCACCGACAATGCCATGTTTGCCCTGTGAAAACTGACAATATGCGGCTCAGGTGCTTGCACTGGTTGCCTCCGCTGCTCATACTTTTAATCACTTGTGCATGCGGTTTTGCTTTGACCCGCTATGGTCCTTTGGGTTTTGACGTGTGGCTACTGTTTTGGTTTCGCGATCACGCAGACACCGGAAAAATGGCCGGTCCAACTTGGGTAACCCAATTCTGGCTGACCTTGACGTGGCTGGGAAACACCCTGCCGCGGATTGTGGTGGGCTTGTTTGCCGTTGTCGGTCTGATGGTCTTAAGGCGTCGGCAGGACGCCCTGTTTTTAAGCGGGGTTTTACTCAGCGGCCTTGCGCTTTCGACCACTCTCAAATACTTGATTAATAGGCCACGTCCACAGTGGGTGCCGCAGCTGGACGATGTGACGACGATGGGCTTTCCCAGCGGGCACGCCCTGAACAGCACACTGTTTTATTTGACAGTGGCAATCACGTTCGCGCCACTGTTGCACAGTCAAGGCGCACGCTGGGCTTTGTACATCCTGGTCATTTGCCTTTTTTTAGCCACCGGTGTGTCGCGTATTGCCTTGGGCGTGCACTACCCGACAGATGTGATCGCAGGCTGGGTCATTGCTGGTGCGTGGGCGTGGCTTTGGATTGCGGTGGCACGACAATCAGAAACCAGATGAAATTTAAACTGAACACCAAACCGGTTAAAACTTCCAAAATGCCCGACGAGTTTCGTTTTTCTCCAACGCAGTGCGACGCGCTATTTACGGCGGTGCTTGCGCATGATGACATTGACTTGGAGGCCAGGCTGCCCGATGCGATTGAGTTCGACTACACCCCCGATCAGCTTGACCAGTGCTATGGAATTTGCAAGCAAATGTGGAAAGAGGGTGCGGACAGAAATCTGCTGTTGGAAATCGTCGGGAAAATATGCCGAGACCACTTTTTGAGCCAGGAAGACCAACTTGCCTTCAAGTATGTGCGCGCCAAAATCAAACACCTGCGCTTTGCCTATGTGGTGTGCGACGAAAGGCACCGCTATCCCCGCATGTTCCATTGGATGACTGCCCAAATGGGCGATCTGCAGGACGCTTTCAAAAACGGGCAATATGACCACGCGAATCACATCGCCATTCTGGTTCGCGTGTTCTTGTCCAGATTTTCTTATTATCTGATCAACAGGGAGATAGACAATTTCCAGCCCAGCACAACCGAAACCTTTCGCCATTACATCAGGGGCGAGATTGCCTTTATTCGCCTCAATCTAGCCAAAGAGGCAGTAACCAGCAAGGAATTTCATCAAATACGCAAAGTCATCAGCCGGATGGTCGCCTTTTATGACAACTTGAAAATTCTCTTCCCCTCGCCCGCGCATCACAGTATCTCCCGCTATCTCAGCACCATCAACGGATTGATGGGAGGGATGCACGATGAGTTGATAGCCAGGAAATTTCAGAAGACTCACGACTATCATGCTGATGCTTTCGCGGTACCTGAGAAAATCAGGCAACGACTGGCGACTCTTATCAACAATTGCCAATAATTACCCTTGCATGCAAATGAAAATACTTGGAATTTCCGCGTATTACCACGACAGTGCCGCCGCGCTGGTTGTCGATGGCGAGATCGTGGCTGCGGCGCAAGAAGAGCGTTTCACCCGCAAAAAACATGATGCGGGTTTTCCGGCCAACGCGGTCAAATACTGTCTCGACGAGGCCGGTCTCACCCTCGGTGACCTCGATTATCTGGTGTTTTACGACAAGCCGCTGGTCAAGTTCGAGCGCTTGCTCGAAACCTATTTGTCCTATGCGCCCTCCGGTTTCGAATCCTTCCTGGCGTCGATGCCGGTCTGGCTGAAAGACAAACTGTACCTGAAAGCCACCCTGAAAAAAGAATTCGGGGAAATACTGGAAGAACAAAATGCAGGTGATAAAAAATTGCCGCCGCTGTTGTTCAATTCGCACCACAAATCCCATGCCGCCTCGGCCTTCTATCCCAGCCCGTTTGAAAAAGCGGCGGTGCTGTGTCTGGACGGTGTCGGCGAGTGGGCCACCAGCACGGTCTGGCTGGGCGATGGCAACAAACTGCACGCGCAATGGGAAATTGATTTCCCGCATTCGCTCGGCCTGCTTTATTCCGCCTTTACTTATTACACCGGCTTCAAGGTAAATTCCGGCGAATACAAATTGATGGGGCTGGCGCCATATGGCGAGCCGGCCTATGTTGACCTGATCCTCGATAACCTGATCGATGTAAAAGACGATGGCACTTATCGCCTGGACATGAGCTATTTCAATTACGCCACCGGCCTCACCATGACGAACGCCAAGTTCGACCGGCTGTTCGGCGGCCCGCCGCGCAAGGCGGAGTCCGCAATCAGCCAGAAAGAAATGGATATCGCGCGCTCGATTCAGGTGGTCACCGAAGAGATCGTGCTGAAGATTGCCCGCAACGTGCACCGGGAATTGGGCGTGGATAATCTGTGTCTGGCGGGCGGGGTCGCGCTCAACTGCGTCTCGAATGGACGGCTGTTGCGGGAAGGCCCGTTCAAGAACATCTGGATACAACCCGCAGCGGGCGATGCGGGCGGCGCGCTGGGTGCGGCGCTGACGGTGTGGCACGAATATCTGGACAAACCGCGTCAGGTCTCCAAAAATGATTCGATGAAAGGCGCTTACCTAGG
>Ga0210024_1004507_pt1 | contig 10899 bp, 10 predicted proteins | sample CryGeymeta201525_FD_183988 | JGI IMG/M metagenome (GOLD analysis project Ga0210024, IMG submission 183988) | Groundwater microbial communities from Crystal Geyser aquifers in Utah, USA - Crystal Geyser metaG 2015-25 (SPAdes) (version 2) | ecosystem: Environmental > Aquatic > Deep subsurface >... | reverse complement strand
TTTCGGGTCTTTTGCTGCAGTCGCCTGAAGTTCGTTGTAGGTGACAAAACCGTCGAGAGGGTCATGTTGCCCCATGGACGGCACGAGAGGGAGGGAGAGGTCTATACTCATTTTCCAATACATACGCTTCGGACCATCGTAGGACGGAGCATAGACAAACCTGGCATGGGCGGTTTTCGCAAGCTCCACCGCCCATGTATTGAACTTCAAATTCCCTGTGACCCTGCTTACACGGTTGAGGGCATGCATCCACTTCGTCAGATAATGGTAGTACTGCCCATCCCGATCCCATTCCAGACGTTCGTTAAAAGGATCATTGGACCCACGTTCCTGCAATTGCTTGCCTATCCTCAATCCCCCTTTGGTGGGATGCAACCTGCCGTCCTCTTCATCGAGGCCACTGATCCAGCCGGTCCTTGAGTCGTCTTTGCGGTGGCGGCCGAGTGTGTCGTGAACTTGATCAACGAGCTTCAGTGCCAGATCCTTGAATTCCTCGCCCCCGGTCTCCTGATAAAGGCCGAGAAAGTTGCAGACCGCGAATGCGTCGGTCCATAAGTAGCGCCGCGGCGCACTGCTTGCTGGTGACAGTCCGGTTTTTCCGGCAAATTCCATCATGATTTCCCGGACAGTGGGCTGAGATTCATTTTGTTTCACTGGCATAATGCTGCTATTTCTCCAAACCTGCCGCCATAATGCAGTGAAGGGTCTACCGTGGCACTCCGAGCCTCCCGGCAACCTCCCTAATGCTTATCCCCAGGCAGGGAGCACATCCCCGCTGAGGATTTCAAGGATGCACCTGTTATTGTTCCGGGTCAACTCGCCAAGCATCATTATCAATCCATAACTACTTCAAAAAAAGGGAAGAATCAAGGAGAGAAATGAGGGATAAGGCATTAGCCATAAGGTATTCCTATCAGCGAAGTCTTGGGCTCATCCATAAAGAAGTTGGCCCTGCCCTGAAGCATAGCGCAAAGGGCATAACTCCATAAGTGATTGAGTCATTGGGTCCATTGGGTTATTGAGTTACGAACCTCGCAGCAAGGCAGTCATTTCTGACTAAATTTTGTAGTTAAGAAATTCTGCCCTTCTGACTGGCTGGTGATGGGCGCTGCCGAGCGCACAATATGAGATGATATTTACCCCGTTAGAAATGTTGCCCCACTGCTCCCTCCGGGCCAGGCTCCGCCCCGGAAGGGCTCATGCCCCGGAGGGAGACCCTCTCTCCGAGCCAGAGGCTCTTCTGAGCCGGAGGCTTGGCCGGCGGCTGCAGCGGGGTTAGATTTTATGGAGCACTTTATAAAAGTGCTACCATTTAGAATAATTCCGGGTTCCGCCCCGTAGGGGGCTCCACCCCGGAGGGCGGGGGGTAATGCCCCGCTCGGTTTCGAGTCGCAACGACTGGAATTTCTAACGGGGTGAACCTCTCAGGGAAGCACAATTTTTTTTGAGGTGCTTCCATTTTCAGCCGCCCCCCTTTTCAGTTATTCTACCAAATCAGTTGATAAGATTCTCACCTTTTGATAAACTTTTATAAGAACTGGAAAACAAAGGAGCAATAGCAGGTCCAGAAGGGCTGACGGTGAAACTCCCCAATTATAAAAACGCAGTTATTTCGCAGACGAAAATTATTGGATATCTGCTCTCTATCAAGCACCGCAATGGTCGCAGCAAGGCAGAATTTTTTACACAATTGGGTTTTTCATATGATGCATGGGAGGACCTTGTTAAAGCACTACTGCAACACGCCGCTGATAACGACGTGACCAAGATTGAAGATTCACTATTTGGCACGCGATATATTATTGAAGGCTTGCTATTTGCACCAGGCGGAAGACAGGCTATCATTCGCTCAGTCTGGTTTATCGAGACAGGAGAGGATATTCCAAGGTTTGTCACTGCTTATCCATTGCAAAGGAGGACCTGATGATTAAAGAATTAGAAAGTGTTGTGCTGGCAACTGATCTGCCGGAATATGGTTTAAAAAAGGGCGATCTTGGCACGGTGGTATTGGTGCATCGTGATGGAAAAGGATACGAGGTTGAGTTTGTGACTCTGGATGGTGAGACGGTAGCAGTGATTTCAATGCCTCCTTCACAAGTTCGTCCGATTGGTCGGCGGGAGATTGCACACGCCCGAGACGTAACAAGCATTTAAAGGGTCCTAAACGTGGAGTCAGGAAAAGCCCCGGGTGTCATCCATAAAAAAGTTGGCCCTGACTTATTAGCATAGCGCATGGCGTAGAGCAATATTACTGCGGCCACGGAGGACGGCGGACGTTGGGCGCGAATAAATGGTTGATATGAATGGTGGCGGTGCAGGGATTTGAACCCCGGACACTGCGGATATGAGCCGCATGCTCTGACCGACTGAGCTACACCGCCAGACCCATTAAATTTTACTGAATCCCCAACAATTGTCAATACTTTTATCACCCTCTCCTCAATCCCCTGAAGCGGTGAAAAAAATTCAGGAGAAGGTCGGACAGGGGTATCTTCCTGCCTACCGGCAGGCAGGCAAAGTTTTACAATTGCGGATCATTTGAGAGAATAAGGGTAACAAAACGTCGTAATCAGGCCACACTACTAATATTTTCACATTTCTTCTGCTTGACGTCATAAGGTGCCGCTGTAAAACTTTTACGACATCCCCGCCCGACCTTGAAGCTTTGAGTGATTTTTTCACACCTTCCCTCCCGCCAAGGGGAGGGGAGCTAAATGCTTGAAACGATCGATGAAGGAATGCCTTTTTTAAGCGTGTTGTGTTATGATTCTTTTCAATGAATCGAAAGGATTTTAAAAAAGCAATCCTTCTTTTATTATCCTTGGTAACCATCCTTTGGGCATTCGAAGACGCCGTTGCTTCATCGCCCAATTTTGATTTTAATATTCAATCCCACCATTTGATTATCCAGATCGATCCATCTCAACATTTCCTCAAGGCGGAAGATCGAATTGAGATAAATATGAAATGGGGAAGACTCCAAACTCTTTCATTTCTCCTCAATCCAAAATTGAAAATCACCCGGATCGTTGACCAAAGGACAGGACAGCCTCTCCATTGGTCTGAAACCTCTTTTTCAGCCCATGCCAAAAGAGTGGATGTCTCTCTTCAAAAAATAGAGGAGTCTCCGGTTCTCTCCATTTTTTATGAAGGTCCTATCTATGACCCTGTTGTCAAGGAAAGGGAGCTTCAATTTATAAGAGGAGATCAAACCTATGGACTGATTAGTCCAGAAGGGGTCTATTTGTCATCTGTTAGCCACTGGTATCCTGGTATACCGGATTCAATGGCTAAATTCCAAGTCGAGGCAATGATTCCCGAACCATTTCGAATCGTCACCCAGGGTGAACTGGTATCTGAAAATGTCAAAGGCGGCACCTGGAGAAGCAAATGGGTTGATGGATTGCCGGCTGAAAGTCTCACTCTTGTTGCCGGAAAATATTCTATTAAAACACGGAAGGTAGACGGCATTAAAGTCTCCACTTATTTTTTTCATGAGGATGACCGGTTTTCAGAAATATTTCTAAATGCTGCGGAAGAATATCTAAAAATCTATTCAGGCCTTTTGGGCCAATACCCTTACAAAAAGTTTGATATTGTCCAAAACTTCTTCTCAAGTGGCTATGGTTTTCCTACCTTCACCCTTCTTGCGCCGGAAACCATCAGGCAAGGGAAAGAATTCCTCAGACCAGGCGCCTTGGACCATGAGATTGTCCATTCGTGGTGGGGACATTATGTCAGCATCAAGCCTGGAACAGGAAACTGGGTGGAAGCTCTGACCACTTATTGTTCCAATTACTACTATAAGGAGTTGAAGATAGGAAAGGAGATTGCTCGTAAACATCGACAGGATGTGATGCAGAAATATGCCATTCAAGTCCCTCCGTTAAAAGATTATTCTCTCCGGAAGTTTGAAGGTAAAGACACCGAGTTAGACGCACAGGTTGGTTATGGAAAAGGTTCCATGGTCTTCCATATGCTCCGAAGGATCGTTGGAAAAGACCTCTTCTTTGCCACCTTGAGGCAATTTGCAATGCAATACGGGGGCAAACAGGCCAGTTGGGAGGATATTAAGAAAGTCTTTGAAGAGGTAAATGGCAAGCGACTGAGTCACTTCTTTTCTCAATGGTTAGATCGTCCTGGGGGACCACAACTAAAATTGGAAAATGTTGGAGTTCGGGTCTCTTCAAATGGTTACATCGTCTCAGGGGAGGTGGTCCAGGAGGGTGATGTTTACCAGCTTCTCCTCCCAATTGAATTTGATGATGGTTCGGGAGAGAGACGCCTTTTTTTGGAGGTTTCAAAAAGAAGAAGCTCTTTTTCTATGGAAGTTCCAAAAACTCCACTCAAACTTACTTTAGACCCTGATGGTCATCTCTTTCGAAGATTATACCCAGAAGAAATTGTCCCTGGATTGAATGCCTTGCTGGAAGACCGTGAAAAGATTTTTATCGTTTCAGATCAGGGAGACGAGGAAAGTCGAAAAATCTATTTTGAACTGGCCAGAAAAGCAAAGGAGCAAAAGGGCGGAGAAATTCTATCGATCAAAGATGTAACAGAAGAGAAACTTAGAAATTCCTCTGTGGTGCTTTTAGGGGAAAGCTGGAAATCTCCAATCATTTCTAAACTCATTTCTCATCTTCCAAAACCCGTTGATCACAAAGAGGGTTCGTTTTTTATAAAGGGGAACAGGGTGGATGAAGGAGATGAATCCCTCCTTCTTACCTTTCCCAACCCTCTTCATCCCGGGAAATGGGTGACCCTTTACTTTGGAAGATCAGCCAGCGCTCTTTCACGAGCCAGGTGCATCTTCTTCTATGGCTGGGATAGTTACATTCTTTTTAAGAATGGAAGGCCAAAAGAGAAAGGAAATTTTTCTCCTGTCCAATCCTTCGCCTCTTATGATTTTTTGAAAAGAAGCCATTATAATGAGATCCAACCCACTGGCGGGTTACATATCTTCCTTGCTGACTGGATTCCTTAATGAGATGGGGGGACGGGGTGATGGGGAGAGGGAAAGAGGAAAATGGAAATAGCGGAACAATGGAATCATGGGAGATCAGAAGCGGTTAAGCGGCCACGCGACACGGGCATGGTCACGATAACTGGCTGAGTGCGGAGGGAGGACCGAATAATGGGAATCGCTTATTTCGATTGTTTTTCCGGAGCAAGTGGAGATATGATCCTCGGCTCACTGATCGATGCCGGGTTGAGTCCCCGACGATTGAGAGAGGAGTTGAAAAAACTTCAAATCCCAACCATTCATTTAAAAGTTAAAAAAGTACTTAAAAAAGGAATTTCTGCAACCCAAGTGATTGTGGAGGGGAGAAATGAGAAAAGATCCCATCGCAATTTGAAAGAAATCCTGAAGATCGTTGAAAGAAGCAGTGTGGAGACCGAAGTAAAGGAGAAGAGCAAAGAGATTTTCAAGCGGATTGCTTCAGTGGAGGGAAAGATTCATCGAACTCCAATGGAAGAGGTTCACTTCCATGAATTAGGGGGATTGGATTCCATCGTTGATATTGTTGGATCGGTATGGGGTATTCGACAATTGGGGATTGAAAAGATCTATGTCTCAAAGGTGAATGTAGGAGCAGGATTTGTAAAATGCGAGCATGGGATCCTTCCCATTCCTGCTCCTGCCACGCTATCCTTGATGGACGGGAAACCCATCTATTCCTCAGGAATAGAAAGAGAACTCCTTACTCCTACTGGGGCTGCTATCCTCTCCACATTGGGTTCTGAATTCGGTCCAATGCCTCCTACCCATGTGGAAAGAATAGGGTATGGGGCTGGTCGGGATAACCTTCCCCATCCCAATCTCCTAAGGTTGATCATCGGAACTTCGGAATCAACTTCTGGAAAAGAGAAGGTGATGGTCATCGAAACGAATATTGATGACATGAACCCTCAGTTCTATGACTATCTGATAGAAAAACTATTGGCCATGGAGGTTCTGGAAGTATTTATCACTCCCATCCTGATGAAGAAGAATCGACCAGGCCATCTCTTCACCGTGATTTGTCCCTCTGAAAAGTTACCTTCCGTTACAAGATTTCTTTTAAGAGAGACGACCACTCTTGGTTTGAGGTGGCATGAAGAAGAGAGGGCAAAAGCCGACCGAGAGATCTTAAACATTCAAACCCGATATGGGAAAATCCGTTTCAAATTAGCGAGATGGGAAGGGAAGATAGTCAATCTTTCCCCGGAATATGAAGATTGTAAAAGATTGGCGTTGGAGAAGGGAGTTCCTCTTAAAGAGATCTTTGAAGAAGCAAAAAGAGCGGTGATACCTTTACAGGGAAATAAGCGACAGATTTCGCACAGAAGGCTTGAATAAAAGGCGTAGAAGGCCCGTCTATATATATTAAAAGCCTCTAACCCTTCCTTGAAATTTCTATATAGAGGACTTATATTATATTAAAAGGAGGGAAAAAATATGAAAGCCAATAGATTGATTGAGATTTTAGCATTGTTGTTGGCTTTGACCTTTTTGGGTCCTTCTCAAGGATGGGCCCAATTGTCTCCTTACGCCGGAGGGGGACAGCCCAAACCGGGGACGCACGCGCCCATTATTACCCACACTTTTGCTGTGGAGAAGGGGTATTATGGATATATCTGGAAGATCTATATCGAGGCAGAAGACCCAGATGGTGATATGCTGAGAATTGCAGCAGTGGTGGATCAACCCGGTTATGGTCATTATCCAACCGATTGGATCTATCTCAAACCCCAATATCAAAAGCATTTTAAAGGCTATGTCCAGTGGAATACCTTCAGTTCAAAAGCGTCGTATCTGAGGGAGTGGACTCAGATTGAGTTAAAGGTTTCCGTTATCGATAAGGCTGGAAATGAAAGCAATGTGGTCGTTTTTCCATTTGAGTTCGTTTCAGGAGTGAAAGGTCAATATCAATCCGAGCCATCCGCTCCATTTGATCAGGGGGATCTGCCAAGACTGGGATACATTCATATTGATTTATTTGAGCCGACTTTGATGGGAAATGAGGGAGTGAGGGATAATTAGGACATTTGCGCCGTCGGTTTAAATAAATACTTGTTCGAAGGACCCAAAGGAGAGGGGTCCTTTTTTATTTCCCCTTGCTTTTCTTGCTGTAGGATGGTAAAAATTTTTTATCGTCTCTTATTTCATCATGAAGGAGGGAATCCATGGAACAAATTATTTTTCAAAAGAAATCTGTTATTGCTTTAGTGTTGGTGATCATTTTAAGTGCGGCATGGTTAGGCTGTTCGACCACTGTTAAAGAGCGGCAACAAGGTCAGCCTGCAACAGGAGCAACGGGAGAGGCAAAGACAGAAGGGGAGGGGACGGGCAAGTATTATCTTGACGATGTCCGTGTCCCAAGCGAATTAAATTATAAGCCGAATAAATCTTTCGTCTACGAAACTCCAAGATTTAAGACAGGTATTTTACATTTTTCAAAATGGCGGCTCGATGTATCTTCTTTAATCGATTTTTTTACTTATAATATGGAAAAGGATAATTGGAAACTGGTGAACAGTTTTAGAGGGAAAGAGTCCTTTCTCAATTTCTCAAAACCCGATAAAACCTGTTCGATCAAGATGGTTGAAAAATGGTATGGTGCGACAGAAGTGGAAATTCGAGTCGGTCCGTTAGGAGAAAAAAAGATGTAAGAGTGGAGTATGTTATTCAACCAAGTCAAAAGGACCGTTGACCGCTACCATTTATTAGAGAAAGGCGATCGGTTGATTGTGGGTGTCTCTGCGGGGGTAGATTCAATGGTCCTCCTCCATTTATTGAATACCTACCGTGAAGCGTTTGACCTTTCTCTTATCGTCGCTCATGTCAATCATGGTCTCCGACCCGAGGAGTCGGAAAAAGAAGCCGAACTGGTCCAGAAGGCGTCAGAGCGGCTCGGCTTACCCTTTGAATATGGGCGATTCAATGTGAAGGAATTTCAAAAACTGGGGGGACTTTCTCCACAGGATGCAGCCAGAAGGATTCGGTTCCATTTCTTTCATGATCTCCTCAAAAAGCATTATGCCCAGAAGATTGCATTAGGCCACAATGCAGATGATCAGGTGGAAACCGTCCTCTTAAGACTGATCAGGGGGTCTGGGTTACAGGGTTTAAAAGGGATCCTTCCTATCCGGGAAGGAAAGGTGATTCGACCTCTTCTTGAGGTCTGGAGAGGGGAGATCGAATCCTTTGCTATAGAAAAAAAGATTTCTTTTCTCTTAGATTCATCAAATCTGAAGCACGACTACCTTCGGAATAGAATACGCCTTGCTCTGATTCCCTTGATGGAAAGGGAGTATCAGCCTAATTTCAGGGAGATTATTCTGAGAACCTCGAGCATTCTCAGGGAGGAAAATGATTATGTAGAGAGGGGAGCAGAGGAGGCATATCAAAAGATCGTCCGGGAAGAGAGGGATACCCTTTCTTTCAAATTCTCAGAGTACCAATCTCTTCATCAGGCTATTCAATGGAGAGTCCTCAAAAAGATATTCGAGAGGATTTATGATTGGGGAATGGACATGGAAGAAGGGGGATGGTCAGATGTTCATAAAATTTATCAGAAATTGCACCAGTCTTCTCCAAGCTTCCTTTTAGAGTTACCCCATGGAGTCTGGGTTGAGAAACGGTATGACATTGTTTTATTGGAGAAGGGAGGGATAAAACCATTTCCACCTTTTGAAGTTGAACTTATTTTCCCAGGCCGTACCTTTATCGAAGAGATAAAAAAAGAAGTGGTGATCGAAAAAGCAAATTTGAATCAATTTAAGGATTGCAAGGAATCTCCCCACCTATCTCTTATGGATTACGAAAGCCTCCAATTCCCACTGAAAATTAGAAATTTCAGACCAGGAGATCGATTCCACCCATTAGGAGTCAAGGGGACCCAAAAGTTGAAGGAGTTCTTTATCGATCATAAGGTTCCAAGGTTTGAGAGATTGAAGATCCCTCTGCTTATTTCAGGAGAGATGATTGCCTGGATCGTTGGATATAGAATTGATGAACGGGTAAAGGTCACCGAGAAGACCAAAAAGATTTTGAAAGTAACGGTCGTTTAGAGAAACTTCTTTTTATTTTCCAACACTCACCGCTCAATCCAGAATTTCTATAACACCCCTTGACAACCAATGGAGTATTAGGTTAAGAAAGTTTAATTCCTATAGAAAAAGTATGATTTTGTAACCTATGAAAATATCAACGAAAATAAGATATGGATCAAGGGCGATGTTAGAACTTGCCTCTCGTTATGGAGAGGGGCCTATTGAATTAAAAGAGATAGCCAAGAAAGAAAATATATCTCTAAAATATCTTGAGCAAGTCATTAATCCACTTCGTGCGGCTGGCTTGGTTAAATCGATTCGTGGGTCCAAAGGGGGGTATTCATTAGCCAAACCTCCTTCTGAAATCTGTTTGTATAATGTGATCGAAACTTTGGAGGGCCCTCTCAATTTGCTTGAATGTTTGCGTGATTCAAAGGTTTGTCAGAAAGTCCCATCATGTGTAACTCGTGATATTTGGAAAGAGGTTTCAGAAGCGATATCTAAAATCTTTTATTCGGTTACTTTAGAAGATATGGTCAATCGAAAAATAGAAAAAGAAGGGCGTAACCCTTCGATGTACCAGATTTAATCCCCCTCTGTCCCCCTTTAGAAAAGGGGGATTTAGGGGGATTTGAAAGTGCTGAACTTTTGTTGGGAGCGAGGAAATGGCGAAAATAGCCAACTTTATTTCTGAATTGATAGGGAACACACCTTTATTGAGATTGAAACGAGTCACCCGTGGGTGTAAGGGAGAGGTCATAGCAAAACTTGAGTCCTTTAACCCCTGTGGAAGCGTCAAGGATCGTATTGGTGTTTCTATGATTGAAGCGGCCGAGAAGGCCGGATTGATAAAGAAAGATACGATTATTTTAGAACCTACCAGTGGAAATACAGGGATTGCTTTGGCCTTTATCTGTGCATCGAAAGGTTATCCGTTGGTTCTGACAATGCCAGATACGATGTCTACTGAGAGAATTCATCTCCTCAGAATATTTGGAGCAGAACTGATCCTGACGCCGGGCAACGAAGGGATGACAGGTGCAGTGCGATGGCTTCCAAGGATCCTCGATATTTTATCCCACAACAGTTTAAGAATCCTGCGAACCCAGAAATCCATAGAAAGACGACTGCTTTGGAAATCTGGGAAGATACAGACGGGCAAGTTGATGTTTTAGTGGCAGGGGTGGGAACGGGGGGAACGATTGTTGGGATTTCTGAAGTCATTAAAAATAGAAAACCAGAATTCAAGGCCATTGCTGTAGAACCGGAGAATTCTCCAGTCCTCTCCGGAGGGATGCCAGGACCTCACAAAATACAGGGGATCGGCGCAGGTTTTGTTCCAGAAGTGTTTCGAATGGATTTGGTCGATGAGGTGATCAAGGTGTCAAATGAGAATGCGGGATTGTTGGCAAGAAGGCTTGCCAAAGAAGAAGGAGTATTGGCAGGAATCTCTTCCGGTGCAGCAGTATGGGCGGCCATTGAAGTAGCGAAGAGGCAGGAGAGCGAAGGGAAGATGATTGTCGTCATCCTACCCGATACTGGAGAACGGTATATCAGCACCTGGCTGTTCAGTGAACTCAAATAAGTGATAAGGAATTGTCTTACGTTTGTGGGTAAAGATGCTCGTATCGTTTAGTGTTAAAGGGTTACGGCCAAAGAGATAAAAGAAGAATGACATAACCCTGACCGAAACAGGCATCGCCACCTTAACCTTTAGACGACAGACTGTTATTCACGAGGGGGTGATCTTATGTTATGGATCATGGGTAGCCCTGCCATGCACCACGTCGGGTGCATGGCAGCCCTGAACCACGATGGATTTAGGGCCGAGCCCTGAACCACGATGGATTTAGGGCCGAGCCC
>Ga0210024_1004501_pt1 | contig 10907 bp, 7 predicted proteins | sample CryGeymeta201525_FD_183988 | JGI IMG/M metagenome (GOLD analysis project Ga0210024, IMG submission 183988) | Groundwater microbial communities from Crystal Geyser aquifers in Utah, USA - Crystal Geyser metaG 2015-25 (SPAdes) (version 2) | ecosystem: Environmental > Aquatic > Deep subsurface >... | reverse complement strand
CCAACCAGTTGATCACCCAGTACCGTCCATTTTTCCAGACCCGTGAACTCTGACAATATGGACAAGCGAAGCAGTCCTGTGGACAATGATCGGGACGCTCTTCGACTTCCATGCTCAACGCGGCGCGCTTACCCTGCGACACGCTCCCCGAAAGTGCATCGGGACTTTGCAGGGCGGGGCGCGTGGGTCTGGGCGTTACTTTCGGTTTCGGGCCTGGGTGTTCTTTTGCAAGCGCCTCGGGCAAACCGGGCAGCGCTTTGGTCGCGAACCAATTGCGGATGGAGTTGGACGCCACCCCCAACTCTTTGGCGACGGGCTCAACATTTTGTAGCACGAGACACCGGTTCATTCTGGTGATCACCCACAAGTTCAGGCGGCAGTTGGACTGCCGCCTGCGCCCGCAGTGCAACTGCGAGCAAACGGCGACTTGTGGGTAATCACCGATGGTTCATTGCATTGACTTTTGTTGCGGTTGGAATTATCCTGTTGGCCACGGGAGTGTCTCCTGCAAGTGGATTATGACTCAAACACAATCATACTCGCAGAGCGCTCCCGTTCCAAATATCTCTACTCTCTCACAGCAGGGCTAACCAGCCCGGCGAATCTCATTATCGAACCTTTTTTCTTCTTCCTTCCACCCAACAATGTAACATCTGAGAGAGATTACAGCGTATACCGTAATTGCCAAATGTTGAAGCAATCGTACAATACAGCAGATAACGATTGAACTGGTTGGGTTCTGCGTTGTTATTGGGTGCGGAAATACTCCACGAGGGATTCGATAAATTCATCATCTACACTAACTGGGTTTCACTGTTATAATTGTTTTCAGCAAATGCTGAAAAGGCTACTTACGATGAAAAAATATCCAAAAGACATTTCCCTAGCATTGCAAAACTGCCTTAAACAAATCCCCTTTCTGGAAATAACTTCAATCCAGCCCAAACCTGATTTACCAGGGTTTAGCACAGACTTGTTAATACAAGGCCTTCCGCTAATGCTATTAGTTCGTTTCCAGAACAGTGGTCAGCCCAGATGGGCACGGTTGGCCGCCTATGAATTGAAAGCGGCTTTGTTAGATAGTGCTGATGTTTATGGGGTTTTTAGCGCTCCATATATTTCACCGCAGGCCGCGTCGATTTGCCAGGAGGCAGGTATCGGGTATTTTGACTTGGCAGGGAATTGCCATCTGTCGTTTGGCGCAGTCTATATTCACAAAGAGGGCTCCCCCAATCCCTTTAGTGAAAAGCGTGACCTGCGTTCCCTTTACTCACCCAAGGCCGAGCGAATTTTGCGTGTTATGCTAACTGCACCTAGGCAGAGTTGGAAAACCCAGGAACTGGCGCAAACCGCGCAGGTCAGCCTGGGGCAGGTCGCCAATGTGAAGAAACTGCTGGCTGATCGCGAATGGTTGAAAGCTGAGCGCATGGGGATGATCTTGAGCAATCCATCTGCTTTGCTCGATGAATGGGCGCAACGCTATGATTTTCGCCGCAGTCAGGTGATTGAGTACTACACACTGACCGGTGTGGCTGAATCTGAATATCAGTTTAGCGAAGCTTGTGAACGGCTTGGTTTTTCGTATGCGCTTACCGGATTCTCGGCAGCCAGCCGCATCGCGCCAATGGTGCGATATCAACGCCTGTCAGCTTATGTAAGCGGGGAGATAGAACCACTGGTAGCCGCGCTCGGCTGGAAAACCGTCAACAGCGGCGCAAACGTTGGTTTGTTGATTCCTTACGATGATGGTGTCTTCTATAGTGCCAAAAACATCGGCGGATCACAAATCACCAGCCTGGTACAGATTTACCTGGACCTGCAAATTTCACGTGGGCGCGGTCAGGAAGCCGCTGACGCTGTACGTAAGGAGATGGAAAAATCATGGTAAGCAAACGAACCGATTACAACGCCGAGGCCGTGGAAGCCGCGCGTAGTGTCATGCTTGAATTATCGCGTGTTTTGGGTGAATACCGGAACGACATGGTGATTGTTGGGGGTTGGGTACCGGAGTTATTGATTGAGCAAGCACCGCGTGCGCACATCGGCAGCCTGGATGTAGATGTCGCACTCAATCATCGTACCCTGCACGAAGTGGGCTATAAGACGATCTTGCAACTTTTACTCTCGCACGGTTATCACCAGGCCGAACAACCCTTCATCTTTTTCCGCACCGTGGAGATCAGCAAGCGCCAAATTGAGGTGGAAGTAGACTTCTTGGCTGGTGAATACTCTGGGACGGCGCGTGGACATCGCACTCAACGTATTCAAGACATGCGTCCACGCAAAGCACGCGGCTGCGATCTGGCGCTCTCGCTGGCAACCGAGATCCGCATCAGCGGCACCCTCCCTGGTGGAGCAAAGGACACAGTTATACTGCGCGTGGCATCCATTGTGCCATTTTTAGTGATGAAAGCAATGGCATTGGCTTCAAGGCTGATGGAAAAGGATGCGTGGGATATTTATTACTGCATCCGTTATTACCCTGGCGGAATTGAAAAACTGGTTGAGGAATTTACACCGCATCTTGCCAATAAACTGGTGCAAGAAGCCATAGCCAATATTGCCGAGAAATTTGCGTCTCCGGCACATGTCGGGCCTACTCATGTTGCCGACTTTGATGAAGTAATCTCCCCAGACGATCGCACAATTGTGCAGCGCGATGCTTATGAACGTGTCCATGCTCTCATTGTACGGCTGCAAGCGAGTTAACACATGAGCGAATACCAATATTACGAATGGCAAACCATGGACCGCCCACTCAGCCCCAGTGAAAGGGAGGCTGTTTCCGGACTTTCCAGTCACATGGAGACGGTCACACCCACCCAGGCGATAGTTTCTTATTCATGGGGAAATTTCAAGCACGATTCACGCCAGGTGCTGTTGCAGTACTTCGATGCGCATCTCTATATGGCGAACTGGGGCACGCGCAGACTCTTGTTCCGCTACCCCAAATCGGTGATTGATTCGCAGGCCATCCAGCCTTACTGCCGGGAAGATTTTCTCACCCTTGAATTGGGAGGCGACTACTATATCCTTGAGTTTTCGCTGGATAGCGAAGAGCCAGATTACGAATGGATGGAAGCCGATGGCATGCTCGGAAAATTGGCTCCCATCCGTGAGCAAATTATGCAAGGTGATTACCGCGTGCTCTATCTAAACTGGCTAAAGGCCGTGTCAACTGAAGATCCGGAGGAAGACAATCCGGAAACAGAACCGCCCATCCCGGCAGGGTTGGGCAAACTGAACAGCAGTCATCAGGCTTTTATCGAGTTCTTTGAACTGGATGAATACCTGGTGAATGCTGCCGCCAAGGCCAGTCCTCAAATTCGGCCTCTTTCCATTGCTCCTCTGGAAAAAGCGCTGACCCAACTGAGCCGGGATGAGTGTGAAAACTTCCTGCGCCAGTTGCTGAACAACGAACCGCAGGTGCGCATGACACTGCAAAAGCGGCTGCGCATGACACTGCAAAAGCGGCCAGAGCGACTGGCAGGAACCAAACCTGCAAGTGCCGGACATGCCCAACGTCAGGCTGGCAATTTGTTCAAAGAGGCCGAGAGATTGGAACAGGAAGATTTGCACAGGCAGAAAGCTGAAGCTGAGCGAAAGCGCATTCAGGAATTGCTTGATCTGGCCGGGTGTGAAGAAGCCACCTGGCGCTGGGTGGAAAGCCTAATCGGACAAAAACAGGCCGGACCTTATGACGAAGCCACAAAGCTTCTACTCAGCCTACGCGATTTGGCAAATTACCAGAACCGGATGCCTAAATTTCAGGAACGCCTTTTGGCAATCAAAGAAAAGCACGCCAACCGACCATCCTTGATGGAAAGATTTAGGCGTGCCGGTCTGTGAAATCAAACTGAGGCATCCTGATTGGCTTTTAAAAATATTTTGATCAACCAGCTTTGCAGAATATGAAAACCTTGGATGAAATTAATCGCTTGATCGCTGCAACTGAAGCAGAACTGGCAGAACTGGAAAGCAGCCGGTCAATATTGCTGTCGCGAGTAGCAGAGTTGCAACATGAGAAATCAGCGTTACTCCAGCCATCAACCTCGCCCGATTTCACTGGCAAGTCAACTGTCACCAATCAGTCATCCCAGGACGAGAAGATAGCTCTTTTCCGAAGTCTGTTTCGCGGGCGCGAGGATATTTACCCGCGACGCTTCGAAAGCCTGAAAACGGGCAAACAAGGCTACCAGCCGGTTTGCCAAAATGAGTGGATTCGTGGGGTTTGCGAAAGACCAAAAATTCGCTGTGAAGATTGCGGGCAGCGTGAATTTCTCCCAGTTACAGATCTAGTGGTGAAGTCTGTTTCACGGGCGCGAGGATATTTACCCGCGACGCTTCGAAAGCCTAAAAACGGGCAAACAAGGCTACCAGCCGGTTTGCCAAAATGAGTGGATTCGTGGGGTTTGCGAAAAACCAAAAATCCGCTGTGAAGATTGCGGGCATCGTGAATTTCTCCCAGTCACAGACTTGGTGGTGCGCAACCATTTACAAGGCTTCGATCCCCAGGATAGAGCGGGACGCAATTTTACGATTGGCGTTTATCCCATGTTGACGGATGAGACCTGTTGGTTCTTGGCGACGGACTTCGATAAAGCATCCTGGCAGCAAGATGTTCGCGCCTTCCTGGAAACATGTTCGTTGTTTAATGTCCCTGCGGCCGTCGAGCGATCGCGCTCTGGCAATGGGGGTCACGTTTGGATATTCTTTGCCGAACCTGTTCCAGCAGCCCTGGCACGCCAGATGGGTACTTTCCTGCTTTCACAAACAATGGAGCGCCGGCTTGAGATTGGGCTGGACTCCTACGATCGTTTCTTCCCCAGCCAGGACACACTTCCCAAAGGCGGGTTCGGCAACCTGATAGCATTACCATTACAAAAGAGACCACGCGAGAACAACAACAGTGTCTTTGTAAACGAGCAGTTCGCTCCGTATGAAGATCAATGGTCTTTCCTTGCTACCCAGCGACGAATGACCCAAACAGATGTGCAAGTCGTGGTTAAGCATTCCGAAAAGTTGGATGAATTGTTGGGTATCCGTCTCCCGGTAACGGATGAAGATGGTGACCGTCCCTGGGCTGCACCACCATCCAGAAAACACAAAGACCCGCCAGTGGTTGGGCCGCTGCCTGAGCAGATCGACTTGGTGATTGGGAACCAAATCTATATTCCCAAGGCAGATTTGACGCCTTCTTTGCGGAATCGCCTGATCCGATTGGCAGCTTTTCAAAACCCGGACTTTTACCAGGCGCAAGGGATGCGCCTGTCTACGTATGGAAAACCGCGCATCATCAGTTGTTGCGAGGATTTTCCAAAACATCTTGGGCTGCCACGCGGTTGCATGGATGAACTTGTCGCTCTGCTCGAATCGTTGCAGATCAAAACGAACCTGACTGATGAACGTTATGCCGGCACTCGATTGGAAGTTCGGTTTCAGGGTGTTTTACGCGATGAACAGCAGCAAGCCGCTGATACTTTGCTACAACATGAAACAGGCGTTCTGGCAGCCTCAACCGCTTTTGGTAAAACTGTCGTAGCGGCTTATTTGATTGCACAACGTCAGGTAAACACGCTGGTGGTTGTGCATCGCCGCCAATTACTTGATCAGTGGGGCCAGGCCTTGAGCCAGTTTCTTGGTCTCTCACCCAAAGACATTGGTCAATTTGGCGGCGGTAAGCACAAATCTAACGGAAATCTCGATGTAGCCATGATCCAGAGCCTGAGCCAGAAAGGGGTTGTCAGTGACATGGTTGGCAATTATGGCTACCTGATTATTGATGAGTGCCACCACATTTCTGCGGTCAGCTTTGAGCAAGTGGTCCGCCAAAGCAAGGCCAAATATGTAACTGGTTTGTCGGCGACTGTGACGCGCAAAGATGGACACCAGCCGATAATTTTTATGCAGTGCGGCCCGGTGCGTTACAGGGTGAATGATCGTGACCAGGCAGATAAACGCCCCTTTGATCACAAAGTTATTGTTCGCCCAACAAAGTTCCAATTGCCGCCTCATCTTCAAAATATCGCCGCCCAATCCATTCAGGAAGTGTACTCATCTTTGGAAAAGGATGATGACCGCAACCAGATGATCGTTGCTGATGTGGTGGATGCGGTTCAGGCAAACCGGTTTCCGGTGCTACTGACTGAGCGCCGGGAACACTTGGAAACATTGGCAGAGTTATTGAAACAACGCGTCGCGCATGTTTTTGTGATGAAAGGAGGCATGGGCAAGAAGCAACGCAAGCTGCTAGCAGAGCAAATTGCCAATCTGCCGACCGATCAGTCGCGGCTAATCCTGGCTACTGGGCGTTATTTGGGTGAAGGATTTGATGACGAACGATTGGACACCTTATTCCTGGCCTTACCGATTTCCTGGCGCGGCACGTTGACTCAGTATGCAGGTCGTTTGCACCGTTTGAACGCAACCAAGAAAGAAGTGATCATCTACGATTATGTAGACTTTGATGTGCCCGTGTTGGCAAGAATGCACAGCAAGCGGCGTGCCAGTTATAAGGCGCTTGGATATGAAATCGAATTGTCCCAGAATGATAAAACTGTGCAATTAACACTCGCTGACCTGTAAGGCTATAGGATGTTGTTTATTTCCTTCCCATAACTTCTTACCGACACGGTTTATACACCCCACTTGACTTTCCGTTATGTTGTGAGCTGGCAGGTAACTTGTCAGCTCATTCTTTACATGTTGGGAATATTGCTCATTCCCTCGGAATAACAAAAAACAGGAGGCCCAAATGGTTCGTAGAGCAGTGATCTACATACGCACCTCATCTGAAACCCAGGGTGAAAAATCCAGTCCGGCTGAACAGGAAGCGGATTGCCGGCGTCTGGCGCAGGACAACAGATTGACAGTTGTTCGTATTTATCGTGATGTGGAAAAATACCGGGTTGGCAACAAACTGATTGAACCATCAGGCAGCCGTTCGGACCGTCCCGCTTTGCAAGCAATGCTCCAGGATGCAGCCAGAAATGAATTCGATATCATCCTGGCTTGGCGAGAAGACAGGTTGTATTGTGGACTACGATCTATGTTGATGGTCATGGAAACCATTCAAGAATACAAGATCGAAATCCTGTTGGCAAAAGAAACCTTTGATCCAAAGATCACTCCTGTTCGCACGTGGGCGGCTCAGATGGAACTGGAAGGCATGAAAGAACGAATGGGGATGGGAGTCAAGGCGCGGTTGAAAGCAGGAAAAGCTAACACCGGACAAGACCGCTATGGCTATTCTCGTGCAGGTGAAAAAATCCATATTGTGGAAGAAGAAGCGAATTGGGTACGAAAGATATTCGAATGGTACAACCAAGGCGTCCCGCTGCCACAGATTCGAGAAAGACTGATAGCCGGCAACGCTCCACAGAAGGGAAGTAGCACACCACGACATATCGAATGGGCCCGCTCCAGTATTCAAGGGATCTTGGAATCTGCCAAAGAATATGCCTATGGTTACAAGGAACAATCCCGCGCTGGAGAAACCTATCAAATTCCCGTTGAACCGATTATTGATGTTCCCACCTATGAGCAGTTCAAAGCTCAACGAGAAAAGAATAAGACCCATCCTTCTCAACCAATCCGCCATGACTATTTGCTTTCCGGGCATCTGAAATGCTCGTGTAATTTGACTTGGCAGGCAAGGACAGCAACTCATCGTCGCAGCCGGAAGGGGGAGTGGATCGAGCGGAAAACGCCCATTGGAACTTACTTCTGTCCGCAACCCCATAAAGAATTACGATTGTCAACCTGCCCAAAGACAGTGAGCGCCAAACAAGCGGAAGCCCAAGTCTGGGAGAAAGTAAGCCAATTCATTACCAACCCTGATTTTCTGCTGGCTCAAGCCAAGGCAAAGGTGGTTCAATTGCGGAATGACTATGAACAGATGAAATGGGATGAACTGCAACTGCGAGAGGAGATCAAGAAGCTGAATGCAGAACGCCAGGAGTTCATCACCAAGGCTCGTAAGGGACATATCTCTGAGGAAGAATTCACTCCGCAGATTGGCGTGATGTACGATAAGGAATTGGGAGTGAGGCGTAGGCTGACGGCTATTGAACAGGAGAAGGATGCATTCGAAAAACTTGACTTGGAAGAGCAGGTAAAGAAGTACGTGGCTGAGTTGCAGTCAGAGATGGCTGAATTGATCACTGCTAATCCTCAAACTCCTGAGGAACGTCATCAAGTATTTCTGCTGAAGAAGCGAATTGTGGATACGGTTCTGACGGATGCAATAATCGATGAGAGACGTGAAATCCAAATAAAGTTTCGCACGGATCTTTCCACTTATTCTGGGCAAACCCAGGAAAGGGTTGATTTTTTCGCCGCAAGGCGAAAATAACTAACGGATACTGATTGGGAAGGTGACCTGAATATGGGTCACCTTTTGTGTTAAAAAATAACTCCCCGGCTTTTGTAACCGAGGAGTGAGGCATGATTGTTTATGAGAGAGGAGTCGAATACCCGTAAACGAGTATTCCGCAATATAGAGATATTTACGCTTGTTTTTGAAGTTTCATCCTATATCTGGGGGCTATCTTGTGGTATGCAGTGGAGTAGGACGAAATTTATACCCGTATACCAGATATATACCGCGCCGGACAGATCCTTGTGGTGCTATAGGCCAAACTTCATAGGCCTTTGGGTTGATTATCTTCCAAAATCGAACTGGGTAGAGAGGAACTGTCGGATTCCGGCTAATGAATTATCAAAAATTTGTAGCACATGGATTCACAAACTATTGAACATACCGTGCCCAAAAAACCGTCACATTCCACTTTGATTTTTCCCGTGAAATTGCAGCCAATCCAGTTTCGTACTTTTGAAGGCACATTCCAGGGCGGCAACGATAGATTCCCGGGGATTTACGGCTGATAGATCCTTGTCTCAGGACGAAATGCCGCCCACGAAAACCAGAAGTGATTGATGGAGACCACAGGCATGAGTTGCTTTCCTTCCAGTTCACCCGAAATTGCCATCCCCAAAATGTTCCATACACTTCCTGTTTGCTCGTCAACGATTTTTCCGTCGGCGAATTTGAGGGTGAGTATTCGATCATCCATTGTGCGCGAGTAGGCAACCGCCGCGCCGACATCGCGTCCTTCGGGGATATTACTGGTATCCAACGCAGAGGCGGTTCCTTCTGCCCAAAACACCACGATCTCATCCCCGCCGACAGTATCGTTGATGACGTTCAATTCACTCAACACATCATACGGATAGGCAACCGCCTCGCCGTTCAAGTTAACGGTCAACACGCGCGCCATCGGCGGGAGTTGGTCGGGGGTTGTGCCATCGAACAAAAACGGAGTCTGGCTGACATCGTCATATCCGTAATAGGGATTTTTTCCATAGTCGCGGGAAAAGCCTGTGTCGCGTGATAGTACTTTACCTTCGGGATACAGTTCTTTGAAGTCCGCCCAGGAGATCATTGAAGCGGGATAAAACTCGAGTTGCGCGCCCGTGTGCTCGCCCGCGATCGCGTCGCCTGTGGCTTGCTGCCACCACGTCTCAGTCTGGCGGTCGTACATGATCAGGTTACTGTAACGCAATCGCCCAGTTGTTCCAAAGTCAAACAATTGCCCATTAAATGTTCGCTTGAAGGCAATCGCCGTATTACACAGCGGACAAAACGAAACGAGGAGCGGTTCGTTTCCGACGGTGTCATTGACGATTTCATGCCAGATCAGGATTTGGATCGGATAGGCGCGCGCGTCGTCGCCGACCTGGACAAAGACAACGGGTTCGCGGTCTTCGAGCCATCCGTCCGCTTCGCGCGTGGACTGGAAGTTGGGCGCGTCAATCGAGGGAATCCCATCTTTGGGCGGGCCTCCCGAAAGGATTTCGCTGTATGGGACGCTGTGTTTGCTGAAGTCGGTGGTGAACTCGCTTTCGGCGCCGCGTGGGGGAGATTCGGCTGGAAGGGTGGTAGGAGTCATTTGAACAGGATCCGCTGCGGGGGAGTCGGAAGCGGGCGTGGTCGGGGGAGGAGTCGGCGCGCAGGCAGAGAGCGTCCATCCCGCCGCGAGAATCCAAAAAATCCATTTTCTAAACATAGTGGCTCCTTTATTCGGTTAGAGGATTATGGATTAAAAAGTCTTACCCGTTGGAAAGGTAAGACTTGCATGAGTTTGTAGTTCAGTATAACAACTGGAAGGACAAGGACAATGCCCATCGAAAAATTTCAACGCGCCGTTCGGTTTATCGCCATCCTGATCGTTTTGGGGCTGGCGTGGGCGGGTTTTTTGTGGCTGGCGCAAGCCCCGCCCGTGGATGCGCTTCCCGCGCTGTTGATGGTGTGGGCAACCGCGATTGTTTTGTTGCTGGCGTTTTTTCCGTCGGTGCTGAGCAATGTGGGCAAGTTGAAGGTCGGCGAAGTGGAATTCGAATTGCGGGATACGGTCAAGGGCGCGAATACGCAGGATTTTGTGTCCGTCTCGGATCTGTCGAGCGCATACCAGATGACCAGCCAGGGAGACGCGGGCGGGCTTCAGGCGATTCTGGCGCGGGCATTGGAAGCGCCTGGAAAGTCCGTGTTGCTTGTGATTGATCTGCAGGAACAGAAGATTACGCGCGCCTTCCTGTTTGCATTCCTGATGTTGGTGGATTTGTTGAGCGAACGGGTGATCGTGGTGTTTGCCGCGCCGCGCAAAACCGCAAAGGAACCTGGCGATTTGAATATCGCCGATGTGGTGGGCGTGATTTCGGGGAAGAAGTTGTTGCTTGCGTACTATCGCCGCTTTCCGTCCCTGATGAATATTTTTATTCGGGAGAAGGGAATCAGTTCCGTACTCGAGTCGAGCGGACTGGTTCAGACCCCATCTTCTGAGTTGATCCTGGGTTTATATGATCAGTGCCGCACCCAGATTTCACAGGATATTCAAAACGAAAAAGGT
>Ga0210024_1004489_pt1 | contig 10922 bp, 9 predicted proteins | sample CryGeymeta201525_FD_183988 | JGI IMG/M metagenome (GOLD analysis project Ga0210024, IMG submission 183988) | Groundwater microbial communities from Crystal Geyser aquifers in Utah, USA - Crystal Geyser metaG 2015-25 (SPAdes) (version 2) | ecosystem: Environmental > Aquatic > Deep subsurface >... | reverse complement strand
GTTCGGGCTCTTGGAGAACTGGGGCAGGACGACCACGCTTGATGACGGTCTTTTTAGACCCAGGGAGATTCGGTCTGTCCCGTCCTTCTTGAGTGTTAGGATAACATATTGTTAAGATACGAGGGAGAGGGAATTTCCGCTGATATTGCCACGCCTTCGGCTCGCAATGACAGGTAAAAAAAGGCTGGCAATGACACATCCCTTTTGTCATTGCGAGGAGCGGCAGCGACGAAGCAATCTCTGGGCGAGATTCCTTGTTCCATTTAGAGCAAATTCCACAATAGGTAATGAGATTGCCACGCCGGAGCCTGCCCTGAGCGGCAAGATTCTTCGCTATGCTCAGAATGACAGTAAGTGAAGGGGCTCGCAATGACAGTAAGAAAGGCTAGCGATGCCCCTTTCTGTCATGCGAGGCACGCCCTCATTTTGTAGTGCGACCCTTCAGGGTCGTGCAGCACGAGGCTAAAGCCTCGCACTACATCTTTAAACACCCTTGCACGATATAATCTCACTGGGGGCGACTCGCCTCAATCAGGCTACACTTTACTAGAATCAGGACACGAGCAGGCTACTGTAAAAGCGTTGTTATTTTTTGAGGCCACTGATAAAGTCATCAAGGGACATAGCAGCCATGGTCATAGTTTGAAGTGTGCCCCTCGCCCCCAACGCAATCGCCACTCTGGACACCGCTTCAGCGCTTGGAGCTTCTAGAATGTTCACAAAGTCATATGGACCAAGAAGAGCAAATTGGTTAATTATCCTGAGCCCCTGTGCTTCGACTTCCTTGCTGACCTCCCTGATTCTTTCCGGTTTATCCTTGATGGTCTTCCTTCCCTCATCAGTAAGAGTGGTCAACATCACAAATACAGCCATTCTTCACCTCCTTTTATTATTTTAAGGCTGTTTAATTTTGATTTTGCGTTCGTTTTTAGGCATATTAGAGATGTTTCACCTCCAAATTTCTGTAGTTGCCTGATTCATCAGGCGCATTTGCCCAATAAATTGGGCAACTACATTTTTAAACATACTCTTATTTTAAGGCTGTTTAATTTTGCCTCAGATTCAAAAACAGATTTGTCTCATGCAGTTTCAAGAGTCTTCACCCCCAAATTTCCGTAGTGAGACCCTTCAGGGTCGTGCAAGAGGCTAAAGCCTCGCACTACACTTTTAAACGCCCTCTTATTTTTAAAATTTGATGCCCGAGCTCATCTCGATTTGCCCTTTTTTACCGTAAAAATCAATTATAACATACAAATCCAGCTAGCTCAATCTCTAAAACCGCTCTTTAGCTGGCGAAGATAACTCTCTATGTAATGTTTAACTTCGCTCGCAGGTTGATAAATGCCGAAGTGCCCTTCACACAATATATCGGCGTTGAGGTCAATGAGCTTTTGCAATGAGAGAATCGCCTTCTCCGGTTCCCCTCCCCACATAGCACTATACGGCCCGTGTATATCCTGTCCAAAGAGAATCCTTTTACCACTTATCTCGGTATACAAGGCGATGCTTCCCCTGGTATGACCGGGAATATGGATAGCAGTGAACTCCTGCCCCCCGAAAACCAGCTTTTGTTCCACTCCTTGCAGCTTAACATCCACCTGGCAAGGTTCATAATCCACCCCATACGCTTCAGCTCCAACCCCTTCACCGGTCTCAATAGCCTCAGCATCCAGGCTATGGGCTATTATTTTGACACCATACTTCTGTTTAAACTTAGCTAAGCTGCCAACATGGTCAATGTGGCAATGGGTAACAATTACTGTGGTTATCTTCTCTGGAATTAACCCTAAAGTGAGGATATTGTCCACTAACCTGTCGAAGCTCTGCCCGGCACCGCTGTCAATGAGGATTAGCTCTCCAATATCGATTAAATAGACGCAGCAGTCATAGGGATGGGATATCTCGGCGCTGCCGATGAGGTATATATCCTGGTATATGCGAAAGGGCTTACCCATGGCTTTGCTCCCTATCTAAAGAAAAAACTACCCCAATTTGCCAGGATAACGAGCGATAAATGAAGGGCTAAGGGCCAGTTTTGATTATCACCTTAAACTGCAAGTCCCACCCTGCAGAATACCAAGTGCTCCAGTCCTCGGGGTTGCCTCCAGTGGAAACATAGCGGGTTCCAGCAGGATAGGAAGCATCGTCGTCATTGCCCTGACAGCCATAATCGTGATTCGCGATGGGGTTGCTTACATAGCAAGTGCAATAATATGTCCCCGGGGTTACGTAGGTTTCGAGGTTGAAATTGAATGTCTGCCACCCTCCACTGCCAGCGGTGAAGCCATGGATAGAGACGCTCTGCAACACATTGCCGCTGGCATCCCTGAGGTCACAAACTATTATATCCCCACTATCACTAGAGCTAGAACTGGTGAGATATATCTGGAACTGGCTGAAAAAACCAGCTTCGGTTACCTGGAAGCTTTGTCCCTGACCTACATTAACATAGCCAGGACTTGCGCCAAACCAGGCGCTGGAATTCCATCCAGTCTGGTTTATCGCTAATGTCCCTGTTATTTTCGGCTCTACGCTGAAGGTCCTGGTAGTGCTCCACGGACTCCACAGCCCGGCATTATTTTGAGCCCTTACTTTCCAAGTCCAGTTATCGAGGTATTCATGGGTAAGCTCTCCCCCTATTATCTCGGAGTATTCAGAATCGGTGACAGAAGCATTGACCACTGGTGAACTCTCACCCTGGCGTATCACATAAATCTGATACCCGGCTATGCCGCTTTCTGGGTCTGAGGAGTCGCTCCAATCAAAAAACCATGCTTCATCGGGCTGAGGTTGAGTAGCACCCCCGGCTGGAGAGGTAAGGACTGGCGTACTTGGCGGTGTAGTATCTTCATGCACTGTTATTTGAGCAGTGGCATTCACGCTTCCAGCCTCATTGGTAGCTATCAAGGTATAAGTGATGGTGTCACTCGGAGATACGTCTCTAGTGCCGCTGAGAGCCACATTGCCTATGCCATGGTCTATGCTCACTGTAGCTGCGCCAGTCACTTCCCAACTTAAGGTGGAGGTTCCTCCAGAACTAATTGTGCCCGGCTCAGCATTAAAAGAAAGGATGACTGGTTCTGGTATTGCCTCAGCGACTGTGACATTGGCAGTGACATTTTCAGACCAGGCATCATTATTATCCTGGACTCTAAAAGAGATAGTATGGCTTCCGACCGAGAGTGATGAAGTGGTGAAAGAGGCAGATGTGCCAATCTCGCCATCGATGCTCGATGTCCATCTATAAGCAACCACGGTACCATCGGAGTCAGTGCCATGACCGGTGAAAGTTACTCCCACCCCCTGTGTCGGCTCAGGAGGTACAATAGAATCTATATAGCAGTAGGGGGCTTTGTTCCCCACACAGCCACCAAGGGCTATTGCCATTACTAACAAAAGGGATAGAAGAGCCGCAATCCTGCTGTTACCTGGTTTGGTTTTCATGGCTTACTTACACAGTATAGCGAGGAGTTAATACGACGTCAATAGGAAAGGCATAATGTTTGGCAATTTTTAAAAATCTTAGAAGTTTATTCTCTGTAATGAAGGGAGAGGTTTGCTTTCCTTCTATATCCAACAATTCTAAGAGACTCAAATCAGCTTTAAGTGTAAATAGCTTTCTCCAGAAGCTCTCCTCCTCGAGCCTTCATTCTAGCCTCTTCCTCAGGCTTCTCGTGGTCATAGCCCAGAAGGTGAAGTATTCCATGGATAATCAGTAATGCCAGCTCTTGCTCCGTTGAATGCCCTTGTTCCTCAGCTTGTTCCACCGCTTTGGGATAAGAAATGATTACCTCCCCAAAATGGGTTACATCATCGGGAGGAGAAACAAAGTCAGCATCAGCCCCTTGTTGAGGAAGCATATAAAAGGCGAGCACATCCGTAGGTTCATCTATGCCTCGATAATCTCGATTAAGCCTCCGCACCGTCTCAGAATCGGTGAAAACCAGGCTCATTTCGTATGGGGGTGTTATGCTTTCAGCTTTAAGAACTTCCTGAGCTAACTTCCTTACCCACTGCGCATCAATGCACTTCTGGAATTCCTGCTCAATTTGAATGCCTATTTCCCCCTTCATAGCAAATTGCTATTTTACCCCCGGATGTAGTTCTATTAACGGATAATAGTGGCGTTTATGCACTTGGGGGAAATACCTAAAGAAGAGAAACCATGAATGCTTTACTAGACGAAGCTTAGTTATTTCACTAATTGCCTTCTGATTTTCCCCAAAGATTCCTCAGCCAAACTAATCGCCAAAGCATGAGGGTCCATAGATTCTACCGATCGTTTTTTGAAAGAATTTGGGAAGAATTTCTTCTCAAACTCTTGCGTCGATCTATACACCTGGTCTTGTTTCTTACCTCTTAGTTCTTTCTCCTTTCCTCTCATTTTCCGCCTCCTTGTAATACTTAGCAAAGAATTGGGGATTCAATTCCGACTTAAAGTAATGCTTTCTTTTGATCCAGATAAACCCATCACCTTTCGAAATCACAGCAACATCAATCGGTCCCGCAACCGTTTCAGTCCCCATTGTAACCTTTCGTCTGAATGAAGTTAAATTTACAAGTGCTTCTGCCATCGTTGCCAGTTCATCTTTTGGAAGCCCAGCAACAACAACATCCATAACAGGATCCACATAATTGGCTCTTATATAATTTCTCAGACGTTGTTGGTAATCTTTAGATATCTTATTATTTGCCTGTTTCAATTTTTTAAGAGTGTCCGCTTTTTCTTCGTCGTCAAATTTTTCGAAACTTTCAACAACAATTTCCGCATATTTATTAAGTAGCCCCGATAAATTTTCTTCCACATAGTCTCGTACATTAGGAGCAATCCCTTCCATAAATGTGTCTACCATTTCTCTTTGAGCAAAGGGAATAATTGCAGCTCTCTCTCTCTAGCCGAATCTGAATATCGTTCTTTATATTTAAGTCTGTTGTTAACAATTCCCTCCACATCAAATGATTTGAGCGACGGGAAGGGCTCTTTTTCTCCAAAACCAGCGATCACTACCCCAGAAATATTTGCTGGGAAGATATCTTTTGAGAATAAACTTGCACTAATTTCTCTCAATTGGTTCACAGAGGTAGCAGATATTGGTAGTTTCTCGAAAATCTCTTTTCTTGCCTTATCAATAGTATCACAATATTTCTTTATTATGTCTTCAATATGAGTTTCTGGAATTGATGGTAGCATTTTAGTTTTTCCCAGTTTGTTATGGTGTTCTCTTATGACATTGGTTGTTATTTGTTTAACTTGGGTATTTGTAATTTCCCCTTCTTTATCTATAATCGATTTTACTTTCTCTCTGATATCGTCGCTAATAAGAGCAAAATAACTAAGAGTAGTCTCGTATAGATACTCCTTTTGTTGCTCTCCCAGAAATAACGGATTGCCGTTATTCAAGAAGGCAATGAAATTGTCAGCATATTCTTTTAATGTATCAAGCTTCTGCTTGCCCAATTTACTCCTATATATCTTTATTATAGTTTCCCACGGGAGTCCCATAAAACTAGCACTCCCATAAACCATTATGCCCACAGAATAATATTTAGAGAGCATAAAAAGCTTATTAGCTGAAGCAAAGACCTTTTGCTCCCATTCCCCTTCTTGCCCCATTGTAACAGCACTATCGGCAGCAAGAGCAATTGCCTCTTTATTCATTATCGCGATCTCAGCTGTCATGTTGCTTCCTCAATATTAAACTAAATTTCGCACAACTTTAGTATAACAAATTTCCTCCTGTTCCTATAATAAGTGCCAGTTTTAACTCTCTTGATACATCAGCATTATAGTCCTTTGGCTGTTCTTGTTTAAGCCTTTATATAGAGCGTTTAATTATTACCCTGAATGGCAGTGAAGGGTCTCTAGATTGCTTCGCTTCACTCGCAATGACAGGCAAGGCTACCAATCAATCTGACTTTATATGTCCTTGAGTAACTAGTAAAATACCAGCAATGGCAGTAACACCGCTAAGGAAGCAGTATCTCAGAGTTAAGCAAAGGTATCCCGGGGCAATAGTCTTTTTCAGGCTGGGGGATTTTTATGAGACGTTCGATGAGGATGCCAAACTTGCCTCCCGTGAGCTGGATATCGTTTTAACCTCTCGTGGAATGGGCAAAGGACAAAAAGTACCCATGGCAGGAATCCCCCACCATGCCATAGATAATTATCTCGCCAGGCTTATCAATCGAGGCTATAAGGTAGCCATTTGTGAGCAACTCAGCCCTCCAGGCAAAGGATTGGTGGAAAGGGATGTCATTCGAGTAGTGACGCCAGGAACGGTAATTGAGCCTAACCTGCTTGAGGCCCGGGAAAACAACTACCTTGTCAGTTTAATCATCGAAGATGCAAAAGCAGGGATAGCTTATGTTGATATAACCACCAGCGATTTTGCCACCACGCAGCTTCCCGCCGATAGAGTTTCTCCGGAATTAGAGCGCTTGCAGCCAAGAGAGGTCCTCGTCCCTCAAAGCGCTGAGGTTTATCTGCAATTACCGTCCACGGTAACAAAGGTCGATGATTACTGGTTTGATTTAGAAATCGCCCAGCAAGCTTTGCTGGAGCATTTTGGTGTGGCTACCCTGGAAGGCTATGGCTGTGCTCATTTGCCTCTGGCTATAAAGGCCGGCGGCTCACTAATCCATTATATTTCCGAAACTCAAAAAGAAGCTTTGCCCCAGCTAACCAGCCTTGCTACCTACTCTACAGATTCCTTTATGGCTCTTGATGGCCAGACATGCCGCAACCTGGAGCTTTTTCAAGGCGGCAGGTGGGGAGAGGCCGCCAATTCCTTGCTTTCTTTACTTGATATGACCAGGACCGCTATGGGAGGCAGATTGCTCAAAAACTGGCTGGCTCAACCTCTTCTTGATATAGATAAGCTAAATCAACGGCAAGAAGCAGTCAGCTGGTTCTATAACGATGGCTTAACTCGCCAACAGACCATGACCTTTCTGGGAGATATCGCCGATCTGGAGAGAGTAGTTAACCGGGTAAGAAGTGGCAAGGCAATGCCCAGGGAGTTGATAACATTGCGTACAAGCCTGGAAAAGGTAGCCCAGTTGAAGGCAACGCTCGATAATTGCCCCAACAAGTTAGTTGACGAACTAAAACTCTTCCCAGAGATTGTAGATTTAATTGACCGAGCCATTGTTGACGAACCCGGTGACCTTGACCATGGGAATGTGATTAAGGAAGGCTTTTCCAGCGAGTTAGATGAGCTTCGTCACAGTTCAACCAAGGCTAAACAATACTTAGCCAGCCTGGAGCAAAGGGAAAAACAACGCACCGGAATTAAATCCTTGAAAGTAGGCTATAACAGAGTATTTGGCTATTACATCGAGGTATCCAGGGCAAATCTCAATCTGGTTCCCGAGGACTATATCCGTAAGCAAACACTTGCTGAAGCTGAAAGGTTCTTCACCCCCGAGCTAAAGGAGTATGAATCGCTAATTCTTACCTCACAGGAAAAGATAGCTTATCTGGAAACGGCTCTGTTTAACCAGGTTTGCCAGCAGATAGGCGCTAAAGGGGAACAGATTTTAACTACCGCAAGAGCTATCGCTCAAATTGATGTATTCTCCAATCTTGCTGAAGTGGCAGCATGTTACAACTACACCAGACCGGAGCTGACCAACGAGGATGTCATCGATATTAAAGAGGGACGCCACCCCATGGTAGAGAGAAGCTTGGGCAGCGATAATTTCATTCCCAACGATACCTATCTCTGCAATAGCGATAGCCAGCTCATCATACTCACTGGCCCAAATATGTCGGGAAAATCCACCTACCTCAAACAGGTAGCTTTGATTGTCCTTCTATCACAAATTGGCAGCTTCGTGCCCGCTAAATCAGCCAAGATCGGCATTGTCGACCGTATCTTTACCAGAATTGGGGCTCAGGAAGATTTAGCCGCAGGACAATCGACTTTTATGGTAGAAATGACCGAAACAGCAAACATCCTACATAACGCCACTACTCGCTCCTTGCTTATCCTGGACGAAATTGGACGAGGCACAAGCACTTATGACGGACTCTCTATCGCCTGGGCAGTGGCAGAATACATCCATGGAGCACCAAAATTGGGGGCAAAGACTTTGTTTGCCACGCATTATCATGAATTAACAGAACTCGCCAATACCCTGCCCAGGGTGAAGAATTTTAATGTCGCCGTGGCTGAGGAAGGAGATAAGGTTATCTTCCTGCATAAAATTATCCCCGGAGGCACTGATAGAAGCTACGGCATCCATGTAGCTCAGCTAGCTGGTTTGCCTAAATCGGTGACCAATCGTGCTCAGGATGTTTTAGCTAACCTGGAAAGCAGGAGCACTACTGGCAAAGGTAGGGTCCAACGGCGAGCAACAGTACCGCAACTCACACTTTTCCCCAAAGATTCTTTACTGGCTGATGAAATCTCCAGGCTCGACATTGATTCCCTGTCTCCTTTGGAAGCTATCACCAAACTCTACGAATTAAAACGAATGGCACAAGAGAAATAACAGGAATAATTTGCTATAATTTGAGATTGTTTAGCAACCTATCCCCCTGACCCCCTTCCCTTAGCAAGGGAAGGGGGAGTGTAGATAAGAGAGGGGTGAAACCCCTCTCTGTAAATCTCTTCCCCCTCTCCTTTGAAGGAGAGGGGGATAAAGGGAGTGAGGTTAGTAAACACTCTCTATAATTTGGGGTTTAACTAATGGCTAAGGACTATTATCACATTTTAGGGGTTTCCCGAAACGCATCAGATGAGCAGCTTAAGAAAGCTTACCGAAAGCTGGCGATGCAATATCACCCTGACCGCAATCCGGACAAGGAGAAATGGGCAAATGAAAAATTCAAGGAGATAAACGAAGCTTACGCTGTTCTTGGCGACCCTCAAAAGAGAAAACAATACGACCAATTCGGCACAGTAGGCGAAATCGGCGATATCTTTGGCAGCCCTTTTACTCGAACTACCTTCGAGGATTTGATGAAGGATTTTGGCGGAGAAGGGCTTGATTTCAGCTTTCTCGATGATATATTCGGCGACCGACTGAGAGGAACAGGATTCTCCTTTAGAACTTTTGGTAAGCGTGGCGGGACAAAATTTGAAGCCTGGCCTGGAGAGACAATTAACCTCGATGAAATATTCGGACAAGCCAGAAAGCCTTACCGACAGAATGTCCGTTATCAACTCAGCATTACCCCAAAGGAGGCTTCACAGGGAACAAGGAAAATTCTAACCAGGCACGGGAAAAAGGTAGAAGTCAAAATTCCTTCAGGCGTGAAAACGGGCAGCATGGTAAAACTGCGCAACGCCCGCCAGATAACCGATGGCGTGCCCGGAGATATCTTAATTCAGGTCATAGTTAAGTAAGGATGAAAAATGACTGAAAAGTATCGCCAGTGGCTTGACAAAACCGAGTCATGAAAGCATTAGTGCAGCGAGTCACCAATGCCTCGGTAACCGTGGGTAATAAAACGGTTGGAGAAATTGGGGAAGGCCTAGTTGTCTTTCTTGGCATAGCCAGAGATGATTCCCAGGAAGACGCTCGCTATCTCGCAGACAAAGTAGTTAACCTGCGCATCTTCTCCAATGAGGCGGGTAGATTTTCACTTTCGGCATTAGAGACAGGAAGAGAAATTTTAGTAGTCAGTCAATTCACCTTGTTGGCTGACACACGGAAAGGAAGACGCCCCGGCTTTACTGAAGCAGCTTCACCCGATAAAGCTGGAGAACTTTATGAGTTCTTCGTTAAGCAGGTCCGCTCCTTCGGGCTTAAGGTAGAAACGGGGATTTTTCAGGAACACATGCTGGTAAATATCCACAATGATGGACCGGTAACTCTGTTGCTGGAAAACAAAAACAAATAAATGTCAAAATGCAAAAAGCAGTCAGCTAATGGCTGAAAACTGATAGCTGAAGGCTTCTAAATTGGGATTTGTTTAGAATTTAGTGCTTTGAGTTTAGGATTTAACTATGTGGGAACATAACCCGGGAAACGCCAACTCTTTGACCCGCTACCAATTTCCTGAGTTTATTAATAATTGCCCTGAGATGCATAATTATCATGGAGAAAGGTGTACTTGGATTTTGAGCTGATCCGTATTCCACAGCCGTTTTTCAAGCCTACCAACAGTGTTCGAATAGGAGACGCTATTCTGGATACCGGCCACATGAGTGATGCGAGTACGAAGGTTCTACGAGAACAATTGGAAAGCGGGAAATTGAAGGGCATAAGAGAAATAATCATTACTCACCCCCACGTGGATCACATAGGCGGAAGCGAGGCATTAGCCGAAGCTGCCGAGAAGCCCCATACTGTCTTCAAGGGAGGGGATAAAATCATACGCAATTTTGTCGGATACCTGTTGGAGGTACGAAAGGAGCAACTGGAACTGTTTTCCAGACTGTTTTCACTGGGAAGCAAGGATGTGCCATCTAAATTTCTAGACTCATTCCTAGATTCCTATTTCCCCATAAATCAGCATTATCGAGATGTGAATATCTGGAGGGTAGTCGAGGAAGGAGAAGAAATCCGAATTGGAAAGGTGACCTTGACAGTAATACATACGCCCGGTCATGAAGCAAACCACATGGCTCTATACCACAAACCTTCGGGCACCCTTTTTTCCGGCGACCTGATAGCGGACAACGCCCAATTTGCGTATGCTCCACTCACCAGCAGTGTGAGGGATTATGAAAACTCACTGAGGAAAGTGCTTCGTTTGAAGCCCATATTGATAGTTCCTTCTCATGGAGAGCCTATCGAGAACCCTACCGAACATCTGAATAAGTGTTTGGAGAACGTGCAGAAGACCAAAGGGAGAATTTTGAACACGCTGGTGGAGCGAGGGGAAATCACTCATTTTCAGCTAGTGGAAAGCTTGTTTAATGCGGCGGATCCTATGCGCGTGGGATTTTTGGCTGCAGTGGTTCTTTCGT
>Ga0210024_1004488_pt1 | contig 10926 bp, 7 predicted proteins | sample CryGeymeta201525_FD_183988 | JGI IMG/M metagenome (GOLD analysis project Ga0210024, IMG submission 183988) | Groundwater microbial communities from Crystal Geyser aquifers in Utah, USA - Crystal Geyser metaG 2015-25 (SPAdes) (version 2) | ecosystem: Environmental > Aquatic > Deep subsurface >... | reverse complement strand
TCCACGATCCTTCTGGCCGCGACGATTCTCTCGATTCTTCCGTTGCCGTTACCTTCATTCAGGATAGCGGCAACCGCGTCGGCGAGAGCCGTCGCATCGCCTGGGCGAATGAGCCTCCCTGCGCAACTGTCCTGGAGCACTTCGGGAATGCCGCCGGCAGCGGATGCAACAACGGGAGTGCCCACGCTCATGGCTTCCAGCAACACGAGCGGAATGCCCTCGCTCATGGACGGGAGGCAGAAAACGTCCATCGCGCACAGCCACTCCAGTGCGTCTGGCCGCACACCCATGAATCGAACATGTTCGGCTATGCCCAGCTCAACCACTTTTTGCTCGAGGCGTGATCTCAAGAGACCATCACCGAGAAGCGCCGCGTTCAGGTTCACACCACGGTCAAGCAACAGGCGCACAGCTTCCAGCATTGCGCGTTGTCGTTTGACGGGCACCATGCGGCCAATGGTTCCTATCAACGGCAGCCTGTCGAGTCCCGCCGACGTTCTGAGAGCCGCTCCCCTTGCCCTGAGGGATGCAATATCCCCCACCGGCGGAATGGCGTTGTGAATTGTTCGCAGTTTCACGGGGGGATATCCCTGCCGTTCCAGGATCGCTCTCGCATGGCGCGAAATGACGATCACCGTGGCGGTTCGGAACTGCAACAGTCTGTCCAGCCGAAGAGCGGCGCGCATCTTCCACGCCATCCGGTGTTCGTTTCTTCCCTCCCCAAAGTCGAGCCCATGCATGGTCTGCACAACAGGAATGCTGCGGAGAGAGCGTTTGCTGACCATCGCGAGGCACGTGTAGAAATTCGTGCCGAAGGTGTGGGAGTGAACGAGATCAACGTGCGCTCGACTTGCCACCGTCGCCAGGCGAGTGGCGCACCCAAGGTCACCGCGGTAGCGTTTGTCAAGCAGGTGAACCGGAAATCCACTGGCGCGGGCCGCCTCTGCGCCGCTACCTTCCGACAGGCAGGCGAAAGAAGTGTTATAGCCATGGCGTTCCTTCAAGCCCTCGGCGAGTGAAATCGCGTATCGATCCGCCCCTCCCAGGAGATGCCCCGCCAGCACGTGCAGAATATGTCGGTTCCCCTGTTTCAGTTTCTTCCCCCTGCGTCGTCCACAACCGCGAAGAGATAATGGGCGGACCGCTTCGCGGCTGTGCCCAGAGATTCATACCACCGGAAGGTGCCGAACAGACATGTGAGGTACAGGACAAATGTTGTGAATGGATCACGACCGGAGAATCGATCCACCATGTATCGTGGAATCTCAAAAGTCGGTTGCCCTCCGAGCAGGGGCCGGGGAACGACGGTAAACCCGACCTGGTATCCGAGTCGTTTTGCCGAATTTGCGGTCTTCTCAGCCTCACCCATATCACCGTAGGGATAGGCGATCCCGGTGGGTCGCTGCCCGAGTCGTCCCTCAATCGCCGCGGCGGATTCTCGAAGCTCCCACTCCACGTCTCGTGGGGATATGTCGCTGAATCGCGCATGGGTGACTCCGTGAGACCCAATCTGCTGTCCCTGCGCCGCGAGGGATCGCACATCATCCCAGCTCAGAATGCGGTGTTGACGCGAACCGCGATTTCCGTCCCATGTGTAGTAGTCCCCCACGTGGAAAGTTGGCACGAAGAACACCGCCGCGAGGTTGCACCGACGGAGTATGGGGAGCGCCTGCGTCAGATTGTCTCGGAAGCCATCGTCAAAGGTAACCAACACCGAGTCTTGAGACAAGGGGTGTCGGAGCGTGATGAAATTGATCAACTGCTCTATCGTGAGCACAGGAGTGCTTCTCCGCTGCAACCATCGCATCTGGCGGTCGAAGTCCGCTACCGGCATGGAGATGTGCAGCCGCGTGTTGCCGACGGAATGATATCCCAGCACGATTACCTGAGATTGGTGGCTCAGGAATCGTGACCAGAACCCCAGCAGCAGCAGACCAATTCCGTAGGCGACTGTGCAGACCTGATAGAGTGTCCGGAGCGCAGACAGGGCGATGAATCTCATGGCAGGCGACTCGTTCATATCTGGTCGGTATCGGCGCCGGTGTAGTACCAATTCTCGGGATCGAAGATGACGGGGCGGATGCTCTCGGCAGTGAACAGGCGGAGGATGATCTGTCGATCGTCGCCACGATAGCGCAGGCCAATCTTGGTCAGGAGTGGTTCCCAGTAGCGCCGTGGCAGAAACCACCCGACGATGATATCTGCTCCACCGCCGCAGAGGTAACTCATTGCATGGTAGAGCAACGCCTCTGCCACTTCCGGGGCATCCGGGAGAACGAGGAGGTCGGAGATACGGCCCCGCGCCACGCCATCTCGCCGCAGAGTGTCAGTGACGCAGTAGCCCGCCAGATCGCCTCCCCGAAGCGCGATCCAGACAATGTACTTGCGCGTGGGATGGTCGTGGAAACGCCACTTGAGGAACGCACTGTCGCGGATCAGGGAGATGGGCCATTGGTCGTCCGCCTGACTCCACAGTCTGTCAAACCGATCGTCGAGTTCACTCGATTCCGCGATGGTGAACTGATGCCGTTCACAGAGGGATTGTGCCTTCCGGAGGTATTTCGCTGCCATCCATTTTCCGGTGGGGCCCGCCTTGCTCGCCGGACGAAGCTTCTCCCGGAGGCGACGAGGAATCATCGCCCGCACTGTGATGCGTCTTTTGTACACGGGGGCATGGCACAGAGGGTCAAAGTGCATCATCTTCAGAGCAATGATCTCTGCCGCAGGAGTGGCGACGGCCTGTACCAGCGCCGTCTGCCTGTTGTACTGGTCCGCCTCGGTGGGTTTGTAGACACCCCAGTATGTGCGCCGTTGCTTGCGGTACTCCGGTAACACCCCCACGTCCACGATGAGCGTCCCGATCCCCTCTGTCCCATTCAGGCGGTAGCGAAGCGGAACTCCTCCCATGCACCCAACAATCTCCCCGCCATCTGCTGTCAGGGCCAGGTGAGACATGGGTGGTCCGGCGGGATTATCAAAGAATTTCTGCCGCCAGTAGTCCTTCGGGTATTCCCACGACCAGAGCCGGGAGAAGAGCCTCGCGATTCCATCACAGTCTTCTGGTCGAACAGGTCGGAACTCCAGCTTGTCGCTCATCCTTGAACCTCGGCCTTGCATCTATTCAACATATCCCAGACCCCGAAGACGCTCACGGAGGATATCCGAGTCGTCCGCGGTCAGAACGTCTGCCGGTTGCGGCGGAGTCTCTGGCGATGTCGTTCCGCCTGCTTTGCCCCCTGCTGCCAACGGTCGATGGAAGCACTCGCTGAGTACGTGTCCATCCAAACCGGGTGGGGAGGCAATGCCCAATATAGCCAGGAGAGCAGGCAACACATCGTAGAGGCAGGCGGACAGGTCGCACGCGGGAACGATGTTGGGGCCCCATAGTCCGATGATCCCATCAGGATGATGGTCACCGCTGATCACCGCCAACTCACCTGTCGGTGGGTTGGGCGGGGGCAGGTCGTCGGAGATTGCCTTGACGGTGATGTGATCGTTCCAACGGAAAAGCAGGTCTGGAGCCAAAGCAGTAGACTCACCGTGATAGAGGTCGTCGGAGCGATGCACCTCGGAGACCAGAGGCTCCATCGTGAGAGACGGATTTCTCAGATCGAGGAGTGACTGGGAGACTTCAGTCAACAGTCGTTCATATTCCTCCCCCGGCTCAACAATGCCCTGCGGTTCCCGTCCCTTCAGGTTGATCCGGAGGGAGGGGGCAACATTGTCGGCGTACACTCGGGTCCTGGCCCAATCGATACTGGCATACGCCATGCGCGAACGGACCCGGTTTCGGATCCCCGGAAGGAGCTTGAGGAGGCGGTCCTTCCCTCGTCGGGAGACGCGCTGCTCGATCACCGAGTAGGCTTTCCTGAGGAATCCGCGGCGAACCCCTCCCGCCTTCGCTCCTCGATAGCTCAACCACCCTTTCGACTCAAGCCAATCCATCACCTGGTGCGTGGCCGAGTGTTTGGGGCCGGCGCCGTGGTCTGAGATCACCATCAGGAGGCAGTCGTTGGGCAATTCCTCCATGATGGTTCCTACGACTGCGTCCATGCGGCGGTACAGATTCGGGATGACGTCTCCGTACCTCCGTGCTTCGGAGGGATCGTGGTTTGGGTGAGTTGGATCGAAGTACTTCCAGAAACAATGCTGGGCGAGGTCGAGAGTGGAAAACACCACCTGGAAACAATCCCATTCATGCTTGCGCATGAGGTGGAGCACCGTTGCGAGCCGCCGTTCCATGGCTTCCGTGAGCGACTGAACTCCGCGGTCCACCTCCCCCGCGAGGAAATGCCCGAAAATCCCTGGATGAAGAATGTAATGACCCACTTCTTCGTTGATCTCCTGCATCAGGTCAGGTGGGAAGCAGAACCCCTTGCTGTCCATGCCCGGGGCGTCAAGCCCGCTAATCATCAAACCGTTCAGCGCATCGGCGGGATACGTCATGGGGACATTCACCACGATGTGCCGCAACTGCGGCAATAATTGCCAGTAGGTAGGGGCGCGGCGGTCGCCTCCGCAGAGAAATCGGATGTCGTAGGAATCGGTTTTTGGCACATAGAAATCCGGGATGCCGTGTTTCCCGGGATTGACGCCGGTGATGATCGAGGTCCACGCCGCAGCGCTGTTGGCGACCGGCAGCGACCGGAGTAACCCGAAAGCGCCCTCGCGTCTCACCTTTGCGAGGTTGGGGAGGCATCCGTCGCGCATCCACTCATCGACCAGTGGGTAGGACGCGGCATCCAGTCCGAGAATGAAGACTTTCTGAATGGGGTTGTCTGAGGGCATGTTTTGCACTGGGAGGAGTCACGCGGGGCCTCCCGCACGGTGGTGAATTTGTGATGGCAGTATAGCACGCGCCTCTTGAGAGCGTCCACCTTGCTTCAACCCCCTCTCCGCTCAACGACTTCGACTGCGCACAATTAGATTGGCAATTCACCTGGGATTCCAGGTATTTCATTTTCTGGCTCGGCACAAGGCCCGTGGTGGGGCGAGGCGTTGACATGGCCAGTGGAGACTCCTATAATGCCACTACACCGAGGCTGGCACCGGTAAGCCTGCGATGGTCCGGATGATTCGGTAGAGCAGAGAATGGGAGCGTCTGAATGGTTTTTGCGACACAGAATGAGAAACTTAACCAATGGATGAATGAGGTCCTCCAAATGGTCCGGCCGTCGGATATTTACCTGTGTGACGGGTCGAAGGATGAATACAACCGTATGATTCAACTACTCGTTCAATCCGGTGCAGCGATTCCGCTCAGTACACATCCCAACAGCTATCTTTTTAGATCCGATCCCAGCGATGTGGCACGAGTGGAGGGCCGAACGTACGTCAGCTATCCCTCACGGGAGGAAGCGGGACCGACCAACAACTGGATCGACCCCGATGCACTGAAGAAAACCATGTCGGACCTGTACGACGGGTGCATGGAGGGGCGCACAATGTATGTGATCCCCTTCTGCATGGGTCCACTCGGTTCGCCTCTGGCAAAGGTGGGTGTCGAAATTACCGACAGCCCTTATGTCGTCTGCAACATGCACATCATGACACGCGTCGGCACAGCCGCTCTGGAGATGCTCGGTGCTGACGGCGAATTTGTGCCCTGCCTCCACTCGATTGGCGTACCTCTCAAGGAAGGCGAAGAAGATGTTCCCTGGCCCTGCGCGCCCATCGAGAAGAAGTATATCAGTCACTTCCCCGATGAGAGACTGATCTGGTCATACGGCTCCGGCTACGGAGGAAACGCCCTTCTCGGCAAGAAGTGCCTGGCCCTCCGCATTGCATCCGTCATGGCGCGGGACGAGGGATGGATGGCCGAACACATGCTGATTCTCCGGCTGACGAACCCTGAAGGCAGGCAGTTCCACGTCGCTGCCGCATTTCCTTCTGCCTGCGGGAAGACGAACCTGGCTATGCTCACGCCGACGGTGGAAGGCTGGAAGTGTGAGTGTATCGGGGATGATATCGCCTGGATGAAGATCGGAGACGATGGTCGTCTGTACGCCATCAATCCGGAGTCTGGTTTTTTCGGCGTGGCGCCCGGCACCTCCCATGAATCTAACCCGATGGCCATGGAGACGCTGAAGAAGAACACGATCTTTACCAACTGCTTGCTGACTGACGAGGGAGACGTCTGGTGGGAGGGGATGGACGGCGATACTCCCGCGCACGGAATTGACTGGAGGGGGTTGGACTGGACGCCTGACTGCGATCATCCCGGGGCCCACCCCAACGCCCGCTTCACATCTCCAGCCGCGCAGTGTCCCATCATCAGTCCGGATTGGGAGAAGCCGGTAGGCGTACCCATCGATGTGTTCATTTTTGGCGGGCGACGCTCAACGGTCGCCCCGCTGGTGCGCGAGGCTTTCGACTGGGACCACGGAGTATTCCTCGGCACAACCGCCGGGTCGGAGACAACAGCCGCCAACATTGGCGCAGTGGGCAAACTGCGTTGGGATCCTTTCGCGATGGTTCCATTCTGTGGGTATAACATGGGGGATTATTTCCAGCATTGGCTCAACATGGGGGACCGGCTGGGAGAGAATGCTCCCCGTATTTTCTACATTAACTGGTTCCGCAAAGATGGCGATGGTAACTTCCTCTGGCCGGGCTACGGAGAAAACAGCCGCGTACTGAAGTGGATGTGTGAACGGGTGGACGGCAAGGCCGAAGGACGCGAAACACCCATCGGCATCCTGCCGAAGGAAGAGGACCTCGACCTGTCGGGACTGGAAATGCCGGCGGAAAACCTCAAGGAACTCCTATGGGTGGACGCGGACGAATGGCGAGCTGAGGTGCCGGGAATCGAGGAGTTCTTCAACACATTCGGGGATCGCCTTCCTCAGAGACTGCGGGATCAATTGGAGCAGCTGCGACAGCGACTCGGGTAACATGCCGTTCCTCACGGGCCGGTTGCACTGAAACAGAACATCCCGTGTGTCCGCGCCGCGAGCCTGAGAGAGCGGAGCGCGTGACGCGGGATAGTCCGCTCTCATGTTAGCGGATCGGACATCGATCGGGAAGTGAGTTCACGCCTCGTCGTACTGCTTCAATTCCCGGTACCAGATATTGCGGAAACGAACCAGATGCCCGTGGTCCTGCAACATCAGAGGACCGGTCGTGGGGTGAGATACGTACGGCAGGATCTGGCGATGGGTGGTCGGCCCGATCAACTCGGTGTGGTTATGAACCACGATTCCGTTGTGGAAGACCGTAACGTAGGCCGGACGGATGAGCCGCTTCCCCTCAAACCTCGGTGCTTCCCACAATATGTCGTAGGTTTGCCACTCGCCCGGTTTCCGGCAGGCGTTGACCAGTGGCGGGAACTCACCGTATACCGACGCGGTGTTGCCGTCGGGATAGGTGAGGTTCTCGTAACAGTCCAGTACCTGAATCTCATACAATCCCATCAGAAAAACACCGCTGTTGCCGCGTCCCTGGCTTTCCCCCTTCATCACGTCCGGTTCTCGGAACTCAACATGCAACTGGCAATCACCAAAGTGCTGTTTCGTCTGAATGTTCCCGGTCCCCGGAACGACTTCCATGAAACCGCTCTCGACCCTCCATCCAGCCTCGGCACCGTCTTTTGTGGTTTGCCAGCCGCCGAGGTCGGTCCCATCGAACAAGGCAACGGCATCCGATGGCGGCTCTCCGGACTTTTCCTGTGTGCTCGGAATACCGGGGGTTACCACTCGTGGTTGGGGACGCTCTCCATCGTGAACCCGCCATTTCGTCCTGGGAAGAATCGGTGTGTCGTCATAGCCAAGTCCAGCCTGTGCCATTGGGTGTCTCCTCTCAATTCCTGCTTGAAATCGAATCGCCTCGCGGGTGAAAACACACCGCGACGGCCATTCAACTCTCCTTCTGCAACATAGTTGCCTTGCGCAACGGCTCGTCACTCAGGTCGATCCTGTCACTGGCTGCCTCAACGCCTGACAGACAACCGGCGCGAGGAGTTCGCAGATGACACGATGTCCTTCGGGGTTGGGGAGGATGCCGTCTGGAACGAGGTCGGACGTTTCCGGGCGGGTCTCAAAGTAGCCGTAGGCGTTGACCCCCGGAGCGTCCCGACGGCGCGCCATTTCCGTGACGCTCTCGGCGTACTGCCTGACGAGGTAGTTGATTCCATGAGCCACGTAAGGAGGGTGCGCGGTTCCCCAGTAATGGTGATTCATGGGAAGGGGCGTAATCAGCACCGCGATGGCCGGGAGCGACTAAATGCGGGACACGATCAAATCCAGCGCAGTTGTGATATCATCCACTCCGGCGCGTGGGAGGAAGGCGGCACTCCTATCTCCCGGTACATGGCTTTCGCAGGGAAGTCTGAGTGCGGTTCATTTGACACCGTCCGGGAAAATATGTAACATGACTGCAAATTTTCCATCTTAAATTGAAGTGGTCTTTATGAATTGGCTACGTCGTGTGCCGTTGCGAGAGACCACGGCAGCTTGACGAACGGGTCATCGCGATTCCCTATCATGCAATCTGAAGAGACGTCACCAATACGTCGAGATACTCTTTACCCACAACGATCACGAGGTAACTAATGGAACTCTATGTGGCAACAACAGGCAACGATCAGTGGTCGGGGAAATTGCCCGATCCAAACGCGGAAGGCACCGACGGCCCGCTGGCATCCGTTGCCGGCGCGCGGGATCGGATTCGTCGCCTGAGCAAGTACGCAAGCCCCGAAGCCGAGAGAGCGGCGTACTCCGGCCCCATCACCGTCTCCATCCGCGGAGGTCGGTACACCGTCACCGAACCGATTGAGTTCGGGCCGGAGGACTCGCTGCCGGTAACATACACCGCGTATCCTGGGGAGACGCCGATCCTCGACGGGGGAACACGCATCGCTGGGTGGAAAACAGAGACGATCAATGGAAAGGCATGCTGGGTTGCCGACCTGCCCGAGGTCGCCTCCGGCAGGTGGAGCTTCCGTGAGTTGTTTGTGAATGGGGAGAGACGCAAGCGACCGCGCCTTCCGAAGGAAGGGCTGTTCGTCATGGAAGACGTGCCCGGGCTATCGCTTCCCGCCGGATGGCATGCTCGTCAGCAGAACGCGTTCATTGCAGAAGAGGGGAATTTCGGAAATTGGGACAACCTGGGAGATGTCGAGGTCGTTGCGCTGCACTGGTGGATTGAGGAACGTCTTCCAGTGGAGTCCTACAACCCGGAGACTAGGTTGGTGAAGCTGTCTCGTTCCAGCTATTCCCCCCTGGCGGATGATCGCCAGAAGCATTATGCCCGCTACTATATCGAGAATGTCTCTGAGGCTCTTACCGAACCGGGAGAGTGGTATCTCGACCGGAGCGAAGGAAAGCTCCATTATTTCCCGTTCCCCGGAGAAACTCCGGACAACACGGAGGTCTTCGCACCGCGATTGCTGCAACTGCTGCGCATCCAAGGCGATCCAGATTCGAATAACCTCGTGGAGTTCGTACAATTCAGGGGGATTACGTTCCAGCACACGGACTGGCGTCAACCAGGGGAGGACGACACGGACGAATCGATGGGCTGTGGCGCTCCGGCGGAACGTCACAACCGCGGTAATTGCGGAGCGGCGGCGCAGGCGGCATGCGATGTTCCCGGTGTCATCCGTCTCGAAAGCGCGCGGCACTGCTCCTTTGAGAGCTGCACGATTCGGAATGTGGGATGGTACGGAATCGAAATTGCGGACGGCTGCGAAGGGATTCGCGTGGACGGCTGCAGCCTGCACGATCTCGGCGCCGGCGGTGTGAAGATCAACGGCTCCGACGCGGCGGGTCCGCGCTGTCGGCGTACCGGAAACAATCAGATCACCGACAACAACATCCAGTCTGGCGGACGCGTTTTCCACAGCGCCGTGGGTGTGCTGTCCGCGCATTCTTACGGCAACCTTATCGCGCACAACCATATCCACGATCTGTTCTACACCGGCATCTCGTGCGGCTGGGTGTGGGGTTACGGCGATAACGTGAGCTGCAACAACCGCATCGAGAAGAATCACATTCACAACATCGGTCAGGGAATGCTTAGCGACATGGGCGGTGTCTACCTCCTCGGCGTCCAGCCGGGGACCATCGTGCGCGGCAATCTGATTCACGACGTCAACAAGCTCAACTACGGCGGATGGTGTCTCTATACCGACGAAGGCTCCAGCCATATCATTCTGGAGAACAACGTCTGTCACAGCAGCAACGGCGAGATTTTTCACCAGCACTATGGGCGGGAGAACGTCGTGCGGAACAACATCCTCGTCTTTGGCGAAGAAGCTCTCATTGCCTACTCGCGCGTGGAGCCGCATCTCGGTCTTACCTTTGAGCGCAACATCCTCGTCAGCGATAGCGCGCCAATGTTCCTGCGAGACTACTCCGAAGGCCAACGTAGAATCCGCAGCGACCTGAACCTGTTTTGGGACAGCTCCGGCGAAGCGGCGCTGGATGACAACGGTGAGAAGAAGCTCAGTCTGGACGAATGGCAGGCGTTGGGGCAGGATCAGCATTCCCTCATCGCCGATCCGAAGTTTGAGGACCTGGCAAAGTGGGACTTCACCCTTGCTGAAGACTCCCCTGCGTTTGCGTTGGGGTTCAGAGCGATTGATGTTTCGGACATCGGGCCGAGGCGCTCAGACGGCTGACAGCTTGCAACTTTTGACAAGTGCGGAGCAATAACAATTCATTTCTCCGGGGGCTTCAGTTGACAACCGCCCCTTGTGGTTTTTGGTAGGGGCCATCTCCGATATCCCCACCACAGGACGAACTTCATGCGAATGTGGGCACGTCGGAGACCGCCCCTACGAAAGCCCATAATGCTGGGCGCGTTTTCTACCTTAAGCGGTAAGGGGGATATCCACTTGAAGCAAGTGCCTACTACATGTAGTATGGGGTCATGGGAACGCTGTCCAGACCGGTTGCGGGCGTCGATTACCCGCGGGACTTTCAGGAA
>Ga0210024_1004482_pt1 | contig 10932 bp, 12 predicted proteins | sample CryGeymeta201525_FD_183988 | JGI IMG/M metagenome (GOLD analysis project Ga0210024, IMG submission 183988) | Groundwater microbial communities from Crystal Geyser aquifers in Utah, USA - Crystal Geyser metaG 2015-25 (SPAdes) (version 2) | ecosystem: Environmental > Aquatic > Deep subsurface >... | reverse complement strand
GAAAGATCGTGAGTACCTCTGATCCCGTGGAGATCGAAGGGGAACAGCTACGACTGACAGGCAAAGGAATGTGGGTAGATATGGAAGCCAAGACCTTCAAAATTCTCAGCCAAGTTAAGACTCAATTGAGAGCGAGAAAAAAGGTATGAACCCAAGCAAGGGAATTGGCCTTCTCGTCATTTTGGTCTCCCTTTTTCTTTTTTTCATTTCTGGGGAGGCCCAGGAAAAGAAGAGGGGCGGAAAAAGTGGGGGGGGTGCATCCAAGACCGATAGGAGCTTTGGATTTACTGCCAGCCGTTCTCCCATTGATATCACTTCAGATACCGTTGAGGCAGACCAGAAAACGAATACGGTTATCTTCAAAGGGAATGTGGTTGCCAAACAAGAAGACACGACTCTCTATGCCAATACACTGACCATCACTTACGATCAAAATACCAAAAAGCTAAAGGAGATTGTAGCGGTCGGGAATGTGAAGGTCGTGCAATTGGATCGCCGGGCTACCGGCCAGAAGGCGACTTTTGATCAGGATAAGAATAAAGTCGTTTTGGATGGAGAAGCTGTGGTTCGGGAAGGAACCAATGTGATCAGAGGGGAGCGGATCATCTTCTACGTTGATGAGGAGAGGAGCGTCGTAGAAGGAGGAAAGGGGAGTCGGGTCAGCACAAGCATTACGCCGCCGCCGAAAGAGGAAGGGGAAGGCAGGAAGCCCAAAGAAGAGAAGAAGAAATAATTTAGAGTTAAGAATTGAGAATTAAGAGTTAAAGATAATCATTGACCAAACTCTAAACTCATCATTCATAACTCTTCATTGAAGGAATAAACATGTCGCACCTTTTATGTGAGAGTTTAACGAAGTCATTTCGTCAAAAGAAGGCTGTGGATTCGGTGAATATTGAGATCCAAGGGGGAGAGGTGGTGGGATTGTTGGGACCCAATGGTGCAGGAAAGACCACCATTTTTTATATGATCGTCGGGCTGTATCAACCCAACGGTGGAAAGATCTATCTCAACGACGAGGAGATCACTTCCCTCCCCATGTATTTGCGAGCGAGAAAAGGGATTGGGTACCTTGCTCAGGAGCCATCAGTTTTTAGAAAGCTGACGACCGAAGAGAATCTGATGGCGATTTTGGAGACCCTCCCCCTCTCTAAAGAGGAGAGGAAAGACCGATTGGAGAAGCTCTTAAATGAGTTGGGACTCTCCTCGCTACGCAAGCAGAAGGCATATGTCCTCTCAGGAGGTGAGCGCAGGCGGGTGGAGATTACCCGAGCCTTGGTGCTCTCACCTTCTTTCATCCTTTTGGATGAACCTTTTTCAGGGATTGATCCCATCGCCGTATTAGATATTCAGACCATTATCCGTCAATTGAAATCAAAGGGGATTGGAATGATAATTACCGATCATAATGTTCGGGAAACATTGGGAGTTTGTGACCGTGCGTATATCCTCAATGAGGGACGAATCTTGGAAGAAGGAACCCCCGAAAAGATTGCTCAAAGCCAAAAGGCGAGAAAGATCTATTTGGGAGATGGTTTCGAGTTAGGAGGAAGACGCCGTAGCAAAGAGGATGAGAAGAAGGAAGTAAGTTCCCCTGCACAGGGGAGATTATGGGAGTGAGATGGTCTTAGAGCTCAAACTGGCGCCCAAGCTCGTTCAACAGTTGGTGATCACCCCTCAGCTTCAACAGGCGATCCGGCTTCTCCAGTTAACACGTCTTGAACTGGTAGATATGATCAGCCAGGAGATGAAGGAGAACCCACTTCTGGAAGAAGAGGAGGAGGAGGAGAAAGAGTTGGCAGAAGGCGAAGCCCCGGCGGCCGAACAGGGGGATGGGGAAACTTCTCCAGAACCCGAGCATACCCCAGAAGTAAAAGGCAATGGAGAAGGGGCAGATGAGTTCGATTGGGAGAACTATTTAGAAAATTCCAACCTTACCCCATTTCAGAAAAGCTCTTCGGATGGGGAAGAAAGCCCCTCGTTTGAAAATTTCCTCACGAAGAGAACAACCCTTACAGATCATCTTCGGTGGCAACTCCAACTCTCACATTTCACAGAGGAAGAACATGAAGCCGGGACGTGGATCATCGGAAATCTGGATGAAAATGGATATCTGAAGATCTCTCTGGAAGACATCTATTCAGAAACCAATCTTCCGGTGGAGGGGGTGGAGAGAGTCCTTCGAAAAATTCAGCAATTCGATCCGGTAGGAGTGGCGGCGAGGGATTTGAAAGAATGTCTTCTCATCCAACTGGGGCAGGTGAGTCCTCGAGATCCCCTCGCAGAAAAAATCGTTTCCGAACATCTCTCTCTATTGAAAAATCGAAATTATCCGGCGATTGCTAAACGGTTAGGGGTCTCTCTGGATCGTGTAAATCGCGCTGCCTCTCTGATTTCCAAATTGGATCCCAAACCTGGGAAGGCCTTCGGAGGAGAAGTGATCCAAGAGATCATCCCTGATGTCTATGTTTACAAGCTTGAGGGGGATTATGTCATCTATCTGAACGATGAAGGGATTCCAAGGCTCAAGGTCAATTCTCTTTACCGAAATATCCTTAACGGCAGTCGTCTTGCTATGGAGGGAGACCGAAAATATATTCAGGAAAAACTCCGATCCGCCCTCTGGTTGATCCGCAGCATTCACCGAAGACAAAGGACGATTTACAAGGTGACGAAAAGCATCGTGAAATTTCAAAGGGAATTTTTAGATAAAGGGATTCAGTCTCTTAAACCCCTTGTGCTGCGGGATGTGGCAGAAGATATCCAGATGCACGAATCCACCATTAGCCGGGTTACCCACAACAAATATGTTCATACCCCCCAAGGAATTTATGAATTAAAATTCTTCTTTAATGCGGGGATCACCTCCACCCAAGGAGAGACGATGGCTTCGGAAAGTGTCAAGAATCTGGTTCGGGAGGTCATCGCTCAAGAAGATCCGAGGAAGCCTTACAGCGATGAGAAATTGGTTCAGATTCTCCAGGGGAAGAACATCCATATTGCCCGGAGAACCATTTCGAAATATCGAGAGATGATGAAAATCCTTTCCTCCAACGAACGGAGGAAGATCGTTTAATACACATAGAATCTTTTACATATTCCCATTGATCATATCTTCAATGATATTTGACAAAGATAAGGAGCGGATAAATGCAGGTCGCAGTGACATTTCGACATATGGAGACCGACGGAGGAGTCAAGTCCTATGTGAAAGAGAAGGTGGAAAAGCTTCAAAAATATATTGAGAACCCAAGGGAGGTTCATGTCGTTCTGGCGGTAGAAAAATTCCGGCATATTGCCGAAATCACTATTGTCGGGGATGGGGGGACTTTCAATAGCCAGGGGAGGGACAACGATCTCTACGCCGCCATCGATCAAATGGTGGATAAGATGGAGCGACAGATTCGTGAACGGAGGGAGAAGGTAAGACGAAAAAGGGCTAACCCCTCTTCTTCTAAGGCTCTCCTCCAACTGAGTGAAAAGGACAGAGAAGGGAAAGAAGAAGGAGACATCCCCTCCCTGATTAAGAAGAGACGCACCATTGCTAAACCCATGTCTCTTGAGGAGGCACTCTCTCAATTGTCTCTTTCGAAAAAGGACTTTTTAGTATTTATCAATTCGGATTCTGAGCAGATGAACGTCGTCTATCGGTCTAAAGACGGGGGTTACGAATGGGTGGAACCTTATCCCAAATAGGGAGGCGCTCAAGAGGGTATAATGAAGATCATGGATTATCTGAGTGAAGAGTGGGTGATCCCCGACCTGCAGGGAATGGACAAGCCATCCATTCTGAAGGAATTGTCAAGCGTCTTGGTGAAGCCCTGCCAGGTAAACTCTGTTGAAGAGCTGCTTCAAGTGCTCCTCGATCGGGAAAAACTGGGATCGACGGGAATTGGCGAAGGAATTGCCATCCCCCATGGTCGATTGAAAAAGTTAAAAAAATTTTTTATCTCTTTTGGTCGTTCCCTCAAAGGCGTGGATTTTGATTCCATCGATCGAAAAACCAGCCAGCTCTTCTTTTTAGTCATGGCCCCAGAGAATTCGGCTGTCGATAATCTGAAGCTTCTGAGTCGCATCGTCACTCTGTTAAAAGAGCCTTCCTTCAAAAAGAGATTGATGGAGGCTCCATCCCGGAAGGAGCTTTTCCAGATCATCTCTGAAGAGGATGAGGAATATTAATCGATGAACAGTATCACCGTACAAGAGCTGGAGCAGAATCGGGAACACCATTTGGAACTGACCCTGATGGCTGGACGAAATGGGATCAAGAAGAAGGTCACCCATTCGCAAGTCCAAAAGATGGGATTGGCCTTGACGGGTTTTATCCAATTCATCAATCCAGAGCGTCTTCAGATCATTGGAAATACAGAAATGGCTTATTTTAAAACGCTGACTCTTGAGAAGCAGGAGAAGATAATCCGTCAAATCTGTAGCCTGCCGTTGTCCTGTTTGGTCGTCACCCGGGGCTTGGAGATTCCTGAACTTCTTCTCCGGGAAGCTGATGGGAAGGAGATCCCTGTATTTCGGACCAATCTCCGCTCTTTTGATTTCATTGAGCGGGTCACCAAATTCTTAGAAGAGAAACTCTCCTCCACCAGCAGCCTCCACGGTGTGCTCATGGATGTTTTTGGGGTGGGCGTTCTCATCCTGGGCAAAAGTGGGATCGGGAAGAGTGAATGTGCGTTGGATCTGATTCTTCGGGGGCACCGACTGGTGGCGGACGATATGGTTCATATTCAGAAGCGATCTCCCTCTGCTGTGATCGGAAGTGGTTTTGAGGTCATCCAGCACCACATGGAGATCCGAGGATTGGGAATCATCAACATTCGGAGCCTTTTCGGTGTGGAGGCCATCCGCGAGAAGAAGAAAATCGAACTCGTCCTGGAGCTGATGGAATGGGATACTCACCGGGAGTACGACCGTTTGGGGTTTGAGGAGGAAAAATTTTCTATTCTGGACATTGAGCTCCCGATGTTGAGAATCCCCGTTACGCCCGCTCGGAATTTAACGACCATTATCGAAGTGGCTGTCCGCAATCACCTTTTGAAAGTGATGGGATACGATTCGGCGTTGGAGTTTGAGAAAAAGCTCCTTCGCAAGATGGAAGAAAGGGAGGGGGGCAGATTTGAGGTTGAGGGTGAAGTGGAGTGAAAAACATACGGGTGATTCTCATCAGCGGTCTTTCCGGGTCGGGCAAAACAACGGCCATTAAAGCCTTAGAAGATATTGGTTTTTATTGTGTCGATAATCTTCCCATCCTCCTTTTACCTAAATTCATAGAACTCTTTGAGCAATCGGGTGGAAAGATCTCCAAGGTCGCAGTAGTGGAGGATATCCGGGGAGAAGGATCCTATCCTACCTCCCAGCAAGCCCCGAACCGTGCTGGTGCGGGGCAGGCCCCGAACCGTGCTGGTTCAGGGCAGGCCCCGAACCGTGCTGGTTCAGGGCAGGCCCCGAACCGTGCTGGTTCAGGGCAGGGAGGGGATGGTGCAGAGGAGAAGAATTTTTTGAAAGATTCGAGAAGGATCCTTCAGGACTTGAAGAGGGAAGGTTATCCAATCGAAATCCTCTTTTTGGAGTCTTCCGACCCCATCCTGATGAGGCGATTCAGCGAGACCCGTCGTCAGCACCCTTTGGCCGTTGGCGGATCTATCCGAGAAGGGCTTCGTTTAGAGCGAGAACAACTTCAGGGTATCAGGGATATGGCTAATCAGGTAATCGATACGTCCCAATTGAATGTCCACCAACTGAAAGAGAAAATCCAACAGTATGCCCAGGAGGGGGGAAGTTCAAGCCAGATGACGGTCGCCCTCCTTTCCTTTGGATATAGCTTTGGAATTCCTTTTGAAGCGGACCTCTTGATGGATGTTCGTTTTTTACCCAATCCTTATTTTGTTGAGGAGCTGAAACGGTTGAAGGGGGATCATCCAAAGGTATCGGAATATGTCCTCCAGTGGGAGGAGACAAAAGAATTTTTACGACACGTTCAAGAATTGATTCGATTTCTTCTCCCCCTCTATGAAAGGGAGAGAAAGACCCATTTGACCATTGCTGTGGGATGTACCGGTGGGAGACATCGGTCCATCGTCATCGTCAACCAATTGGCAGAGATGCTCCGGGACGAATTGGCGAAGAGGGGAGTGTTTTTGTCCGTGAAGCACCGCGATGCGGAGAAGGGATGATGAGAGAGATGGTGGGGGTTGTTGTGGTGACACATTGCCGCTTGGCTGAGGAGATGATCTGCGCTGCCCAGTTGGTGGTGGGGGAAGAACTAAAACAGTTTCAACCTGTTTCGATCGATCCGAAGGAAGGATCCGAGGAGATCCGGGAGAAGATCATCGCTGCCATCCGAAAAGTGGATGTTGGACAAGGAATACTCATCCTGACGGATATGTATGGGGGGACCCCTTCCAATATCAGTCTTTCCTTCTTAGAGGAGAAGAAGATCGAAGTGATCACAGGCGTCAACCTTCCCATGTTGTTGAAATTAGCAACCTATCAGAACGATATGGATCTTGAAGCCTTGGCCGCTTTCATCACCGATTATGGCCAGAGAAATATCAACCTGGCCAGTGAGGTGCTTAAAAAACGGGTGGATAAAAAGAAGAGTTAAGAGTTGAGAATTTTGAGATTAGATTTTAGAATTAAACCATATCGTTTTGCGCCTGGCCTACGCAGCCAGTGCTGCTTCGGCCTGCACGAAGCGTTTTGGCGAAGGCAGGTCGGCGAAGCAGGCCTATGCTCTATGCCTGCCTACCGGCAGGCAGGCGCTTTGATTTTTTAAGAATCATTGAAAAGGGAGAGTGACTGCAAGCGTCGGGATGGAAGTTCAGACCTTTACGATTCAAAATCGGTTAGGGCTTCATGCGCGGGCAGCGGCCCTCTTGGTTAAAACGGCCAATCAATTTGTTTCAGAGATTATCCTCGAGAAGGATGGCCTGGAGGTCAATGGGAAATCGATCATGGGCATTCTGATGTTAGCCGCTTCGAAGGGCGCGAAGATCACGCTGAAGGCAGAGGGGAAAGACTCGGTTCAGGCGATCAATATCCTGGGTGAATTGATTGAGAATAAATTTGGTGAGGAATAGGAATGGCTGTTCAGCAAGAGATCAATAAGTGTATCCAAGGAATCGGGGCTTCTCCTGGGATCATTATCGGGAAAGCCTATTTGGTTGAACGATTCAAAGTTCGTCTTCCTCAGAAGCGAATCGATCAACCACAGGTCGAGGGAGAAGTTAAGCGGTTCCTCAATGCGATTGAAGAATCACGGGATCAGTTAACGGAGATTAAAGAAAAGATTTTGGATCCAGAAGTGCGTAAACATTCTTTTATCTTGGATGTCCACGTGATGATCCTGAATGATGAGATGCTGGTTCAGGATACGGTGGATACGATCCGGAAGAGAAAAGTGAATGCAGAATGGGCTCTGGATCTCACCTTAGAGAAGCTGGACACGGCTTTTAACGCCATCGAAGACGAATATCTGAGAGAACGGCGCAGCGACCTTCATTATGTGGCGGCGAGGATCTTCCGAAACCTTTTGGGAAAGAAGCATGATGATATCACCAAAATTAAAGGGAAAGTGATTGTCGTCGCCCATGACCTCTCTCCAGCGGATACCCTTCAGGTGAACCTGAACCATGTGGCAGGGTTCATCACGGATATTGGTGGGAAGGTTTCCCATACGGCTATCCTCTCTCGATCTCTGGGCATCCCGGCAGTGGTAGGGCTCGAGGTCGCCACCTCACTCATCAATGGAGGAGACCTCTTAATCATCGATGGAGAGACAGGAGAGATGGTCATCAATCCCACGGAGGAAGTCTCTCAGTCCTTTCTCGAACGGAAACGCCGGACCAGATCGATCGAGCGTGAGATTCTTAAGTATGCCTCTCTGCCAGCAGAGACCCGCGATGGGGTTCGGGTCCGTCTCCAGGCCAATATTGAAATGGTGGAGGAGATCTCCTCTGCCAAGATGCATGGCGCAGAAGGGATTGGACTTTATCGCACTGAAATCCTTTATCTCAATCGGAAAGACCTCCCCACGGAGGAAGAGCATTTTCAAACCTACCGACATCTGGTGGAAAATATTTACCCTGCGACAGCTACCATCCGCACGTTAGACATTGGCGGCGATAAATTTCTTCCCGATTATTCGAAGAACAATGAGTTGAACCCGGCCTTGGGATTGAGGGCCATTCGCTTCAGCCTCAAGGAGACTGAAATCTTTAAAACCCAGCTCAGAGGGATTTTGCGAGCCAGTGTCCATGGAAAACTGAGGATCCTTTTCCCCATGATCTCGGGGATTGAGGAAATCAGACAGGCAAAGGTCATCTTAGAAGAGGTGAAGAAGGGTTTGGCGAGAGCAAAAATTCCCTTTGATGAAAAAATCGAAATTGGGGCCATGATCGAGATCCCTTCTGCCTCGGACATCGCTGATATTTTAGCGAAAGAGGTTGATTTCTTCAGCATCGGAACGAACGACCTGATCCAGTATGCTTTGGCTGTCGATCGGATCAATGAGCACGTGTCCTATCTCTATGAGCCCCTTCATCCAGCCGTTCTGAGAATCATCCGGTGGGTGGTTCAGTCAGGTCATCAAGCCGGGATTCCGGTTGCCATTTGCGGAGAGATGGCGACAGAGCCCACTTATGCCTTGATCCTGTTAGGCTTGGGCTTGGATGAATTTAGTATGAACCCGGTCTCCATACCCAAAGTGAAGAAAGTGCTCCGGATGTCGAGATTTGAGGAAACCCGGTCATTAGTCGAACAATTGTTCCAATTTACAACGGTCTCAGAGATTGAATGCTTTGTACGGAACTGGATGGCCAAACGATTTCCTGAAGATTTTATTAAATGCTATGATAAAAAGTTAAAAGCATAAAACAGTGCGAAAAGGAGGAAATATTCCATGGCAATGACAGACTTTTTATTCACCTCAGAATCGGTCGCCGAAGGTCATCCTGATAAGGTGGCCGATCAGATTTCGGATGCTATCCTGGATGCAATCATTGCTCAGGATCCCAGGGCTCGAGTCGCCTGTGAAACGATGGTGACCACAGGAATGGCGATTATTGCGGGCGAGATTTCCACTTCCTGCTATGTCCATATGCCGTCCATCGTCCGGGAGACAATCAAAGAGATTGGATACCATAACTCGGCAATGGGTTTCGATTGGGAGACCTGTGCGGTGGTCACCTCCATTGATGAGCAGTCCTCCGACATCAAACAAGGGGTGGATGAATCAGAGGATCATGAACAGGGGGCCGGGGATCAAGGGTTGATGTTCGGCTATGCGTGCAATGAGACACCGGAGTTGATGCCCATGCCCATTATCTTTGCCCATCGACTGACTCGACGATTGGCTGAGGTGCGGAAGAAGAAGATCCTCGATTTTCTAAGACCCGATGGAAAATCTCAGGTGACGATCCAATATATCAAGGGGAGGCCCACCCGTGTGGATTCGGTCGTCATTGCGGCTCAGCATTCAGAAAGCGTTCCCTATGAGAGGCTCAAGGAAGGGATTATCGAAGAGGTCATCTTCAAAGTCATTCCTGAGAAGCTTCGCGACAAGAACACCAAATACTATGTCAATACGACAGGGCGTTTTGTGATTGGAGGTCCGAAAGCCGATTGTGGTCTGACGGGAAGAAAAATTATTGTCGACACTTATGGAGGAATAGGCAGTCATGGAGGAGGCTGTTTTTCAGGGAAAGACCCGTCGAAGATGGACCGGAGCGCTTCCTATATGGCGAGACATATCGCTAAGAATGTGGTGGCGGCTGGCCTGGCAGAAAAATGCGAAGTTCAAATGGCCTACACCATTGGAAGAGCACAGCCTGTTTCTGTGATGATCGATACCTCAAGAACCTCAAAGATATCTCCTGACAAGATTGCAAAGATCATTCGTGAGCATTTTGACATGAGGCCAAAGGCGATCATCAAGTATCTCGATCTTCTCAAGCCGATCTATAAAAATACGGCCTGCTATGGCCATTTCGGTCGGAATGAACCTGGGTTTACATGGGAGAGGACCCATCGGGCAGAGGAATTGAGAAAGGCCGCAGGCCTTTAAGAAAAACCAGGATAGGGTGATAGAGAGATGGGGGGATGGGGAGAAAAGTTCCAAATTCAAAATCCCAAATACCAAATAAGCTCCAATCCCCAAAATTCAAATAAACAGGTAAATCCCTCCAACCCCCCTTTACTAAAGGGGGGCGAGGGGGGATTAAGTATTTTCATGGTTCGTGGGTGGCCAATTGGCCAGGACAAATTTATTTGGGATTTGGATATTGGGATTTGGGATTTGAAATTCAAGGGGTGAATATATTACAAGAGGCTTACTATCGTATAGAGTTGATGGAGGAATGATGGACTACGACATTAAGGATATTTCATTAGCCAAAAAGGGGCGACTTCGGATGGAATGGGCAGAGATGGCCATGCCCGTTTCGAAATTGATCCGGAGCCGTTTTGAGAAGGAGAAACCTCTAAAGGGGGTGCGTCTTTCAGCCTGTCTTCATGTCACGACTGAGACGGCTGTGTTGATGAGGACCCTTTTAGCGGGCGGAGCGAAGCTCGCCCTTTGCGCTTCCAACCCCTTGAGCACCCAGGATGATGTGGCGGCTTATCTGGTCAAAGAACTAAATATTCCTGTCTTTGCCATGAAAGGGGAAGACAGTAAAACCTATTACACTCACATCCAGAAGGCATTGACTCACTTTCCCAATCTCACCATGGATGATGGGGCGGATTTGGTCTCCTCCCTTCATTTCATTGCTCTGAAAAAATGGAAGGAACTTTCTCCTTCCGTACGAAGATGGGCAGAGGGTCTCTCTCCGTCAAAAAGGGAGGAAATGATCAAAGGGGTGATCGGCGGGACCGAGGAGACGACGACCGGTGTAATCCGACTGCGTTCCATGGAGACGACAGGGG
>Ga0210024_1004453_pt1 | contig 10975 bp, 6 predicted proteins | sample CryGeymeta201525_FD_183988 | JGI IMG/M metagenome (GOLD analysis project Ga0210024, IMG submission 183988) | Groundwater microbial communities from Crystal Geyser aquifers in Utah, USA - Crystal Geyser metaG 2015-25 (SPAdes) (version 2) | ecosystem: Environmental > Aquatic > Deep subsurface >... | reverse complement strand
CGCTGATCCCGTTCCGCTTGCGAAGCTCGGCAAAGAAACCGGCACACTCCGTCCAAGGCAACGCGTCGAAGTGTCTGACTTTTGAGACCTTGTTCCGAGAAGGCAGCAACATAACCAGATTGCCCTTCCATCGCGCTGGATTCGCACCCTGCCGATAGCCGCGTACCGTCGCCCAATCGAGTATCGCCTCAATCCTCCCCCTGAGACGGCTCGCTGTCTCCGTCTTGGTCTCCCAGATCGGTTCGATAACTTTCAGGATATCCTGCAACCCGATCTCCCGGGTGGTCTTCGATCCAATCACCGGATACGCATACTTTTCGAGCGTCGCTCCCCATTGCTGGGAATGCTTCGCGTTCTTCCAGCCCCGTCGATGAGACTCGATGTATTTATCTGCCGCTACCTTGAAGGTGATCCGCGACTCCATATCAGATTTCAGTTTTTCCCTGGCTTCCCTCCGTTGCTCGATCGGGTCGACACCCTCCCTGATCAACGCTCTTTGAGCTGACGCGGAATCGCGCGCCTGTGCCAACGAAACTTCCGGATAGGGACCCAAACCCATGTCCCTCCTCTTCCCGTTCTTGTAGAATCGCAGGATCCAACTCTTGGAACTCTCCGCCCTCACCGAGATCGCCAAACCGGGCACCACTCCCACAAAGAACAATCCCGGGCTCTTCAATTTTTTGACTTCCAAGGAAGTCAGAATTCGAACTCGCCTACCCATCAACCCTCCCATCAGTTGAAATGAGATTTCATGATATCCCAAAAGATTTCTTGGTACAACTAATTTCACACAAGTCATTGTATTGCCTCATGAATGCGCCTTCTTGGAACTTTTTGAACTTCACGGATACTCGACATCCTCTCCGCCAGACACGCCTATTCCGAGCCGCACTCAGCACCATCGCCACACTCTACCCATCTATCTTACCATCACTCGAATTGCAGCCCGGCAATTCGACCAGATTCTCACACCACCCCGATGATCTGCACTAGATCAAAATAGCCGAGCAGAGTGCTTGCTGGGCAATCAAAGGATTGCCCCACAAAGAATTTTCAGCACCCATCAAAGCATTACCATCGCACAACACCTTATACCTGTTTTTGATTTTACCCAGCGTCTTACCCATAAATTATTACGAAAATGCAAATCATTTCAGTATGTTACATTAATCACGCAGTCGAGGATATCAGACAACAAATACAAGTTGCGTCTTCCCTATGCTCTCAACCTAAATTATATTTTTCTGGTTAAGTTTAATTAACTTTTAAAGAATGAACAATGGAGAAAAACATGGATCATGATGAAAAAAATCAATCACGCGAAGGGACACCTATTGACGAGTCGGAAACGGATCTCTGTAGAGCACTCTGGTTAGCAGTAGCAATCCAAGCAGTTATAGATGCCAGCAGTAAAAGCCGCAAGAAGTCAGCGATTAGAGAGAAGAGCAGCGCGCTCCAATGGCTCTCTGATAGCTCTGATGAAGAAAGCGATCTCGCCTGCGTTTGCGATCTTGCTGGAATTGACTATCGCGAACTACGGAAGCGCTTTAAGCGATCCCTTCGGGAGCCTGAGAATTCGATCGACTTTCGATGCTTGAAGAAAGCAGGTATCGGCAATCGAGGAATCGAATCGAGAAAACGCTATTTTGCGAGAGCCCGAAAGAACGCACGCCTCAGACAGGAGCGGGCTGCTACGCAAGACGAATCAGCCAAACAGACTCAAGCCTTTTTCGAACTACGAATTGAAGGAACCGGCTAAGATCAACCCGACTTTCGCTGTTCGCTGCCGAAATCGTCTCATTTTGCCGTTCCTGTAAGCGACTGATGATGTCGTAACCACAAAGCAAAGGGCGTGTCCGTATCAAACCCGACACGCCCTTCATTGTCACAAAAATCATCAAGAGCTACCGGTCATGCCTCCAGAAAACCCTATCCCCAGAGCCCGTAGCTCCCCAAATCCCACATTCACCGCCACATCGTACTGCGGCCAAAATCGTACGGCACCAATGGCAACAAAAGTCGATGACAGCGTGGAAATTAGACCAAAATCTGTACAGTCACAATTCGGAAAACCAGTACGACATCAATTTGGTGCGTAACAGCTTTGTAACTTTCGCCTTTTATGATTCAATCACTCCAGATGGACTGAGATCTTGGCCTACGCAATGACATTATTCCCCAACCACATTCACAGAAATCAGACAATGCCTCACATCAAGCACAATGCAATCGTTTTATTGACCCTACTCTCCGCAGTCAGTCTCTCACATGGCACCATTCTCTATCAAAACACCTTCGACGACGCATCATCATTGGACGACTTCACAGTCACCAATATCACCCAGGTGATTTCCGGAGAGCTGATTTTTCCTGCATCGCCAAGCGGCAGTATTGCTCTTGACCTTTCTACGATCCCGGGATTCGCCACGACACTCTCAGACAATATCGGGCCTATTAGTTTCGGCTTTAACACCTCCATCAAAAACTCCGATCAATTCAACGGAGGATTTGGCTTTCACCTAAGCAGCGGCGTCGAAGTTCCAATTCACCTCGGATTCTATGGATACTGCGTTCATGGCGGCGCAATGGTAGGAGATGCCACCGCTTTCTCCTACTCGAATGCCACCCAAGGAATCCACCACTCCCTTATTTTCGAGCAAAATGGAATTCCTGATTTACCAAGTCGTGGCACAGTTCGGCTCGACTATGACCCATCGACGAATCGTTGGGAAATGTTTCTACGGAGCGACACCATCTACCATGATCCACTTTCTCTCAATACCGCTGATTCTGTCGGAACCATCATAAACTCCGAGTTCACCGGAACTCCGCTCCCCTACCTAATACTGAGCCGCCAAATAACTGACACCACCTACTTCGACAACCTCGTCATTAGTGGAGTGCCCGAGCCATCAAGCTTCACTTTGCCTTGTTTTGCGCTCATGGCGTTTCTTGCGGTCCGACGCCGAGGCTAATCGGTTCTCCGTGAGAGAAGCTAATCCCTCAATCCCACATTCACCAGCACATCGTAATCCGGCAAAAATCCTACAACACCAAAGGGAAAAAGGTCGATGACAGCGTGGTAATCAGACCAAAAATCGCACCGTCACAATTCGGAAAACCAGTCCGATATCAATTTGGTGCGTAACACATGAACCATCGTGTGTATTGCCCACCAATTGCTTCAGCCTTAAAGCACTTGGAATCTTTTCTGTTGGTCGCTTACCAATTTGATGAGCCACACCACTCTCATTGGGACATCATTCTTCAAGCAGCGATAATGCCTCATAACCTACCACAATTACTTCACTCTCTGTCCAAATGACTTTCTCAACTAGGCCAACATCAGAATGCTTTGAGCTATGGACCTTCAACCCATTGCGCCAAAGCTCCAAATAACCAGACCCGTGCCCCCCGTCGCCAGGCACGGCGAACGAATCCGGGTCCATGGTGACTACCAATCTGAACAACTTGTCCGGTGAGTCAAAAACCATATACTCTTTGTATTCTTTTCGGCATCCTGACATAGAAAGCAATATCAGAGCCATTAAGGATTTGATCAACATATTATCGTTCAATAACAAAGGTTTCATTGTAGGTGTAGATATCACTGAAGCTCTCATAATCCTCACCTTTCCCGAAGATATTTTGATATGCTTTAAAATGACGATTAGAAACTTCATGCTCATTGGACGTCAGGAATAACTCGAACGCCCCCTCAAATGCCATTTCCCCAAAATCCCAGACACCTAATGTCTGATCATTTTCTTCGATAAACCGATAATCATCCTTCAAATAAATTCCGATTGACTGCACACACACATAATCCGCCTCAACCACCCCCTTCGCCACCACATACACTGCTGCTTTTCCAACCGCAAATCCAAAGTCATCCAGCTCCCCATAATGGTCGATTTTTACGTGCTGGTAGTGATATTTGTGATTTGAAGAAGCTTTGCCAATCGTATGATCAAAGCTTGAACCTGGGATTAGAAGTCCATGTCTACCTAGCTCAGCCAGTAAAGATTTTTTTGCCAATTTTGACTGTGATTCAAAATTCTTCAATTTATCCGCGGCCTCACTTGCACGATGAAATCCGAGGGCCCACTTCATGGTTAAAAGCCCGTCAACCGGTGATTTATCACCGGGCCTCCGTGAAAACCATTTCTCCATCGCGGCAGGGCCTACTTGAAGCCCCATGTTCCTCATTATTTGGGGTATCAATGGCAATTTAGCAGCAATTGCCCGAGTCCTCGGTGAATAAGTTCCGAGATAATCCCACCGATTCACCCCATTGTTGTTAACAAATCCATAAAGATTCACCCCGCCTTCTTCCCCGATCGGATCTCTTGATGGCCATCTTCCCGTCACCGGATCGTAAAACCTATATCCGTAATAGAGCAGACCCGAATCATACGCTTCCGCTTTCGTCGAAAAGCCCCATTTGAAGGCGTTCGCGGCTGATGTGACCGGGGTAGCACTGCCTCCTTTGCTCAGGATCTCATTCGTCCGCATCACCTGGCTCCCGAACAAATTGTAGTCGAAGCGCGAAACCAGCTCTCCTGTCGCATCGTCCGTTAGCGAAATGATGTTCCCGTTTCCGTCATAGGCCGGCAAAAGCACGGATGTTCCGCTACCCGACAGATGATCCACGGAAGCCACGAGGTTGCCGACGTTGCCGGAACCACCACCCCCGAGCCAATCAAGCCCCCACAGGTAGCTCTTCGAATGGGTGGCGTTGCCCACGTCCAAGCTGCTTGGAGCACTCGCCCCGCTTTCCTCGAACTCACCGAGCAGTGTCCAGCCACTCCACAGATAGTAGGTAATTGTTGTCGTGCCGTCTTTGGTCACCAGCGTGGCGATCCGTCTGGAGTCCGCGTCATAGCGGTGTTCTACCGAAATAACCGGCACTCCGGCAGTCACGGCCGCGGCAAGGGTGGTCATGGTGATCAGTCGGTTCTCAGCGTCCCAACCAAACTGCCAACGTCCGTCCGTTTTCAAGTTCCCATCTTCATCGTGAGTAGGCGCAACTGTCGCCGAGGCCAAATACAGGTTTCCGGTTGCAGTGCTTGTCCGGTCAACTCCACCTGGGCCACTGCCAAGGTCGAGCGAATCGATTACCACGGACTTCCAAACTGGAGAGCTGCTATTGTCGGCGCTCACAATTGCAGCAAACCAATCACCCTGCCGCAACGTTGCGACTGAATTCACCGTCACCGAGGACGATGAATCGGACTCGCTCAAGACGTCCAAGGTTCCGGGTGTGGTGATCTCCGAATACTGGTTCACCGCATTCGGAGTGTATCCCACAGCCCGCTCGGCAAAGCCTGGAGTCTCTTCTCGGCGGGCTTCCGTGCGGTTCCCAATTTCATCGAAAGCAAAGCCGAAGCTTAATCCGTGGAATGCGTCCCCACTCGGATGCCGTCTCGCTCCAGAGGTAACTTGCCCTTTCAAATCATACCCATACGTCCAATAGTCCCGATTAGGCAGTTCGGACTTCTTGATCCGACCAGTGGCATCTCTTTCGGTGTAGCTCCGCCCGGTCGTTGGACCACCGCTTCCGCTCACAGAAAGCAAGCTATTAAGAAGCCCACCGGTCCCGTAGGTAAAGGTCGTCGTCAAGCGCGGTGTCGTGCCATCCTTCGTGGTGATCGTCGAGAGCCCGCCGTGAACTGGATGAAATCCATAGGTCGTGTGGGTTTGCGCGGTTCCAGCGGAGATGGAAGCGGTTTCCAAAGAGCCCGTTGTCGCATGGTATCCATAGCTTACGGTCGATAGGCTCGCCGCATCCAGGGCCAAGGCCTGTCCAGTGAAGCGCCCAGTCCCGGCTTCTTCGCTCTCGGTAATGGTGATGCCATCGAACATACCACCAGTGTAGGTAATTTTCGTGGCTGAGGTATAATCATAGGTTCGCGTTCCTTCCTCGGACTGCGCAACGGTGAGCGGGCGTCCTGCCCGATCAAAGGTTCGTGCGACATCTGGGGTGCTGTCTGAATAATCCACGTCATCGATGCGAGCGAGTCCATTGTAACCATAAGTCGTCTTCAGTCCCGACCCGCGTTCCCAGATCCGTTCCTTGAGCAGGCCGCTATCGTAATACGTGTAATCCGTTCCCTTGGTATCCGCGTAAATCTTGTTCGTGAGCAGGCCGCTTGCAAAATCATAGATCCATTCCGTCACATCACCTGGATTGGCAAAAGCTGCGGGAAGTGTCGCTGAGTCCCCACCAGCGAAACTCCGATAGGTGTGTAACTTGGTCTGGTTCCCGTAAGCGTCATATTCGAGTTTTGTGGGATAAACTGAACTACCCCAGGTGTGAGTCAACCTACCTTCGCCATCATAGGCTTGGTGAGTTGTTGCGCCCTCCCCATCGGTGATCGTTTGGATCTGGCCGGCGTTCACGTGGCCGTCGGCATAGTAAGCGTATTCGGTCGTTCCAACATCGGTGGTGACCAACCACTGGCGTCCCCTCGTATCGTATTGGATGGTCGTCGTGCCGTTCTTGGGATGAATCATTTCCTCAAGCTCCCCCAAGGCATTGTAGGTTATGTACTGGATTGTGCCGCTGGCTCCGGGGATCGTTTTGCTGGTTGGGCGACCTGCCGTGTAGGACTCCACTGAGGTGCCGGAGAAAAGGCTACTTGTGCTTGTCCGTGTCGAGGTGGCCGCAGCGCGGTTTACCGAGTACTCCACCGTGACGGTATTGCCATCATCATCTTCGGTCTCACTTTGGGAATTTGAGCCGATTCCAAGACGCTGACGGCTCGTGTTGGTCTCAAATCCGGTAGTCGTGTCACTCGTCCAAGTTTTCCTAGTAGTCTCACGCCAATACTCACTAGCGATTTTGACGATGCGGGTCACAGACTCGCTAACCGTGTCCGTCGTCGCAAGGTCGAGCACATCAGCAGTGGCACCAAGGTCGTATCCGAAGCGGTAGGCTTCACCGGGGTCGTTGTATTCCGTGAGTTGCGGTGATACGCCGGGAGCGGTGGTCTTTGTCAGCCTTCCTGTGGCATCGTAGAATTGAGTCGTCGTCAGTGTGGCGCTATTCGGGCCTGAGCTTTCTGATACATGCGTGCGCCCAGATCCATCGGTGGTGCGTGCCGCCCAACGAGTGGAAGTTGCTTGGCCGTAATCAGTTCGTTCCTTGACTAACCCGCCTGTCTGAACCGAGTAGCTGTGAAATTCTGAATACCCGTTGCTGTGGACCATCGAGGCAATCGAGCCATCAACATTTTCCACAGTGGTGAGCGTGGCCAGGTCGGGATTGGTTTGCACCTTAGTGGTCCAACTCGAATAGGATGTGCCTGTTGTTCTGCCGAGTGAGTCCGTAGCACTCGTCGTGCGTCCGAGTAAGTCCCGGGTATTCGAGCTACTCTGTACACGAGTCAGGCCACCGCCTGCCACTGTAGTGGTGTTAGCAGTTGTTAGACCGCTGATGCTCGTCACGGAAGTAGTAGTGATTGCAGCCTGTCCGGCGATGGCTTGCCGCACGCTTGTGCGCGTCAAGCCATCCGAGCTCTCTGAATACTGGGTCGTGACGCCCATTGCATCCGTTTCGGTCCACGACAGATCAGCATTGTATACGGTTGAGTGGACCAGCGAATCATCCTTCCAAGTTTCGGTAATCCGGCCATCGCCATCCCGCACATATTTTGTCGTCGAGTAAGTCTCCCAAGCACCACCAACGAAGACCTGCTGGCGCTCGAAGACAATGCCATCCGGCCCTTCAATGCTCTCGGTTCGATCAGATAATCCATCGACGGCGGCGTGGGTGCCCCCTACTGTCGGATGGAGTCGCCCGGTCAGGTGCCGTATAAACGAGCCGCCCGACGTTTCCGCAAAGCTACTCGTTCCGGCATTCCATGTCCCGTATTCCGGCGTGATGCTCATCGAAGCCGTGCCACTATCCGAATAAGACAGGCTACCCTCAAAAAGGCCGCCGTAGGACTCGGACGAGAACGAATTGGTGATGATCGCTCCGCCATTGGCGGTCGTCTCAGTTTCTTTGCCAGGGAGGTTGAAGGCATCGCCGCTGTAGCTACTTCCGGTTTCCCACACACCGTCGAGCGTCACTCCACCCCACTGCATTTCCGTGGTCTCAGATACACTCATCGTTTCCCCCATGATCGATTCGGTGATCTTATCTCCAGCATAGATCCAGCCGCCGCCACCGTCGGACACCAACAATTTCTCAAATTTCGTGTAACGGCAGTTACCTACGTCTGCGGCAGCTACTGCTGTAGCACCTCCAACTCCCGACCATGGACGGAAGCTTTTTTCAGTTGCACCCGTGTGACCATTGGATTCGAATTTTTCCCAGCCACCGTCGTCGCGGACGACTGTCTTGGTTTGTCCTGTGCCGCCATATACGAGAACCGTCTTGCCTTCTTCGAAATTCAGCAAGCTTGCTGTACCTGCGGGGAAACGGCTCTGCCATGCAGAAGGAGCGTAGCCGGAGTTTTCGATAAAGTCCGTATCGTCGTAATAAGTGTAGTCCGTCTGGTGATGGAGCCCCTGTTCATCTCCTTCAATAAGTATCATCCTCCGCTCCAAAGGCATTCGATAGGACAGAGATTCCGCCGCAACGATCTGATGATTGTCGTCAACCACGAGTTCGATGACGTGCTGGTCGATGGAATCAAAAACTTCTCGAGTCCGGCTCAGTAACGCCGCCCCCGCCGAACTGTCCTGATAGATGGAAACCGTTCGGTCGCGGTTCCACTTTGCCCAGCTTCCGTTAGAAGCAGTTTGGTCAACCACCGTTTCCATTCCCTGGGTCACTTGACCATCAGGATCTTCAGCCCACCACGAACGAATTTTTTCATTCGAAGTGGTCCCAGCGATGTCATCGTAGCCTCTTAGTATCCAGACCTCCGCTGCACGGCCGGCAATTTGCTTGGTGACCTTCATACCCGCCCCGTTCGTGCTATCGTCCGCTAGACCTTCAAACTTCTGGGTCATCACCAACGTAAGACCGGTCACACTGGGCGGGGTGACTGCCGAATCGCGTTCAAACACCTTGATCTCAAACCCATCGGTGATCGTCGTCACATCCGCAATGTATTTGGAACTCCACGCATGAGTCAGGATGCCTGAACCTCCAGACCGGACTTCCCCGGAATCGCCATCCGCTACCAAGCGAAATTCCAGATTGTCTTGGGTAAGGGTCGCCGTGCCCCCCCCTACAGAGGGCTCCGCATAAACCAGCCGTCCGAGACTAATACCCGAATCGTCGATCCCCAATCCGATGCTGGCAGAAGCAGGAGTCGTCGATGTGGGCACGCCGTTTCCCGAGCCGCCGCCACTGCCGCCGCAACTGGAGCAAGACACTTCTGAGCCATTCATGTTCGGCTCACTACCTTTCGGATCAGACGAACTGGGATTGCCTCCTCCACCATTACAACCACCCTCTACCTTGCATTTATCAGCCGACTCAACTGGGATTACAGTACCAGGAAGGACAGTGAATCCTCCCACAAGATAAGGATCGTTGATATCATAAGGAAGCAGCACCAGCTCAATCCATTGGTGTTTGTTTACCGTCCCGGGCACAGAGACGTCGCTGGATACAAAATTCACCCCGCAACCAAAACAGCGAAGCGTGGCTTGAGGCGCCGCTAACAAGCCACTACCTTGGATTGGAGGAGTGGCAGGAAAATAATCCCAACCTTCAGCGCCCGACTGATAGGTTACCTCCAGAGGCTTATCCACTGCCACTTCGATTGGAATCGGAGATCGATTGGCGAATACTCGAGTTCCATTTACTGTCGCAATATCCGAGCGACCTCCCGTGAGTTCCACATTGATGGTGACTGTTTCGACTTCATCGACAGCCAGCAGGATTGATGCGCCGGAAACCCATGACAAGAGGACACCAAGCGGCACCAAATTTGATAAGTTCATGATACTAATTCAGAAAATGATGAGTGAGGGCTTCACCTCAGTTGTGAATGAACCACCAGCTTAAGATGGTTGGTTGGTGGAGCATCGTAGGAATTCGGGTCCGTCCCGCCCGCGAGTTCATCGGCGTTGGAAATTCCGTCACCGTCCGGATCATCTGTTCCGTCATATGCGGTTATTGCTCCAAAATGATAGATCTCCCAGCCGTCCGAAAGTCCATCGGGTTCACTATCGCCCCCATTGCTCGTTCCATCGAGCGGATCAGTCCCCAACTCTTCGATCTCGAACAAATTAGGAATGCCGTCTCCATCATAATCATCGTTCTCGGGATCGGTTGTTGGCTCATCCACGTAGGACAATCGGAAAAAGACCCTCGAATTCGTAGTCGTAAGCTCCAATGGCTTGTGGTTCTCCCCGTAAAACATCTCTGGGCAGTAGCTCCAGCTCGAAAGGTCTCCTGAGACTTGCACGAAATAGGTCCAGCCATATGCACCGTTCCAATCCAGCCGGTAGCTGGAACTGCCTAACGATTCAAATTGCGTTAGGGGCTCGTGAGTCGGTGAGGTGCCCGATGTCACCTCACATAGGGCGAAGACTGTAAGGCCCGCTATTGAGGCTGTGAACGGGAACTTCATCGTGTCGCTCCTTTCTCTGCACCTTCTGAATCATCGCGCTTGCCGCGCCAGAAGTGGATCTCCAAATCTTCCGGCTGCGGTGGGTTTGCCTCCAGTTCCGCTGCGCGTGCCTTGCGCATTTCCTCTCTTGCTGCCGCCGCTGTAACCAGGCGCTCCTTCTCGTTGGCGTATAGCCGATGCATGGTCGCGATCATCTCCTCCGCCTCTCTCGTGCCCTCTCCACTGCCAGAGATTGAATAGCCCGGGCCATCTGCGGGAATCTCTGGTGGTTTCGGCCAATCGGCCAACCCGTATCTCCTTTGATGCTCAGCCGTCGGCGCATTTCCAATTCCCATAAATAGATGGTAACTCATTTTCCCGACTTCAAACGACCCCAATCCACTGAAGTGGTTGAAGTCAATGTTCGACCAAGCTGTGCACATTTCGACAGTTTTCCC
>Ga0210024_1004452_pt1 | contig 10977 bp, 13 predicted proteins | sample CryGeymeta201525_FD_183988 | JGI IMG/M metagenome (GOLD analysis project Ga0210024, IMG submission 183988) | Groundwater microbial communities from Crystal Geyser aquifers in Utah, USA - Crystal Geyser metaG 2015-25 (SPAdes) (version 2) | ecosystem: Environmental > Aquatic > Deep subsurface >... | reverse complement strand
CGTTTTTGATATAGGCAAACCTTAGGCGAGTTCGACCACGCCACCGGCGTCTTCGAGTTTTTTCTTGGCATCCTGGGCGGCATCCTTGCCCACTGCGGAGAGCACCTTGCCACCGGCGGTTTCAGCCAGGGCCTTGGACTCGCCGAGGCCGAGGCTCGTTAATTGGCGGATGACCTTGATGACTTCGATCTTCTTGGGACCGGCATCCTTGATGATCACGTCAAACTCGGTCTTCTCTTCGACGGGTTCGGCGGCCGCGCCAGCGGCGCCCGCAGCGACCATCGCAACGGGAGCGGCGGCGGAGACGCCCCACTTCTCTTCCAGCATCTTGACCAGTTCGGCGGCCTCAAGCACAGTCAGTTCGCTCAGGGACGCAACCAGTTGTTCGAAATTTGTTGCCATTGTTTACAAACTCCTTGCTTGTAATTTTCCATGTAGTAACGACTCTGCGAAGCGCCCTGTAAGGGTCAGTCGTTCTTCGCGGCATTACGCCGCGGCGGGTTTTTCAGAGTAGGCGCGGAACACGGACGCCAGCGAGCGTGCGGGCTCAGCCCCCGGTCAATGGCGCGGTGTATTCAGGGAAGGAAGCAGTCACCCGGTTTTGGCAGGACTTCTTCCGCGAGTCGCCCCAGGCACACATCGAAATTGAGGAGATTTTTGGCCTCGGTCTTCGGTGCATGATGCGCTGGAGATACGACTGGGTGGATGCGGCAGGAAAAAAGGGACACGTCCGGGGAGTCGATCTATTCAAATTGAAGGACGGTTCCATCTGCGAAAAGTTGTCCTACGTGAAGGGATAGTGTGGATGTGAATGGATAAAAAACGCGGCCCTCTGCTGGCCGCGTTTTCATTTATACTTGTCCGCAATGATCGATCCCAAAATCCTCGCCCTCCTCCGCAAAGACACCTACTCCAATCTCATCGGCGCGACATTGGAAGACGTGAGTCCCGGCTATTGCCGCGTCTCCGTGGCGGTGACCGAGTCCATGCTCAACTTCCACGGGACCACCCACGGCGGGATTGTGTTCGGCCTCGCGGACATTGCCTTCGCCGCGGCCTGCAACTCGCACGGACAGGTGGCCGTCGCGCTCAGCATGGACATCCACTACTTGCATCCGTCCAAGGTGGGCGACCACCTGGTGGCCGAAGCCAAAGAAGTCAGCCGGAGCGCCGCGACCGCGCTGTACGACATCACCGTCAGCGAGAAGAACAGTAGCCAGATCATCGCCAAACTCCAGGCGATGGCATATCGCAAGAGAGAGATGATCTGATACAAATGCTCGACTTCTCCCAATTCACTCTGCTCGTTTATTGACAACGAACAATTTATGACTATAATCATGGTCATAATGACGCCATCTCCACGCTTTGAACTGATTTACCCTCCCGTCATCAAGCAACAACTCAAAACGATTGAGTCGAAATACCACTCGCTCATTCGAGAGATACTGGAAGATCAGTTAACATTCGAGCCGGATATCGAAACAAAGAATCGTAAACCTCTCAAGCGCCCGGTAGACTTTGGCGCGACATGGGAAGTCCGTTTCGGCTTGGGAAATCGTTTCCGCGTTTACTATCGAATTGACCACGATAGCCATGAGGTTATCCTTCAAGCCATTGGAGAAAAGATCGGCCATCGCCTGTTTATCGGCGGCAAGGAGACTGAAATATGAGAATCGCTTCTGTAGCAGATGTAAAAGCCAGGTTCAGCGGCTACCTGAAAGCCAGCGAGAAAGGGCCGGTCGTTGTCACCAAAAACGGCAGGCCGGTGGCGATGCTTTTGTCCGTCACAGACGAAGATGAGATCGAAAGAATGCTTTTGGCGCATTCCCCAAGATTCCAAAAACTTCTGGATGTGGCAGAACAGCAGATCCGCGAAGGCAAAGGCATTCGGCACGATGACTTCTGGGCGCAAGTGGAAGCCGAAGATAAAAGATCGGGCTAATCTTTTCATCCGCAACTTTGTGAACGCGACTCGCTATGAGTCGCGTTTGCGTTTATACTTTCTGTCATGCTGAACGAATTCCAATTCTCCCGCCTCGCCCAATCCCTGCCCCTGCTCCAAAATGCGGACGCGGCTCTCGTCCGCGAATTCCAGCAGGCCGCCACGTTCGCGCGCATCCCCGCCGGACAGGATGTCTTCCTCGAAGGCGATCGCGTGGAGGGAATTGCCCTGCTTATCTCGGGCGTGGTGCGCGTCTACAAGATCGGCGGGACGGGACGCGAGATCACCCTCTACCGTTTCGGGCTGGGACAGTCCTGCATCCTCTCGGCCAACGCCATCCTCAACCAGAATACCTTTCCCGCCATCGCCACCGTGGAGCAGGACGCCGAAGCCGTCATCATCCCGTCCGCCACGTTTCGCGATTGGGTGCGCCGCTACGACCTGTGGCGCGAATTCGTCTTCGACCTGCTCTCGCAGAGACTCTCCAGCCTGATGACCATCGTGGACGAGGTGGCCTTCCAACGCATGGACGCGCGCCTCGCCTCGTTTTTGCGAACCCGCTCGCGGGTCCAGAACCCGATGCGCATCACCCATCAGGAAATTGCATCCGAACTGGGAACTTCGCGCGAAGTCATCAGCCGCCTGCTCGAAGACCTGTCTGCCCGCGGCCTCGTCCGCTCGGCGCGCGGCGAGATCGAGGTGTTGGATGAGGCGGGATTGGAATAGCGACAGTGTGACTTTGTCACAGACAGAATCCCGCATATCTCCTACAATTGGGACAAATCAATCCAAAGGAGAAATCAAATGAACCCCTTCGTTTCTTTCATGGCTTCCACCGCTGGCCGCGTCCTGCGCGCTGTTGTCGGCCTCGTTCTTGTGTATGTTGGCTGGGTGACCATGGGCGGCACCGGCGGCATCATCGTGGCGCTCGTTGGCCTGGTGCTGATCGCGGTCGGCGTGTTCGATGTCTGCCTCTTCGCCCCACTTTTTGGCAATCCGCTCAGCGGCAAGAAAATCCGCGCCGGCTAGTCGTACCCGAATAACAAAAAACCAGGTTTCTTGAAGAAGCCTGGTTTTTGCTTTTAAATCGGTTGGCGGAAATCATAGATACCGTCGCGGAACTCGTAACGGCGTCCGCACCCGGGACAAACCACCTCCGTCTCTTTCTGGACGAGGGGGCTGGTCCCGCATTCGGGACATTGGAAAACCAGGTCGGTGTAGGTCGAGATACTATCTCGACTTACGCGCCGCGCCCGCACAAACACCGACGGCGTAAACTGGGACCACTCCCCCGTCGGCTGGAAGAGACCGTCCAGCGCGGCCAGCCACTGAAACGGAACCAGCCGCTTCAGCAGTCCGAGGCGGAAGTGGGACACCGTCCGCTTCGCTTCGACGGTGAAGCCTGCCGCGGCCAGCCAGTCGAAGACCGCCCGCGGATGGAAGTCGAAATTCAGCGCCGCGAACTCGACCGGTTCGCGCGTGAACGGACTCCAACTTTGGCGGCGAAGCATCCAGCGCAGTATGGACTTGAAGTTTTGCTTGTTGGCAAATTCGAGGATGAAAGTGGATTGGGGTTGGAGCACGCGCGCCGCCTGCGCGAGAACCTTCGGCGCGTCGGCCATGTGATGCAGGGCGCGGATCATGGTCGCGCCGTCGAAGAGACCGTCCACGAAGGGCAGGCGATACGCGTCCGCCGCGACGTAAATATATTTGTCGGAGCGCCCAAGTCGCTGTTGCGCCTGTTCCAATTGCGTACGCGAATAATCCAGCAGCACGATGCGCTCGAAGCCCGCATAGCGCGGTGTGTTGCGTCCCGCGCCCGCGCCGATTTCCAGCAACAGGCGTCCGCTTCTTGGGAGCAGGCGCTTCAGTGCGATGGCCTCGGCGGCATCCTCGTAGGCGCGCCCGCCCTGCTCCCAAAAGGAGGCCTGGTAATCGGAGTCTTCATAATCACAAACAGGAGGAGTTTTCATTATTTCTCTGAGACATAAAATCCGTCTTCAATATTCGTTCCGCGCATGCGTAATCCGGGTACTATAGATGGCGCGCAGGGGAATGCAACATACCAACACTGATCGCCGCTCACTGGTAGAAAAACAGCTTGGTCCCCAAGTTTAACCGAGTTTGTTTCAACGGCAGGATAAGGCTTATGAGTATTTAAATAATGTCTCCATGAGTTCAAAGGGAATTGTACAAGAACATTTAAAATGCAGACTACTACAAGCGATTGCGCAAGCAAGATGAACCACTTGTTTGATAATTTAATCGAATCCAAAAGAGAAATCGCCAGGGGAGCATAAATGAGCCAGAGCAACATGACCAGGAATCCATATCCAAAGCGAGGCGACGGCGACTCCACAAACCAGAAAACCACACCGATAAAACACACCGCATATACAAGACCGTTCGCCTGAATTTGTTTGGCAACCCGCTTCTTAATTGCGGCAAAGACTGGTATCAGGAACAATCCAATGAGCAAAGCATTGACCAGGAATAAATCATTGCGCGGCAAGGTTTGATACCATCCTGGCAGCCATTCATTTAACTTCAAGGACATCACTAGGTTCGCGTCTTCATACGGCGCTCGTCCCCAACTCGTAATAGCAGATGCAAGATCCTTAACCACTTCAGGTGAAACTTTCCAGTCAAACGAAAAAATATCAAACTCCGAAAATGGGAATATGAGATAGCCTGTTAGTACGATATTCCTGGCGATCCAAGGAAGAAATAAAACAGCTGAAAATGCCACCAGGACAAGAGCGCGTTTAACTGAAAATAATGCTTGGACTTTCCATAAGAAATATATGGCAATCAATATTATGGGGACCGACGAAAGTTTGATGGATACATCAAATAAACTCAAAGCAATAATTGCAATAGTCTTTAAATTCAATTGTGGCAAGTGACCGGATTCAATTTCGTCTATTGCTAGAAGAAATATCAACCAGCTAACCATTGCGCATGGCAAATCAGTGGTTGGCGATGCGAGCCATGAAAGCGCACGCTGGTCGAACAGGAGAAAGGCAAAAATCCCCAGAGACATAATCCCGCTAAACGCTGGGTTCCTACGAGACTTTTCAATCAGCGTCAGACAATAAATTGTCATGGAAACGAAAATAATTAACCCGGCAATTTGATAGAAGTTCCATCCAAATCCAAAAAAGGCTGCCAGTAAAAATATTGTCGAGTTAAAACCCAGCCTGGTGTGCAAATTTGCCAAGCCTGGTACTACATGGTAAAACTCGATCCAATGAATCGTCTGGGCATGATATAAACCAGTATCGTAGATAGGGGTTGCAGTTGCAGCAAAATAAAACGCATAAGTAGCAAACAAGGTGAGAATAAGCCATGAGACTGGACCTAGAGATGAAAGCTGCCCATAAATTGTCTTGAGGCGAACAAAAGCATATTTTCTAATTACGATAATTGCCAGAAATGCCAGAGCAGAGAAAAAAGCTACTGCACGGGTGCTCACTCCCCAATAAAAGGACCATATTCCTAGCAAACCTGAGAGGAACGCCAATCCTAAGAGGATGGTAATGGAAAAATGAAGGTCGTGACTATTATCGAAACCAAAGAACTTAACCAGGATAAATTCCATCATCCAGCCATAAATCAGCGATAATAAAATTCCAAAGAATGTAAGCGCAAGTAGTAAGATCATGGATTCACCAGTCAAATATAAAGACACACAGAGAAACTCTCTGTGTGTCTTACTTAATGCAGGTTAGGCGTTCGCTGAACGTCCGATTCCTCGATACTTGAATCCCATCTCCTTCATCAGCGCGGGGTCGTAGATGTTGCGCCCATCGAAAATGACCGGCGACTTGAGCAGTCCCTTGATCTTTCCCAGGTCGAGTTGCTTGAACTCGTTCCACTCGGTGACCACGATCAGCGCGTCACAACCCTTCGCCATCTTGTACGGGTCATCGAAGAATTCCAGCGCGGGCAAAAGCGGACGGGCGACTTCCATCGCCACGGGATCATAGGCGCGGACTTTCGCGCCGCTCTCGTTGAGTTCGCCGGCGATGTCAATCGAGGGGGCGTCGCGCATATCGTCCGTGTTGGGTTTGAAGGCCAGGCCGAGCAGTCCGATGGTCTTGCCTTTGAGAGATCCGCCCAGCATCTCCTGCGTGCGGCGGACGACGGCTTTGCGGCGGTCGTAGTTAATTTTCATCGCGTCGTCAAGGATGCGCGGTTCCAATCCCTGTTCGCGCGCCATGAAGGCCAGCGCCTGCACGTCTTTGGGGAAACAGGATCCGCCCCAACCGAGGCCCGCGTCGAGGAAGAACTTGCCGATGCGCGCGTCGTAGCCCATGCCCGCCGCCACCTCTTTCACGTCCGCGCCATAGGCTTCGCAAATGTCGGCCACTTCGTTCATGAAGGAAATCTTCGTCGCCAGGAAGGCGTTGCTGGCGTACTTGATCATCTCCGCCGTCCGCAGGTCGGTGATGACGATGGGCGCGCGCAGGGGCAGGTGCAGGTGCGCCACCTTGTTGGCCGCCTCCTTGTCCAGCGAACCGATCACCGTCCGATGCGGGGACATGAAATCGCCGATGGCCGAACCTTCGCGCAAAAACTCGGGACACGACACCACCGAGAACGGGATCGGCTTGGGCTGCGCGCCCCGCACGATGTCGGCCACCCAGTCCCCGGTCCCGATCGGAACCGTGGACTTGTTGATGATGATCAGCGGCGCGGACATGTTTTCCGCAATCGAGCGCGCCGCCGCGGCCACGTACTGCAAGTCCGCTTCGCCGTTCACGCCCGAGGGAGTCCCGACCGAAATGAAGGCATACTCCGCGCCCCGCAGCGCCTCCTTGTAGGAAGTGGTGAACGAAAGCCGCCCGCCCTTCACGTTGCGCTTCACCAATTCGTCCAGCCCCGGCTCGTAAATGGGCATGATGCCCTGGTTGAGATTTTCGATGCGCTTCTCGTTCACGTCCAGCGCGACCACCTTGTTGCCCAGGTCGGCGAAACACGCGCCCGTGACGATGCCCACGTAACCCACGCCAATCACGCAAATCTGTTTCATGCTGCCTCTTTCGTGAGAAAATTTTGCCTAAATATACTACAATTGACGCCATGCGATTATTATTCCTGGCCGATGGACGCTCCCCCACCGCCCGCAACTGGATCCAATACTGGATCGCGCGCGGCGACGAGGTTTTTCTCGCCTCGACCTTCCCCTGCGACCCGCTCCCGGGTCTCGCGGGACTGGAAGCGGCCCCCGTCGCTTTTAGCGGACGCGCCGCCCGTGGAGCGGATTGGTCGCGAAGCATCCCCGACAGGGGGCAATCCGCTACCCACAAGGCGGATTACCCCCCTTCGGGGACTTCGCAATCCGCCCCACGCGTTCGCGACGCGCGCCTCATCTCCCTGCGCCAGACCCTGCGCCACTGGCTCGGCCCGCTGACCATCCCGCGCGCCGCGCAAAGGTTCGCCAAAATCGTCGCGCGCGTGGGACCCGATCTCCTCCACGCCCTGCGGATTCCCTACGAAGGCATGCTGGCCGCCAACGCGGGACTGCGCCTCCCGCTGATCGTCTCGGTTTGGGGCAACGACTTCACCCTGCACGCGCCGTCCACGCCATTGATGAAACATCACACCCGCCGGACGATGTTCGCAACCGATGCCCTGCACGCCGACTGCGAACGCGACATCCGCCTGGCGCGCGCCTGGGGACTCGACCCGTCCAAGCCCACGCTGGTCGCGCCCGGCAACGGCGGCATCCGCACGGAGGTTTTCTTCCCGCCCGCGCGCCCCGTGGAGGAGCCGGTTATCTTCAACCCACGCGGCTTCCAGGACTACGTTCGCAACGACACATTTTTCCGCGCCATCCCGCTCGTGCTGAAAGAAATTCCCAACGCGCGTTTTGTCTGCGCGAGGATGGCCGGACAACCCGAAGCCTTGCATTGGTTGGGCAAACTTGGCATCGAAAAATCCGTCGAACTGCTGGCGCCGCGTCCGCACGCGGAGATGGCAGAAATCTACCGAAGCGCGCAAATCCTCGTCTCGCCGTCCACGCACGACGGCACGCCCAACACCCTGCTGGAGGGCATGGCCTGCGGATGCTTCCCCGTGGCGGGCGACCTCGAGTCCATCCGCGAGTGGATCACCGACGGCGTCAACGGCCTGCTGGTTGATTCAGGCGACCCATCCGCGTTGGCGGAAGCCATCCTGCGCGCCGTTAAAAACAAAGACCTGCGCGCCCAGGCCGCAGGTCAAAATGGGACGCTCATCGCCAGCCGCGCCGAATATGCGCGCAACATGGCAAAGGCGGAGGATTTCTATCAAACAGTAATTGGTAAATGGTAAATGGTAAATGGTAATTGGTAAATGGTAATTGGTAATTACCATTTACCATTTACCAATTACCCTCGCGGGGCGCGCAATTCCTCCAATTGACCCTGCAATTCGATGCGGCGGCTATCCGCCGCCTGGCGCACTTCCGCCAAAAAACCCGCGCCGCGCTGGCGCAGTTCGCCGCGCAACTGTTCGCCCGATTCGGGCGCCAGCAACAATGTCACCGTGGAACCGACCAACGCGCCGACCACAATGCCGATCAAAAAACCAAACATCCTACGCATGAGATTCTCCTGATGATGATTTGTTTTGCGAAATTTGTGCTATGTTGCCATCCGGGACTCTGAAACGCGAATACCGTGAATGGGCGAATTTCGCAAATGCCTGGGAAATTTATTCGCGTCATTCGCTGATTAGCGCAACTCGCGTTGAGAAATTCCCAATGCTGGAAAAGCCATAAACTCTGACAAAATGATTATAGGCGAAAACCGAGTTTTGTGGAATAATAAGATTGCGGCGATTGCACCTGCCCTGGCGGGCGGTGCCAGGGAAATCGCGCCAACGCTTGCAAAGTCCGCCTTCGCGGACTAGCCGACGCAGGTCGGCTTTGCAACTGTAGTGGCGACTTCAGTGGCGATTGAAATCGCGCCAACGCTTGCCAAGTCCGCCTTCGCGGACTAGCCGACGCAGGTCGGCTTTGCAACTGTAGTGGCGACTTGAGTCGCCCAAAACTCGAATCGCCCAAAAGCCAGCCGCGCGTATCCCTGTGAACGCGACGGCGAGTAATGCGAAATTTATTTCGCAACCAAGAGGCGACTTGAAAGTCGCGGTACAACAAAACCCAAAAGCCTGACCAACGAGGGGGAGGTCAGAGCGGACTCTACCAAACCCTTGGAGGGTACCATGTCTACTGTCAGTGTTACGACGCCCGCGTCCCAACGCAAAAAAGTGACGACGCTCACGCTCCGCCAAAAGAAGGCGCGCCGCGAGCCCATCACCATGCTCACCGCCTACGACTATCCCACCGCGCTCTCGATGGACGCGGCGGGCGTGGACGCCATCCTCGTCGGCGACTCGCTCGGCATGGTTGTGCTGGGCTACGCCAACACCCTGCCCGTCACGATGGAGGAGATGCTCCATCACTGCCGCGCGGTGGCACGCGGCGCAAAGTCCGCGCTGTTGATCGGCGACATGCCGTTCATGTCCTACCAGGCGGACGTGAATGAAGCCGTCCGCAACGCGGGACGCTTCCTGCAACAGGCGGGCATGGAGGCGGTCAAACTCGAGGGCGGGCGCGAACGCGCGGACGCGGTGCGCGCCATCGTCGGCGCGGGCATTCCCGTCATGGGACACCTCGGCCTCACGCCGCAATCCGTCAACCAACTGGGCGGCTTCCGTCCGCAGGGCAGGAACGCCTCCGCCGCGCAGCGCCTGCTCGAAGACGCGCTCCTGCTCGAAGAGGCGGGCTGTTTCAGCCTCGTGCTCGAATCCGTCCCGGCGCGGCTGGCGGAGTTCGTCTCCCAAAAAATTTCCATCCCCACCATCGGCATCGGCGCGGGCGCGGGTTGCGACGGCCAGGTGCTGGTCACGCACGACCTGCTCGGCCTGTTCGACCGCTTCACCCCCAAATTCGTCAAAAAATACGCGGACTTCCACGGCGAGATGCAACGCGCCTTCTCGGAATATCTGGCCGAGGTGCAGTCACGCCAATTCCCTGCCGTGGAACACTCGGTGGAAATGAGCGATGAGGAATGGGAGTCTTTTTTGAAAGTTACGTAGTTTGGTAGTTACGTAGTTTAGTAGTTCCCTGTTTACCTGTGTACGTGTTTACCTGTCTACGATAACCTGAGGCAACATGAACCAAGAACCGATATTAATTGTTGGAACCGGCGCGCTCGCCACCCTCTTTGCCGCCCGCCTGGCCGAACGCGGACACGAGATCACCATGCTCGGCACGTGGCAGGCGGGACTCGACGCGCTGGCCCGCGACGGCGCGCGCCTGCTTGACTCGGACGGCCGCGAACTGGCCTGCCGCGTGCGCGTCACGCGTGACCCGGGGCGGGCGCGCGGCGCGCAGGTCGCCTTCGTGCTGGTCAAATCCTGGCAAACGACGCGCGCCGCGCGCCAACTGGCGGAATGTCTCGCGGACGACGGGCTGGCCGTCACCCTGCAAAATGGACTCGGCAACGACAACCTCCTGGCCGAGGCGCTCGGACGCGAACGCATCGCCCTGGGCGTGACGACCACGGGCGCGACCCTGCTCGGTCCCGGGCTGGCGCGCGCGGGCGGGGAAGGAGTCGTTTCGCTGGAGGCGCATCCCCGCCTGGCGGTAGTGGAAGCCGCGTTACGGCGCGCCCACTTCCAGGTCGAGGTGGTGGCGGACGCGCAGTCGCTCGTCTGGGGCAAATTGGTGGTCAACACGGCCATCAATCCGCTGACCGCGCTGTTGCGCGTCCCGAACGGCGAACTGCTGAAACGTCCGTCAGCGCGCGTGATGATGAAGGCGCTGGCAGGCGAGACCGCCGCGGTGGCGTCCGCGCAACGCGTGCGCCTGCCGTTCAGCAACCCCGGCGAGGCGGCGGAATCGGTGGCGCGCAAGACGGCGGCCAATCATTCGTCCATGTTCCAGGATGTGCGGCGCGGCGCCCCAACCGAGATTGACGCCATCTGCGGCGCGGTGGCGCGGGCGGGGAAACGGCATGGGGTGCCAACGCCGGTCAACCGCG
>Ga0210024_1004450_pt1 | contig 10977 bp, 11 predicted proteins | sample CryGeymeta201525_FD_183988 | JGI IMG/M metagenome (GOLD analysis project Ga0210024, IMG submission 183988) | Groundwater microbial communities from Crystal Geyser aquifers in Utah, USA - Crystal Geyser metaG 2015-25 (SPAdes) (version 2) | ecosystem: Environmental > Aquatic > Deep subsurface >... | reverse complement strand
TACTGACTTGCGGCTATTGATGCAAAAGGCTGTGGATCATTTTAAAAGTGAGATTTCGGCGATAAGGACCGGACGGGCAGTACCGGCTTTGATTGAAAATATTATCTGCAACGCTTACGGCGGCGCTTCTAGATTAACTGTCAAAGAATTGGGGACGATTACCACTTCTGACAGTCAAACTCTTCTTGTTCAACCCTGGGATCTTTCGGTTGTTGGCGAAATCCGCCAGGGAATTCTGGCGGCCAATGTCGGATTAACGCCGGTCATTGACAATAATCTAATCCGGATTTCGATTCCTTCTTTGACAACAGAAAGACGGGCGGAATACGTTAAACTTTTGCACCAGAAAATGGAGGAAACGCGGGTCTCAATCCGCAATCTCCGCCAGGATAAGTTGCGAGAGATAAAAACTTCTTTTGAGGGAAAAGCGCTTTCTGAGGACGAAAAGTTCAAGGCCGAAGAGGATTTGCAGAAAATTACCGATGAATTTATCGGTAAGGTAGAGGAAATGGGAAAGAAAAAAGAAGAAGAACTTACGGCGGTTTAAATTACTTCTTGACAAAACTTTAGGTGTGGATTATATATTAGAAAGTTATCCATAAGTTTTTTTACAGGCTTTGTTTCCAAAAGCGGGAGCATAAGCTCGTAAAAAATTCGCACCTTTAAATAGGGAAAGCAAGATTAAAAGATTAAATACTTTCTGAGGATGGTACAAAATAGGGATAAATCCTTTGTCTCTATCTTGTACTGTCCTCATCTTGCTTTCCCTTCTATTTCGAAAAATCCGCTCTAAAGGCGGATTTTTTGGTGGCTTAAAAGTCATTTCGATCCGGCTCTGCCGGGGAGAAATCTAGGAACGTCGTTTCTCTTTGTCGACGCTTGCGCTAGACTTCTCGTCCTCGACAGCCTCGGACTCGAAGTGACTATTTGGACAGTAAGTCTTTAAATAATGGGTTCTTTTCTTTTATTAACTTAATCTTTTTTTCTCTTCGGAAGTCTTTTATTTTCTTTTCGGCGGCGATTGCTTCCAGAGGACTGTAGAATTCTTCAAACCAGAGCAATTTGTATAACTTGTATTTGGCACTGAAGGATTTTGGGCTTACCTTTGTTTTGTGTTCAAGAATTCTTCTTTGTAGATTGTTGGTTACACCGGTGTAAAAGACATTGTTGGTGTAATTGGTGAGAATGTAGACGTAATAGTTCTTCACGGCTGATTTTACTACGCTGCGCTTGATTTCTCACTTCGTTCGAAATGACAATGACGACGCTGCGCTGGTTTTCTCGCCGCTGTCAGACGCGGCTCGAAATGACTATCGATTGAACTTCTCTTGTGAGACCCTTAAAACCTTTTCCCGGTTTTGCGTTCGGCAGCGGGGCAGGGGTAAAGTGGTCGCCAGGAACGGGGTGGAAGTTAGCTTATCAATGCCGAGCCTGATGGCAATTTGATACATACTTAAAGCAACCAGGTCTTCCGGTTTATAGATATCGCCGAATTCCTTGCTCATAATGGCGGCGTCCGTGGCGCCGATGACAAAGGAAATTAAGGTCCCGGCATTGCCAAAAATCGCTTTTTGCAGCTCTTCACCAAGCTGGCCAATATATTGGTTGGTCAAACAAAGATCAAGCCGGTATTTGCGCGCCTCGGAAAGAATTTTGATAAAAGCGCTGGTGGCAAAATTTTGAAACTCGTCAACGTAAAGATAAAAATCCTTTCTTTCTTCTTCCGGAACCCGGATCCGGTTCATGGCGGCCAACTGCAATTGGGTAATAATCATCGCCCCGAGTAAAGCCGAATTGTCTTCTCCGATTTTCCCTTGAGAAAGATTGACCAGTAAAACTTTTCCTTGATTCATGATGTCTTCGAGGTTGATGGTCGAGTGGTAGGTGCCGATAATCTGGCGGATAGTCGGGGAGGAAACAAACTGACCGACTTTGTTTAAGATCGGCGAAACCGCCTCCGCCCTTAAATTTTCCGACATTTTGTCAAACTCATTGGTCCAAAAGCCTTTTAAAGTCGGGTCGGTCAAGCGCTCGACGATTTTTCCCCGGAAATTTTTGTTGGTTAAAAGATCGGGGATTTGGACTAAAGTTGGCTCCGGCGTTTCCAGTAAAGTCAAAAGAGAGTTGCGCAAAATATGTTCCAGCCGAGGACCCCAGGTGTAAGCATAAAGTTTATAGAAAATCGCGACGATGCCAGAAGCGACGAGCTCTTTGTAGGCAGGGTTGTGGACCTCAAGGGGATTAAGATGAAAAGGATGCCCGGTATCAGAAGGATCAAGATAACAAACATCGTTGACCCGATATGAGGGGATATAGTCCAAAAGAATTTCGGTTAAATCGCCATGAGGGTCAATTACGGCCAATCCTTCTTTATTGCGAAGATCATTAATAGCCATATTGGCGATCAAGGTCGATTTACCGGTGCCGGTTTTCCCGATGATATAAATATGCTGGCGGCGATCGGGTTTTTTGATCCCGAAAATAGTGACTTTGTTTTTATATTCGGTTCGAGCAATAAAATTGATCTGTTTTTTATCGGCTTCGTCAGTATCAACTGCCGTCGGCAAATTAAGCGGTGGCTCGCTTTGACTTACTTTCCCCCAAGCGATGTTTTTTATGCCGGTAAGACTTAAGGCAGGAGGGTGCCAGAGAGAAGCAAGTTCTTCAACGTTGAGGATTTGGTTTTTTGGCGCCAATTCAAAAGTGCGATTCAAAAGGGAAGCAAGGAATTTTTTCCGGCGGAAAGAGCTGGACTCTTTGAATTTTAAAGAATTAACCTCGCTTTGATAAACCGAGAAAGAATTTGCCAGTGATCTTAAGCTTTCTTTGGAATTAGCGATTAAACGAATACTGGCCCAAAAACCAGCGGATGTGATTTTTTTGGTGATGTTTTGCGCTTGGGGGTGCGGAGAGGATTTGCCTTCCGGAAGAGGAATTCCTTTATCAATAAGGCCTTGTCCATAACCTTGCCAGTTACCCGCTTGAGCAAGCAAAATTTGTACTGCCATAAAATCCTCTGGGCCAGCCTTGGACATGGCGCCCAGAGGCGAGGAAAGAAGATCGGTTTCTTTTAAATCGCTAAAAGTTTTTAGAGGAAGATAAAAAGGCCGACTAAGTTGCAGTTGGCCTGTTTGGGAAGTAAAACCGGGTAAATTTCCGGCCAGATAGTCTTTGGGCAGCGTGGTCAAAATACTTTCCGGATATTGGGCGGAAATTTGACTTTCAACAAAGGAGGTTAAATCTCTCGGACAAGCAATGAGAAAATGGATTACTTGATCAACGGAGGCGATCTCCAAGGAGATGGAAACAGGCGGTTTAAAAGAAAAAAACGGTTTTTTCGGTAGGGAAAGGAGGGAGGCAAAAAACTGAACCGCTGCTTCGGGAGTTTTTTCGCTTGTTTTGGGAACTCGGATTTCGATTAGAGAGAAAGGCAATGAATCATTGTCCATTATTTAAATTGTAGCACAAGGAGGTGGGAATTAAACTGGTTTGGCGATGACGATTAAGCGTTTGAGGCTAGTTCCCGGTGGCCAGCAGGTTTGCAGAACCAGTTTCTCTTCATTTCCTGCCGACTGATCGGTTAGCCAGGAGATATCTTTGGCCTCAATGATTTGTTGCTCTAGAACTTGATAAATGTGTTTTTGGCCGGTGAAAAAGATAATTACCTTGTCTCCGGGTTCAAGGTCCTTAAGCTCGTAGAAGACGGCATTATACACGGAGACATTGACGAGTGTATTGGTAGAATGGGCAAAAAGGTAGATGGTACCTGTTCCTCCCGGGAAGCTTGAACCTTTGGCGTGGGCAACACCCGATTTTAAGGCATTTCTATATTCCACCTCTTTTGTCGGGTCAACATTGGGGACTACTTTAGCAGTAGCCGAAATTTTGGGAATAACAATCGAGAAATCGGTTTCGACACCATACTTAGCCGCTTCCTCGGCTGCTAATTTCCGGTTTTCCTCTTCTTCTTGTTGTTTTTGCTGCTTGAGAACTTGTTCGAAGGTTGTTTGGACAGGGGCAAGTTGAGCTTGTGGTCGAAGCTCTGACTTAATTTTGGGAATGATAACCGGTAATCCGGTATAAATCACTCCTGCGGCGGCTATAAACAAAAGGTATTGTCCCAAATGGCTAAAAAAGGCTTTTGAGCGACTCGGAGATAACGGGGGAGCACTCCCCGCCGAGGCTCTTGAGGCTGGAATAATCGGAATCTCCGAGCTGAGAGGCTCAGAGGTGGCTGAACGGCTATCATAAAGGATAATCTCCATGGTGGTATTATACCCCATAACGCAAGTAGGGGGGCTTGACAAATAATGTCTTATAGTTTAGAATTCAGGCAGTTAAATTTAAGACCTATAAGACTCATATATAAAAAGAAGCATGAAAAAAGTAGCTTTGATTTTGTTTGCTGTTTTTGGACTGGCTCTTTTTGCCGCGAAGAGTGTTTCCGCGGCTGTTCGCTGTGAGACCCAATACGGCGGGAACGAGGTTTGTGTCACCACCGGCCAACTGCAAATCAACAAGAAAGTATGGGATCCGGACAATAGCGACTGGGTTGATAACTTGTATATCACTTCTCATAAATTCCAAACCGGCGACACGGTTAGGTTCAAGCTGACAGTGAAAAATGTCGGTGACAATACTCTGCATAATGTTAAGGTTATCGATACCTTGCCCAATTTCCTTTTCTTTACCGGGACAACTGCTTCGGAATTTACGATCGACCATTTGGACCCCGACGAGACCGAAGACTTTGAAGTTGAAGCGAGAGTTGTTTCCGAAAGCCAGCTGACAGTGAATGAAGCTTGCGATGTTAATATCGCCGAAGCCAATTCGGATGAAGACGAGCACGATAAAGATACGGCCAAGCTTTGTGTGACCAAGCAGGTTTTAGGAGTGACTACTTTACCCAAAACCGGGCCAACAAATACCCTTTTGATTCTTTCGTTATCTCTTTTTGCCGGTGTTTCCGGCCTTTACCTAATTCTCCTTCGCCGGTAACTTTCTTTGAGGCCAGAGAAAGGAGCTGCCAAACAACTTCTTTCTCTGGTTTCAATTATTGAAGCCAGAATTTTGGCTCTTTGAAAATTACTCTTTTTCTTTAGGAAATTTACCTTTCCAGTGTTTTTTAAAACAATCTGCACAAAAAGTGATTCGTTTCCAAAATAGTTTTCCGCCAGAGCTGTGGATATCGTATTGCTCCTCTTCGCGGGCAAGCTCCTTTCGGCAATTATCACAGAAAGTTTTAGTACTCATGGGGTCATTAAAGAAGAAGGGGTTTTAAATGTCAATATGGCACTTTACGGTGAGAGTGTTGGGGTTGGAAGACCTAAATAGTTTTCTATTTTTCGAGTTCTGTCATTATGACTTAAATATTTTCTGTCAAGGTAGTCAAAATCTTTATCAAGTTTTTTCTCGAGTTTTTTAAATCCTTTGTCAGTTTTTGTTTCAAGCTTTTCAAATCTTGTTTCAAGCTTTTCAAATCTAGGGTCAACTTTTTCTTCAATTGCCGTCTCGACGATTGATTTTATTTGTGATAGGTCAGTTTTGGTTAACATAAGCAAAGATTACGAGTTTTGGAAAAGAAAGTCAACATCTTTTTGAATTTAGGGAAAAGGTTCGTTGACAGGTATGATACCTGTCAAGAAGCGGGTTTTTTCTCTGGGTTCAATTTGAACTCAGAAATTTTGGCAATTCCAGGATCCAATTAAGCTTGGGTTTTTGGGAGAACCAAAAAGCTCTTTTACAAACGGAAATGCAGAAATAATTTTTCATCCAAAAATACTTCCACTCTTTGGTGGGGCCAATATTGGGAATAATTTTAGTAATTGTTCTTGGTACTGGCTCTACCAAATTGCATTGGAGGTGCAAAGTGAGACGTCTATTGGTCGTCCTGGTTGTAGTGCTCGTGTCGGTCGCATTGATTGGGTGCACGGTGGAACAGCAACGGGCGGGTGCCGAATTGTACATGTCACTCGACCCCACTCAGCAGGCGTTACTCGCCTCCCTGGAGACAAACATAGGCTTTGGGGCAACAAGCACTGGTAGCATGCCGGAGTTCGTCAAAGATGTATCCCACGACGCGTGGAGCATCGAGGGTACCGAACGGCTTGGAGAAAACCCTGTCGTTGCTGGTTGGCTGTCGCGTCTCAGGGACCCCGCTCCTGAACTCTGGAAGGTTTTCCCGAACGTCCCCAACCCGGATGTCCCGGAATTCCGCGTACTGAATGGAGACGAGGTCCCTGACGGGATGGAGTACGGCACGTACGACTCGCCGTACTGCTCATCGCACCCTTGCGACATCCCGGTTGGGGCGTGGGAGTACCGCTACATCAGTGGTGACTACAACTTTCTCGGGACCGAGTGCAAGGGTGACAAGTCCACCGGGTGCATGCTTGTCCTGATCAACGTCATGGACGAATCGTACACCTGGCGGAATCAGGATGTCGACAACGGGTTCACTCTTCGTGGACGCTACTGGAACGGCGACACTCTCGAGTGGGGCATTTGGGGTCTCGTATCACACGGGGGAGCCAACATGCTCAACATGGAGACGTTCGCGCGCGAAGGAGAGGTTCTGAACGCCGGTGCCCCTGGAAACAGCGGTGCTAACTGCGGTAACCCTCTGGGTTGCGAATCCGTCGACGTGACGCTCGTCGTGCATGCAGGGGATGCGATCATTGCCGTCGCGAAGACGACAGTGACGAAGTAGCCTCTTGCAACCCTCCACTTCGGGTAGCAAGTTGTAGAGAAATTCCCCTCCGTACGGGAAAGAAGTGGAGTCCAGCCTGGACTTAAAAAATGTAAGCGTACGGATTTTATCGGCGAAAGTCGGTAAAAGCTTACATCCAGAAGGCAACGGGACGATCGGTCTGCAAGCAAAAGCGGAAAAGTCTAGCCAAAGTGCGTCAAGAATATACCGATTGCGGTATAAACTTGCACATCTTGTGCTTTCTTTTCTCGCTTTTCGCTTTCTGCATTTCCGTCCCATTTAAGTGCCAAATTTATTTTTGACATTTAAATGGGATACAACATTTATTTAAAGAGATAAGGTTATGAAGAATGTATTAAACATAATTTTTGCTCTGGCCGCTTTAGGAGCGGTTTTTGTCGTGGCTTACAGCTCATATTCTTTTTTGACATTAAAAAAACAGGAAATGAAAAACGAGGCGCAATTTCAATGCAGCCAAAGTTCAAGATACCAAACAGTCGATCAGTCCGGGGCAACTGTTTGGTACCCGGTTAAAGAAATGTACGACAGTTGTTTGAAAGAAAAAGGTTATTAAAAAAATCAAAATTATTAAAGGCACATTAAAAAAGAGAGTCTAAGAAACTTCTCTTCGTAACGATTTTTTTAGAGGCTCCCTCTTTGGGTATAGGCAATTAAGTTGTATCTAAAGAGGGAGCTTTTAGGAAACCCGAAGGAGGATGAGGTGAAAAGACTCTCAGTTCTGGCGATGGTGGTCGTAGTAGTCGTGACGGCATTGGTGTTGTTTTTCCTCTGGTCGGTACCGGTACACGCACAAGTGGTGGATCAGCCGGCCTGTAGTATCACAATGACGCAGCAGTTCAACCATGTCGACTTTCAAGTTACGTGGTCTGGAGGGTCCGAGAACGGGAACTACCCATTCCAATTCGGGGACTCATCGCTGCCGGACGTGCTTACAGGTGCGTCTGGTTCCAAAATCCTGCCGCATGACTACTCATGGAACGTAGGTGGAATTGCTACCTACACGGCAAGGGTGACGGTCGTTGGAGAAAGTGAGCAGTGCTCGTGTGAGCAGCAAGTTATCATCGACGACAGCCCCGTAGTCCCCCCACCATCGTTCGTAGTGTACCTTCCGTTGGTCCTTGCCCAATCGGACCCGCCGGTCGTCGAGATCTACCGCCAGCCGAACGAGGTCTTCAATCACGTCGAGGTTTACCTTGTGTGGTCGGGGGCTGACGAAGCTTGGCATCGACTCGAGTGGGGTGATGGCTCATCCATTGACCTTCTGGGTGCAAGCGGCAACCGCAAGGTTGACCACTGGTACGCAGAGGGTGCGTGGGAGATCCGGTTCGTCGTCACTGGCCCAGGCGGGACCACAGCGCGCTCGTTGCTAGTGACGATCAGGCCCTAGAGGGGTAGCTCTGGGACTAGCGGGCGGGTTGGCTCAAGAAGATTGGTACAAGGAAAAATTGGTCAAAGGCGACCTTCTTTTCTGAGTCCCAGTTAGAGCCGACCCGCCCCTGTTTTTTTTGAGAAAGATGATAAAAAATTTTATAAAAAAAAGAATTGCTTTGTTTTTTCCGCTGATTTTAGTCATTATCGGCGGGATTTTAGCGTGGAAAAATTTTACTCCCGGTACTTGGCTTTCAGGTTGGGATACTCTTCACCCGGAATTTGATTTCTCTCTTAATTTCCAAAGAATTTTATCGGTTTGGCATGAAGAACAAGGGCTTGGTACCTTGACCGGTCATTCCCAGGTTGCCGAATTGCCGAGAATGATTTTTCTTTGGTTAACTTCTTTAGTCTTTCCGGTTTCATTTTTAAGGTATTTATATTTTTTCACCTGCTTAATCTTAGGACCTTTGGGTATGTATTTTTTCCTTGAAAAAATTGCCTTTGTGGCGAAAGAAGGTACAAAATGTAGAATCTTATCCTTTTTAGGCGGGCTTTTTTATCTGCTTAATTTAGGGACAGTTCAACATTTTTTTGTTCCTTTTGAAATGTTTGCCACCCTATATGCCTTTTTACCATGGATTCTTTTGTTTGCCGATCGATTCATCAAAATAGGTCGAAAAAAAGATTTAATTTTGTTCTGTTTTTTAAGTTTTTTGTCGGCTTCGATGGCTTATGCAGCGACTTTATGGTATGCCTTTTTTGCCTTTTTTTCTCTTTATATTTTAATGACGACTCTCTTAGAAAACAGAAGCAAAATTTATTTTAAGAGAGTTTTAGTTTTGTTTTTAACGATTTTAAGTATTAATTCCTTTTGGTTATTGCCTAATTTATATTATTTATCTTCTTCGGCGAAGAGCGTTCCTCAGGCAAAAATAAATCAGATCTTTTCTGAAAGGGCGTTTTCAACTGACGAAAAATACGCAACACCGGAGAATGTCTTTCTACTTAAAGGATTTCTTTTTGATTGGTGGAAATACAATAAAGGAGAATTTGCTCCACTGCTGGCAGAGTGGAAGAATCATATAAATAAATCAGAAGTAAGGGCAATAGGGTGGATTATTGTAATTACGACTCTGATTGGTATCTTTACTTCATGTTTTTCAAAAAAGGAAAAGCTGGGGATAATTTTACTGCCCGGTTTGATTTTTTCTTTCATTTTTTTAATTTACGGAGCACCGATCTTGAAAAATATCTTTTTAGTCCTCAGGGAGAGAAGCGACATTTTCAAGGAAGGGTTACGCTTCCCTTGGACAAAGTTTTCGATATTTGTAATGTTCTCTTTTGCTGTTTATTTTTCTTTGGGAATCGAAAAAATTGCCGGTTTATGGCGAAAGCACGAGATAAAAGTTTTGGTTATATTTTGTTTACCGTTTTTTACTGCCTTGATTATTGTTTGGACATTGCCTGCTTTCAAAGGGAATTTAATTTCTCCCCTCATGAGAATAAAAATTCCGCAGGATTATTTTGATCTGTTTTCTTATTTTAAGAACAAGCCGAAAAATGAGAGAATCGCTCTTTTCCCTGCTTCTTCATTTTTGGGTTGGGAGTATTACCGGTGGGGATTCGAAGGCGCCGGGTTTATTTGGTTCGGATTGCCGCAACCGGTTTTGACGAGAGATTTTGACCGTTGGCATCCGGCGAACGAAAATTTTTATTGGGAGGTTTGTTTCGCAATTTATGCAAAGAATGGGGAGTTGTTTGAGAATGTTTTGCAAAAATATCAAGTTAAATGGCTACTGTTTGATGAAAGCAAAGTCGATCCAGCTTGGCCAATGTCAGCGTCAAGTATTACGGAGTTCCAGAAACTGATTTCCGAATCCGGAGATATTAATTTGGAACAAACTTTTGGGAAGATAAAGATTTATAAGGTTAATTTAGAAACAGAGATTGAAGATTTTGTCTATCTGGTGGAGGATTTACCGACGATTAACGGATACAAGTGGGGAAATTTGGATGTGGGGTTTGAGGAATTTGGGGAGTATATGTCAATTTCTAATGACCAAACAAATACAAAATACCAAATACAAAATACCAAATACGATACATATTATCCGTTTCGCTCGTTGTTTACAGGGAGAAAAACAGACGAGTTAGATATAGAAATTGAGGATTTGGGGGATCGGTTTGTTTTTAGGAAGCAGTTGCCAAATGGACTGGAGAAATATAAGTTGGCAGTGCCACCTTATGGCGGGAATGAACTGGTGGAAGTTGATAAAACCGATTTGACAAAAGTAAAATATTTTATCCCGACGGTAAGTGTGGTTGGTAATGTTGTGGAGGTAGTTGTACCAAAGGTTGGCGGACTATTTAGCGCGGAGATTGACCCGACGAAAATGGAGGAAGTTTTAAAAGCGGAAAACTGTAACCAACTGGGCAACGGCGAAGTGAGAAATGGGAATGGGTTGTGGGATGTGGGTTGTGGGTCGGGGATGAGTTGTGAGGGTGAGGAGAAAATGATTTTAAGACTGTAGGCGGAGGATGCGAATAATTGCAGCGCTTCTTTTTGGCTGCCGGAATTGCCGCATAAATATGGTTATTTGATTTCTGCTGAGACAAAAAATATCTCCGGCAAGCCGCTTTTATTTTGGGTAGAAAATTTAACGAACAGAAAAGCGGACATGGAGGTATATCTATCTCAAAACGCAAATCTCAAATCGCCCGCCTGCAATCGACTTGCAATGTCGGGCAGGCAAAACCAAAACTTAAAACTAAAAACTGAAAAAGGAGATGATTATACAAAATACAAAATACCGGATACTGAATACTTAATTCAGCCGCCAATGGCAAAGGATGGACTGGGTTATTCACTGCATTTT
>Ga0210024_1004449_pt1 | contig 10981 bp, 9 predicted proteins | sample CryGeymeta201525_FD_183988 | JGI IMG/M metagenome (GOLD analysis project Ga0210024, IMG submission 183988) | Groundwater microbial communities from Crystal Geyser aquifers in Utah, USA - Crystal Geyser metaG 2015-25 (SPAdes) (version 2) | ecosystem: Environmental > Aquatic > Deep subsurface >... | reverse complement strand
CGCCGCCGAGTCGAACCTGGCGCTGGGCAAGCCCGCTTTCCGCGCCGCGCTGCTGTGCGGCCTGTTTGCCTCCCGCGAGCGGGTCGAAGAAGCAAACAATGCCCGGCGTATCCTGGAGGCCAAACTACGAGCAACCGGCCTCCTCCCTCAGCGATTGTTCTACATTGCCGAACGCGCCCTGCATCACTTTCAGCCCGGCGGCGTGTTGTTTCCCGGGTTGGATGAACCAACCCTGATGATCGACGAGGCGCTCCCGCTGTTGCCATCTCCAGCGCGGCAGGTGATGCCAGCGGAGGATGCGGTCTGGCTTGGATTGCACGCCCGCGATGGGCGGGACGTGCATTACTCATTCACGCAGGGCTTCGATCCGGTCTTGCCTCCGCCGCCACACGCCATTACGCTGATCCTGGGTGAGATGGGATCGGGCAAGACCAGCCTGATGCGCCTGGTGCTGCTTCAGCGTCTTTTGCAGGGACGCACGGTGGTCTCGATTGACCCCGAAGGTGAAAACAACCGCCTGTGCCAGGCCATGGACGGAAAGGTGATCCCGGCAGGCATTCCGGAGAACACGGATACCTGCCTGCTCCATCCGCTGCAGGCCGACGATCCCGCCGAATTGTTCCTGGCGGCGCGCTTCCTGCTGGCTTCCCTGGCTGGCGAGGGTGTTTTGACGCCCGGTGTGCAGGCGGCGCTGCACGAGGCGCTCAAGCGGCGCTGGGAACGGCGGCCAGGCCCGATGTCGCTTGCTGACCTGGTGGACGCGCTGGCGGCGGCCGCAGGTGCCCCCGATGCGGCCATTCCGATTGCGCTGCTGCGCCCGTACATGCGCGGCGGGCTGTGGGAGGGCTTCTTCGACCGTCCCCGCGCGCTGCTCTCTGCAAGTTTTCCACCTGGTCAATGGTGGAACTTCGACCTGTCCTCCCTGCGCGAAGAAAACCGCGCCATCGTTCATGCGGTGCTGGCCTGGTTTCTCTATCATGCGGTGACCATTGGAAAAAACCCGATGGACATCTTTATTGACGAGGGCTGGCGCTTGCTGCGCAGCGGGCCGTTCGCCGACCTGCTGGATGAGTTGGGGCGGCGCGCCCGCAAGCGCGGTATCGGCGTCACGCTGACCACTCACCTGCCGGCAGACCTGGCACGCAATACCACGTCGTTGAGCCTGGCATCCACCGCCTTCATCGGGCGGCTGGGGCCGGACGAAGCATTTGCATTCTTTCGCTCGATGGGCATTTCCGAGAGCGAGGCGCGCGGCAACGCCGAAACGGTCTCTCATCTCCCGCCGCGTGTTTTCCTGGCCGCCCCGGCCGGGGGGCGCGGGGCGTTATTCCCTGTCCTGGTGACAATTCCCGACATTTGGATTGACCTATGGAAAAAACTCGGCGCAGCGCGTTGATGCCCCTGCGGGGTATGATGATTTGTCCCCGCTGCGGATATGAATACAGTCCGCCGTCTCCCCAGAACATGGATTGCCCGCTGTGCGCGGGACTGTGGGATGCCTGGGAGTTGCTATTTTCTCCCATCCCGCTCCCCAAGATCCGCGAGCAGGTGGCTGCCTGGCTGGGCAGCCTGCCGCACCCGTGCGTCTTCGAGATCGGCGCATCCAGCGACGGCGTGCGGCTGCGGTTATTTACTCCGCCAGGATCTGGGCAGGGAGCGGTGAGTGCTTGGGCCGCCATGCTCCACCAGCAATTGCGCTGGAAACAGATAGACGAGAAGATGATCTTGGCAAGCGGCGTCGTACATGCGCTGTCTGCCGAGTCGAATATCCCCGCGCTTGTCCAGCAAACCGGCGATCTGCTGTTGGACATTGGAGGCCGACTGGCTCAGGCAGCGCAGCATTCAAAGGACGGTCACGGACAAAAGGCTGCTCTGCGTCTATGGCTTGTAGGACGGGATGAGAAGCTGCAGGCGAAATTGCGCTCTCTCTCAGCCTACTCATACGGCACGGAGAGCGGCGTGGAAAGCAACGACACGCCCAACCCCTGGGGACTGCGGTTGGGATTGCTGCGCGCGGTTCTCCTGTTAGGGCTGCTGATCGCTGGCGTAAGCGGAGGCTTGATTGGCGCGGGTTGGACTGCTCCCTTGCTTGGAGTGGTTGGCATTCTCGGCGGGGTAATGTTGATGGCCGTTGCCGCAGGTGGGATGTGGGAATGGATGCGCCTGCGCTCGATACCCAAAGAGATGTTGGAGCGGCGCACGCAGGAGCCGCTGCTTAAAGCCGCCATCATCCTGCTGGTTGACACACCGTGCGTGCGCAGCACCTACTCGGCAGCACCTACTCGGCAGGCGTTCTCGTTGGTGGACGGCCCGGTGAAGTGGACTGCGATAGACCCTGCCAGTGAATGGCCGTCCGTGCGAGCGTTTGCCATGTCGCTTCCGGTTGGGGAGATTGCCGCGCTGGTCTGTCCGCCTGAAACAGGCGAAATCAGCGGGGTGATCGCACAGACATCCCGCCAGGATGTGCCTTCGCCGCCGCCCTCGCTTCCGCTTACGCAGGCTGGTCTGCGGATTGGGAAAGGCGCGGCAGGCGGCGAACCGGTTGGCGTGGATCCGGACGGTCATGGCGTGGTAGTCGGGGGAACCCGCACGGGAAAGTCCAGCCTGATTTTTGCCCTGCTCAAACAGTTGATCGAGCGCGGGCCGGACGCGCCGGGGATATTCCTGGTGGACCCGCACCTGTCGCTGGCAGACGCCTTTCTGCAAGCGATAGACGAGCTCCCGCCCGATCTGCGCGCCGAAGGTATCCGCCGCTTGCGCATCATCACGCCCGACCAGCCGGAGGTCGTACCGCTCAACCTGCTGGCTGTGCCTGAGTTCGCCTGGGCGGGCAACGCCATCGTCCAGGTCGGGCGGCGCATCTGGGATGACTATTGGGGACCGCGTATGCAGGCGGCTTTGCTCGGCCTGTTCCGCCTGGCGCACGCCTGGAACATGAATAATCCCGATCAGTGCATGGGTCTGTTGCACACGGTCTTTGCGGCTTTCAGCATAAACTGGCGGCACAGCACAATGGCCTATCTCTCCCCCGTAGACCGCATGGGAACGCTGGCATTGGACGCGCTGCTCGGCCAGATGAAAACGAACTACAGCGGCGGGTCAAACCAGGGTTGGGTGACGGAGGTGATCAGTCCGGTGCTCTCGAAAGCGATGGCGCTGGAGCTTTCCCCATGGCTGTTCGCCGCCATGCACCAGAATCGGTTTGTCGATCTGGAAAAGTGGATCAAGGAAAAAGCCTGGATCGTCCTGCGCCTGCCGTCCGGCGAGATGGGGCGGGAGGGCGCGCGCCTGACCGCCGGGGTGGTCTACAACGTCTTCGATGCTGCTTTCCGCCGCACTACGCTCTATCAGCCCATCCCGTTCTACTTCGTGATAGACGAGGCGCAGGAAATTGGTACGGGGATGCGCCTGGAAGCCATGCTCTCAGAAGGGGCGAAGTTCGGGGCGCGGATGTTCGTCCTGGTGCAGTCGCTCTCGATGATGCGCCACGTGGAAGGTTACGAGCCGGTGGTGCAGGCGCTGTTGGCGAACACCTCCACGCAAGCCTTTTTCTCTCCCGACCCGGAAGACGCCGAGTTGATCCGCGCCGCGCTCTCGTCCGACCTGCGCTACGGGGACACGACCCTGGATTTGCCCTCGCTGCAATGCTGGCTGCGGGCGCGCATCGATGGACGCTGGCAGCCGCCGACGATGGTCACGGTGTCTCCGTTGACGAGTACTAACCCTGTCCGCGTTCAACGCCTGGTGCGGGAGGTGATCGCCGCGCATCCGGCGGATTACGCCTCGCCGGAGGGCTGGCAGGAGAATGCGGTACGTGCCCTGCAGGGCATGGTGCCGCCTACACACCAGCACCTGCTGTCTGAATTGCTTGCCCCTGTGACAACGAATGCTTCGCACGGGGGGCTTGCGCCGGACGCGGTGCAGCAAGGGGCCGCGCCGGATACCAGGCAGCCGCCCGCAGATAACAGAAGACTGGGGTTTTAAAACGTTCCGCTTCACCCGCGCGCGATCATCTCCCCAAGTTGCCAGATGCTGCTGGGCAGAGCGTTGTTCATCTAGAAAGCAGCACAAACACGCAATCAAGGTCCAAAAGCGTAAGATAGCTTCTGCACTCATGAGTTGATAATGGTCGCCGAAGGCGCGACCATAATGATTAGAGCCGAGCAAGTCTTTTGCGTCTTCGAAGAACACTTCGATGCTTCAGCAGACAGCCAGGATATTGATCACGGTCTGGGCATCGGCGTCCAATAGGTGGACCCCCTGGCCTGCCGTCTCGCACCGGCGTGCCGCCGATGCTCGCGGCACGAACGGTGTCGGCCAAGACAGGCTGGCCGACCGAGTAGGTGATGTGTGCAGCACCCTTCGATGAACTCAGGGCAGCGCCTACTCGGCGCACGGGCCAGGGAGCACAGCCGAAGGAAACTGACGTGCAAATTCTTCTTATTGGCGCCGGGACCATTTCTTCCCGCATCAATCTGCAACTATCCAGCCAGGGACACTCTATCGTTGCCCAGATCGCAGCCTTTTCGCCGGAGGCCAGCGTCGGCACTGAGAACCTTGTCAAAGCCGCCGAACGCGACAAACTGCTATTTGTCGTCGCCGGCGTGGGCGATGGCCTGCCGTCTCGCACCGGCGTGCCGCCGGTGTTCGCGGCACGAACGGTGGCAGCCTGGGCCAACGGCGTCGGCGTACCGGCTTTCGCTTACCCACCCTCCGAAGTGGATATCAACCGCCTGCTGGAAGAAGTACGCCGCGGCGAGGCAGGCAACCTGGCCGCCGATGACCAGTACCGCCGCGCCGCCGCCAGGTGGGCAGCGATATTGCCGCCCGCATGCAGTCCGGCATGGCAATCCGTAAGATTGCCGAAGGCCTACTCGGTGGTCACCTCGCCAAAAGGCGGCACAGGCAAGACGACCATCGCCGTCAACCTGGCGGCGGCGCTGGCTCTAAGCGGCATCACCACCTATCTTGTGGATGCGGACGCCAACGCCGGCTCGCTGCAATACCATCTGCGCCTGGAACGGGTCAACACCACCATGATCGGCCTGCTGCGTCGCGAACTGGCAAAGCCGACCACCGATACAATGGCCTCGGTTGCCGCCGGAGCAAAATACATGAATGCCTTTACCACCGTGGACGGCTTACCAACCCTGAAAGTACTGCCCGGCATGATCACGGACGACACATTCGCTCCGCTCCCTGGCCTAGCCCGCCAGGGCAGGCAGTGCAGGCCTGGGGGACGAGGTGCTGCAGCAGGAAGAACGCGTCACGGAAATCCTGAGCGGGCTGTATGAAACCGGCGTAGCCGCCGGCGGCGTGGTCATCATGGATGTGGGCATCAACCCTGCACATGTCGTCCACCGCGCCGCGATGCGCCTGGCCGAGGGAATTGCAATCGTGATCAAGCCCGAAATCCCCGACCTGGCCGAAACCCGCCGCTGGATCACGCGCATGATCGGCTCGATGGCCTCCGATGTCGGGCGCGAGGCGGCGTTCGAATATATCGGCAGCCGTGTCAAACTTTGCTACCGAGTAGGCCTTCGGCAACCAGGTTACGGGAGATGGATTCAAGGCTGCTCACCGGATGCTGCAAGACGCGCTGCGCGAAGACAAGATGGAACTGGCGCTCATTCCCAACGGCGTCATTCCCATCGTTGACCCACGCCTGCCGTCTCGCACCGGCGTGCCGCCGGTGTTCGCGGCACGAACGGTGGCAGCCCAGGCGGTCAACAGCGACCGCCGCGAGGACATCTTGATCTGGCGGTACAAGAAAGAACACCTCGAAGAACTCGGCCCGTTCGCCGAGACGCTGGTCGGTTTTGCCACGCACTTTATCCCTGCGGTGCAGGAAGGCGCAGCGCGGGTAGGGTTGCTGCCGCAGCGTGGAAAAAAGCGCGGCATGTTCGGGCGCTGAGGTAAAAATGGAGGAAGCGTTCGATATTGCTGGAAGATCAATGCTGCCGTCGGTTGAAAATAAGACGGGTGAACTAAACCATTGGTGGGATGTACTGGCCGAAGAAGGTCGGGCGCGCAAGGCCGTGGAAGCGCGCCAACGCGCTCTCAACTCCACCGAACTCGAAGCTCTTGCGCGGCAAGTCTTCGAAGAAGTGCGCACCCGCGCCGCCGAAGGTGCGGGCGTGCGCCTGCCCGAAGAATATCTCTTGCGGCTGATTGGTGAACTCTCCGGCATGGGGCCGCTGCTGGAACTGATTGCCCGTCCGGACATCGAAGATATTGCCATCAATTTGCGCCAAATCTACATCTACACAACAGCAGTAGGCTGGCAGCATTGGGGTGAGTCGCCTGAGAGTAGCGGGGACGCCCTGCGGGTGATGATTGACCGCGCCGGTCAGCGCGCCCCCACGCCCGATTATCCAATTGCGGACGCCATGCTGCAAGTGATGACCCCCACGCCGGAGGGCGTAAAGCGCAAGGGTGTGCGCATCAACTACATCATGTCGCCGGCATCGCCATACGGCGACGTGATTACGCTGCGCATCAGCAACTACCGCACAGCGCACGACCTTGAAAAAGGCAGCCTGGCGCTGCTGTGCCAAAACCGCCTGCCGCCTGTGCCGCGTCCGGCGTTTGGCGTTCGCGATTTCCCGCGTGGCAATGGTATCCTGACGCCCGAAGCTGCCAATTATCTGCTAGCGGTGATGGTACGCGGTGGGACACTGGTTATCGCCGGCGCGACCGGCTCCGGCAAAACCTTTATCGGCCAGCGCATCTTGCAGGAAATGTTGGACTTCTTCCCGCGTGGCGCGATTCGGTTGTTTATCATCGAGGACAGCAACGAGATTGTCCTGAATGGCTGGAACGGCGACCCGCGCGCCGATACGGGCAATATCCTCTACACCGTCACCCGCTCGGAGGTACGCGGCGGGCCGCCGCCGGTGCAGATGTACGACTTGATCCGCGCCGCCCTGCGTTCCCGTCCGCATGGCGTGGTGGTGGGCGAGGCGCGCGGTTCAGAGGCGTGGGAATTGATCCGCGCCGCTGCAACCGGTCACGGACACTCTGCTTTCACCACCGAACACGTCTGGCCGCGCTTCTTGCCGAGTAGGCGTTGCCCTGAGTTTATCGAAGGGTGCTGCGCACAGGTGGTGCAGGCGCACCCGGACGTGCAGCGCATGTCCGAGGTGCAGATTGCCCAGGGTTTCGCTGAGGCGGTCACGGCCATCGTGTACATCGAGCGCAATTCGCTGTACGGCCAGATGGCGCGGGAGATTGTCGAGGTTTCGCCGGTAGTGGAACGCGCCGCCGGCAGGCCGGCCTTTTCCCCGCTCTTTCGCTACGATCCGGCGCGCGGCGAACTGCTGCCCACCGGCAACCGGCCGATGCGGATGGGATTCACGGCTGCGGATTTAGGCTTGCCGGAAACGATATTCGTGCGGCCCGCCCTGAACGTAGTCGAAGGGAAGGTTTAATGTGGCAAAAGCGACAATCGGGCAATCACAGGATTTTGTCCTGGGTCAAGGGCTGCGCCAAGTAGGGCCATATTGGGCGCTGGTGGATGCAAAGGGCAATTTGCGCGTCTTTGCAGAACTAACTGCCGACTCGGATCGTCCTGACGTGCGTCCGCGCGAGGCTTATCACGCCATGCTCTCGTCCATGTTCCCCGGCTGGACGATGCGCGTGCTGCAACTGTTCTGGCCGGACCCCGGCCCGCGCCAGGCGTTCCAGTGTCAAGTGGAGACCTGGAAGGTGAATGGCGACCGAGTATATCGTCCCGATGTCCTTGCAGGAGGAGCCGCGCAGAGCGCGGAATCCTCGACGAGCGATGGGCAAGCCCTGTTGCGCGAAGGACTCCTGCTTTTCATCCAATCATCCCCTTTACCATTCGCGCGTCGGACGATACTGGAATTTGTGATTATCGGTCAAAACGAAAGCCTGGCCTGGTGGGAGGGGATGAGCGGGACATTGCAAGAGTTTGGGTTGCACGTGAAGCCGCTCGATGCCGAGGAAATCCTGGAATTGGCGCGATGGGTCTTCAATCCCAATCTGGAAGGTTGACGCGCCGCGAGCGCGTACTATACGCTGCGCTACACCGGATCGCCAACATAGGCAGCGACAATCCGAATCGCATCTATATCCGGGCGTTTCACCATACGACAATCGAGATAGCTGAACACGCTTTGCAGGAAGCTAATCTTATTGCACAACACTCTGGGCCTTCTGGCGAGCAGGAAGTAGTTCAATTTTCGTTGGACGGCCTGACACCGGAATAGAGTTATCACTGTTTACATTTCAACGCCTGCCCATGTCGTACGGGCGACCTGCTGAAGCAAAACGGTCCCACCCTGACGTTTTTGCCATCGGAGGATGTCAATCAGTGGCCTGAGAGTTTGAAGAGGAAGATGGAATGCGGAGAGGCGGGGAGGGAGATGTGGGGGTGAAGAATGTAGTTACACTATTGCTCAACTCTCCCAAGCACAATTGCCTCTAATCTGTTTATTGACCCAGCCATGGCCTCAAGCGACGAACATCATCTCTTCGAGTTATTCGTCGAGAATGTGAGAGAATTGGATCCTTTGGATCAGGATCAACCTGAAATAATGGATGCACATCGAAATATTCGGATGCTGGGATAAAGCCCCAATTTCTTGCAATAGAAAATAATGAAATGATTGATATGACATTGTTGCCCCGTCCTTTGATGTGTTCCAAGACCTTTCTAATCACTTTTACATAGCTGTCGATTGGAACCAGTAATATTACATCTCTGGACTGCCCCTGTCAGTAACTTCATCTTTAGGTTCTAAATTTACTTCGCCGCTCTTACTATCAATAGCGACATTACAACAAGGGATTTTATACGTAGCCCTACTTATCTGGTCTAAATTCCAAAGAATACTCAACTCATTTGCGATTCCTGAATGTCTGCTGCATAGATTTACAATTGAAAGTTTACTGCCATCAATACTATAACCTTTCTTCGCGCGGTCAATAATATAAAAAACGGCTTGGATTAATTCTTTCTGATGATGCGACTCGTTCAATTCTCGTGAGAATACGGCAAGATTAACCCAGATTCTCGTGATTTCGGGTTCAGATACAATAAATCGCCCCCATTTTTGGCTGTTGCCAAATGAGTTCTCCAGCTTATCTAGAAGAGGATCTAGGGACGAAGGAATTTCAGATGATAAACCAATTACCTGGTCTTCTGATGTTCCGATTTCAGATTTTGATTGGGCTTTTTCTTTTGCTAATATGGGAGCAAATTTCTGAAAGTGCTCTGCCGAACAATCAACTAACTTATATAGATCAGACTTGTCAATAACACATTCGTCTGTAGACGTGCCTGGTTCTACCGCTAGGTTTGACAAATCAAATATGGGTGTAAGAATAATACCAACGGGGATACACTGCTTAAAACCAAACAAACATATGCCAAGTGCATGCTGCTTATCCAACATTGATAAAAATTCGGAAGTTTGAAAGAGGCTAACATAGACCTGTTGCTCCAGCCCGCGCCTGCGCCTGCGCCGCCAGCCACGACTCCAGCTGCCGGTGCGCCGACGCCGGTGGCCGCCAACGCCGCTGCTCCGGCAATTTTCCCAACTGCGCCAATTGCTTGTTTCGCCGCATCCGCTCCGGCAGCTATGGTGAAACGACCCAACACGCCGGCCAGGGATAACATGATGCCCGCCGTTCCCCATAACCACATGACGCGGATCAGGCCGGAAATCAGCCCGCCGCCCACAAAAAAGAGGCTGACGGCGGTCGTGGCTTTGAATATGCCTCCTGCAGCGAGCGGCAGAATGGCAACAATGACTGCGGCCTTGAGCCAGAGACCGCGCAGCCAACCCATTTGTGGGATGACGCTGATGATCGCGACGGGAGCGGAGATCACGGCCAGGATAAATAGCACGGCCTGGGCAGCAGCAAAGGCCATGAACAGCCCAACCAGGGCGATGATGCCTCCTATCGCAATGCCAAAGCTTATGAGTGGCCCAAGCAGGGTGATCTGTGCTGCACCTGAAACAATGTCACCAACCGATAAAGACTTAAGATAATCTGCTGCCATCTGTGCTTGTTCGCCCATCACCATACCGAACGCCCACCAGCCCAGGCGCACGATCAGGTCGAGGAACGGGCCAGCGGCTACCGCCAGCGCGCCGGCGGTGATCCAGTCGCCCACTACCCGCAGGGCGCGGTCGTCTTCGCCCGCCAGCCTGCCCCAATGGTACAACGCCAGGCGCAGCAGGAAAAGCGCCGGGGCTAATGCGGCTGCAACAGGCAGGCTCTCCTTGGCAACATTGCCATATTCGTTGCCATCCGGAGCCTGCAATACCTTGCCAAACTCGAGCGTGAATTTGGCCACTTCCTGCTCGAAACTGCCGATCTCCTCTGAGACGGATTCGGAAAGGATCTTTTTCAGTGCGTCCGAGAGTGTCGGCGCGGAAAACAAGACGCGCAGAATGGATGGTTGCGGGGTCGCCGCTGGGGTCGGGACTGGCGTCGGCGTTACGGCCGGCGTCGGCGTACCGTCAGGCACAGGCGTCCCGTCACCCACCACCAGTGGCTCGACACCGGCGGGGTGCGCCAAAGCAGCGGACACGGTCATCAGGCCAACCAGCAGCGACAAAAGCAAACCGGCAATCCAGTGACAACGAATGCTCCGCCGACAACGAATGCTCCGCTGTTTCACGATGACCTCCAGTTCAGCGCCAACGGGCCAAGCTCGCCTTTAGGTGTGAAGCACTGCGCTTTGTATCCGCAGGCATCACAAGCGGAGGAATTCTGCAAGGCAGCCTGTGGCAGCCAGGGGCCAGCCTGCGCCAGTTGAGAAAGGTTTTCGACCAGACTGACCAGGACGCTCGTTGTCACCAGTTTGGCATCGAACGGCTCGGCGAAACCGGAAAGGCGGTCAACAGCCCACACTTCGGGTGGCGAAGGCCAGGGTTTATTACCTTCCTGACCGGAGGCCTGCGCCAGGGCAAAGCGCAACTGGTCCTGCGCCTGCTCGACCACCGGC
>Ga0210024_1004442_pt1 | contig 10994 bp, 6 predicted proteins | sample CryGeymeta201525_FD_183988 | JGI IMG/M metagenome (GOLD analysis project Ga0210024, IMG submission 183988) | Groundwater microbial communities from Crystal Geyser aquifers in Utah, USA - Crystal Geyser metaG 2015-25 (SPAdes) (version 2) | ecosystem: Environmental > Aquatic > Deep subsurface >... | reverse complement strand
CAGCACCGCCGGAGACGGGTTCAGACGCATCAACTCCGAGATGACGTTGGTGTCGATCACAACCATCGCCGCCGCCTCAGTCGAAGCGCGGCGCTTCGGGCATCGGCTCGCGCGGCGGCAGGGCGAGGTCCACGCCGCCCAGCGCAGCGAACCGGCGATGGATGATCTCGCCAAGGTTCTCGGGCGCCGCCGTTTTCCCGATGGCGCCGCGGAGGATTTCCCGAACTTCCTCCTCCATCGAACGGCCATGCTCGGCCGCGCGCATGCGCAGGCGGCGCTTGAGACTGTCGTCGAGATTGCGAATTGTGATGCTCGCCATGGCGCCCTCCGTCAGGTCTGTGGAGGATAGGCATTGATTGCATTGCAATCAATGCCGGTGGCGGTCCGGGTGGTTCTCTGTCTGGGGTGCGGACAAGACGCAGACGGTCACCACTTGGGAAGGGCGCGCCTGTGTCTTGGTGAAATCCTAAAGTTGCTGGAAATTCGGTTTGGGCGCCGCCCTGATGGGAGGTGAGGAAACTACCTTCGGCGAGCGCCCCGTTCTGAAGCTCATGTTCGGCGCCATGACCCGCGCCGCAGAACGGTGGCGTTCGATCCGATGCACCGACTTCGAGCGCCGCCAGATCGCCGCCGTCAGAAAGGATCTCGACGCCGAATACGAGACTGCCGACACGACCCCGTCAGCCCCTCCCAGGGTCAGGCCCGCCTCTCAAATATCCAGCAGTTTCCGGACTTGACCGCAGCGACGGCGACCGCGGTCGCCCACCGCAAGAATCTCGATCCGCCGTGAGCGGTCCGACATGATGAAGACCGTCGGTATGAGCGTCCATAACGACATGGTGTGATTGCGGCGGACGCTCTCCAATGGCGAGGGAGGTGCGTATGCTGGCTTGAGGGAAGGGAAATGCCGAGAGGAGTAGCACTATGAAGACGTATGCCGGCCTCGACGTGTCGCTCAAGGAAATCTCGATCTGCGTCATTAGCCAGGAGGGCAAGGTTGTCGCCCGCGGCAGTACCGTCTGCGATCCGCAGGCGATCACGTCCTGGCTTGATGCGCGGGCGCTCAGGCCGGAGTTGCTGGTCCATGAGACCGGACAACTCTCGATCTGGCTGCAGCGGGGGCTTGCCGCACAAGGCCTCTCGGCAGCCTGCATCGACGCCCGCAAGGCCCACAAGAGCCTTTCTGCGCGCCCGAACAAGTCCAATGCCGCCGATGCCGAAGGCCTTGACGCGGGGGCCGATGGCGGTTCGGTTCGAGGTGCGCGCCAGCAACGCGCTCTGGCAGTTCGACGTCAGCCATTCCGACCTGAAGGAGATCGAGCAGCCGGCTCGGATCGACCCCGGCCGCCGCGGCCCGCCGGTTCAGATGCTGTTCAGCGTGGTCGACGACCGCAGCGGCGTCGCGTTCCAGGAGTACCGCTGCGTCTACGGCGAGGACGTCGATTTTCCAGAACTGTGGTGCTGGGAGGCTTTTTTTGTGTGCTCTGCACAGGCTAACTTCCGATAGATGTAATCAGGAAGTGTTTTGAAGAAAGTTCCGGTTTTGCAGATTTCCGTCGTCACCGCCGTATTCAACCGCGAAGCAACCATCGCCGAGGCGATCGGGAGCGTCGCCGCGCAGGACTACGGCATGGTGGAACATGTCATCCAGGATGGCGGCTCGACCGACGGGACGCTCGACGTGATCCGGCGCATCGCCGGGCCCGATGTGTCGCTGCAGACTGTACGGGATGGCGGGATCTATGACGGCGTCAACCGCGGTATCGTCCGCACCAGCGGGGACGTGGTGGGGCTCATGCATTCGGATGATCTGTTTGCGGCCGATGATATCCTGTCCAGCGTGGTCGCCGCCTTCGAAGACCCCGCCATTGACGGCGTTTACGGCGATCTTGATTATGTCGCCGCCGATGACACGTCCCGGATCATCCGCAAGTGGCGCTCTGGCCCCTACAGCCCCGAGAAGCTGCGAATGGGCTGGATGCCACCCCACCCGACGCTCTATCTGAGGCGCGCGGTTTTCGACCGCTGGGGGCTGTACGACACGCAATTCCGCATCAGCGCGGATTATGACGCCATGCTGCGTTATCTGGTTCGGGGCCGGATCCGGCTGGCCTATGTGCCGCGAGTGTTTGTCAAGATGCGGGTGGGTGGCGAAAGCAACCGCTCGCTGCGCAAGATCATCCGCAAAAGCACCGAGGACTATCGCGCTATCCGGGCCAATGGCTTAGGCGGGATCGGTACGCTCGCCGCCAAGAATTTCTCGAAACTGGGGCAGTTTTTCTGACATGACCAAGCGCGCGTTGATCACCGGTGTCACAGGCCAGGACGGCTCATACCTTGCGGAACTCCTGCTGGCCAAGGGGTATGAGGTGCACGGCATCAAGCGCCGCGCCTCGCTGTTCAACACCCAGCGCATCGATCACATCTATCAGGATCCGCACGACCCTGCCCCCAAGCTGAAGCTCCATTACGGCGATCTGAGCGACACCTCGAACCTGACGCGGATCCTGCAAGAGGTGCAGCCCGACGAGGTCTATAATCTCGGCGCGCAATCACACGTCGCGGTCAGCTTCGAGGCCCCGGAATACACCGCCGATGTGGACGGGATGGGCACGCTGCGCCTGCTCGAAGCGATCCGCTTTCTGGGGCTGACGCGCAAGACCCGCTTCTACCAGGCCTCGACCTCGGAGCTTTACGGGTTGGTGCAGGAGATCCCGCAACGCGAGACCACACCGTTCCACCCGCGCAGCCCTTATGCTGTGGCCAAGCTCTACAGCTACTGGATCACGGTGAATTATCGCGAGGCATATGGGATCTATGCGTGCAACGGCATTCTGTTCAATCATGAAAGCCCGCGGCGCGGGGAGACATTCGTCACCCGCAAGATCACCCGCGGCATGGCCAATATCGCGCAGGGTTTGGAAGACTGCCTGTATATGGGCAACATCGACGCTTTACGCGACTGGGGCCATGCTAAAGACTACGTGCGCATGCAGTGGATGATGCTGCAGCAGGAAGAGGCTGAGGATTTCGTCATCGCCACAGGCAAGCAGTATTCGGTGCGCGAGTTCATTATCTGGTCGGCGCGCGAACTGGGGATCGAGCTGGAATTTTCGGGCCACGGCGTGGACGAGGTGGCGACTGTAACCGCAGTGACGTCGGACATCGCCCCGGCGGTCAAACCCGGCGACGTGATCCTGCGCATCGACCCGCGCTATTTCCGCCCCGCCGAGGTCGAAACCCTCTTGGGCGACCCGTCCAAGGCCAAGGCCAAGCTGGGCTGGGAGCCCGAGATCACCGCGCAGGAAATGTGCGCCGAAATGGTCGCCGAAGACCTGAAATCCGCCCGCCGTCACGCGCTGCTCAAGGCGCATGGCTATGAATTGCCGGTGGCGCTGGAAGGGTAAGGCGATGAAATACTATATCGCGGGCCATCGCGGCATGGTGGGCGGCGCCATCCTGCGCAAGCTCGAGGCGCGCAAGGCGGCCGGCGAGACGATCGAACTGATCACCCGCAGCCGCGCCGAGCTTGATCTAACCGATCAGATGGCGGTGCGCGCATTCATGCAGGCCGAGCGGCCCGACGTGGTGATCCTCGCCGCAGCCAAAGTGGGCGGCATCCATGCCAACAACACCTACCCGGCCGAGTTCATCTACGAAAACCTGATGATCCAGTGCAACGTGATCCAACAGGCCCATGCGGCGGGGGTTCAACGCCTGTTGCAGCTTGGTTCAAGCTGCATCTACCCGCGCGCGGCGCCCCAGCCGATGGCTGAGGATGCGCTTCTGACCGGCCCGCTCGAGCCCACGAACGAGCCCTACGCCATCGCCAAGATCGCGGGCATCAAGCTGTGTGAAAGCTATAACCGCCAGCATGACGCCGATTACCGCTCGGTCATGCCGACGAATCTCTACGGGCCCGGCGACAATTTCCACCCGGAAAACTCTCATGTTCTGCCTGCGCTGATCCGGCGGTTTCAGGAGGCCGTAGAACAAGATGCAGCGAGCGTGACAATCTGGGGCACGGGGCAGCCACGCCGGGAATTCCTGCATGTGGATGACATGGCCGAGGCCAGTCTGTTCGTGCTGGATCTGCCGAAAGAGATCTATGACGCCAATACGGAACCAATGCTCAGTCATATCAATGTCGGCGCGGGCGCGGATATCTCGATCCTTAGTCTGGCGCATCTGGTTGCCAGGATTGTCGGCTTCACCGGCAGGATCGAAACAGACCCCGGCAAGCCCGATGGAACAATGCGCAAGCTGATGGATGTCTCGCGTCTGGCCAGAATGGGCTGGCAGGCGCGCATCCCTCTGGAAGACGGCGTCAGAGACGCCTGGCGATGGTATCTCGACAACCGCCAGACTGCGCGGCTGTGAGCAATCAGGAAAAGACAAACGACATGGTATTTGACATTCATCCCGTTCTTCTAGCGGGTGGCTCTGGCACACGCCTCTGGCCTCTGTCACGGAAAAGCTATCCCAAGCAGTTCGCCCGGATCACGGGGAATGAGAGCCTTTTTCAAGCCTCTGCCCAGCGGCTTTCCGGAGCAGGGTTTGGCGCCCCCATGGTGATCACCGGCGCGGACTTCCGTTTTATCGTCACCGAGCAATTGGCCGCCGTCCGCATTGCGCCCGCCGCCATCGTGATCGAACCTGCCGCGCGCAACACTGCCCCCGCCATTTGCGCCGCCGCCCTTGCGCTGGAGGCCCGCGCTCCGGGGGCTTTGATGCTGGTGGCGCCCTCGGATCATGTGATTCCAGATGCGGAGCGGTTCCGCGCCGCAGTTCAAGCCGCCGCTCCAGCAGCCAAGGCGAGCAATCTCGTCACCTTTGGCATTCGCCCTGACAGAGCCGAGACTGGCTATGGCTGGCTGGAATTGAGCCACGCGCCATCAGAGGATTTCGCGCCCGAGCCTCAGCCCTTGCTCGCCTTCGTGGAAAAGCCGGACGGCGCTACAGCCGAGGCCATGCTCGAGGGCGGGCGACATCTGTGGAATGCCGGGATTTTCCTGTTCTCCACCACAGCGATCCTTGCGGCCTTTCGTGAGTTGGCGCCAGAACTGCTCGACGGGGTGGGACACGCTCTGGAAGAAGCAGAGACAGACCTTGGCTTCACCCGGCTTGCGCCAGCGCCCTGGACGCAACTCGACGATATTTCGATCGATTACGCCATCATGGAGCGCGCGCGAAACCTTAGTGTGGTGCCCTATGGCGGGCGATGGTCTGACCTTGGGGGCTGGGAAGCTGTCTGGCGTGAGTATGCGCCTGACGCGCAAGGAATGGTCACGACCGGGCCTGCAACAGCGATCGATTGCCAAAACACCCTCTTGCGCGCCGAGAACCCGGATCAGCAGCTTGTGGGTATCGGGCTTGAAAATATTATTGCCGTGGCCATGCCGGACGCGGTGCTTGTGGCCCACAAGGATCGGGCGCAAGAGGTGAAGTTGGCGGTGCAGGCGCTGAAAGCCGCGGGCGTGGCGCAGGCCGAAACCCTGCCGCGCGACTATCGGCCTTGGGGGTGGTATGAGAGCATCGCCATTGGCCCACGATTTCAGGTGAAACGCATTGTCGTGCATCCCGGTGCGGCGCTGAGCTTGCAAAGCCACCACCACCGGGCCGAGCATTGGATCGTCGTCGAGGGCACGGCGAAGGTGACAATTGATTCCGAGGTCCAGCTCGTCTCTGAAAACCAGTCCGTCTATATCCCTCTCGGGGCCGTCCACCGGCTGAAGAACCCTGGCAAACTGCCGCTGACACTGATCGAAGTCCAGACCGGTGCGTATTTGGGAGAAGATGACATTATCCGCTATGACGATATTTATGCGCGGGGTCAGGGGGCGAAAGGATAGCAGAAACGGTCGGACGCCTCCAAGAACCCGACTTTCGAGATCAAGGCATGAGGATGTGGGGCTTGTTCCGGCAATCCGCGGATGTTTCCAGCCGCAGCCGCCGGTCTCGAAGGCGGCGCGCCGACCTCACGCCAGCAGGCTGTCCGTGAAGTCGGTTGACTGGAACCAGGCGTGGTCGGTCGGCAGGGTGTTGTCGGCCACGTAAACCGCGCCGTCGCGCTTGTTGATGACGAGCAATTCGCCGGACAGCCCCTTGCCGAAGCGAAAGTCCGAGCGGGCGCTGTCGATCAGCGACGAGAAGCTGTCGAAAGCGATCGGCAGCGTCGTCGGATCGCCGTCGTGGTCGAGATAGAGCTGCACCTCGCCCGGCTCGGCCCATGACAGCGCGTCGGCGACGTTCTCGCCCGCCTGCACCCGCGTATCAGCGGCCAGCAGATCGTCGAAGCCGACCGAGAACACCCGCCCCGACGACCCGAAGTCGCCGAAGATGAACCGCCCGTCGAGCTCGCCGCCGTTGTCGAGCACGAAGCCGCCCGCGATCGCCTGACCGGTGAAGCCCGCGCCCTCGGTCCCCTCGTGGGCGTAGAAGGCCGCCGGGTAGATGAAGTCGAACGATGCCTCGTCGGCGGGCAGCGGCGCGACGCCGTTCAGCACGCCGCCGCCGTCCTGCAGGTGGAGAAGCGGTCCCTCCCGCCGCGACCAGCCATAGTCGCCGCCTGCTTCGACGATGTTGATTTCGTCGAAGTTGTCGCGCCCGACGCCGGTGTTGAGCAGGTGGACGACGCCTGCCGCGTCCTTTGCGAAGGCCATCGTGTGCGGGTTGCGGAAGCCCAGCGCATAGACCTCGTCCAGCATGGAAGGGTCGTTTGCGAAGGGGTTGTCGGCGGGCACGCTGTAGGGCGCGTCGCCGTCCTGCAGCGGGTTCACCCGCAGGATCTTGCCCAGCGCGTCGGCGTTCTGGCCGCCGCCGGCGATGGCCGACTGCACGCTGCCGTCGCCATGGGCCACGTAGAGCAGCCCGTAGTCGGCGTCGCCCGGCGCGGCGAAGGGATTGAAGGCGATCTGCTTCATCGAGTGGTCGAACACCGGCATCCCGATGCGGAACACCTCGCGATAGCTGCCGGCGTCGATCTCGCCGGTCGCCGGGTCGGCGGTCCATTCCAGCAGCACGCCGTCGGCCACCACCGGGTTCGCCGCGTCGCTCAGATAGGTATGGCCGGTCGTGTTCGCCGGGCGATCCTCCATGATCGCGGTGTAGAGCTTGCCGTTGGTCTCGAAGTCCGGGTGAAAGGCGATCCCGCGCAGACCGCCATGCTGGGCGTTGCTGTTGTTCACGTTGCGGCCCGTGGCCGCGAACACTGCGGCGCCGACATCGAACCAGAGCGCGGCGTCATAGCCGCCGTCGCCATCGTCGGTGAGGCGATAGATCTTGCTCTCGCCCGCCCGGGTTCCCTCCGTGCCGACATAGATCGCGCCGTCGTGAACCAGCACGCTGTCCATGCGCGGCGCGGCGCCGCCCTCGCCGTCGGGCAGCGCCGCCACCTTGCGCAGGACCAGCGCGTCGCCCGACGGGTCGATCTGCGCCGCGATCCGGGGATCGATGGCGGTCTGGGGCTGGTTCTGCGCAAGTTTCACCCGCAGGGTCACAAGGCCGGTCATGGTCTCGCCACTGGCGTCCGCGCCGAACCAGCGGAAGCTGTCTGCGCCCGCGAAGCCCGCGTCGGGCGTGTAGGTCACGACCCCGTTCGCCGCGATGCGGACCGCGCCATGCTCCGGCTGATCGATCGCGCCGATTTCGATCGGATCGCCGTCGGCGTCCGCCGTCGGCAGGGCGAGCGCCACGTTTTCGGCGTTCTCGATCAGCGAGAAGGCGGAGGTCGCGTCCACAGGGCGCGCGGCTTGCGCGCCGCCTGCGGCCGCATCGGCGGAGAAGCGAAGCTGCGCCCGCTCGCCGGCGGTGTCCGGCCCCTGCCAGTCAAGATCGACCGAGGCAAAGCCGCCCGCCTCATAGTAGCGCACCTCGATCTCGTGCTTTCCCGCGCCAAGCGAAATGGTCGCGCTGCGCTGCGTGGCCGCTTGCAGGAAGTCGTTGTCGATCACCCGCTGGCTGTCGATGAACAGTTCCGAGCCGTCATCGGAGGTCAGGTGGAAGGTATAGGCGCCGACGGTCGCCACCTGCACGTCGCCGGTGAAGCGGACGGCGAAATTATCGACCGGGCCGCCGGGCCAGAACGCGCCGAGAACCGCGTCGATCGAGATCTCGCCGATCTGGCCCACGGCGGTCGGCTTGCCATTGAAGCTCACCTGATCGAGATCGGTGACGCCCGAGGGCAGGGCGTAGAACTCGGCGCGCCCCGAGGTCGCGCCGGGCTGCGCGCCGAACTGCATCCGCTGCTGGCCGCTGACGCCGGGCCCCTGCCAGTCGAGCCGAAGCGCCGCGTCGATGGTGGCCTCGAAATAGCGCAGCTCGATGTCGTGGACGCCCTGGGACAGCGAGACGCTGGCGGTCAGCGCCGTGGCCGCGTGCAGGCCGTCGTGGTCGATGATCCTGCGTCCGTCGATATAGAGCGCCGCGCCGTCGTCGCTGGCGAGGCTGAAGGTGTAGGTTCCGGCGCCGGGGGTCTCGAACTTGCCGCTGAAGCGCGCGGCGAAGTTGTCGCTGGGGCCGCCCGGCCAGAAGCCGCCGCGGGTGCTGGCGAAATCGATCTCCGTCACCCGATCCACAAGCACGGGCGCCGCGTTGAAGTTCACCTGCGCAAGCGACGCGGCCGACCCGATGACGTAGTATTCCGCCAGCAAGCCGGTCGCCGGCGCCGCGCCCCCGCCGCCGCCCGAAGCGGAGACGGTGACGGTGACCCAGGCGCTGTCGATCAGACCGTCGGCGCCGCGAATGGCGTAGCTGATCTCGGTCGCCACCGCCGCGTCGTCGGCGAGCCCGGCGAACTCGCCGTTCGGGTCGAAGCGCAGCGCGCCGTCCGCGCCGATGGTGAACAGCCCGCCCGCCGAGCCGCGCACGGTGATCGCGCCGTCGTCGCCAAGCGCCACGCCGTTCACCGCGATCACCGCCCCGTCGCCCGCGCCAAGCCGGTCGTTGGCCAGCAGACCCTCCGCCGCCGCCACGTCGAGCGGCGCGGCGGCGATGGCGAAGAACGTGTCGTCGCCTGCGCTCAGCGTCAGATCCGGCGGCGCGGTCAGCGCGATGCGGGCGGGGCCGTCGCTCGACTCGATGGCGAGCGTCGCCTCCGCCGTCTCCAGCGCCGATCCCGTGAAGCGGATCGTGACGGTCGTCGCGGCGCCTGCGGCGATCGACTGACCAGCGATCAGCCCCGAGACGATCTCGAAGTCCGCCGCATCGGCGCCCTCGATCCCGAAGCCGAGAATGGTCAGCGCCGCGACCCCCTGGTTTGCGACCGTGAAGCTGCGCGTGAGGCCGGGGTCGCTGGGCGCGTCGTCCTCGTCGAACACCAGCGCGCCAGGCGCGGCGATCTTGGCGCCCGAGCCGACCGGCGCCGCGCCCTTCATCACCCACATCGTGTCGTTGTAGTCGGCGTTGGCGCCGTTCACGTCCTGAATGATCAGCCAGGTGTCGGGGATGGCCGCGCCATCGGCGTCGAGCGCCTGGAAGATCTTGACGAAAAGGCCCAGCTGCACGCCGTCGATCACCTGGTCGCCCAGATAGTTCAGCCGCGGGTCGGAGGAGAAGCCGTCCGCCCGCACGCCGAACACGCCGTCGCCGATCCATGAGGCCGGTATGGCGCTCGCCCCGACCGTCCCCTGCGCCAGCGCGTCGCCCGTGGTCGGCAACATGCGCTGGCTGTCCATCTGGTCGGAGCGGATCACCTGAAGCGCGGCGTTGCGGTCGCCTGGCGCGTGGATGTGCAGGCTCTTGGCGCCCGGGCCGGAGTAGTTGGCGATATTGGTGAAGGTGACGCGGTCATGGCCGTCGGCGATGCGCCAGTAGGGCGAGATGACCTCGGTCTCGTCGCTGGCGATCGCCGCGCCGGTCTGGCTGAAGACCGACCGGGCGCCGTTGCCGGTGTTCTTCAGGCCCTCGATACGGTTGCCGAAGCCGATGACCTCCCAGACCTCGTTGACCGAAGCCTCCATGCCGTATTCGTTCACGAGCTGCCAATGGGCGCCGAAGCTCAGCACCTGCTGCGGCGCGTCCGCCGCGTTCGTCAGCAGGGTCAGCGACCCCGAGGCGGGCTTCTGCGCGGCGTCGATCTCCTTCCAGTTGCGGGAGGTGGGCTTGTCCGCCCAGATCGAGGGGTCGAAGCGCACTTCGACGCGCAGGACGGCGCCCGGCGCGAGCGTCAGGCCGTCGAGCGCGGCGGGATCGACCAGCACGAAGGGGCCGTCGAGCACCGCGTCATAGACCGCCAGCGTCTCAGCGCCGGTGTTGCGGATCTCGAAGACGCCGGTCTGCTTGTTCGCAAGCTGGCCAAGCTGCTCGGCCCCGATCACCACGGGCCGCTCGATGATCGAGAAGGAGAGGCGGTCGTCGAAGAGCGCGGCGTCGAGACCGGCGGCGCGAACCTCCAGCCCCGCGCCGCCTGCGGGCGCGCGCCGGACATCGAGATAATCCAGGTCTCCCGCGCCCGGCGCGTCGGAGCGCGCGCCAAGGCGGATCTCGGCGCCGGCGGTCAGGAAGACATGGGTCACCGTCTCGCCGTCGTCGCCCTCGCCGGGGAAGGCGATGGCGTCGAGCGGCGCGCCGTTCAGGGTGAGCGCGAGCTGAGCGGCGGGGGCGGCCGCGTCGTTGGCCGCGAACTCCAGCGCATAGACGCCGTCCTCGGCCACGGTGAAGCGGAACTCCGCCGCGCTGGCGTCGAGGATCGTGGTGGCGCCGTCCTGCGCCTCGAGCTCGATGCGGCCCGCGCCGTCGATTGCGGCGAAGGTCTCGCCAGCCAGCGGCGCGGCGGTGACGCGGAGATAGTCCACGTCGGGGCCCTTGCCGTTCGGCGCGGTCAGCGCGATCGCGTGCGCGCCCGCGCTCAGCGCCAGCAAAAAGGTCTGCGGCCCCCACTCGCCGCTGTTCGCGGCGTTGGCGGCGAAGGGCAGCGTATCGACGACGGCGCCGTCCACGCTCAGGCTCATCGGCCGGTCGGCCTTGCCGACGACAAGCTGATAGATCACGTCGAG